>Ga0187893_10004842_pt1 | contig 25064 bp, 21 predicted proteins | sample MA1701074metaG_FD_139574 | JGI IMG/M metagenome (GOLD analysis project Ga0187893, IMG submission 139574) | White microbial mat communities from a basaltic lava cave in the Kipuka Kanohina Cave System on the Island of Hawaii, USA - MA170107-4 metaG ... | reverse complement strand
GGTCGATGACCTCCTTCAAGCTCATGGTGCGGACCGTGTAGCCGCCGTGGTCTTCTCGCCGGACGAAGCCTTCCTGCTCGAGCCGACCCAGGGCTTCCCGGATCGGCGTCCGACTGATCTTCAGCTTGGAGGCGAGCTCCAGCGCGTTCACCCGTTGCCCGGGCTTGAAGTGGCAGCTGAGAACACGCTCCTTGATGAACTCGTAGGCGCGGTCCTGAGAGGCGCCCTGCGTGTGCACCCGTGAATTCACGGTGAATGTATAGTGGCTCCAGCCGGCGCTTGTCAAGGCATTTACGTCCCCGGGCTCGTGATCGCCGGCGAGTACGACACGTGGTCCTACGCGGAGGATCGGGAGGTGCTCCGGCGCGACTTGACCAACGGGTGCTCTCATGCGGATGTCACATGGAATGGCGCGTACGCGCGCTTGACAGAGTATTCCCGTCTGTGACAGAACACGTGGGATATCCGGCGATGAGCAACGCCGACTTCGGTCGCATCCTCGTGGCCACCGACTTCTCCGCGTGCGCGGAGGAGGCGTGGGCCACCGCGCAGCGGCTCGCGCGCGCGCTCGGCGCCGAGCTCGTGCTGGTGCACGTCGTGGCGGAGCCCGCGATGTATTCCGGGGCGCCGTTCGCCCGCGGGCTCGCCGGCGACGCGCAGGTGGAAGCGCTGAAATCGGCCCAGGATCAGCTTGGACAGCGGGCGGAGGCGGCGCGCGCGGCCGGCCTCAGCGCCCGCACCGATCTCCGCGTCGGCGCGCCGGACGAGCAGATCGTCGACGCCGCGACGGATGCGCATGCGGACCTGATCGTGCTGGGCGCGCACGGCGGCCTCAAGCGCGCGGTGCTCGGCAGCGTGGCGGACCGCGTGATCCAGCGCGCGCCATTCCCCGTGGTGACGGTCCGCGAGCCCGCCTGACGATCCCATGAGAGTCGCCGACCTGACCCGGCGGAAGAGCCTGGACGCGCTGGAGGACGAGGCTCGCCACACCGGGCTCAAGCGCGTGCTCACCGCCACCGACCTGGTCTTCCTCGGCATCGGAGCCATCATCGGGGCCGGGATCTTCGCCACCGTGGGCACCGCCTCGGCGGGCGAATGGGTGGGCGGCCGCTGGGTGCGGCTGCCGGCCGGGCCCGCCATCATCCTGAGCTTCGTGTTCACGGGCATCGCCTGCTCGCTGGCCGCCCTCTGCTATGCCGAGATGGCCTCCATGGTGCCGATCAGCGGCTCGGCCTACACCTACGCCTACGCCACCATGGGCGAGCTGGTCGCCTGGATCATCGGCTGGGACCTGATCCTGGAGTATGCGGTGGGCAACGTCGCGGTGGCGATCTCGTGGTCGGGCTATTTCCAGGAGCTCCTGCACGGCTTCGGCATCCAGTTCCCGCCCTGGATGGCCACGGACTACCGCACGGCGCAGACGGCGTGGGCCACCGAGCCCGCGCTGCGCGACGCCGCCGGGCGCTTCGCCGCCCAGGCGTTCCACAACCACCCGACGCTCTTCGGCCTGCCCGTCGTCTTCAACCTCCCCGCCGTCCTGATCGTCAGCGCGCTCACGATCCTCCTGGTCATCGGGATCAAGGAGAGCACGCGCTTCAACAACGGCATGGTGATCGTGAAGCTGTTGGCCCTCGGGCTGTTCGTGGCCACCGCCCTGATGTACGTCCGCCCCGAGCACTACACGCCCTTCGCCCCGGGCGGGTGGATGGGCATCATGGGCGGGGCCGCCATCATCTTCTTCGCCTATATCGGGTTCGACGCCGTGTCCACCGCGGCCGAGGAGGCGCGCAACCCGGCGCGCGACGTGCCCATCGGCATCATCGGCTCGCTGGTCATCTGCACCCTCATCTACATCGCCGTGGCCGCCGTCCTCACCGGCATGGTCCCGTACTCGAAGCTCAACACGCCGGAGCCCCTGACGATGGCGCTCAAGTCGGTGGGCGATAGCCGGCTGATCCACGTGGTCACGGGCCTGGTCGCCCTGGGCAGCGTCGTGGCTCACACCGCCGTGCTCCTCGTCTTCCAGATGGGGCAGCCGCGCATCTTCTTCTCCGCGGCGCGGGACGGGCTCTTGCCCCAGTGGGCGGCGGCCATCCACCCGCGCTTCCGCACGCCCTATCTCACGACCATCCTCACGGGCGTCGTCGTGGCGGGCACCGCCGGGGTGACGAATATCCAGGAGATGGTGGACCTCACCAATGTCGGCACGCTGTTCGCCTTCATGGTGGTGTCGGCCGGCGTGATCGTGCTTCGCTACACCGATCCCGGACGCCGGCGCCCGTTCCGCACCCCCCTGGTGCCGCTGGTTCCCATTCTCAGCATCCTCACGTGCGGCTACCTCGTCTGGCACCTGCCCGGCATCACGATCCTCCGCTTCGTCCTGTGGCTCGCGGTGGGCCTGATCGTCTACTTCCTGTACAGCTACCGGCACAGTCGTCTGAACGCGGCCGAGCGGGCCAGGGCGACCCCGTCCCCGTCCTAGCGGTAGAGGCCGGGCCGGCCGGCTCGTCGTCCTGCCATGGAGCTGACCCGACGCACCTTCCTCACTGGTGCGGCACTGACGGCGCTCGGGTGCGCGCGAGAGCGACCGCGGACGACGCGAGGGCCCACGCCGGCCCCCGACCCGTACCGGCTGCCCGCGACCGTGGTGCCGCGGCGCTACGAGCTGCGCATCGAGCCCGATCTGGCGGGGGCCGGCTTCGCGGGCGAGCAGACGATCGAGGTCGCTGTGCGGGAGCCGGTGAGCGAGGTCCTCCTCAACGCCGTGAAGCTCCGGATCCACGAGGCCAGCATCCGAGATCGGCGCGGGAAGGCGCTGGCCGGGACGGCCACGCTCGATGAGGAGACCGAGCGGGTGCGGATCCGCTTCCCCGAGGCGCTCGCGCCGGGCGCGTGGTGGCTCGCCCTCCGGTTTACCGGGGTCATCAACGATCGGCTGCACGGCTTGTACCGGAGCCGGGCGCGCGCGCCGCTGCGCGGGGGCTCACCCGATGCCGGGGCGATCCTGGTCACCCAATTGCAGTCGACGGATGCGCGACGGGTGTTCCCGTGCTGGGACGAGCCCGTGTTCAAGGCGGTCTTCGACGTCACGCTCGTCGTCGACGAGCGCCTCACCGCGCTGTCCAACTCCGCGGTCGTGAGCGAGACGGCCATCTCCGGGACGGGCAAGAAGGCCGTGCGCTTCGCCCCGACCATCCCCATGTCCACCTACCTCGTGGCCTTCGTCATCGGCGATCTGGAGTCGACCGAGTCGGCGACCGTGGACGGCGTCCCGCTCCGGATCTGGGCCGAGCGTGGCCGGGCGCGTTTCGGGGGGTTCGGCCTGCGGGTCGGGGCGTTCGCGCTCCGGTTCTTCCGCGAGTACTACGGGTTGCCCTATCCGGGCGACAAGCTGGACCTGATCGCCGTGCCTGAGTTCGAGAGCGGTGGCATGGAGAACTTCGGCGCCATCATCGTGCGCGAGACCAGCCTGCTCGTGGACGAGGGCCGCGCGGCCTTCAGCGAGCTCCGGACGGTGGCCGACAACGTGGCTCACGAGATCGCCCACATGTGGTTCGGCGATCTCGTGACCATGGCCTGGTGGAACGGCCTCTGGCTCAACGAGGCCTTCGCCACCTTCATGGGGTTCCTGGCCGTGGACGCGTGGCGGCCCGCGTGGGACCGCTGGGGGGCCTTCGGGGTCGCCCGTGCCGCGGCGCTCGAGACCGATGCCCTTCGCTCCACGCGGCCGGTCGAGTTCGAGGTTCGCACGCCGGCCGACGCCGAGGCCATGTTCGACGCGCTCACCTACCAGAAGGGCGCCGGGATCCTCCGTATGCTCGAGCGGCACCTGGGCGCCGACGTCTTCCGAACGGGGGTCCGGACCTATCTCACGCGCCATCGGTTCTCCAATGCGGAGACGGGCGATCTCTGGAAGGCCCTGGGCGAGGCGTCGGGACAGTCCATCGCGGCGATGATGGACGGCTGGGTTCTCCGGCCCGGCTACCCGGTGGTGAGCGTGAGCGCCGAGGCCAGTGGAACGACCCTCGTCTTCTCCCAGCGGCGCTTCACGTACGCCCCCGAGGCCGGCTCCGGGGTCTGGCAGATCCCGATTCACTTCAGGGTCCGTCTGCCCGACGGGACTCGGAGCATGCGGCTCGTCCTCACCACACCCGAGGCGCGGATCGAGCTTGCGGCGCCCATCGAGTGGGTCGTCGTGAACGAGAACAGCTACGGTTTCTACCGGACCCACTACCCGTCGGCGCTGCTGGCGAAGCTCGGCGAGGATCCCTTCGGGAGGCTGTCATCCGCGGAGCGGTTCGGGTTGGTCAGCGACATGTGGGCCAGTGCCCTTGCCGGTCTCGTGCCCGTCATCGAGTATCTCGACCTGACGGCCGGGCTCCGGAGCGAGGACGACCGGAACGTCTGGACCGCGATCGTCGAATCCTTCGGCTACCTCGAGCGCGTGGTGGCGAGGGGCGATCGCCCCGCGCTGGCGGCCCTGGTGCGCGACCGGCTCGGCCCCGCCGGGGCCCGGCTCGGCTGGTCGCCGGCGCCGGGCGAGAGCGAGACGCGGCAGATGCTCCGCGAGGATCTCTTGCGCGCGCTGGGAACGCTCGGAGACGACCCGGCGACCCAACGCGTGGCGAGGGAGCTCTCTGGCCGCTCGGGCAGTGACCCCTCCGCCATCCCCCCGAGCCTGGTCGCCACGGTCATCGCGATCCACGCTCATGCGGGGACCGAGGCGGACTACGCCGGGTTCGTCGATCGGTTCAGGAACGCGCCGACACCGCAGGATGCCTGGCGATACCTCCTGGCCCTGGCGCGGTTCCGTGAGCCCGCGCTCATCGAGCGCACCCTGCGCATGACGACCGACGGCTCGGTCCGCAGCCAGGACGCCCCGTACCTCCTGCGGAGCCTCCTCATGAGCGTGCCGGCGCAGGAGCAGGCCTGGCGATTCGTGAAGGAGAACTGGGACACGATAGCGCGCCGCTATACCCAGAGCGGGCTCGCCACCATGTGCGAGGGCATCACGGCCCTGGCCACGGCCGAGCTCGAGGCCGACGTGCGCTTGTTCTTCTCCTCCCATGGCATCACGCTCGGGGGGAGGACGCTCGAGCAGTATCTGGAGCGGCTCCGCATCGCCGTCGCGTTCGGGGAGCGAGAGCGCGCCGCGATCGCCAGCTATCTCTCGAGGTTTCCGTCGGGAGCCTGAGAAAAGACGACGAGGCAGGCAACGCTCTGGTCGCACCGCCTGCCCCGTGTCCCGAGCGCTACCGGCGCTCGATCGAGGTGCACCCGACGGCGGAAGCGCACACGTTCCTCGGATGGGCCCTGAGCTTCCAGGGCACACTCGACGAGGCGACCGAGCAGTGTCTGCGCGCGATCGAGATCGACCCGGACTTCGGCAATCCGTATGACGACATCGGTGTCTACCTGATGCAGCAGGAGAAACTCGACGAGGCCATCCCCTGGCTCGAGAAGGCCAAGCTTGCCAAGCGCTACGAGCCGCGGGGCGCCTGCGCGCCCGACGGTCGGGGAAGTCAAGCCGGGCGGGCTTCGCCTGCTCGCGTGCTCAGGCGACGGTCACGGTCACGGTGTGAATCCGGTTGCGGCCGACTGCGGGCTGCAACCGGTCGCGGTCGTCGGTGGCCCGACTCTGGAGCTCGTAGGCGGCCGCCGTCGGCGGGGTCCAGTCGAGCACGAAGCGCTGCCAGGTGTAGCCGTCGAGGCGCGGCTCGAGCCGCGCCTCGCGCCAGGACGTGCCGCCATCCGTGCTCACCTCGACGCGCTCGACCGGCCCCGCGCTCCACGCCCAGCCTTCGATCGTGCGCCGACCGGGCGAGAGCGTGTCGCCTTCCGCCGGGGTCACGATCACGGCGTGCACATCCAGATCTCTCACGGGCTCCAGACGCTCGACGCCGCCCACCAGCACGCGGCGATTGTAGAGCTTCGTGGTGAACAGGCTCTCGGGGCGCGCGTCGGTGACGTAGATGCGGCTGAGCCACTTGACCGAGTTCGCGCCGAAGAAGCCCGGCAGCACCGCGCGAACCGGGAAGCCATGCTCGACGCTGAGCGGCGCCCCGTTCATCTCCCACGCGAGCAGAACGAGCCGCTCCCGTACGATCTCCAGCGGAACGTCCTTGATGTAGCGATCGCTCGCCATGCCTGCGAAGCTCCCGTGATCCGGCGCTTCCAGCCACACGCAGGTGGCGCGGCCGTCGAGTCCCGCCTGCTGGAGCAACGGCCAGAGCGGAGCGCCGCGCCAGAGCACGTTGCCCACGCGTCGGGTCGGCACGTCCGGCTCCACGGGATTGCCGTAGCACTCGAGGACGGCCTGCACGGTGGCCGATGGTCCCTTCACGAGCGCGTGGAAGTCGAGCCGGATCGGACGCTCGACCAGGCCCTCGATCCGGAGCTCCCACGACTCCACGGGCACGTGAGCGATGCCCATGTGGGCGATCACGTACACGTCCTCGGTGGGCGTGAGAAACGGCCGGAGCTTCGAGACAGGCACTTGCCGGCGGTACGTGCCGGCCGGCTGCATCAGGGGCGGCGGTCCCGGCGGGTCGCCGAGCGGCTGGCTCACCGTACGGGCGGTCGCGAATCGCCCGAGTCGGGCGGGCCGTCGCCGCTCGGCTTCTCGGCGCCACGGCTCATGGGGCCGCTGCCCGAGCTCTCCCCAATCGCGTGCGATGACTCGCCCCCGGCGTCGACGAAGCGGATCGGCCGATGCTCGGAGCGGTCCACCGTGAGGTGGAACACGTCGAACCGATTGTAGTAGCCCACCACATCGTGGAACTGCTTCGGCTCCACGCACGCCGCCACGTCGATGTCGGCGTACAGAATAGCTTCCTGTCCGGCCATCACCTCGCTGACGGGATCGCCCGTGGGGCCGATCACCAGTGAGATGCCGCGCGGGGTGGCGTCCAGGATGCGGCCGGCCTCGGGGTTCAGCGCGGCCAGCGTCTCGCGGGCCGTGGAGTCCAGGAAGCCGGAGACCACGACGTTGAACGCCTTGGCCTCGAACGAGTGGGCGCCGGCGCGGATCCGGATCGCGGCGGCGAGATCGTAGTTGCCGCCGGCGCGGGGATCCCGCGTCGGCCAGACCGGCGGATACGTCGAGATGTGTACCTGTTCGCCCTCGGCCATCAGCGTGTAGCGCGCCAGCGGGTTCGTGTTCTCGCCGCAGATCAGAACGCCGAGCTTGCCGAGCCGCGTCTCCGAGACGCGCAGGCCGGCGGCGTCACCGTTCGCCCACGTGAGCTTCTCGAAGAACGTCGGCACGAGCTTCCGGTGATGGTTCAGGATGACGCCCTCGTCGCTGATCAGGACGTTGGCGTTCCACAGGCAGCCGACGCTCACTCGGCTCAGCTCGTTGAAGCCGACCGAGACGAAGATGCCGAGCCGTCGCGCCACCGCCGCGATGTGGCCCAGCTCCGGCCCCGGACACCGCGGTGAGCTCGCCGCCAGGCGTTTGAACCAGTCGTGGTTGTAGATCGGCGCCTGGATCGCGGACCAGATCGGAAAGGCCGGGATGAATGCTTCGGGAAACGCGACGAGCTGCGCGCCGTGCCGGCTCGCCTCCTCCATGACGCTCGTCACCTTCTCGACCGTCTTCGCCAGGTCGAGGAACACCGGCGCCACATGGGCCGCCGCCACTCGATGTGCCGGATAGCTCACCCTGCACCACCTTGCTGACCGAAGGGCACTGGGACCTCCTCGCTCACGTCGAGGATGCGACCATTATCGTGGCCGAGGCCAGCGTGTCAACGACATTCGGCCCTCACCCTGCCCTCTGCCCAGAGGGGAGCGGGCACTTTCGGGCGGGTCGACTCGGCGGGCAGGAACGGGCGACGACCTGGGAATTCCCTCCATGTCGATGCTGATCTTCACGACCGCGGGAAGCTCAAGCACTCGACGAAGATGTCCTGAAAGTCGGGGTGCACCGCCAGGGAGACGTGTTCGATGCTGCGGGCAATCCCTTCGGCTCGCTGGCGCTCAGCCTCCGAGACCAGGCAGAGTTGGGCTCCCAGCAATGCGGCGTTGCCGACGTAGCGGATCCTCTCGACGGGGAGCTGCGGGATCAAACCGATACGCAGCGCGCTCTTGATGGACAGATAGTTGCCGAACCCGCCGGCCAGCATGAGCTCGGCGATCTGGTCATTGGGGATGCCAGCCACGTGTTGGAGCAGCGCCATGCCGGAGGCGATGGCACCCTTGGCCAGCTGAACCTCACGTACATCGCCCTGGGTCAGGACGATCTCTGCAGTCGCCCCGGCCTCTCCGGCGCGGACCAGAATGAACTGGCGCCCCTCCTCGCGCCGGACGACGCGGTCCCGGAGACGCGGCGGGAGCCGGTCGCGGTTGTCCACCTGGATGAGCCCGGTGTGATCGATGATTCCCGCATCCAGCATCCCCGCCAGGGCGTCGATGGTGCCGGAGCCGCAGATGCCGATTGCCGGCGACTCCCCGATCGTGTGAACCTCCACGTCATCCGTGATTGTGACGCGGTCGATGGCCCCGAGTGCGCCGCGCATCCCGTGTTTGAGCTGCGCTCCTTCCAGGGCCGGACCCGCGGGGGCCGAGCATGCCCAGAGATGGGTCTTCGAGCCGAGGAGAACCTCGCCGTTGGTTCCGATGTCCACGGCGATGCGGATCTCGGAGCTCTCGTACAGACGGGTCGCCAGGGCAACGCCCATGGTATCGGCTCCGACGAAGCCGGCCACGATAGGAAGCAGGCAGAGACGCGCTTCCGGGTTGACCTTCAGGAACATCTCACGAGCGGGAAGGACCAGCGGGTGCCGCATGACGGGCGCGTACGGCGCCTGCCCGACGTGGGTTGGGTCGATGCCCAGCAGAACATGATGCATGCAGGTGTTGCCGACGACCACCACCTTGTAGATCCACTGGGCGAGAACGCCCGACTGGCGGACGATCTCCGCCACGTGCTGGTTCAGAAGTCCGATGATCCGCGTCTGAAGCTTGCGGAGATTGGTGGGGTTGAACTGGGCGAACGCGATCCGCGACATGAGATCGCCGCCGAAGGCCGCCTGGGGATTCAGGCTCGAGACCGCGGCGAGCTGCTCGCCGGATTCCAGATCGATGAGCGTGGTAACCACGCTGGTCGTCCCGATGTCCACGGCGAGGCCGAATTTCATGAGCGCCGTATCACCCGTCTCCACGGAGAGGATCTGGCGCCCGAACGTGGTGACCGTGACTTCGCCGTCGCTCTCCCTGAGCGTGGCGGGCAGGTCTCTGAGCAGCGCGGGGGAGACGTCCGCCGTCGAGCGTCCAACGACGTTGAGGAGTTCCTCGAGGTCGGACGTCTGGTGGTGCTCGTCCTTCGGAAGGGAGACCTTGACGACCTGCTTGGCGATGCCGGCGTCAATGGCAGCCCGCCCCACGTCCTGGAAACGGCCGTCTGCCCCGAGGATCTGAAACGCCTGCTCGTCCAGAGGCGGGGCGACCTGCACGACGATGGGCTCGGTCACATGGCACTGGCAGGAGAGGCGATAACCTTCGCGCACCAGATCGACGCCGAGCTGAAGGTCGTCCATGATGGTGGGTGGGGGAATGGTGCCCGAGACGAATTTCACGCGGCAAGAAGTGCAGCGCCCTCTGCCGCCGCAGGTAGCCGTGATGTCGATCCCGCCCGCCTGCGCCGCCTTGAGGACCGTGGTGCCGGGCGCCACCTGAAGCCGACGGTTGGTGGGGAGAACGGTGAGCGGGATGGTCATGTTAGCTGATGACGTTGCCGAGCGCCCGAATCATTCGCCAGTTGCCTCCCTCTGACCTTCAGGACGCACTCGATCAACGCCGCCGCATCCGCGCCCCCAGCTACGGCTCGGTCGCGGCCTCCGGGGCTCCACCCAATCCGCGATCCCGGAACTCGTCAAACCGGCTCTCCAACTCCGCCGCGACGGCCTGCGCGACCTCGCGGGCGCCGCCCGGTCGATGCTCCTCGTCGCCGCGGTGCCATTGGTCCAGGTACTCGTCGGCGCCTACAATCCCGAGCCGCATCGCGACCGCATCGATCAGGGTCTGAAAGCGCTCGCTGAGCTCTAGCTTGACGGCCTGCGACCCGTCTGTCGCCTGCACGAGCGAGGGAATGTCCCTCCAATAGAGGATCTTATACGTGGCCACCAGCGCCCTCCCTCCTCCTGACGCCACCCCCGCGGTCACTGCCCAGTCGTTGCTGACACTACGTCCCCGTCGCGCTGTCGGTCAGGAGAGGTGTCCGCATCAAGAGGCGCTCGATGACCCATCTTTCTCCGGTGGTAAGCGAGATACTTCAGCGAATACTGGTCCGTCCCCGTCATGGCATCCGCCGCCACCTTGAACTCAACATACTCGACCGGCGGGTTCATCAGAGGGTCCACCATGATCGTGTCGCACCCGGCGAGGATCGACAGGATCAGGAATGCGTCGTTCAGCACCTTGCGATTCGGTAAGCCAAACGACGCGTTGGAGTGGCCGCCAAACAGATGCACGTCGGGAAAGAGCTCCCGCAGCTGCTCGATCGCATCCAGGTAGTGCCTGCCCCAGTCAGGACCCGCGCCTACCGGGAACACGAGGCCGTCCAGAAAGCGATCCTCCACGGGAATCCCATGCTTGTCCATCTCCGCGGACAGCTCCGTCAAATTCTGCACGCGCTCCTCGGCACTGTACGGCATCCCGGCGTTCCCCGATGCGTTGCCGGCAAGATACGCATCGTATTCCTTCGCCATCGCATGCAGAACGTTGCGCCCGTCCTCCAGGTTGACCGAATTGATGAACGGCCGGCTCCTTTTCGTATCGTGCGCCTTGAGTCCGGCCTCGATCGTCAGCGGATCGGACGAATCGATGCTGAGGATCGTGTCCGTCATGCTCTGGACGGTCCGCACCAGCCAGTTCATCCACTCCCTTCGCTCTTCCGGGAACGGCGACATCTCGTCGACGCACAGATCGATGATGTGGGCCCCCGCCTGCCGCTGCATATGCACCGCGGTCTCTAGATAGCGCAGATCCTTGTTCCGGAAACACTGCGCAACATAAGTGATCATGGCATTCGCGTGGGCCTTCGGATCCGCGGGAAAGGCGTCGGTGAGGTCGAGCACCCGCTTGGTCCCGGAGAGATCTGTATAGCCAAGTCCGCGCCGGTCGCCTTCCCTCACGATCCTGGAACTATTGCCCTGGATCTTGCGCGTGGCATTCAGATTCTCGCCGATCACGATCAGTCCCTGATGATCAATGGCCATGGACGGCTCCCTTCGCGTCGATATGGGTAAGGATGGTCACCAGAGAATCCTCCCCGCGGACATGACTCGTCCGGGAGCACCTGCCGCGCTTCACTGGGTCCACTGCCGGGATTGGCACCGTCTCCAGTTCGTTTAATTAGTCGGCGCGAATCAGACCGAATAGACCCGAAATGGACTTCTTCGGGGTCATCACGCAGTACTCACTCACGGTGACCGGCACGGACACGCCGTGAAATGCCGAGAAGAACTGCACCTGTTCTGTGAGCGACCAGTCCAAAAATCCGGGCCCCAAACGCGGGCTCAGCCGGAGCCCGTCCCGATGAACGCGCCAGGCGAGGTCGACCCGAAACGCCCGAAGCGCCCCTTCAATGGCGAGCCATCCGGCCGCATCGAGAAACAACGCTTCGAGTAGGTCGCCCGCGTCTGCCAACCCCGCGACCCGCTCGTCGAGGGCAGGCCCAATCGTAGCGAGAAAGCACACGGCCTCGCGGGCCTGGGAGAGATGCGTGCCGAAGCAGCGGCCGCGAAAGGTTGGGCCTTCTCGGAGCGCGAGCATCTCGCCGTCCACACGTTCGATCAGCCGGCGCACGAACACGATCCTGGGGTCGACGAGTTGTTCCGCGATCGCGACCATCTCCTCCGCCGCTTCGCGAATGGGACGAGCGACCCGTTCGATGTTGCGGTACCCCTGGAACCGCAGAATCGGCGCCACTCTGAGGCGAATGGGGCCCGGCACGAACTCTTGCGCCCGAATCAAACGGGTCGACGGAGGCCGGGCCGTCAGCACCGCCCCGTCACGGCGGCTCGAGGCATTAGGCTTGCGCCAATCCCGATCCGTGGGCGGTTCCTGTGACGTCATCTTCTCAAAATCTCTGCGATCCCTTGCCTGTCCTTTCCCCCTCCTCTCACGATGTCCACTTCCCTAGTTCAGTGGATAGGTCCCATACTTTGTCGCCGCATCGTACATCGCCTTGACGTTCCCAAAGGGCGCGGGGATGGGCACGGCACATCCTGCCGCCAGGATGTAACCGCCTCCCTTCGCGCACTTCATGATGGCCTCTTTGCTCGCGCGCTCGACCAGGTCCGGGGTGCCTAGCAGCAACACATCTGTCGTCTCGATGTTGCCCATGATCCCGACCTTGCCCTTGACCTTCTCTTTGGCCACGGCAAGATCGACTCGCTGGTCGAGCGATATGCCGTCTGCCCCCGCCTCCGCCATCTGGTCCAGGATCAGCGTGTTGTCGCCACAAATGTGGAGACACGAATAGAACGGCACCCCGTACTTCTCCTTCGCGTACTCTCGGGCGCCCACATATAGTCTTTGATGGTACGGCAATGCGAATTCTCTGTAATGCTTTGGCGAAATCAGCTCGCAGGAGGGGCATGGTTCGCCTTGCATGAAGAATCTCACGCCATGATCGATCCAGATCTTGAGCCGCTCCAGGACCACAGTCGTGGTGATGTCCATCATTTTGTGCGCCGCCTGGGGGTTCTCCACCAGGTCGAGCATGAAGTCGGTCGCGCCTCTGAGAAGCGTGGCCATGGAGAATATCCCGTGGTGCATACCAAAGACCACCGCCCTGTCGCCTATCGATTCCAGAAGCGAGTCGAGATGCTCGACGTGCCTCCAGAACATGGGGCTTTCCTTCTTGCTGTGCGGATCCGGAGCGGATGAGGTGAAGGCGTCTTCCGGCGCCTTCCAGTATTGCCCCATGAGAGAAGGCTGATCGTAGTCGGGGAGTTCCAGCTCGAGGCCACCGGTGCCCGGACCCCAATCGCCGTAATTCCACAACCGGTCGTGATGCGCGAGAAGAGCGTCAGGTCTGTATCTTTCATAGCAGACTGTGTAGGCCTTGGTGGCGATCCGTGCGTCATTCCTCACCTCGCTGCACTTGACGTCCGCCACGATGGCAGCATGATCCCAGAGAAAACTACAGGTCGGCACCCTATCGGGCTGTCTTCCTTGAAGTGCCTCGACGATCCTGTTTCTCGATGTCATCGTCATGGCCTATTCTCCTTTTGCCTCGACGTTCACGCAGTGACGGGCACTTTTGCTAGTTCTCTCTCTTTTGCCAATTGGTTGGCCAACTCCTTGGCTCTATTCACTGCCGCAAACGCATCCGGAGCCGTGCCATCAGCCCCGGTCATCCCGGCGAATTGTGGGGTGACCGGCGCCCCCCCGACCATGATCTTCAATTTTTCGCGAAGTCCTTGCTGTTTGAAGAACTCGACGTTCGTGATCATCCCTTGCATCGTTGTCGTCATCAGCGCCGACATGCAGATGAAATCAGCGTTCGTCTCGACCGCCTTGGCGACAAAGGCCTCACGCGCCACGTTCACGCCAAGATCATGGACGGTAAAGCCGAGGTTGCGGAGCATGAGCGCCACGAGTCTCTTCCCCACATCGTGAATGTCGCCCTTGACCGTTCCAATGACCACGGTGCCCTTGTTTTCCATCGGTGCCGTCAGATACGGCTTGATCACCTCGATCGCCGTGTCCATGACCTTCGCCGCGAGCAGCATCTCCGGCACAAACGCTTCCTTCAGCTCGAAGAGCCTGCCGATACGGCCCATCCCATGAGTCAATCCATCGAGAATGGCCTTGACAGGTTCAAGCCCTTCATTCATCGCCAGCTCAGCGAGTTCCTTGCCTTTCTTGTAATTGCCCTCAACGCAGACATCGGATAGAGCTTTCAAGAGCTCCTTTTCCCGCGCCTCGTTCATACGCTTTTGTCTCCTTTGGCTAGTCTCACAGAAACCCTCGGCTCCCTTCCCAGCAAAGGCCCTGCCATAGGTAAGACATCTGATAAATTGAGTGCTTACCCTCCAAGCCCTGTGTCTCATTGATGTCGCAGATAAGCCAACCATGTTGCACGCCGATGTTTCCTGCGACATTCGGGGTCCGCTCTGGAACAGATGGGGGCAGCGAAGATTGTGCGCCGCCGGCGACGATGCGGTTGGACGAACCAGCGCGGCGATGGAACGAACGACTCTAATCGGAACGCAATTTCCGATACAACGTCGACCGGTGGACTTTCAGCATCGCCGCCGCCTTCTTCTTGTTTCCACCCGTCTTGCCCATCGCATCGGCAATCTCATCCCGTCTCACGTGCCGGCCCCGGCGACGTCCCGCGACGTCCGAATCTTCGCGCACCACGCCGATACTGCCTTGCTCTGGCATGATATGAGCGGCTCTGATGACATCCCCTTCCCCGCTGAGGATCGCCATTCCCAGCACGTTCAACAATTCGCGAACGTTTCCCGGCCACGACCTCGCCTTCAAGCACTCCATCGCCTCGTCATCAATCCCCACCTCGCGGGCTCCGAGGCTCTTACTTTGAATCGGCAGGTAGTACGCGACCAAATCACCGATATCTTCCGGTCGCTCGCGAAGCGGGGGAATCCTGATGATGATCGTGGTCAGGCGATGATAGAGATCCTCTCGGAATTCGCCCCGGGCCACGAACTCCTTGAGCACCCTGTTGGTCGCGGCGATGAGTCGAAAGTCTATCGGAAACGGTCGCGTTCCACCTAGAGGGTCGATGACCTTTTCCTCGAGCACCCGCAGGAGCTTCGACTGCAGTCGCATGGGCAGGTCGCCGATCTCATCCAGGAAGATCGTCCCCCCGTGCGCGATTTCAAACTTCCCCTTCTTCCCTCCCTTCCTGGCCCCCGTAAACGCTCCTTCGTCATATCCGAAGAGCTCGGACTCCAAGAGTTCCTCAGGGATCGAACCACAGTTGATCCGCACCAACGGACCATCGCGCCGCGCACTCGCCCAGTGAATGGCGTGCGCAAAGAGCTCCTTCCCTGTGCCAGACTCTCCAACCAGGAGGACGGGAGCGTCTGTCTTCGCCGATCGTCTTGCCAGTTCCTTCGCAGCCGACATTCGCCAGCTTTCGCCGAGGATGTCATCGAACGTGTATTGACTCTTGAAGATGTTGATCCCACGCGCCCCCAGAGACTTGCTCTTTTTCTCGTACTCGGCGAGAGCTGCGCTGATCTGACGGAAAAGATTCAGGTCGGCCGCCATCAACATTCCAAGCGCCCCGATGATCTCTCCGCTCTTGCTCTTGATGGGGATTCGCTCGACGAAATATAGCTTCCCTCGAATCATCTGCTGCGCGCCAAGCTCGGCGATTCCAGTCTTGCACACGATGTGGAGCCGAGCGTTTTCCACGACGTCGGTGACATGACGCCCCAATGCATCCTCGGCCCTCACCCCGGTGATCGTTTCGTTACCGGGCGCATAGAAGATGAGGCGTCCGTTCTTGTCAACGATCATGACAAACCCATGCGCCGTCGCGAGCGCCTCCAGAACGGCCGCAATGTCCTGCTTGCTCAAGGCCTCCTCTAGGAACGTCATCGCCTGACTCCCGATCCGGATCGCTCTGCGGAGACGCGTTGGCGAACCGTCTCCGCGGGAATGAAGAGGAGGAGTGTGCCCAGCAGCGCCAGGGCACCCGCCAGATAGAAGCCGCCGGCCAGGGATCCGGTGAGGTCGCGGATCCAGCCGGTGACGACGGGCGACACGAACGCGCTCGACAGGGCCACGGAGGCGAAAATGCCCATGCCACCCGCCACCGTGGTGGGGTGCGCGGACGTCACCCGGTCCCCGGCCCAGGAGTACACGACGGGGTCCCAGGCCAGCTTTCCCACCATGCCATAGGCGACGAGCACGAGGACGAGCATAGTCTCGGATTGGACCAGAGGCAGAGCAACGACGCAGAGACCCGCCAGGGGCAACATGGCAAGGCTCACGCGCTTGCGACCCAGGCGGTCCGAGAGGCGGCCCATGACGATGCCGGCCGGGGCGGCCACCGCCAGGATGGCCGTGAAGAAGCCGGACTTGAGGATCCCGAAGCCTCGCTCAGTCTGGAAGAAGGCCGGTCCCCACTGCAGGATCACGAAATAGGCGTACACTCCCGCGAAGTCCGCCAGCGCCAGGCACACCAGGTGCCGGTCGCTGAAGAACGCCCCGACCCCGCGCAGAGTGAATTTCTGCCGCGCTACCGGCCGGATCAAGAGCTGGAAGGCCGCGGCGGCCGCGAGGGTGGGCATGGCCAGCACCAGGAAGGGCACACGCCAGTTGCCGGCAGCCCGGTAGAGCGGCTCGGCGACCAGCAACCCCGTCACCAGCCCCAGCGACATCCCCGAGTTCACGACCGCCGAGGCAATCCCCCGCGCGTGGCTGGGTACGGTCTGCATGGTGATGCCATAGGCGCCCACGTAGTAGCAGCCTGCGCCGAAGCCGTGAATGGCCACCGCCAAGAGGAGCAGGGGGTAGCTGTCGGCGGTCCCCAGCAGAAGGAGCCCAAGCCCGGCCAGCGTCACGAACATCACCAGAATGCGCTTCACCCCAAACCAGTCCGCGATGATTCCGCCTATCCCTTGCGTCGGCGCGTACAACAAGAAGTAGATGCCCATGATCCATCCGGCCTGCGCCGCCGTGAGGCCAAGATCCTGCGTCACCGCGGGGATGAGCGGATAGAGGATCGTCCGATCCGCGTAGACGATGGCCCATCCGAAGCAAAAGAGCAGCAGGATACGGGTGATATAGCTACGGTCCGTGGGGACCGCGACGGCCGCGCCCGCGTCGATGGCTGCGGCGGAAGCCTTCAAGACGCCCTCACGCCGTCACACTGCCTCCGCCGAACGCGGTTCCACGCCGCGTGCTGGCCGGGGACGATCCATCCAGCCGTGACCCAGAGGTTGACGAGCATCAACACGAGCCCGAGGGCTCCAAGTGCCTGACCATGCCCGGCCAGGAAAAGCCCGGCCCCGGCCCCCACTCCCACGAGACTCAGCACGATCGACACTCCGCTCCCTGCGCAACAGGCGACGGTGGCCGCTCCTGCCGTGAGCACACCCATCACCGAACCTCCGCTTCCCAGAGCAAAGCCGGCGAAGGTCTTCGGTGTCAGGCCCTGGGCGCGGAGCGCTCGACTCACGAGGAGGCAATAGAGCGCGAGCAGAACCGACATGACGAGAAAATTGAGGAAGGCGTGAAGCGTGAGAATGTACAGGCCCTCCAGACTCCCCATCACCGGATGACGATAGCCGAAGGCGAGGAGCGGTTGCTCCGCGACGAGTGCGTAGCGCTCCCGAAGGGGCATGGAAAGGGTCATGGTCTCGACGATCCCTTCGACGGCTCGAAAGCTCTGGTAGTAGTTCGGGAGTCCTCCGACGTTCAGCGTTGTCATGGAGAAGATAAAGGCCGCATAGCCGGTGAGGACCAGCAAGGTGAGGAGGCAGACCGCTCCCCACCTTGCCGAGACCTCGCGCCGGGCGACCTGCCACCTCTCCCGGACAGCCCCGAGCACAGCGGACATCTGGCGCGCTACACCTTCTCCTTACGGAAGTCCACCGGCGGCGGGTAGATGACCCGTTCCACCGGAATGGAGAACTTCACCTCCAGCTTCCCTTTCTCGATTTTGGACATCCAGTGCTGGTGAAAGCCTTGATGATCCTCGGCACGGAGGAAAAGATCCCCCTGCGGAAAATCTGGTCCTTCCTTCACCTTCATACCCTCCAGCGCCTGGATCAGCCCGGCGGTGTCCTTCTGGCTCTTCCACCCGCTGACTTCGATCCCCTTCTTGATGAGATAGATGGACTCCCAGGTGGACCAGTAGTGGGAGCCGGCGATGACTCGCATCGGATTGCCGACTTCGCGACCTTCGTCGTCTGCCCCCACCAATTTCCGGAACTCCCGGTTGAATGAGGTGTCCTTGTACCTGAGCCGACGGGGCAGGTACTCCAGCGCCCACGCTCCCTCCACTGCATCCCCAAGCTTCTCGAGGTCGATCGCCTCCAGCGTGCAAATGGCCGAAAACTTCTTTCCTTTGTAGCCGATCTCCTGAAGTTGCTGGAGAAAGCCCAGGGTGTCGGCCCCGAAAAAGAGGTAATAGATGCCCTCCGTGTCCCCGGGGATCTTGCTCACGAATGGAACGAAATCCTTGGTGCCCTGGGGAATGGCCATCTCCGCCAGGATGGTGCCGCCGAGAGCTTCCACCTCTTTCTTGAACCAGTCGCGGTGGGACCAGCCCCAGGCGTAGTCGGAAATCGCGATCGTCCACTTCTTGGCGAGATTGTCCACGGCCCATTTAGCCGAGGCCTGGACTTGCTCGCGCACGTGACTGTTGGCCCGAAAGACGTACCGGTTCCCCTTTTCCGCCGTGGCCTCCGACGCCATGGCCAAGGGCCAGTAGAGGACCTTGAGTTCCTGGGCGACGGGAATGCTGGCGAACAGCACGCCAGAGTGCACGGACCCGATGATGAAGTCGGCGTTTTCCCGCTGCACGAGGCGCCGCATCTTCCGGGTGCCCGTCACCGGGTTCGTCTCCGAATCCTCCACGAGGTACTTGACCGGTCTTCCCGTGATTCCGCCCTCTCGGTTGATCCGATCCACGGCGGCCCGAGCCGCCTTGTCGAGCCAGTAGCCCCAGGACGAGAGCCCGCCGGTGAGCTCGGCTTGATGGCCGATGATGATGGGATCTTTGGACTGCCCGCGGACCACCGCCGGCGCCAAGCCGCTCCCCACGGCAGCGAGAGCCCCTGTTCCTGCCATCGCTAGAAAATCGCGGCGCTTCCACGCATTCCCCTGCTTTCTCATAGCGTCCTCCTCCTTAGGGGTTGAAGATCATCACCGACATCGACTTGGTGCTGGGCGGGAAGAGCATGATCGAGTCCGACAACTCGCGGATGACGCCGACGAACCGGGAACCGGGTGATGATGCCGCTCTTGGCGAGTGGCGCCGTGGTCTCGCTGAGCGTCTGGTGGCGGCGGAGTGTTCGCAGGTATCCACGATGCCGTCCCTCTCGGATGCCTCGATGAGGGTTCGGACATGAAAGGAACACGAATTGATCAGAAGCACTTGCCCCGCAACGGCAAGGACCTTGCCACAGGCCTTGAATGCCGTAAATTCAAACAGTTACGCCATAGGTTACTGTCTCATCAATGTCGCAAATGGGTTGCATCCGTGTCGCGCGCCGCTCTTCTGCGACACTTGTGTGCGATGACGAAGGCGGCACTCGGGCTCAGATCTTGACGCCCAGGTAGCGAGAGATCAGCTCCTCGTTCTGTCGGAGTTCGGCCGTTCCCACTTCGTGCCGGACGACCCCTTTCTCCATGAAATAGACACGTTGGCAGGTTCCCAGGGCCATCTTCACATTCTGCTCCACCAGGAGGATCCCCACCCCGCTGGCTTGAATCGCCTTGATCCTGTCCCGAACGCTCGCGAGGATGACCGGCGAGAGGCCTTCGCTGGGCTCGTCCATCAGGATCAGCGATGGTCTGGCAATCGCGGCCCTGGCGAACGCCAGCATTTGCTGCTCTCCCCCGCTCAGCGTTCCGCCGAGCTGCTGAAGCCGGATGCGGAGGATAGGGAACTGGCTGAAGATCGCCTCCAAACGCTCGGCCGGGATACCCTTCTCCTTGACGAGGCCGATCGCGAGATTCTCCAAGACGGTGAGCCTGGGGAAGATATGTCGCCCTTGTGGAACATACCCTATCCCCAGGCGTGGCACTTCATGAGCGGGAAGCGGAGAGACGTCTCGGCCGCTGAAGCGAATCGTGCCCCGTCGGGCGATGAGACCCATTATGGCTTTCAGAGTCGTCGTCTTCCCGACGCCGTTGCGGCCCAAGAGCCCCACCGCTTCGCCGGGCCTGACCACGAGCGTGACTCCCTGGAGGACATGGCTCTTCCCGTAGAACGCATGGAGGTTCTCGACCGCCAGCAGCTCACTCGACACCGAGGTACACCTCCCGCACTTTCTCGCTCTGTCGGATCGCTTCGGGAGGCCCCTCCGCGATGATCCGCCCCTGGTCGAGAACGGTGATGGTGTCGGCCACCGACATCACGACGTCCATGTCGTGCTCGACGATGATGATCGTCGTTCCCCTGGCGAACGCCTTGATCGTCCGCGTGATCTCCGCCGTCTCCTGAGGGCCCAACCCTGCCGTTGGCTCGTCCAGAAGAAGCAGTGACGGGCTCGTGCTGAGGGCGAGCCCGATCTCCAACAGCCGCTGGTCGCCGTGGGAAAGATTGGACGCGAGCTGGTCGCGTTTGCGCTGGAGGCCGATCAGGTCGAGCACCTCGTGCGTCTTCCGTTCGACGTCCCGAAGTCGGGAAAAGTGAACGAAGGGGTTGAAGAAACGACGGGAAGACTGGGCCGCGACCCAGACGTTCTCGTACGCGCTGAGGCCGGGGAAGAGGCTCGTGACCTGAAGCGTTCGTGCGATTCCCTTTCGGGCCACTCGATGAGGGGGAAGACCGGTGATCTCTTCCTCGCGGAAGAAGATCCGCCCGGCCGAGGGCGGGAGCAAGCCGGTGAGCAGATTGAAAAAGGTCGTCTTCCCCGCTCCATTGGGCCCGATGACGGCGCGAAGCTCCCCTGGCGCGAGCGCGAAGTCGACCCCAACCACGGCGGTGAGACCGCCAAAGCTCTTCGTGAGTCCTTGCGTCCTCAAGAGCGGCCCGTTACTACCCATCGGCCGAGGCCCCCTTGGCCGTCCACCGCTGCCGGACCATTCCCGCGATCCCCTGCGGCGCCACCAGGACCACCACGACGATGAGGATCCCGATGATGATCTTGTAGTTCTCGAACCACGCGCTGACATAGTCCGTGAACGTGACGAGGAGCGCCGTGCCCAGGATCGGCCCCACCAGGCTCCCCGTGCCCCCCACCAGCGTCCAGACGACCGCGTCACCGGACACCGTCCAGTGCATGAGTCCCGCGTTCGCGTACCGAAACGTCAACGAGTAGAGGGCCCCGGCCAGGCCAGACAGGGCGCCGGCGATCACAAAGGCCAGGAGCTTGAATCGCTCCACGTGATAGCCGACCAGGCGGGCTCGGTGCTCATTCTCCCGGATGCCGACAAAGACCTTCCCCAGCGGGGACTGCACGATCCGTCGGCAGAGAAGGAAGGAGGCCACGCAGAATATGAGCACGAAGTAATAGTTGGTCATGGGGTCGTAGAGCGACCCCTTCCACCATCCCAGGGGCAGATCGGGAACCTTGAGCGACAGGCCGTCATCCCCACCCGTGAGCCAGGTCCAGTTCAGAGCCCAGAAGAAGAAGACGAGCGAGAAGATGACCGTGATGATGACGAAGTAGTGGCCTCGGATCCGGACGGCCACGAATCCGACCAACGCCGCCATGAGGGTGGCAACCAGGATCCCTAGCAGCAGCGCCGGCCACAGCCCGATCCCTCCCTTCAGGATCGCCAGGGTCATGGCATAGGACCCGAAGCCGAAGAAGGTCGACTGGCCGAAGGACAGCATCCCCGTGTAGCCGTACACGAGATCGAAGGCCATGGCGAAGAGCCCCCAGATCAGAATCTCGGTGAGGAGGACCCGCTGGAAGGTCCCCAGGACGTGGGGGGCAAGGATCAGCGCAGCCAGGACCACGCCGAAACAGAGAAGGAAGCCGTGTCGCCGCCAGCCGCTCACGGCCGCTTCCTTCCGTCACCCCGAAGGGCGAGGCTCCGGCGGACGACACCGATCAGCCCATCGGGCGCTAAGGTGACGGTTACGAGCAGGAGAAGGCCGATGCTGAGCGGCACGTTGACGGTCCAGGCGCTCAGATAGTCCGTGGAGATGATGAAAACGGCCGCCCCCAGGAAGGCTCCGATGAGGGTGCCGGCGCCACCGATCACGGTCCAGGCCACGGCCTTTCCGGAGAGCGACAACTCGAAGAAGGAGATGTCCACATAGCGAAGCGTCAAAGCCAGCAGGGCTCCGCTGAGCCCCGAGAAAATCCCCGCGAGGACGAACGCAATCAATTTGAATCGCTCGACGTGGTATCCGATCAGGCGGGAGCGCTCTTCGTTCTCACGGATGCACTGGAAGACTTTCCCCAGCGGTGAATGGACGATCCGCCAGCACGCGAAGAAGGAGAGCACGACAAAGGTGAGCACCCAGTAGTAGTTCACCAGCGGGTCCGTGAGGGAGATCGTCCAGAGGCCTAGCGGCACGTTCGGAGGAACGAACGGGCTGGCGACATAGCCACGGCTGAGCCAGCGCCAGTGACCCGACTGAAGGACAAGAACGCTGATGACCGAGAACGTGATGGTCAGGATCAGGAAGTAGTGGCCGGTGACCCGAACGGCGAGAGCGCCGACCACGGCCGCGAACACCGCCGCGAGAACGATCCCGAAGCCGAGCGCTTCCCATACTCCCCACTGCAAGCGGAGCACGGCAAAGCCCATCCCATACGCGCCGGCCCCGAAGAAGATCGCCTGGCCGAAGGAGAGCATTCCCGTGTAGCCGTAGAGCAGATCGAAGGCCATGGCGAAGAGCCCCCAGATCATGATTTCCGTCAGCACCGACCGCTGATACGGCGTGAGGAAGATCGGGAGGAGCAATAAGCCGGGGACGATTCCCGCCAGGATCCGGACGCGGAGGGTCAAACCCTCTCGTCCCTTCAATGTCGTCGTCCCAGAAGCCCCTCGGGACGGAAAAGCAAGACCACCGACATGAAGACCAGCGAAAAAATTCTGGCCGTGGTCGGCGTCACGAACACCGAGGCGAGCCCTTCCAGCTCCCCGATCAGGAGCGCCGCGAGAAGAGACCCCTCGATACTCCCAAGCCCCCCGATGATCACGACGATGAAGACGGCCGGCAGGATGTCCAGGCCCATACGAAACTCCAGGGCCACGATGGGGGCCGCCAAGATGCCGCCCAGAGCGGCCAGCGCTCCTCCCAGACCGAAGGTCAGCATGTAAACCTGAGAGATCGGAATTCCCAGTGCGAGGGCCATCTCCCGGTCCTGCTGAACCGCCCGCATCCACATCCCGTACTTGAATCGATGGAGGAACCCCCACAGGGCCGCGATCGCCAGGGCCGAACAGAAGGCCACGAAGAGCCGATAGCCCGAGTAGCCGAAGCCGAAGATGGAAAACTCCCAAGCAATCGGCGCCGGCACCCGCTGGGGGGCCCCGCCGAAAACCCAGAGGACCGACTGCTGAAAGATCAGGGAAAGACCGAACGTCGCGATGATGGTGATGATCGGTTTCGCCTCGATGGGCCGAAGGACTGCGCGCTCGACGGCCAGGCCGAGGATGCCGACGAGGAGAGGCGCCAGCAGCAGGGAGATCCAGAAGCTGCCGGCGGCCTGAAGGATGTACCATCCCAGGACGGCCCCCAGCATGTACAACTCCCCGTGGGAGACGTTGATGATCTCGAGCAGACCAAAGACGAGCGTGAGGCCGAGCGCGATGAGGGCCAGGATGAACCCCCACACCAGGCCATTGATGGCTCCGAGCGCCAGTTGCGCAACAATCTCCATCGGCGACCTAGCGCTATCACACGAGGGAAGTCGGTTGTCAAGCCGAATCGTACGATTCCTCTCTCGTACGGTTCGTCGATGGAAGTGTTCCGCCTCCTCACGATGAGTAGAAAGGCTGGTGCAGTATCGCGACCAACCCGGGGTGGACGTGCTACGGGGCGTACCGCCCAAGTCGGCGCGTCCCTTGCACCGTCACGGCACGCGCGCGCTGGGTGCCGGGCTCCCGGGAGGGCCGATTTCTCAGGCGTTCAGATCAGATGGAAGACGATCCACCCACGAGCTCGAAGCAGCGCTCAAGCTCTTGATGCTTCCCTGGTGCTGATCGTCGTGGACGACCAGGACGAGTTCCTCACGGCTGTCGAAGAAAACGCCGCTGGGTCGGCTGGCCGTTGAGTCGCGCGCGAGACTAGCTCGCCTCGGGGAGGCCCATAGCCTTTCGGATCTTGGCTAGCTGGGTGGCGTGGTCGTTCCAGTGGTAGTCATAGAGCGCGCCTACGTACGCGGGGATCGACGTCTCCTCGCTCCCCATGACCTGCTTGAAGAGCGGAATCCGCGCCTTCCGCCCCAGATCGGCCTCGCTGAGCGACTCCAGGTAGCCGAACACTTCGCGCCGCTGGGCATCCAGCGCCTCCTTGAGCTGCCCGAGACTCATGAACTCGCGCCAGCCGCTGACATTGGTCTGCCCAGGCGTGATCTCGAGGACCGGCAGATCCTTGGTGGCGAACGTCTTGAGCACGGCCACCGGTTTCCAATCCGGTTCAAACATCAGGTGGCAGAGCACCTGGCGCGTGGTCCACTGCCCGGGCGCGTCGGAGCGCTCCATGTAAGGCTCCCAGGCCCTGCAACTGGCGGCAGAGGTTGTCCCACGCCGCATCCGCTTTCTTCCTGAGCTCGGTCACGGTGACGTTCGCCATCGGCGGTTCCTCCTCTATTCTGGCCGCTTCCATCCAGATCTCGGCGCGCAGGTTGCTGCTCTCGTCCAGATCTCCTTGAACCCGTAGCCCCGGTACAGATGCGCCGCAGCCTCAAGCCGCTCGCCGTCCAATTTGTCAAGCGCCGGCCGAGCCCGAGACCGCCACCGGGCGGGCGGATCCACATCCGCCTGATTCCCGGCGTCCCAAGACGTCATCCAGCCGGTCCAGAGGCGCCCCGGATTCCTGTTCCCACGCGACGACCTGTGAGCCAGCGCTGTTACGATACCTGTGCCGCCTATCGACCACAAGCCCATAGGAGTGATACTCATAACGGGACTCCTGATCAGCTCGTGAAGGAGCTCAGGGCTTTCGAGGCGATCGGCGTGGAAGACATCGCGCTGCAGTTCGTTGGTGCCGAGCTGGCCGTGGCGGCTCGGGCAGATCGAGCGGTTCGCCCGGGAGGCCCTGCCAGCCTTCTACTAGCAGTCGCCGACACAGGTGAAGCGGTATGGAAAAGCCGGAACATCTGAGGCGCGCCACGGAGCTCTGGCAGGAGGGCTACCGGTACCAGATGCAGGGCGAGCTGGATCGCGCGATCGAGCGCTACCGGCGCTCGATCGAGGTGCACCCGACGGCGGAAGCG
>Ga0187893_10004841_pt1 | contig 25068 bp, 17 predicted proteins | sample MA1701074metaG_FD_139574 | JGI IMG/M metagenome (GOLD analysis project Ga0187893, IMG submission 139574) | White microbial mat communities from a basaltic lava cave in the Kipuka Kanohina Cave System on the Island of Hawaii, USA - MA170107-4 metaG ... | reverse complement strand
GTAACAGGCTGCCAGCCTGTCAAACATTAATAACTCCTTTGAAACATTAAAGGAGGGTAATTTCCCTAATAAATCAAAAAAACAAACAGGGGGGGCGGGTGGGGATTGGCGGCGAACGATTTTTTTTTCAGCGGTAGTCACCGACGAGAATAAAAGCAGACCAGTGGCGCGGGTGTGTTAGTTGATAGGTTTGGTTATTGGATGAATAGGAAAGCTGACCGCTGAGGGCGGCTCTTTGCGTTGCTGCAAGGGCTTCGGCTTTGTTTTGTATGCGAAGGTTTGTGTAGAAGGTTCTCATTAACTCAAGTGTCGAGCGGTCTTCGATGGGAAACAACGTAGCGATGACGCTGTGTGTGCCCGCGTGAAGAAATGCCTCGTGTAAAGATAGGCGGTCAACTTCTGATGATTGATTGCTGCTTGAAGAATAACTTTGACCCGTGCGGCAAGCACCAAGCGTGACCAAATCTGCGTTTAGTTGAAGATTGAAAATCTCCCGCACAGTGAGATTGCCGTCGTCTTCCGCAGTGCTTTTTAGTTTTAATCTGGAAAGAAGCGGCATCATTGGTTCTGAGACAGCGTGCGTTGCAAGATGAATGTATCTGAAACGCGGCGCGAGTTTTTTCAATTCGGTTTCTGTGGCATTCGCGTTGACGAATGTTTGCCCGTTGAAAAGTGTTGCGACCGATTTGGCTTCTTCTTCTGCGAATCGCAATGGCAATTCTTCTTCGTCTGCTTCGTTAATGCCGAAACTGAGAAGAGTCTGTTCGGGCGGTTTTGTTTGACCGATTGAGCGCGTCAAGAATGTGGCTGATGGAATGTGAAAGATTGTGTAGTCTTCAACCAGAAAATGATTTTGATACGACCCGCCCGCTACCGCAGACGGTACTGACTTTTTATCGTTACGAACCAATGCCGCGAATGGAAGGTCATGCAAAAAGCCGAAAGGAACAATGCCAAGTTTTTGTTTGTCTTTGAGTGCGCCTGTTTGTTCCAGCGGTTCAATCAGGATTTGGCGCAAGTCTTCTGCTACAAACTGCCAATCATCGTTTGCCTTTGCATTGTCGAAAATCAAAGCGCGTAGCAATTTAACTTTAGCCAAAAGATTCGCTCTTGTGACGGGCAACTCAACGCTTTGCAGAGATGAGCGCGTGATAACCAAAGCAAAAACTTTTTCTTCTGCGTAAAGATATTCAATGACAGCAGTTTCATTGTCTAACGCGCCTTGCGCTTCACTCAATTCGGCGGGTTTCGCTTCGCGCGCAAGGTTGTATTGCGCTTCATCAAGTTGCGATTGCAGTACAGCGTCTTCATATTCCGAATATGTTCGGCGAAGCTCATTCAGAGAATTAAAATCATCTTTTGCCCTCAGTCTTTTGGATGCTTGCTGAATGCGCGTGAAAGCGGCTTGTTCTTTCTGTGCCAACAATGCGGACGAAGCTTTTTGGTCGCTGACACGCACAAACAAGTTTCTGAAAGCGCGATACTTTAGTTGTTCAAGCAGACGGAAAGCTTGTTTATTTTCTGTTTGTGAATCTGTTTTAGATTCATCGGGCGATGCGAGTAAAGACGTAAACGCTTGGTCGTAAACTTCTCTGTTCTGTCCTTGCAACGAAGCCGCTTTATTTGAGCCGAAGAGCAACGTCTCAATCTCCGTTGCTTCCAACAGGTATTTTAACGCTTTGTCATGTTGTCCTTCATGTTCCCACTGACGCGCAAATGCACATCTGTTTTGCAACCAATGCCACCAGTTTTTTTCTTTTTGCTGTAATCCAATCTCTTCGGCGCGTGTCAGATATTCGGCGGCTGTTCGCCATTCGTTTGTGTCTTGGTAGGTTTCGCCGATTATAGTCAGCCACCCGACTTCACTTTCATTGCCAGCTTGTTTGTTGAGTGCGAGTGTTTCTTCAAAATACTGTCGTGCGGTGATTGGTTCACCTTTTAAGCGATAACAGCCCCCCAACCATGCCAAGCGATATTTGAAAAGCATCGGGTTAGCGCGGTCTCGTTCAAGAAACCGTTTGTGTAGTTCAATAGCTTTATCAAACTCTTTCAGACCAATGTAATTCCCGACGAGTGATGCTTCTGCTTCGCTTTGACCAAGCCGATAGCCGATTGATTTACTCAACTCCATGCTTTGAGTTAAGTATTCGATAGCTTTACGATAATTTTGCTGACCCGCGTAAAACCATCCCAGATAGAGATAAGAATCGCTCAACCCCGCCATATCGCCGATGCGTTCTTTGATTGCGATGCTTTCGGATTGATGTTTCAAAGACTGAAAAACATCGCCTTCGTACCAATGAACAAGACCGATATTGCTTAGAGTGACGGCTGCGCCGTGCAGGTCGTTTTGTCTTTGATAAATTGCAAGAGCAGGCAAATAAAATTCTTTGAGCGGGCGCGTCCGTTCGCCTTTGTGCCACCAATAAATTACGCCGGCATTTCGCAAAGCATTTGCTTCTGATATTTCGTCTTTCGCCTCGCGTGCGAGTTTGAGTGCTTGTTGAAGATTCTCAAGAGCCTTATCGCCATCGCCTTTTGAGTGATAAAGCACACGGCTTAAATTTATAAGGCTCTGCGCTTGAATGCGGCGGTCGCCAATCTGTTTGGTAATTTCCAAACTCTGCTGATGCAGTTCAATAGCGCGGTCAGGTTCGTTGAAATTGAAATGGTTGATGCCAAGCGCGTTGAGAAGTTCGGCTTGCAATGCAGGGTCGTCTGTTTGTATCAACGCTTCAAACTCTTTTTGTGATGCAAGAAAGTCTCCGCGCAACTGAAGACTATGACCTTTCTCAAATCTCGCGCGCGCATTGTCCGACTGCAACCACGCCGCCCAAACAAAATAACGAACTGCATTATCAAGCCGCCATTCATGTTTTGCCTGTAAGCCGCGACGAAAAAGAAATCCGCCCGCAGGCGCGCGAGCCAATGCCAACGTCGCCAGCAACAAAATGAAGATGGCGACAATTAAGGATAGCTTTTTAGAAACTCCTTGGCTCACTTCAAAACGAACTTTCTTGTTTCAGAATCCGCCTCTGTGCCGTCAGGCATTTGCGATGTAACATGCCAAAAATAAGGCTTGCCCGATTCCAGACGCACTGATGATGAACTAAGAGATAAACGCTCTTCCATCGTAGAAGTTTGCAATACGATGTTGCCGCGCTGGTCTAGCACTGTGAAATTGTAACGGCTTACGCCCTCCACCTTTGACCATCGAAACTCCGCTTGTGTAATGCTTATCTCTGTTTCATTTTCAGGGGCAATTAAACGCGGAGCTACAACGAGCGGTGTGGTCTCACGCAACGGGTCTGTTATGGGTATGCGCCTACTGTTGGCATCGCGCCAAATGAAGAAGGCTAGGCTACTTGTAATTATCAAAACTGCCGCAGTCGCTACGGCTTGCCATCGAAAATCAAAGAGCCAATTGAACAGGCGCGTCAATCGCCGCTGAGGCTCGCGCAAAACACGCGCGGTCAAACGATGCGGAGCGCGAATCAATTCCGGTTCGGGTTTCGCAAATTTGTAAGCCTGCGCCAAGCGATGACAACACGACGCACATAAACTCAAATGTTTATCGCTCGCTACTCTTTTTTCGGACGACATCTCATCGTTCAAAAAAAGATTAAGCTCATCGTTGGTAAGACATTTATCGTCAGCCATTTTTTCCCCGTCTTCTATCAACAGACACACAGCGAAAGTTGCGCCAAAATTCTTTACTTCAATTTTTGCCGCAGTTTGTTCATACCCGATTTGAGCGCGTTTTTTACATCCTGCTCTTTCAGATGCAGAACTTCCGCCACCTCTTTGACAGTCAAACTCTCTGTGAAATGAAGTTGAACGACTAATCTCTCCTGCGTTGAAAGCGTGCCGAGCGACCGGGTTAATAGCTCGGCGGTTTCTTTTTGCAAAACGATTTCTTCGGGATTTGCATGGTCATCAACAGGCTCGCGCCCTGTTTCCTCTTCAATCTCATCAAGCGAAACATTCCCGCGCCGCCGCGCCAAGTTGCAAAGTAAACTCCAAAGGTTTTGTTGATTGAGAACTGAAAAAATTCTCTCTAACGAATCAAGTACGGCGATGTATTCCAATTCTTGTTGACCATCAAGACGCAGTTGTTCGTAAATTTCCGATGGCATGAATCCCCGCCAAAAATAGAGTTCAAAAATTTTCTGTTCACCTTCGGGCAAACGTGCTACGGGTTTGAAAAGACGACGGCGACCTTCCAATGACCAAGCCCAGTTGATGCAAAGATTTTTAATTACTTTGCGAAGCCAAGGTGTGAGTTCTCCTTTATCTCCCGCATAGCGAACAGTTCTAAGACGACGAAAATTTTCTTCCGACAATTTCTCGCAAATATAAACAAACCTGTCCATCGCGCCGTCATAATCGAAACCAAGGATGTGTAGTTGAGTGAAAATGAAATCGGCGTAACGCTTTATAAACAAATCCCAAGCGCGTTCGGGTTCATGTTGGAATAAAAGCAAGAGTTCGGCATCATGCAGACAATCTGCTTTAAGTGTAGCCCTTTCAAAAGTTTCTCTTTCTTCCATTGCCGCTTGTCGTCAATCAAGAAACAGGAACACTGATTGAAACATCAAAAAATCGAATCAAATGTGTTTTACAATTGCCCTTTAATTTTTACCTTTTGATTTCTATTTTGCATCCATCCAATTGTCGCCTACGCCGACTTCGACAACCAAAGGAACATCAAGCGTCACAGCCGATTCCATCTCTTTTTTAAGAAGCGCGGAAACTTTTTCTACTTCATCTTTTGGCGCTTCGATTAAAAGTTCGTCGTGAACTTGCATTATCATCTTTGCTTTCAAACCTTCGCGGCGCAGAGATTCATCAACACGCAACATAGCAAGCTTAACAATATCACTCGCCGTTCCCTGAAACGGCATATTAATGGCTTCGCGTTCGGCGCGTGAACGGACGTTAAAGTTTCTGTCGTTGATTGAAGGAAAGTAACGACGACGCCCGAATATAGAAGTTGTGTACCCTTGCTCACGCGCTTTTTCGGGCGTCTCGTCCATAGATCGTTTTATGCCTTTGTAAGTTTCGTAATAATCTTCGATTACCTGCTTCGCCTCTTTAACCGACAACCCCACACGCTGTGAAAGACCATACGGTTCGACCGCATAAGCGATTGCAAAGTTCACAATCTTTGCGAAACGCCGTTTCTCTTTCATCTCTTCTTTTGTCTTCGCTTTGAAAACAAGTTGCGCCGTGCGGGCGTGAATATCCTCATCCTTCTGGAACGCATCAAGCATTACTTCGTCCCGCGTAATATGCGCTAGGATTCTGAGTTCAAGTTGCGAATAATCAGCGGAGACCAATTTGCAACCGTCTGCCGGAATAAAAGCGCGGCGAATCTGCTGACCAAGCGTGGTGCGAATCGGAATATTTTGTAAGTTTGGATTTGTGGATGACAAACGCCCCGTCGCCGCTACGGTTTGATTGAGTAGTCCGTGAACCCGTCCGTCTGTGCCAATCAGATTCGGGAGCACGTCTGTGTAAACCGTTTTCAATTTATCGAGTTCGCGGTATTCAATTATCAGTTTTGGCAGTTCGTATTTTTCCGCAAGTTCCTGAAGAACATCTTTGCTTGTAGAGATTCTGCCCGTTGATGTTTTCTTCCCCGTGCTGATATTGAGTTCTTCTAAAACTTCTCCGACCTGTTTCGGCGAGTTGATTTTGAATTCTCTTCCCGCCACTTCGTAAATTTGTTTGGTTAATTTTTCGAGTTCCGCCCCGAAGTGCATCGAGAGTTCTTTCAAGGCGTCTGTATCAACGCGCATCCCCGCTCTTTCCATCCGACGCAAAAGCGGAGCGAGCGGCATCTCAATTTCCGAGTAAATTTTTTCAAGCCCGTTTTCCTCAAGCCGCTTTCTCAAAATCGGCGCAATTTGCAGTGTGAAATCTGCCGCCTCTGCCGTGCGCCATTGCTCGTTGTTCCAGTCATCGGGAATCTCGAATGTTTCGTCAACATTGACGACTTCGCGTGCAAGCGCAGACAACGGATATTCGCTTCGCGTCGAATCAAGAAGATATGCCGCAAGCAATGTGTCATCTGTCATGCCTTCGGGTTCAATATCGAGAGTTTCTAAAAGCGTGATGGCGCGTTTCAAATCGTAAACGCTCTTTTCCAAAAGCCCGTTTGCAATTATGTCGCGCAAAGGTGTTATTGCCGCTTCTTTCCCGTCTTCAAAATTTTCAAGGTCAATAAAAGAAGAAACTCCGCGTGCGGTTGCTATTGCAATTCCCTGCGGAGTTTTCGCTTCGGCAAACAGCTTCGTTTGTTCGCCTTCATTTTGTGATAAATCCGCAACCGCAAAAGCCCAATGCTCCGCTTCCCAAAGTTTGCGAACAAGTTTGTCCAGTTCATCTCGCGTCTTTATGATTTGATAACGCCGTTTTACTTGAACAACATCAGCCAACTGCGCGGAAGAAGCCGCGTCAGAAAACTCTCTTATCAAAGTCTGAAATTCCAATTCGCGGAACAGTGCGTAAGCCGCCGGACGGTCAGGTTCTTCGTGTTTCAATTGTTCTAAATCGAGTTCAATCGGAACGTCTGTTTTGATTGTTGCCAATTCAAGCGATTGGCGAATGATGTCAGCGTTGTTCTTCAAAGACTCACGATAAGTTTTGTGCTTAACCTCTTCATATCTTTTCAAAGCTTCTTCAATCGAACCAAACTCTTTGACAATCTGCAACGCACCTTTTTCGCCAATTCCGGGCGCGCCCGGAATGTTGTCAATCGAATCGCCCATTAAACCGAGCAGTTCGATTATCTTTGTCGGAGGCACACCAAATTTATTTTCCACCCAAGCTTCGTCACACCACTCAACGGGCGGCACCGCAACTTTGCGTTTGATGTTCTGCGAATTCTGTCTCATACAAACAACGTGCGGGTCGCGCACAAGCTGACACATATCTTTGTCGTTCGAGACAATCACGGCTTGCAGATTTTTCTCTGCTGATTTCTTGGCGAGTGTGCCAATGATGTCGTCTGCCTCAAAACCGGGCATTCTCAAAATCGGAATGCGGAAAACTTCGCATACGCGAATGATGTAAGGAAGTTGTGAAGCTAAATCGTCCGGCATCTCTGCGCGGTTCGCCTTGTAAGCCTCGAAACTCTCGTGACGAAAAGTCTTTTCGGGCGAATCAAAAACCGCCGCTATGTAGTGTGGCTTTTCATCGTTCAAAAGTTTTCTGAGCGTGTTGGTAAAAACAAACACAGCTTGTGTGACTTGCCCTTGGCTGTTTCGTAAAGGCTCCGCACGCATACCCATCGGCGCAAAAAAAGCGCGGAAGATGTGCGACATTGCATCAATTAAAAAGACTCTTTCTGTTGGATTTCCGTTTTGAGTTTGTTCGTTTGTCATTTGAGTTCGGATGATATTTGATGAGTTTAAGAGTGACAAGCCAAGACGATTGCTGATTGAGAATTGCGGATTGCGGATCTTATTACCGGATATTTCTGTTGCTTTCACGCATCACTAAAAGTAAGAAAAAGTTGTGTGATAGCTACAGTTGTTTTTTTTACAATCTGTGTGCTTATCAATTTTATTGAGCTAAATAGCATCCTTTTGTTTTTCAATTCTGAGGCATAACCATTGCTCTATTATTTGCTGCTCTTCAAAAGTTAAACGAGGGAAAAGGTCGAAAAAACAAGCTTGGTAAAACAAAAAACTCTGGCGATAGCAGTTTCAGCAAAAGGCATTGGTTTACATACAGGAGCCGAGGTAAATCTTCGCCTCGTTCCGGCACCGCCTGATACAGGTTATGTTTTTGTTCGCACTGATTTAGACAATTTTGAAATTCCCGCAAGTGCGGAATTTATCTCTCATTGCAGTTACGCAACAACATTAATGCGAAAAGGCGTATCGCTTTCAACCGTAGAACATCTCTTGGCAGCTTTGCGAGGTTCGGGTGTTGATAATCTTTTTATAGAAGTTGATAACCTTGAACTTCCAATCATGGATGGTTCTTCTGAAAACTTTATTGACTTAATCGAAAAGACCGGATTGATTGAGCAAGACGAACCCCGAAAGGCTTTGCTTATTAGGGAAAAAATCGAAGTAGTCGAAAACAACCGTTACATGTGCGTTGAGCCTGCGGACAGTTACGAAATTGATTGTCTAATTGACTTTTCGCATCCTTTAATCAAAGAACAAAGATATTCGATTCAGCTTGATGATTTTGCATTCGGGAGAGAGATTGCCGCAGCAAGAACTTTTGGCTTCACAACCGAAATTGAGACTTTAAGAAAGGTGAATTTAATTAAGGGAGGGTCGCTTGATAACGCGATAGTTCTGACAACGGACGGAATCTTGAATCAAACGCCGCTTAGATTCAAAGATGAGTTCGTTCGCCACAAGATTTTAGACATCGTAGGAGACCTCGCTCTAATTGGGTTACCGATACTTGGACGTGTCACTGCTAAAAGAAGCGGGCATATAATTCATGCAAACCTAATGGCTAAATTGCTAAAGACTCGCTCTGCTTGGGAGATTATAGACTACCCCGAAAACTCAAAAACGCTAAATTCCGGGCGCAATAATTATGAGAAAGCTTTTGGCAAAATCTCACCTTTTACTCTGTAAAACCTGCTAAACCCTCGTTTTTCTGCCAGTTAAACTTTGTTGTTGCATCTTTTATTTTTAATGTTTATACTCTTTTAGCCGTTTTGCAGATGTCTTGTGCAAACGGCATCCAGCGTGCAAAATCCGGCTAAAGAGGTTGCCTTCTGAGTGTCATTCTTGACCGAGATTCTCAAGAAGAATTTAGCCTTTACCTAAAAGCCTGTACCAATGCGACCTAACCCGGGATTTCAATTCCCTGTAAATCCAATCAGGGCGTTTAACATGACAGAGTTTGTCTGCACTACGGTTCAATCGCCTTTTTGTGCATATCAATGAAATCAAAAGTCAATTAATTTAAGGATGGAATAAGGAAATGGCGACAATGGAAGAACATCTAAAGCCGACACTGCCACCAAGCTTTAACGAAGGAAACGGCAACAACAGCGAAGAAGCACAAAGGCTTCTTCCGTCGGACATTGCCAATTTGCTTCATGGCGGCGTAGCGGCGGCTAAGTCTGGTGACAAAGAACTTGCGCGAATATTGTTCTTAAAAGTCACTTCATTTGAGCCAAAGAACGAAACAGCATGGCTCTGGATGGCTTCGATAAGCGAGCAGGCAAATGAGCGTCTTGATTTTCTACAAAAAGTTTTAGCCATCAATCCGACGAATGAAAGAGCGTTGTCATGGCTGAAACTGTCGAAAGAACATATTGCCCGAACTTTGATTCAAAAAGGCGCAGATGCCGCCAAAGACGGCAATAAAGCTTCCGCAATTCATTTCCTTTTGCAGGCAGTTGATTACGAGCCTGAAAACGAAATTGCTTGGATGTGGCTTGCTTCTTTGGCGGATTTGCCTGAGGACAAACTTGCCTATTTACAAAGAATTCTGAATATCAATCCTGAAAACGAACAAGTGCGCGAAATGTTCGAGACAACTAAACGCCACCTTGCGCGTTCTCTCGCACAAAAAGGCATCGAAGCCGCAAATGCCGGAGATAAAAAAGTCGCCGCAGACATTCTTCAAGACGTTTTGGACTATGACCCAAACTTGGAAGAGGTTTGGTTACTGCGTGCCTACGTTTCCGATTCATTTGAAGAGAAAGAAAGCTACTTTAAGAAAGTTTTAGAAGTTAATCCAAACAATCTCGGTGCGCTCTCGGGTCTTTCTGCCGTTCAGGAACAACTTGAAGCCAAGAATACTTGGTGTTGCATGGTTTGCCAGACCAAAGATCAAACGCCATTTGATATTTGCCCTGCCTGTAGTTCGCTGTTAAACCTAGACGACATTGACATGCTATTAGCCAACCAACATGTCAACGAATCGCTGATTCGTGAAGGCATTCAAAAACTCAAACGTAGCTTCAAAGATGAAATTTCATCCAACGAGTATTACAAGTTGGGACTCGCCTACCTTAACTTAAAAGATTTGAAAGAGAGCATCGCCTTCTTTCAAGCGGCTTTGCGTTTAGACCCGGATGACGAAGTTCTGGCGTCAAAAGTAGATTATTTGACCCATCGCCGCAATAACATTAAACAAGCCGACGAATCTGTATTTTTCGCCACACCGGAGCTCGCAGATTTACCTGAACCAAGTTTCGATGCTTTAGATTTACACAAAGAGGATTTAACACCTCAAGAAGAAACCGAAGCAAGTTTGCAGCAGGCAGAGACCGTTCCTTCGATGTCGGTTGAAGAAATTAATGCACAAATTGAGGAAACGGTTGCAATGCCGGCGACTCCTATGGATGCACTGACTCAACATTACGCACCGACTACTCCCACAATGCCTTTGGAAACCTTCGTTCTGCCGACAATAGCTGTTGAGCAAAAGGACGAAAGTGTCAATCAAGAAGTAGCTCAACAAATCGACACGGAAGAAAATTCGGTAGAACAAACCCATGAATTGATAGACGCTGTTGCAGAAGAACAATCTGCACAAGTCGAGGCAGAGAGTTTAAGAGATTCTGAAGACGCGCATGGATGGCCCATGCCGGAAGATCAAGAAGTTGAGACCGCTCCACTTAGTTCAGAATTTGTTACTGATGTTGAAGTAGTTACACAAGACGAAGACATTTCTGAAGAAACTGCGCAGGAAATGTCAGAAGAAGATTCACAACAGACTTCAGATAGTTTGTCCGTTATTGAATCTGTTTCCGAACCGGAAGTTTCATCCGAGCCTGAACTGCTTCAAGCGTTTGAGGTTTCGTCCGAACCTGAACCGTTTGAAGTTTTCAAGGAACAGGAAGAATCTCAACAATTAGCATCACCGGCGTTTTTTGAAGAATCCGTTGATGAATCGCAAATGGAACAACCCGCAATGGAGACTTCGTCTCAGGCATCTGATGTTGAAACACCTGTTGTGTCCATTGATACGCCCATCGTCGAGATGTCGGTTGAATCACAGCCACAACTGCAACCAACACCGAAACCTGCCGAAGCGTTTGAAGCACCGATTTCACAAAAGAAAGATACGGGCAAGGTTGTCATGGTTGTTGATGACAGTCCGACTGTCCGCAAACTCGTTTCATTAAAGCTTGAAAAGTTCGGTCACAGCGTCATCTCTGCCGTTGATGGTATGGATGCGCTTGCGAAGATGAGCGAAGAGACTCCCGATTTGATTCTTTTGGACATTACCATGCCGCGTCTTGATGGTTATCAGTTATGCAAACTAATCAAGGGCAATGAATCAACCAAACATGTTCCTGTTGTCATGTTATCGGGCAAAGACGGTTTCTTTGACAAAATTCGCGGCAGGATGGCGGGGGCTTCTACTTATTTGACCAAACCGTTTGAGCCGGAAGTTCTGCTTCAAACCGTTAATGATTATTGCGGGATTAAAAGTAATTAGTTTTTCAATTTAGCCGATTTTGCGCTTGGAGAATTTAATCGTGTCGCTTGTTGGAAATCTGCGGGACCTGAGCATAACCAATCTAATGCAAGTCATCTGCGCACAAAGACGCAGAGTCAGGCTAAATCTGTCTAACGGAACGGAACAAGGTTGGGTAATTTTTGATAATGGAGAAGTCATTCACGCAGAGGTTGACGGTGTTCACGGCGAAGATGCAGTTCTCCGTCTTCTGGATTGGGACGAAGGTCACTTCTCAACAACAGATGAGGTGATGTTTGCGCATCGCACTGTCAAGGTGCCTTGGGACAAGCTTGTTACAGATGCTCTGGAGCGGTTGAGCGAACTTGAGATTGCCAACGAGTACATCGAACCTGCGCGAAAATTGAGCGATAGAGAGATTGAGCATGATAATTTTTTAGAAAACGACATGATGCTCTTTCTTTCACAGCTTGAACAAACACAGTCCCAAATCAAAGAAGGAAAGGTCAGAAAGCCAACTGCTGTTTTAGAAGTACTGGTACAGATGGCTAACAAATCTCTGGATTTCTTTGATAAGACGGTTCATCGGCGTTCCGGTGAAGCGTCTTTGCGTAAGGAACTGACCCGACACGTAACCCGGTATTCAGTGGCAAGATGGTTGCAGACAAACGACGGACGTTATTCGAGCAAATCCGCAAACGAGATTCTAAAACGCTCAGAATCAGCAGAACGTTTTCAAGTTTTCGCAGACCTTTGTCTGTCAATTATCGGGACAATGGATTCTGTTTTCAGAGTTTTGGTTACATGCTTCAACGCTAAAACCACGGCAAAAGAAATAAATGAAGCCTGCAACCTTTATCTGCATGACTTGAATGCAACAATCAGCGAAATAAAAGTTTGAAGAGGAAAAGTATAATGGCGAGCGACTGGATTTTAGTAGCGGACGACAGCCCGACGGAATTGCGTTTGGTTCTCAACACACTGCAAAAAGGAGGCTATCAAACGATTACAGCGGTTGACGGTGACGAAGCGATTGAAAAAGCTTCTCGTGAAATGCCGCGTCTTGCAATTTTAGATATTGTTATGCCCAAAAAGAACGGCTTCCAAGTTACGAGACATCTTAAATCCTCACCTGAAACCAAAGATATAAAAGTCCTTTTGTTAAGCAGTAAAGACCAAGACAGCGACAAATTCTGGGGAATGAAACAAGGCGCAGACGAATATCTGACCAAGCCATTTGACGAAGCCACTTTGCTTAGTACGGTTGCCAGACTTATCTAACAAAACGATAGAGAATACGATGAATCAGGAAGAACAAAACTTCGCGGATTTAGCGGAAATCAACTATGAGAAAAGGACTGTTTCATCCAATGACCCGGAAACAGTGTTGGAACTTCCTTCCTTTACGTTAAGCAGTCAAAGCGATAATTCATTTCTCGAATTACCCGATTCATTTTCATTTTCAGATGACAACGCCTCGCCGCTTCCCTTGCCCGACTTTAATTTAAGCAGTAGCAACAACATTTCAGAAAATGATTCACAGTCCGTCAATTCCTCTCTTGAAGAAACGGCGCGTCGAGAAGTTCCCGGTTCACAAAATACTCTTTCCCAATCTGCCTTGCCCGAATCGGAGTTGAGTTTTACCGAAGAGCAAAAAGAGCAAGAACAACATATTGTTTTCACTTTGGACGAGATGTTCTTTTCAATACCGATTCACAATGTGACTGAAGTCAGCCGACCTCTGCCAATAACATATTTGCCGAATGTGCCTTCGTGGATTTTGGGAATCTCAAACTTTCGCGGCGATATTATTTCCGTTGTTGACCTCAAAGTTTTTTTTGGCAGAGCCGATGACGAGGTCAATCGCAAGCGCAGAATGTTGATTGTGCATTCAACCGACAACGATATGATGACTGCGCTTATGGTGGACCAAGTCAGACATATTCACTACCTGACCAAAAGCTCAATTGCGTCGCCTGCCATTTCTATCGGAAAAGGTGTCTCGCAATATGTTCGCGGAGTTTATGAACACAACGGGCAATCGCTTATTTTGCTAAACCCTGACTCTCTTTTATTGTCCAAAGAGATGCTCGATTTCGAGGCAACAACGGGCGGCAATTAAACGCATCTCCTTTGTTTATCAAAATAGGCAAAGGCTTTATTCAGTTCGATAATTCCAACACTCATGTCGGATGCTTTGTGAGGGAATAATAATCATGCAATTCAAATCTATTAGACAAACGATTACATTTTGGTTCGGTCTTTGTTTGCTTTTGTCAATCACTTCGCTGATTGGCTTTTCCGTCGTTACTAATAATGGAGTCCAATCCGTCACCACTTTCTTACTCGCGCAGATAGTTGTCGGCGTAGTCGTATTCGCAGTCTCGATGGTCTTAATCTGGATTATTGCAGGCCGCCTCACATCTTCGATTCAACAAGCGGCTTCAATGGCTGAACAACTGTCAGAAGGCATCCTGATTGACGAGGTAATTGTTAGTTCTGAAAACGAAGCGGGGAATTTGCTTACTGCTATGAACCGCATGACGGCTTATTTGAAAGAGATGGCTGACATTTCCGACCATATCGCAAACGGCGAACTTATGGTGAATGTGAAACCCCGTTCCGAAGATGACCGCTTCGGAAACTCATTTCAGCGCATGGCAAGTTATCTCAAAGACATGGCAAGAAAAGCCGACAGAATTGCTCTGGGGGATTTGAGCGTCAAAGTCGAACCGAAATCAGAACGCGACCGTTTCGGGAAATCGTTCAAAAACATGTTGGACAACACCCTTAGCCTAGTTCAATCGAAAGAGGAACGCGACAGCATACAAAAATCAATCGTGAGACTTCTCAACGAAGTGTCAAACGTGGCAACCGGCAATCTGACTGTTCAGGCTGAAATTCGCTCGGATATGACGGGTTCAATCGCCGCTGCTTTTAACACGATGATTATCAAACTCAGACAGATTATCAACCAAGTTCAGGAAACAACATTACAAGTCAATTCGTCTGCGGGCGACATAAAAAAGACAACAGACCACCTTGCAACAGGTAGCGAAATTCAATACGCGCAGATTAACGATACATCAAGCGCAATTGAACAGATGGCATCTTCGATTCAAGAGGTGTCAAACAATGCGGCTACATCGGCACAGGTTGCTGACAGGTCGCTTGTCAGTGCGCGGCAAGGCGCCGAAGCTGTGCAAAATAACATAAACGCTATGGCGCGCATACGCGAACAGGTGCAGGAAACAGCACAGCGGGTCAAACGTCTGGGCGAACGCACACAAGAAATCGGAAAGGCTATCAAACAAATTAATGACATAGCCAAGCGCACATCCGTTCTCGCTCTCAATGCTTCGATTCAAGCATCTGCGGCGGGTGAATCCGGTCGCGGTTTCGCCGTCGTTGCAGAAGAAGTAGAACGCCTTGCAGACCGCGCCGCCAACGCTACGAAACAAATCACAACGCTCACACAATCAATTCAGAGCGAGACATTTGAAGTAGTGGCGGCAATGGAAGAAACGACACGCGAAGTGGCGCAAGGTTCACATCTTGCAAACGAAGCGGGACAGGCACTTGAAGAAATTCAAACCGTCTCGAAACAGTTGTCCGATTTGATTCAATCAATCTCGCAATCGGCAAAACAACAGGCGCGAGGTTCAGAAGCGATTGCAAATGCGATGATAGGCATTTCGGAAATTACAGAGCAAATGGCGAAAGGCTCTCAAAAAGCCGCTATGTCCGTTCATAACCTTGTGTCACTCGCAGATGCTTTGCGTGGCTCTGTCGTTATGTTCAAGTTACCCGAAGCAAACAGCAATAGTTATCCGAAATTTTCATACAAAGCAGAGGCGCGCAAAGGAGCAGAATAGATGTTACGCAATTTGAAATTTTGGCAGAAAATGTTGTTGATGTCGGTGCTGTTTGCCTTGCCGCTTGGTTTCATCACGTTCTTGTATATGCGTGAAGCCGGCGAAGATATTGCCCATGCGTCAAAAGAACGCATGGGTACGGCATATTTAACGACACTACGCAAAACGCTTGAAATCATCCCGCAACACGAACGGCAGATGTCTGCGAACAATTTTACAGCCGCCAATACTACCCTCAATCAAATTGAAACTTCGTTAAGTGAAATTGAAAAAGCCGAAAGCGATTACGGTGTCACTCTAAACACCGTTTCCAAATTCAACTCCCTCAGACAAAAATGGAATGAATTCAAAAGCAAAGCCAACGCCGGCAATCCGGGTGAACGACGCAGGCTCAATTTTGAACTCGCCTCCGAGGTTCGCAGTTTGATGGCTTTGGCGGGTGATAACTCGGGTCTGATTCACGATTCAAAACTCGATGGTTATTACTCTGTTGACGTACTGCTTAACAAACTGCCGGAACAACAGCAAGACCTTTCCACTCTCTGGCTTGCAGCACAAGATGGACTGAATAAAAAAACTCTTTCGGTTGAAGAAAAAACATATCTTTTACTTCTCATCGGCAAATTAAAAGAGAACGCCAATGCCACAACAAACTCAATAAATGTCGGAATGAATAGCAACGCATCCGGCACGATGCGGATATTGAGCAATCCAGCGCGCGAAAACGAAATGGGCACAAAAGCTTTTGCCGAGCTAATCGAAAAGCGAATTGTCAACACGGAAAACGCCGACCTTCGCCCTGAAGAATTAAATGCTTCCGGCATGAATGCTCTGAACGCAAGTTTTCGTTTATGGGATTTGACCAACCCCATCATGGACGGACTCTTAGACGCGCGAATCAGTGAACATAAACAGAACCAGATGCTTGCTCTTGGCAGTGCGTTAACATTGATATTGCTCGTTGTAGTCTTAATTTTCTTGCTGTTTCGCAGTATCACCCGCCCGCTTGCAGAAGCAGTACAAGTTGCAAAAAATCTGGCGAATGGCGATGTATCGCAGGTTATACATTCACACTCAAACAACGAAACGGGTTTGCTCTTAAACTCAATGAACGACATGACAGAGTATTTGCGCGAGATGGCTACAGTTGCAGAGAGAATTGCCCGTGGTGATTTCTCGGTACGTATTCAGCCGCGCGGAGTGGAAGACGCTTTTGGTAACGCATTTCTGAACATGACCAATTATTTGGAAGAAATGGCAGAGGTGTCGGACGAAATTGCAAGCGGAAATCTGAAAGTCAATGTTCAGCCAAAATCCAACCGCGACCGTTTCGGGAAATCGTTCAAGAACATGTTGGATAACACTCTCGGTCTTATCCAATCACAAGATGAGCGCGACAAAATTCAAAACGCCATTATGAAACTTTTGGAAGAAGTAGCCGATGTTTCGGGCGGCGATTTGACTGTTGAAGCCGAGGTAACGCCGGATATGACCGGTGCAATCGCAGACGCATTCAACTACATGATTTCACAGCTAAGACAGATTATTCGGCGCGTCAAAAACACCACGATTCAAGTAGGTTCATCTGCATCGGATATTCAAAAAACGACCGAATCGCTCGCAAAAGGCAGCGAATTACAGTCACAGCAAATTGCTGATACTTCAGAGGCGCTTTCAACCATGGCGGCTTCTATTTTGAAAGTTTCTGAAAGCGCGAACAGGTCTGCGAAAGTTGCGGAACAATCACTTGAGAACGCCAAGCTGGGAGCAGACGCCGTGCATAACAATATCGAAGCCATGAGCCGCATACGCGAACAGGTGCAGGAAACGGCGAAACGAATCAAACGTCTCGGCGAACGCTCGCAGGAAATCGGCGAGATTGTTCAAATTATTGACGACATAGCATACCGCACATCCATGCTCGCCTTAAACGCTTCGATTCAGGCGGCTATGGCTGGCGAATCGGGTCGCGGTTTCGCAACGGTAGCAGAAGAAGTTGAACGCCTCGCGGAACGCTCGACAAACGCGACAAAACAAATCTCCGCACTTACAGAAGCGATTCAAAAAGAAACCAATGAAGCAGTAGCCGCGATGGAAGAGACAACACGCGAAGTGGTCGAAGGTTCTTCGCTCGCAAACGATGCGGGACAGGCTCTTAAAGAGATTCAAACCGTTTCGCAAAATCTGGCTCAACTGATTATGTCAATCTCGCAATCGGCAAAACAACAGGCACGCGGTTCTGAGGCTCTGTCACAGGCAATGATTGGCATTTCGGAAATCACTTCACAGGTGACGAACGGTTCGCGTCAGGCGGCGGTTTCGGTTCGCAATCTCGTGTCACTGGCAGACGAACTTCGCGGTTCTGTCGTGACGTTCAAACTGCCCGAAAGTGAGGACGGCAAAACGGGAAACCTAAACAACAGTTATAACGGGCTTCACCTAAACTAATTTTCGATTGCCGATAAAGAGTATCGGCAGACAACAGGGCAATCTTTAATGCTATGGCAATGAATGTGGACAAAGCTATTTTACTCGGCTTCATTGAAGAAGCGCGTACATATCTGCCTTCGATAAAGGCGGGCATTGCCACATATTTAACGGATAAAAGTAAAATCGAAGAAATAGAAAACGCTTACAGACAGACGCACACAATCAAAGGCGCGTCTTCGATGGTTGGCTTGTCCGAATTAAGCGAAGTCGCCGCCGGGGTTGAAAATGTTTTGGAAGAATATGCTCTGGTTCAAGGAACTTTATCCCAAGAAACCGCCGCTTTCTTATGGAATGAACTCGAAAACATCTCGGCAATGCTTAAAGCGATTGAAAACGAATTAAACAGTTCCCGAGAAACCGACGATTTTTTCATGCCCGCCTTGGACATGGACGATTTCAATCCGAAAGATTTGGATTTATCTTCCGGTTCACTCGCAGGTCTCCCTGTGCCGGATGTCTTCGCGCCGACAAAAGCATCTTCAACCAATAATTCAACACCTTCTCTTTCCGCAAATAACCCGAAACCTTCTACGATTTCGTTCCCTGAAAACGTCGAACTGGACCCGGAAATGCTTGAGGTCTTTTCTATGGAAGCAGAAGACCTTTTACGTGCTATCAGTCCGGGGCTGGCTGTTTTGGAAAACGTCCCAGAAGACCGTGACACATTGCAGGAAGTCCGTCGCAGTGTTCATACGCTCAAAGGTGCGGCGGGCGTCGTGGGCTTCCGCACAGTCGCACAACTCTCACATAGAATGGAAGATTTGCTCGACAGAATGTTTGAGCGGCAAATCGCAAACAACGCAGACATCACAAATCTGCTTTTGATTTCGACAGATGCTCTCGAAAGACTGGCACACGGCGCAAACGAAGCGGAACTGCAAGACACTCTCGAAAATTTATATTCGTCTTATGCTGTTCTGCTCGATGGTGTCGGTCAGGATTCCGTTCCCGAAATTGTTCCCGAACCTGCTTTCGGAGTTGAACAACCCGACTTTAACGAATTTGTCGAACTCAAAATTGCAGAAGAACAAGCGGCGGATTCAAATGAAGAGCAACAAACAACAAAACGCGAAGCCCGTCGTGTTGTTCGTGTTCCTTTAGAACGTCTTGATGCTTTGGTAAAGATTGTGTCAGAACTTGTCATCAGCCGTTCGGTTTTAGAGCAACGCATTGATTACCTCAGCAAACAGGTTGATGAAGTTCATCACAGCGCGGGGCGTCTTCGCCGTGTATCTGATAAATTTGAAACCGAATACGAAGTCAGTGCTTTGGCGGGGCATTCCACAACACAAAAAATCATTGGCATCTCTCCGATGATGTTTGCGGGCGACTCAGCAGTTAAGCCGAATCTTTCCGAGACAGCCACAGCACACGGGTTTGATGAACTTGAATTTGACCGATACACGGAGTTTCACAGTCTGTCGCGTGAATTGTCGGAAACAACGAGCGACACAAACTCCATCGCACTTGAACTCGATAATCTGTTGAGCGATTTTGAAGCTGTTATGACGCGCCAACGCCGACTTACAAACGATGTGCAGGAACGTCTGATGCGTCTTCGCATGGTTCCCCTTTCAATGCTGAAAACACGATTGCAGCGCACAGTCCGCGTCGTCGCGCAACAGGAAGGCAAACAAGCCGAATTCATAATGGAAGGCGAAAATATCGAACTCGACACAACGGTCATAGACCAGATGGCAGAGCCGCTTCTTCACATTTTACGCAACGCAGTGAGCCATGGAATTGAACCACCCGACATTCGCCGGGCATTTGATAAACCGGAACAAGGCACAATCAAAATTCGCGCCTTTCGTCAGGCAATGCAGGTCGTTATTGAAATCAGCGATGACGGCGCGGGCGTGGACCAGCAGGCGCTTCTCAACAAAGCTCTCACGGGTGGATTTATCACGCAATCTCAAATTGCCGGAATGAGCGAAGATGATATTCTTTCGCTCATCTTCTTACCCGGACTTTCAACCGCACGCAGTGTCAGCGAAATATCAGGGCGCGGTGTGGGCATGGACATCGTTAAAGATGTCATCGGCAAATTACAAGGAACACTTTCATTAGTCTCGACACCACGCGAAGGAGTCACATATACAATCCGTCTCCCTATGACAATGGCGGTTTCGCGCGCGCTTATGATTAAATCGGGCGAACAAACTTTTGCAATTCCGCTCAACGCGGTCGAACTGATTGTTACGATTGAAAAGAACGAAATTGAAAATCTGTCGAAAGAAAAGACTCTAAAGGTAAACGGTGAATCTTATTCTGTCGTAAAGTTATCGGAAGCTTTGAATCTGCCGTCAACATCACACGCCGTTAATGCAGAGCAAGAAGAAGACGAAACAGGTTTGCCCGTTTTGATTGTCAAAGCAAACGATTCTTTGTTCGCTCTTGTCGTTGACCAGTTAATCGAAGGGCGCGAGATTGTCATTAAATCTTTAGGCAGTCATTTGAAGCATGTTCACGGCATAATGGGCGCGACGATTATGGGTGATGGTAGCGTTGTTCCGATTCTCAACACTGCCGAACTCATTCTCGGCTCGGATATTATCACAACCGTTTCACGCGCTCCGCAAACCGCACAACCCCAAGTTCGCAAAGATATGAACGTGATGATTGTTGACGACAGCCCGAGCGTCCGTCGCGTCATGTCCAACTTGATGAAGAACACAGGTTGGAACTCCATACTTTGCAAAGACGGTTTTGAGGCTCTGGAAAACTTACATTCGATTGCGGAATTGCCCGATGTGATTCTGCTTGATGTTGAGATGCCGCGCATGGACGGTTACGAACTTCTCGTCGCGCTCAAAGCTCAGGCACGACTTCGCGCCATTCCCGTCATTATGATTACCTCGCGCACAGGCGAAAAACACAGACGTAAGGCTCTGGAATTAGGCGCATCAGACTATTTGACGAAACCATATCACGACGAAGTTTTGTTAAAAATAATTAGGCAGAAAACGAAATAGAAAATTGTTCAATCTCCTGAATTAGCATCTTGGAAATTATTTTTGAACTCAAGTTGAATTCTATTCTTGAATCTTGAGTTTCTTTAACGACAGTCAGAGATATTTCAACAGGCAAAACGGGAATTTATTTTTAACGACTTCTTATTGGTGAATCTCTTTTTGCTTTATTATCTCTGCTGTTTTTTTATCGGCAGGGAAAAACGATTCAATGGCTAGCTCGGACACAGTGACATCTATCGGGGTTCCGAAGACGGTTACAGCGCTGATGAAGGAGAGTTCGCTGTCGGCAGCCCAAAGTTTTAATGGAATGGCAAAGCCTGAATAATCAATCTCTTTTGAATGTAAATCTGGTCGCATCAATTTGGGTTTCGGATAGCTTTTTAATTCCCGATATAGTTCCATCAAAACCGGATCGGCAGTTGCCTGCACTTGTCGGCCCAGATATTCAAGCACGTTTTTGTGCCATTGCGAATAATTTATCACTCGCGGTGTAAATCCTTTCGGATGCAGACAAAGCCGTAACATATTGACGGGCGGCTTAAGCAACGCCGGGTCAACTTCTGCCGTGAAAATATCAGCCCCTTTGTTTGCCGTGACCAGATTCCAGTGTCGGTCAACGGCAAAAGACGGATTCGGTTCAATCACACTCAAAATTAAATCAACCGCTTGGCGGGCGGCAAGAAGCGATTCATCCGAAAGCGGTCGTTCGGGAAAAACTGCTGCAAAGCCCGCCGCCGCTAATAAAATATTTCGCTCCCGCAACGGGATTTCCAGTGTTTCAGAAAGCCGCAAAATCATTTCACGGCTCGGTTGCGACCGTCCTAGTTCGAGAAAACTCAAATGCTTTTGCGAAATCGCTGCATCATATGCCAAGTCCAACTGACTCAAACGCCTTCGCTCGCGCCATCCACGAAGCATTTCACCAACTTTACGCGATTCAGCTAAATTCATAATCCTCCAAAGAAAAATACTATCCAACAAATCAAGTAATTGCTACTACCTGAAAGGTAGTTGAATAATCTTCAGAGGTGTGAAACTCTGCGGGTCAGGCGAACAATAATCTTGTCTATGATTTTTAACGAGGTATAAATAAAAATGAAACAAATAGTTCTAGCTTTTTTCTTAATTTCAATTGTGTTTGGCGTGAAATCCAACGCCCAGCAAACAAAACCAACAGAGCGTTTGGCGGTAAACTATGACGAGTTGATTGACCGTTATATTGACAGCTTAAACGAAACTGATGGCAAACGCCGTCGGGAACTAATCGAACAAGTGTGGACCAAGACCGGAGTATTTTCTTATCCGCAAACCGAGGTCAAAGGTCATAACGCCATTGATGTTGATGTACAGAAAGTTCAGAAGCAATACCCCAAAGCGAAAGTCCGCCGCGTCAGCGAGATTGAAACAATCGAAAACAAATATGTCAGGTTCAAGTGGGAATTTGGCGAGCCAAACGGCGATGTACTAATCAACGGTTGGGATTTTGTTGTAATCGTGGACGGAAAATTAGACTTGGTCGTCGGATTTTTTGACTACATCCGTAATATGCCGAAATGATAAACGAGTGACAGATTGGAGAAAAAAATGACGACACAAAAAGAAAAAGCTGAAATCTTTCGGGGCTTTCATATTAAGGGGAATCCGTTGATTTTGTTTAATATCTGGGATGCCGGAAGTGCGAAAGCAGTAGCGGAAACCGGAGCAAAGGCAATCGCCACAGGCAGTTGGTCGGTGGCGGCGGCAAATGATTTTGCGGATGGTGAAAATCTGCCATTAGAGTTGGCTGTTGCTAATCTTGAGCGAATCGTCGGGAGCGTTGAGTTGCCTGTAACATTTGACTTTGAAGGCGGCTACGCAACAGACAATACCAAATTGAAAGAGAACATTGAACGGGTAATTTCTGCCGGAGCCATCGGGATAAACTTTGAAGACCAGATTGTTGGCGGACAAGCCTTATACACGATTGAGGAACAGTCCGCCCGTCTTCGGGCAATCCGTGAAACGTCTGAACGATTAGATATTCCGCTGTTCATTAACGCCCGAACGGATGTGTTTTTGAAAACCTATCCCGCCAGACATGACGAAACACAGTTGGATGAAGCCGTCCGCCGCGCCACGGCTTACGCACAAGCCGGAGCCAGCGGATTGTTTGCTCCCGGTTTGAGAGATGCCGGGTTCATCAAAAAACTGTGCGAAGATTCGCCGATTCCGTTGAATATCATGGTCTTGCCCGATACGCCTCCGAACGATGAACTTGCCGCGTTGGGAGTGGCGAGAATCAGCTACGGACCCGCACCATATAGACAAATGATAGCGGCGCTTAAAGAATCTGCAAGCAAAGCGTATTAGGACAAGGGAAGTCTTCGGGCGATTTTTTTTCGCCCTTCAAAAATTGTTATGTTGTCGAACAAAAAAATAATCGTTTATGGCGGATATGGACACACGGGACGTTTTGTTCTCGCAGAGTTGATTAAAAGAGGTTTGACTCCGATTTCCTCTGGTCGTGATTTAGACAAACTCGGTGAAATCAGTAAAAAATATTCGGGGCTTGAGATTCGTCAGGCTTCGGTTGAAGAACCCGAATCGTTGGATAGAGCCATAGCCGGAGCAGAGGCTGTCATAAATTGCGCCGGACCTTTTGCCAAAACTACTGCTCCGCTCATTGAGGCGGCTTTGCGGGCGAAAATCCCGTATCTGGGCGTAGCGGCAGAGGTCGAGGCAGTCTCAGATGCGTTTACTCTCTTTGGAGACAAAGCTGAAAAGGCAGGAATCGTAATTTTGCCTTCGGTAGCTTTTTATGGCGGCTTGGGCGATTTATTGGCAACTACGGCGATGGGAGATTGGCAAAGAGCAGACGAAATTTCTCTGGCAATCGCCCTGAGCAGTTGGAAACCGACGCTTGGAACGCGAAATTCGGGTAAAGTATCAAGACAACGCAGAGACGACAGAAGGATTGTTTTTACAAACGGTCAAATAGAATATCGAACAGATGATGCTCCAATCAGCGAATGGACGTTTCCTCTGCCGTTTGGCACACAAACCGTCGTCGGTGAATTTACAACCGCAGACAGCATAACGATTCCGGCTCACTTGAGCGTTTCTCAACTCAATACTTACATGACGCTTGCCGCCCTTAAAGATTTATCCGACCCTGACCTTTCGCCGCCGCCCGCCGTTGATGAAAGCGGGAGGTCGGCTCAAACATTTTTGGTTGAAGCGATTGTGCGTTTGGGCAATGCAGAGCGTCGTGCTGTGGCAAGCGGACGCGACATCTACGCTGTTTCTGCCCCGCTCGTCGTTGAAGCGGCTGAACGTCTCATCAACGCTCAGAATGCGAACTCAGGTGTTTTTGCCGTTGGAGAAATTTTTGACCCAAGAGATTTTCTAAACTCACTAAACCCCGAATATCTTTTACTTGAGATTACTCAGAAATGACCGATGTGAAAAATTTTTGAAACAGTGTATGAAGCAATGACTTTAAGTACACTGTAAGTTAAATTGTGTAGCATTTACGAATTGCTAGTCGCTGTTAAATCGCAACTGCAACTCCGCAACATTCCCGTCATTATGATTACCTCGCGCACGGCGAAAAACACAGACGCAAGGCACTGGAATTGGACGCATCCGAATACTTAACAAAACCATATCATGACGAAGTTTTGTTAAAGATGATTCGCCAGAAAGTTAGATAGTGATGAGTAATGAGTGATGAGTATTTGTTTAATTGTTTAGTCACGTCTTTTCTCCACAGATTTGCGAAGCCCTCCTACAAGTCTTCCAACCTCTGCTGCTTCTAACATTATTTCCTGAAACTCACACTCGCTTAAATAACCTGCGTCAAGAGCAACATAAAGTTGAGAACGAATTTCAGCACAAGAAGCTTTTGCTATCGAGAGAAATTGATGAAACTCATTAGGGCGTCCACGCTCAAAACCCTCTGCTAATTCGACATAACTGAAACAGCGGCTCTACGACTTTGGTCTTTAAGCCCAAAGTCTTTTGCAAAACACTTTGTGACGTGACGGAGTAAATTCCAGCAGTCAACAAACGCGCTTTTTGCCAAGCAACGAAATCTTCAAACTTTTCAATCTTCTCACTCATTACTCATTACTCATCACTCATCACTATTTCTTGGGTGGTTTGCTCGGTCTTATCTCGACACGGCTTGGAAGAGCGCGTTCGTTGAATTTGAGTAAATCAATTACAACCTCTGCGATGTCTTCGGATTGGAGTTGCCAACTGTTCTCTTCTCGCGGCACATCACCGCCGAAATGTGTGTTCACCGAACCGGGCATAATGTAGCTGACTTTTAT
>Ga0187893_10004840_pt1 | contig 25071 bp, 26 predicted proteins | sample MA1701074metaG_FD_139574 | JGI IMG/M metagenome (GOLD analysis project Ga0187893, IMG submission 139574) | White microbial mat communities from a basaltic lava cave in the Kipuka Kanohina Cave System on the Island of Hawaii, USA - MA170107-4 metaG ... | reverse complement strand
AGGGCAGATGCTGCCCGGTAAGATCGCGTGTCGCGGACGTGCCTTGCAGTGCGACGTACGTGTGTGTTTCTGCTTCTTCGCACGATCGTGAGCTCGTCGTCTTGCAACGATGCTTCGATGCTGTCCAGCAAGTGCGCCTGAGCTTCGGCGCGCACGATCCTGGCCTTGACCGCATCCAATCGGTCGGGGGTGTAGTCGGCCCGCATCGCAATGCGTGTCCTGACGTCGCGCTCGAACTCCGCATCGCCGAGCCACGCGAGCGTTTTCACCGACCGGCTACGGGGATCGAGGCTGGGAGGCATGCAGATGGGGATACTAGCAGTCCGTGGTGCAAGTCTGCGCGTCCGAAGCGTGTCACCTCGTGTCGCGCTTGCGCCGGCGCTCTTTCGCCTCCGCAAAGATCTCGCGCAGGTTGCTGCCATGGCGGAACCAGATGAGCGTGAACGTAGCCAGTGCAAGCGCACGTAGGGGCCATGGCCGCGCGGCCAAAAGCACGAACCCGCCGATGCCCGTCATCCCGATCAACGAGCCGATCGCAGAGACTCTCGTGAGCAGCCAAGCTTGGCCGTAGAGCACCCCGCCCAACAAGGCGGCCGCGGGATCGAGCGCGAGAAACACTCCGAAGGCACACGCGACTCCCTTTCCGCCTCGAAACGCGAGATAGACCGGAAAGACGTGGCCCAAGAGCACCGCGAGCCCGACGATGGCAAGCGCCTGCTCGGCGTCTGGCCGCGCGCCGAGATGCTGGGGCAACGCGGCCAGTTGCAGCGGTACGAACGCTTTCATGAGATCGAGGACGAACACGAACAAGCCCCACGCACGTCCTAGGGCGCGCACGGCATTGGTGGCACCGATGTTCCCCGAACCTACACCGCGAAGGTCGACGCCGCGCAGGCGACCAACCACCAGGCCCATTGGAATTGCGCCCAGGAAATAGGCCAAGGTCGCCCATACGACGAGGCTTTGTGCGAGATCGCCCACGTGCGAAAGCATCCACTATATCCGCTCAGCTGGTCTCGTCGCTGCGAGACGACTTCTCGTCGATACCACTCACGCCGAAGCGACCCTCCAGAACGACTTCGACGTCGTTCAAGCGAAGGTCGCGTGAAACAAGCCCGACGAGCGCATGAAATACCAGGTCCGCGGCCTCGGCGGCCACGCGCTCCAAGCTCTCGCCCGTGAGAGCGCGTGCCAGCTCGTCGGCCTCTTCGCGGATCTTCGTGGCGATCTTGTCGTGTCCGGCGGCAAGCAGAGTCTGGACGTAGCTCTTGCCTTCGCGGTTGGTGAGGCCGCGACCGGCGCGTCGCTCGAGGATCACCCGTTGGATCCGCGTGAGCACGTCGGCATCGACGACCGGTGGACCATCGTCCTCTTGCGAAAGCGTGCCGGTTTGCAGGTCGACGGGGCGAAACATGCAGCTCGTGTGTCCGGTATGGCACGTCGGACCGTGGGGCAAGGCGAACACGAGCACCGCATCGCCGTCACAGTCGATTCGCAGGCCGCGAAGCTCGAGCGTATGACCGCTCGTTTCGCCCTTTTCCCACAGGCACTGTCGGCTGCGGCTATAGAACGTCACACGGCGATGCTCGAGCGTTTTGGCAAGCGCTTCGGCGTTCATGTGGCCGACCATCAGGATCTGTTTGGTGTCGACGTGTTGGACGACCGCGGTGATCAACCCGTGCGCATCGGGAGCGAGGCGAGCCCACAGCTTCGCCGACGCGATCATGCAGGGCCACCGGGCGCCATCGTACCTGCTCGCACGGGCGTCGCTGGGCGTACCGGAACGTCGTGATCGGCCAAGAATTTTTTGGCCTGTGCGATGGAATACAAGCCAAAGTGGAAAATCGAGGCGGCCAACACAGCGTCAGCTTCACCGCCATCCTTGGCGAGCCCTTCGCAAAGGTGTTCGAGCGTGCCGACACCGCCGCTGGCGATCACCGGGATCGGAACACGCCGCGAGATCTCACGGGTGATCCACAAATCGTAACCTTCGCGTGTACCGTCGCGATCCATGCTGGTCAACAGGATCTCCCCAGCGCCCAATGCGGCGACCTGTTCGCACCAAGCGATCGCATCGAGTCCAGTGGAACGCGTACCCCCCTGGATGACGACGTCATATAGCGGAGTTTCCTGCTCGGAGCGCGCTGGCAGGCGACGCACGTCGACCGCAACGACGATGCATTGGCTACCGTGTTTGTCGGCCAAGCGGCGAACGAGCAGCGGGTTGGCCACCGCAGCGCTGTTGATCGCGACTTTGTCGGCACCGGCAAGCAACAGTCTGCGAACATCCTCGTCACGACGCACGCCGCCACCGACGGTGAGTGGCACGAAGATCTGTGCGGCTACACGCTCGACGACGTGGGCAAACGTGTCCCGCCCTTCCGTGGTAGCCGTGATGTCCAGCATGCAGATCTCGTCGGCACCTTGTTGGTCGTAGGCACGTGCGGCTTCGATCGGATCACCAGCGTCGCGGAGCCCGACGAAATGCACGCCTTTGACCACGCGGCCATCTTTGATGTCGAGGCAGGGAATGATGCGACGCTTCAGCACCGAGACAAGGCCTCCTCCAGCCCAACGGAACCTTCGTAGAGCGCGCGGCCCAGCACGACAGCGCGTACACCGGCGTCGCGAAGGTGGAGCAGATCATCGAGTGATCCGACGCCCCCACTCGCGATGACATCGATCGCGACCGCGGCCTGGAGGCGCGATGTGGCCTCGACGGCAGGACCGACTTGCAAGCCGTCGCGGCTCACGTCGGTGAATAACAACGCGGCCGCGCCCCAGGTCTGTGCAACGCGCCCCAGCTCGAGCACGTCGACATCGGAATCCTCACGCCAACCATCGACAGCGACCTTTCCGTTGCGGCCATCGACAGCGACGATGACGCGTCCGGGATAGTCATGACAAAGCGAGCTGGCGACATCGGGCTCGCGAACGGTCATGGTGCCGAGCACGACGAAGTCAGCGCCGAGATCGAGCAGCTGTAGCGCGGCACGACGAGTGCGAATCCCGCCACCGACTTCGACGACCCCACCGTGCGCATGCACGGTCTCGATGACACGGCCGACGAGCTCGAGTTGGACCGGATGCCCGGCGAATGCACCATCGAGATCGACCACGTGCACACGCCTTGCGCCGGCATTGACGAACCGCCGGGCCAACTCGTGTGGCTCGTTCGAGTACACCGTGGCACGATCGCGATCGCCTTCCGCGAGACGCACGCCGTTGCCCTGCATGAGATCAATCGCGGGGATGACCATCATCACGTCCATCCGCCCAGCAGAAACGCGCGCAGAAACTTCAGTCCGGCCCGTTGACTCTTTTCAGGGTGGAATTGACACCCGAGCACATTGTCGCGTTTCACGGCCGCAGCGAAGCGGACCTCACCATGGCTCGCGGTCCACATCACGTCCTCCGCCCGTTCGGCGTCGACGTAGTAGCTGTGGACGAAATAGTAGTGTTCGTTTGCTGGCTGAACGTCGTTCCAACCCATGTGGGGGATCTTCACGCGTGGCAGGGTGGCGTCCGAGCCCGTACTTTGAGGAAAACGTTTGCAGAGACCAGGCAAGACGTGCAGACCCTCGTGTCCGTGGTTTTCCTCGCTGCGATCGAACATCAGTTGCATGCCGAGGCAGATGCCGAGGAACGGATCTCCACGTTCGATCACCATGCGTAAGGCTGCGCCCATAGCGCCATCCACCACTGCGTCGGTAGCTGCGCTAAATGCACCTTGGCCAGGAAACACGACCATGCGTGCGGCGGCCACGCGATCCGAATCGCTCGTGACGTGCACCGCAGCGCCCACCTGAAGCAAAGCGCGTTCAACGCTTCCGAGGTTTCCGAGGCCTGCGTCGACGAGGGTGACCTCCCTGGCCATGTGCCGGCGTTTGTATCACAAGCCGCGTCGACGACGATCCAAGCTTTTGGATTCCCCGATGGGACCTGTCCGATCGGACAGGTCCATCTCGCTTCACGGCGTCGGCGGTTGCGATTGTGTCACCTCGGAGTCGTCGCTCGGAGATACCGAGAGATCGCGCTGCAGTTTGCCGGCAGGCACCTGTTCGAGTTGCATGAGCATGTAGATCGTCGCAACGACGAGGATCACCACGATGCTGATGACTTGAAGCGGTATCGCCAAGGTGAGAAGCCACGCCGCCGGGTCGGTCCGAGCTCGTCGTCGGAGTCCGCGTGCCACTTGTTCGTAGAAATCTACGGGCGCAACGGGTCGCGGGAGCCCAGCCACGAGTGCCTTCGTGCGTCGCAATGCTTCCAGCTCTGCATGGGTCTCGGGTTGCTCGCGTAGATGGCCTTCCAAAGCTTGGGCGTCCTCCGGCGAGATCTCGCCGTCGAGATACGCGCTCATCAGCTCTTCGACACGGCTCGCCGACAGGGTTCCCATCTCGGCTTCTCCTCGTGATCGGTTTCGGTTTCGGTTTCGGTTTCGGGTTGCATTTCGGATATCTGGGTCACTTGACCTGACCACGCAGGCGCTCCCACAAGGCTAGGCGAGCCCTGTGCAAGCGCGATTTGAGTGTTCCTTCTTGAAGGCCGGTGACGCGAAGGATGTCTTGATAGGAAAGCCCTTCGATGTCACGAAGCACGATGAGTAGTCGCTGCTCGTCGTCCAAGTCCGCGAGCTGTTGTTGAATCGCACGCTCGAGGCGGTCGCCTTCGAGGACGGCTTCGGGCCCAGGAACCACACTCTGCAAAGCGGGAGTGGTGCGTGGGTCGTCGAGGTCCGACGCCTCGTCGACGGGCACGCTGCGATGGAAGTTCCGACCTTTGAGGTACTTGATTCGGTTCTTGCACGTGTTGGACGCGATGCGGTAGAGCCACGTATAGAAGCGCCCTTCGCCGCGCCAACCGGACAACGCCCGATAGAGCGTGATGAAGACGTCTTGCGCGAGATCCTCGGCTTCCTGCCGGTTGCCGATCATCCGCAGCATGAGTCCGAAAATGCGGTCTTGATAAGAGACGACCAGCTCCTGAAACGCCCGCTCATTGCCTTCCCGCGCCCGACCAACCAGCACGCGGTCTCGCCGATCACGTGCGTCCGCCTCGTCGGGCACCTCCGAAGGCGTCCGGGACAACTCGGCCGCAGGGATCCCCGCTTCGGCTTGGTTCGACCGCTCGCTGGTCGCCACAAGTACCTAGACTACCTTCAGGCCCAGCAGCCCGCTCGATTGGCAAGCCTGCCGCACGCACCCGCCCCTTGTCTCGCCCACCAAGCCCCATCCCCTCGAGCCATCCTGCTCCGGACCCCCTTCGGACCGCCATCCACCACTCTCTTCCGGGCACCCCGGGCGCGTGCGTCAGGTTCGTGACAACCCGCCTGCTACCAGGCCGTATCAGTCGGGCTTCGAAACCGGTAGTACCCGCTCGGCGCGAATCAATTGTGGTGGGCTTTGCGCAGGAGCCGTGAGGGTGGGGGTCCTGGAACTAGAGATCGGGATGAATGAGAATCGCGAGGTTTACTCCCAGGTAGGTTTCCGGGTGCGGCCCGGCAACCTGCCGCATGAATCCCGCGCCGATGTCGACGCCCACGCCACCCAGTCGCGCTGGTTTGATGAATCCCAACCCGAAGCTGATGTAGGTGCGATCGTCCTCCCTGTCGCGTCCACGCCCGTCCCACCATGAGCCAGCACGAATCGGCACGGGGCCCCATACGAATTCTGCGCTGCCCCCGGCGCCCACCCGTGTGTGCCCGCCTTGATTGCGAAACGACGTGAAATCGTAGATGGCGTCGACATTGAGGCTGAACTTCGGATCGTGCAACGGAAACACCGAGACCCCGTGACCCAGCATCAACGCATAGTCGGACAGACGACTCACATTGTTCGGATCGATCGTGCCAGGTGCCACGTCGACGCCCACGATCTCGAGCTGCCGGCCGTCGGTCCAAGCGGGTTGGTGATTTCCGGTGAGGTTGTAGCCGACCACTCCGAGGTTGACCCAGCCAAGCAGGCTCAGCATGAGCGCCGCATCCAGGCCAAACGCGTTCAGCTTGGCGTTGGCATTTCGCGCTTTGCCGGTGTCGTCGAGATAACGTAAGCTAATATATTGGTATTTGGGCTTGACCGCGATCGACAGCCATTTTTTGGCCACGTTGACGCTGATGGGCACCGCGACTTCGTGCCCGAAGTGAGACAGCTCGAGCGTCTGTCGGCCCCCCATCGCGTTCTCGTAGGGGACACGCGGCGCACCGCGCATGAACGTGTAGCTCAGTCCAAGCCCAACCCAGGGGTTGTTGAGCGAATCCATCACGAACAAGCCCAGGCCATGGGTACGATTCTCGAAACGCACTTGATACATGGCGTCGACCATGAACTGGGGAGCCAGATTCATACCGGCCGGATTGACGATCATTGCGTTGCTACCCGTGGCAGAACCACGCGTCATGTTCGACATGGACAAATTGCGTATGCCGTCGAGCCCAGGGCTCGCGAGCACGGCCGAGCTTCGGCCTGCCCATGCCAGCAGAACCATGGGAACGCAGGCAAGTGCGCGCAAGCGCAGGCGGGAGCTCGCATGTGCTCGTTGGGTGGTCGTGCGTGCTCTCATCCGTGCGGGTGAGCATAAGACGGACACGATCCGAGCCCAAAAAACTAGGCCTGTCGCGCAGCAGCATGCGCTACACTCGGACCAATGCGCGAGCCTCGGTGGAACGTGGTCGTGCTCGGTGCCCAGGACACCCGTATGCCACCGGTCGTGCTGGCCGAGCGGGTAGCAGCGCGTTGCAAAGTGTCTCGGTCACGTGTGATCGAACGATTGCAGGCCGGCCAGAGCATCATGACACACGAGGGGCTGCCTGCGTCGGAGGCTCAGACGATCCGTGACGAGCTGCAGGCGATCGGAGCACGGACTACACTCGTTTTGACCAATGGCAACGCCTCCGCGCCTCCGATTTTGCCGTCGGAGGCCCGAAGTGAGGCTACGCCAAACCCCGCAGCTTGGTCCCTTCCGACGCTCGACGACCATCTCGAGCAGAACCTCGTGAGTCTTGCCGCTCCTGTGAAAACACTGGACGAGCGCTCGCACGCGCCGTTGTCGGGAAATTCACCCGTGACCGGGCCGGTGTCGACGCCCAGCGCTCCCAAGACACCCAACGTCGAGCGCCAACAGGATTCCGAGATCTTGTTGCGTGTGGCCGGCCCTCGCGGGTCGGTGTCGGTTGACGTTCCAAACACGGGTGATCCGACGACATCGGCTCCCGACCAGCAGCGACTCGTCAGCGCGTTGGTCACCGACATCTTGTCAATGTCGGTGCTTGCACTCGCGGCTGCATTGGCGATTGCGCTCATCCCAGCGCTCGAGGTGGGCCGAAGGTTTGCGCGTGATCGGTTGGTCACGCTCGAGCAAGAGCTCGCCGAAATCGTCGAACGTCCACTGGCGGTGCGTGCGGGTCACGTACGTGCACCGAACGTAGTCGTGCGTGAGCTCGAGGATGCCTACGATGACATGGAGGGTCGTGTTCTCGCTACGTGGCTCGGCGTCGGGTTTTTGCTCACGCCGGTCGTGGTGTTGCTCGCGCGGCGACACCTGGCGCGTTGGATGACCAGCGACTCGCCAGCCAAACCATCGCGATAGAAATCATGAATAGGCACGTCAGGATGCCCAGGTGCACACTGGACCAGCGTTCCGCGTCCAGCACGCGGTCGAGTGGTCGACCTGTCACACGATCGACGAGCGACCAAGCTTCGTGAACCCGCGGGAGTACCACGATGCGTTGTAGGGTCGCGCCGGACAATAGCAACAGCGCCAGCGTCGTCGCCATACGATGCCGCACCCAGCTCGGGGTAATCACGGCCAGCACCATCGCACCGGTCAACAACGTATCGGATAGGCGAAGTGCCAGCGGCCGACCCACGGCCGCCGCGAGATTGGCATCGAGAAGCTCTTGCTGGGCATCGAGCACGGGCAACAACATGCCAAAGCCGACCACGATGGTTCCCATGCACACGGCCAGCATGAGAAAGCCGAGTAAGTGCCGAACGACGATGACGAGCTCGACCATGCAAACAAGCTGGCACGTCACGGGATCGCTGCCAACTTTCTGGCTTGTCAGGGTGAAGCTGGCACCAACATGGCGGGGACCGGGCTGGCTGGTATGCTGTCAGCGTGACGTGCATACCGGTCTCGCGCCGCTCGTTCTCATTGGGCATGGCGGCTGCGTCGGGGGTCGCGGCTTGGACGGGCATCCGACCGTGCGCGCATGCGTCTCAGGACGGATTGTTGGAACAAGTACAATCGCCCTACAACGATGTACGGATCGTGCAGCGAGGCACGGTTCGCACCATGTATTTCGTCGTGGACGGCGTCGCCTACATCGAGTCGCGCCACGATCATGCTCGTCCGGCCAGCTTGGACTTGGACTACACGCGTACGATGATGGCCGGATTCCTGATCCAGCCGGCCGTGAAGCGGCTGCTCATGCTCGGTTTCGGAGGCGGACAGATGAGCAACTACCTGTTCGAGCGGTTTTCCGGGATCGACATCGACGGCGTCGACATCGATCCAGAGGTGGTTCGCTTGGCTCGCAAATATTTCGGTGTTCCGAAGCATCCTAGATACCGAACGCATGTCATGGACGCGCGGTTGTTTCTCGAACGGAGCGACAACGATACGCGCTGGGACATGATCATGCTCGACGCGTTTCGTGGTGTGTTCGTACCGTACCACCTGAAAACGCAGGAATTCTACCGTGCGTGCCTGGCTCGTCTCAGCCATGACGGTGTGGTAGTGGCGAATCTGCACAATGCTACGCGTATGTACCCCCACGATCGTCAGACACTCGCGATTGTGTTTCCGAACGAATATGCATTCGTCAGCGAGAGCGGCAACCAAACCACTTTCGTTGGCAGCGCGAGTACGCGCAAGCTCGGTGCTTACGCGATACGGGCGAATGCCACGGTGTCGCAACCACATTTCGACTTCGATTTGTTTGGGCTAGCGGCGCGATATTACCTGCGACGCGATTGGGAGCTGGATGCCGAGCTTTTGCGCGATGATTTCAAACCCGCACAGCTCGAACAAGCAACTCACCGGCACAACATTACTTGCATCCGTGGGTGTCGATACCAAACCCACTGAGCCGGGTCGGAGACTACTTTTTCCCGAACAATCCCTTGAGCCCGAAGCTCTTTTTGTCGGCTGCCTGTTTGGCCCGTTCGGCTGCTTTGCGTGATTTGATGGCCCGAGCTTGCCGTTCAGCGTCGATCATCAGAGGGTCGGCTTCGAATGCTGCTTGGAAACATCCGAGCGCGAGGTTGTCGTTCTGTATGGCGAGCAACACCAGGCCACGAAAGTAGTGCGCACGTGCACATTTGGGTTGGTCTTCGACAATGCCAGCCAATATCGTCAATGTGTTCTTGGCCGAGGCCGGTGTCTTTGGACCCGTCTGAAACTCACACCAAACCAACGCGGCTTGTACTTCCGGCTCGTTCGCATTTAGCTCAGCCGCTTTGCGATACGATTCGAGCGCGCGATCGAACTTGCCCGCGCGCAAGAACTTGTCGGCCTCTCGCGCCACGAGCTCGGCATCCAACACCGTTCGAACGATGTTCGCTGCACTTTGGCCAGCCTTGATCGTTCCACCTCCGAGCTCCACCAATGCCTTGAGATTCTTGCGTTTGTCGGAATCCGACAGAACAGCGTGCGCCTCGCTCAGCGCGGCAAAAACTTTCTCGACGCGTTCGCGCAAGTGGCCCAAGCCGAGGCTCTGCATGGCGTCTGGATGGAATTTCCGACTGAGCTCGCCCCACGTGTGTCGTATCTGTTTGCGCTCGACATCGAGAGGTACATCGAACAATTCGAAAGCATGTGCGCCGCGTTGGAGCTTATTTTCCATGACAGCGAGATCGCTTTCGATGTTCGCGTCATTTGTCGCGGCTGTGGAGTTGCCGGCCACGCGTGTGTCCGAAGGCGATGCGTTCGTTGGGACCTCGCTCTGTGATATCGCGCTCGATGAGGTCGTGGACGAGCTGCGGGGATTGGACGTATGTGAGACGGTGGAAACAGATGATTGACTGCTCGTTGGCGCGGCTCGCACGCGGGCTTGTGCGCCGGCTTGCAACATTTGACAAGCCCAGAGCGTGAACAAAAGTTGCGCGGCGCGCTTGGGACCGAGCTCCTTGATGGTAGCGAGCTGCTCGATGCGGGACGGCGAGTGCAGGATTGGCCATACCCGCTCGTATGCCGACGGGAATTGGAAATACGAGCGGTAGCGCTCGAACGCAGCCGTCGTCGACAGTGGCTCCCGGGTCGCTGCACCCATCTCCAGGACGACGCGTGCCTCGTCGTAGTGTGCGCTCACCCCGGCGAATATCAGCTGGAGCACGTTGACCTGCGAGCTCAGCTCGTCGTTGACACCGAGCGCGTGCTCGGTTGCGGTTACCGTTGCAACTCCTTGGCGCAACGCGAACATGCCGACCAACTTTCGCATACACTGCAAACACAACACCTCACCAACACGCCTTGCATCGAGCAGTCCCATGCGGACGAGTATGCTTCCGAGTAGGCCACCGTGCTCGGCTTTGAACTCGAGCGCGCGTTCGAGCTGTGCCAAGTCGACCATTGCCAGCTCGACGACCAACTCACCGAATCTGGGTGGCCGGCTCCAATTCGTGTAGATCGGCAGACCGCCGCGCCACCAGATCGTGCATTGCTGGTCGTCGGGGGACTGGGGGGGCAGCTCGAGCGTTCCGGTGAACCGCTTGTGCAGCAGCGCAAATGCCAGCCGAGCAAGGCTCACGCGTTCGAGCTCGAGCTTTTGGGCGGCGTTCGGGGCCGGAGCGACCATGGGCCGACGAGGGTAGCAGGCTCGCCCGCTACCCTGCTACGGTAGCCGTGTGAGCATCAGCTTCCTCGTCGGAAAGCACCGCATCCGCTTCGCTGGGAAGACCGACGTCGGCCGCGTACGCGATCACAACGAGGACAACCTGCTACTCCCCACCGAGCTTCCGCTGGCTGTCGTGTCGGATGGCATGGGAGGGCATGCGTGTGGTGAGGTTGCCAGTAAGATTGCCGTCGAGAGCGTCGAGGAGCATTACGTACGAACAAACGAGGAAAGCTCCCCCACTTGGCCGTTACGGCTGCCCCAGTGGCAGATTGAACGCGACCGCATGACGACCGCCATCAAGCTCGCCAACATGAAGATTTGGGGGACATCCCAGGCCGACGCCGACAAGCGTGGCATGGGTTGCACCATAGAAGCGTTGTTCTTCAGTCAGGGAAGGTTCTACATCGGTCATGTTGGCGATAGTCGCGTTTATCGCATACGTGCAGCGCAGATCTCACAACTTACCGAGGATCATTCATTGTTCAACGACTACCGGCGCATGCGCGAAATGGCTGGAGAGGACGAGGCCAACTTTCCGCACAAAAATGTCGTCGTTCGCGCGCTCGGTATGACCGAGCACGTCTACGTGGACGTCATCGTCGATGACTACCAGGCGAACGACGTATACGTCGTGTGTACAGACGGGTTGTCGGGGATGATTTCAGACCGTCAGATCCAGGACGTCGTTGGCACGACCGAGAATCTCGACAACGCCAGCAACACGCTCGTCAAGCTGGCCAACGAAGCTGGAGGCAAGGACAACATCACGGCAGTGCTCGCTCGCATCGAGTCGACTTGATTTTAGTGCTGCAAATGGAAACGAGTGAAGCCTTGGGACTGCGCTCAATGTTTGACTGGCTCGGGCTCTTGGTACCAGGACAGCGGTTCGAGCGTTTCGAGTTGTGACACCTCGAGCTTGATACCCTTGTCGCTGAAGAACAGATCGTTGCTCACCAGCGGGTTGCGACGCTGCGCGATGAAAACGATCGGATCGGCGGTGCGTGTGTAGCCGAGCTGAACGACGGCATTTTTCACCCAGCGGCCCCCTTCGCCGAACGTGAGCTCGGTGGTAAGCCGATAAAACCCCTCGTGCGGAAGCTTGACCAGGGTGCTACCCCATTCGAACGACGCGTAGGGCACCTTGACTCCGGGTATCGCGAAGCGCCACTGATTGTGGATATTCTGCGCCGAAAGCAATACGGATGCGGGTGCAAACTCACCATCGGTTCGGATCAATACGAGGAGCCCAGGACTCACGGTAGCCTCGTGGCCCGGCAAGTATTTGGTCGTCTTGTAGATCCCTGGCGCGTATTCGAATGCCATGACGGCCTGGAACATACCCGAGCCCGTCCCCGTGGGGAAGGCCCCACGCGCTCACAGCAGGCCGAGCTCGCTGGCGAATCCACGCAGGCGTTTCGCATGCATCGCCAAGTCATCCCGTTGCTTGATGGGAAGAAACCGCATTTCGCGATCGACTTCGAGGAAAGCTGCAGGCAAGAGCTCGGTCGCCTGTCCGATCAGCTGTTCGAACTGGATGGCATCCAACCCCGAGCCCGCGGGCCACGGTACGCTTCGTTTCACGCAAAACCAGCGAAGCTCCAGGGGGCGGTCGATGTCCGACAAACAAAACCACAAGGTGTTGGTGTTGAAATGCGGGTAGCGTGCGAGCTCCGTGCCGAGCGGTAAACGAAAACCCTCGACGATCTCTGCACGTCCACCTACACGTGCGACACATCCGCCGGCGTCGCCGGGAGCCCGGCGGACCACTTCGACGGTCACGGCTGCGCCGTCGGCTGTCGCCGCCAAGTGAGCGCCGGCAAGCATGGGATCGAGCGTGGCAGCAATATTGTCCACGTTCGATACCAATACGTGCTCGACACCTCGGCTGTGCAAAGCCGTGAGCACGCCGCTGTCCCGCAGGCGGCCAAGCGTGTCTCCATGACCAGGAACGGCATATAAGACCGTGTCTGGAGCGTTTCCGGCATCGGGCAGCGTCGCGAGGGGTTGGCCGGAAGACAACACCCGCGGCAAGATCGATTGCTGAAACCATGAGCGGTCCTCTGGAGGTACGCCGCCCCAATCGATGTCTTCGAGATGGCTGTGACTTGCCGACAGCGTTGCAAAGCTGTGCATCACGACCACGGGAATATGACCGTCCATACGCACCGCGATCCGGCGTGCATCGGCAAGCTTGCATGCCAGAAAGCTCGTGCGGGGATGGGTGGGAACCACGGGAACGACGCCTTTGGCACCACCTCCAAAACGAGTCGCCATGCCACCATTGAGCACGACGACGGCAAATTTGCCGGCACGGATGGCTGCGGCTCCGTTGGCCGATAGCCTGGCGCCGGCCTCGCTGGTGGGACTCGGAAGTCGAGACAGCTCGTGATGTTCGAGCGGAGCCGGTGCTTCGCTCAGTCGATTACGCTCGTCTTCGAGCTCTCCCCGCACGAGACGCTCACACAGGCGCGCGAACGTTTCGGCATCGAAGCGTTGGTCTGACACGGACCGACGGATGAGCACCATGTCGGTGTAGCATTCGCGGCACGGTGCAGCCAGTCGTCGGCCGCCAATGGTTGGCCACAGCTCCCATTGGAGGCATGTTGGTTGTATCCTGTTGATGTGCATCCACGGTCGATGTGTCGCACAGGCTCGGGAAGGCTGCCGGTGTCCTGTCTCATCGTGTTGCTTGGTTGTCGCGGACCGGACGACTTGCTCGGCAACGTGCATTTGCTGACGTCGAGCGAATTCGGTGATTCGGATACGCTGGGTCCGAGCACGGCCGGGCAGGCGGACACAACCAGCGAGACCGATACGAGCGAGCAGGGTTTCACCGGGTCGACTCACGACGGCTCGGGCTCGGGTGGTGGCTCGGGATCCGAGGGAAGCGGCGACGCCGGAGCCGCAACCGAAACCGGCATAGAGCAGTGTCCTTGCGCAGCGGGAAGTGAGCTCATCTACGTGCTCGAGAACGGGGCGCTTTGGAGCTTCGACCCCCAGTTGCTGAATTTCGAACGCCTGGCAGCTTCGCCGTGCGGTATCGTACCGGTCGGCATGTCGTTGGATCTGCTGTCGTTCGCGCTGGCCGGGTCGGGTGAGCTGTATTTGCTGGATGCCACAGGGCGCATGTCGATGAGCTCGATTTCGAAACCGGACACGTGTATGCCGCTTGGTAGCTTTTTGCCGGTATTTCCGCAGTTTTACTCGCTTGCGTTTGCGGGAGATGCCTCACCGGCATGCGAGCTCCTGTTTGCTCACACGTTGCAGTCGCTCTATCTAGAACAAGGGCAGCAGCTCGGTGTGCTTGATCCCGAGACATCCATGTTCTCGGTGCGCAATGAAGCTACAGGTTTTGCCAGGCTGTCCCTCGCCGGGTCGGCAGATGGGCGAGTGTTCGGGTTCTCGGGTGATGTGAGCCCACCGCAGGTCGTCGAGTTCGAGCCGATTACGGGTGATCTCGTGGCGATCTTGTCGTTCCCCCAAGAGGATGAGGACGAGCCCCCTGACGGGGCCCAAATATCGATCGCATTTCACGGCGGCGACCTGTGGATGTTCGTGGCTCTGTCTTCAGGAGATACCGATGTCTGGCACATCGACTACGATGAAAGCGAGGGCGCCGGCAAAACTCTAGAAAAGGTACTCGAGGCTACACCCTTGATGGTCAGGATGGCCGCGAGCTCGCGCTGTGCACCGCTGTCCCAAGGCTGAACGAACGACCGTAGCCATGTTCGCTCCGTCGTTCCTGCGCGTGTTCTCGTTGGCTTGTATCGTGCTCGCGGCCTGGCTCGGCCTACGTTCGCCTGGGCTGTGTGCGAATGCATCGACGATGCATGATCCCGTCGGCCAAACTCGGGTGCTGGTGCTGATCCCCGGGTTGGACGCCTTGGAACGGGGTCGCATGCTCGGCGTCGCGCTGCGAGGCGACCCTGGCGAGTCTGGCTTGTTGCTCGCGATCGAAGACGTGTCGCTTCCGAGTGCCGCTCGCGATCAACTCGATCGAGCCCGCGAGCTGGCACATGCCCGTGCTGCGGCGGGCGTGATTTGGGTCGACCTGACCGATCCCGAGGAGGCTCGCGTTTACTTGTTGGAGTCGTCGAGCGGCCGCTCGTTCGTTCGCTCGATTCCTCGAGGTGGAAGTTTTGCCGCCGACGTGGAAACGATCGCGGTCATCGTGCGAACTGCGGCGGTCGCGGTGGCGTCTGGGGGCTCGCTGGAAATGTCTCCCATGCGCCAGGACGTGTTCGAGCCGTCCCCCGAGGAAATATTGTCACTGCACCCTCATGGCATCACGAGACACGCTCATGTTGGCTCGAGCACCGCTTCACGGCACGCCGCGGCACCCCCCAAGGTTCCCGCGTGGCGCATTCTCACGGCATATTCCGGAACGAGCTTCGCACCGGAGGTCCCGTGGCAAAGCGGCATCGATGTCGAGATCCATGGCTACCCGACCAAGTGGCTACATCTTGGACTGGGATATACCGCCATGCTTCCTTCTCGTGTCGATACGCAGCTGGTCAGCGTGACCGTGCAACGGCAGACCATCGCGTTTCACGTAGGGCACGAATCGAGACTAGGCACCCACGTGTTCGTGGGTCCAGACGTACGCATTGGTGCAGAACCATTGCGTCGTCGGATTACGGGCATCACGGGAGTTCCGATCGAGACGAACGAGAGTGTGCGCTGGCTCTGGACGGTAGTGGCAAGGTTGTCGCTTCGTGTGACGTTGATTGGGGGGCTCCACCTCGACCTTGCCGCCGGTTTGGAGGTTCCCATCAATGCTTACGATCACGTGCTCGGTCCCGCGGACCGACAGGTGGTGATCCATCAGTCGCCGGTGCGCGCCCATGTAGGGGCGGGTGTGGGATACCGCGGCTTGCGTGTCGCGAAGCCTCGGCGGTGGGCCTCCGGTCCTGCGCAAGCCCCGTAGGGGTGTCCCACCACCGGCCGTATATCGCCCAATACGCCCCTTCAGCGCCCAATACGCCGCCAAAAAATTTACCCGCAACGTCTTCCTGCGAGCACATTGCAGGTTGCCGTATCATGGTCGCAAACCTGACATTGGTTCACTCGGTTCCAGACCGCGAACCGGTTCCCCTGACCGGCGGCGATGATTCGAATGCTCGCGTGAACGCTCGCGAGGCCGACAAGTTGCTCATGCGCCGTGTTGCGTCCGGCGACCAAGCCGCGCAACGCGAGCTGATGCACCGCATGCTCGCTCAGGTTCGCCGGATTAGTCGTGCCTTGTTGCGGCAAACCGCGGACGCAGAGGATGCCGCACAGCTCAGCTTGCTGGCGATCCTTCGTTCGGCGGCGGGCTATCGGGGCGAGGCGAGCATCGCCGCTTGGGCCGATCGCATCATTGTTCGCACGTGCATGCGATACGCTCGAGAACAGACTGCGCGCTCCAAGGCGCTGGACGGTACGGCGGATGTCGGCACGGTGGCTGCGACGACGCATGCTCACCTGGGTTTCGAGTTCCTGCCGAGGCCGGTGGACGCCTACCTCGAGGCGTTACCCGAGGTTCAGCGCGAAGCGATCGTGCTTCGGCATGCGCTCGACTATGCCGTTTCGGAAATCGCAGAGCTTACCAACAGCAACGAAAACACCATCAAGGCGAGGTTGTTGTTCGCGCGTCGGACTCTACGACGGTTGATACGACGCGACCTGGCGATCGGTTTGCGGCCGGCTGTGAGGGACGCATGACACATCGCGACACGACAGGTTCGCGCACCCCCTCCTCGGGACCAGGGGGTCGGCATCTGCGACCGGTGGCAAGCTCTGGCACCGATGGACGCGATCCGTTCGAAGCCGCGCAATCGGAGTTTTGGGGTGGCTTGGAGATGCTTGGTGAGTCGCGCACACCAGAGCACGATACCGTGCTCGATCAGGCTCTCATCGAAGATGTGCTGGAAGTGTTTCGTAGCGAACCACTCCTCGAAGGAGCCCAGGTCATCGATGTCGACATGACCGCTCCTGCCAGGAACAGGCGCCGGACCACGCAGTGGGTTGGGGCGGGCCTGGCTGGCGCGATCGCGGCTGGCCTCGCCTTGATTTGGCGGTTGGGTGGTGCCCCGTCGACGGAAACGGCGCCGCAAATCCAGGCGCCTGGACCGACGTTCGTCGAGGCGACCGTACGGCCGAGGGTCCCCGAAGAGCAGGATGCGAGCGGATCTCGGATCGATCACGAGCTCGGCTGCATGGATCTGTCCGCATCCACGAAAGCGTGTTTCGAGAAAGGTGCGCGGTTTCGTCTGCGCCACGCCGCAAACGACGAGCTCGCAGTCGTTCTCGATCGCGGACGCCTCGAGTTATGGCGTGATTCGGGCAGCACGGCCGATCTCGTCGTCCACACCTCGTCCGGACGTGTTCGACCCGGTGAGGGTCGTTTCGTCTTGGATGCTTCGGGAACGACGGAGACCGTAACGATCATCACGCTGGTTGGAACTGCCGAAGTGCAGGATGCAGGCGGCCATCGTTCGACCGTGAGCTCGGGAAGCACCATGACGCTCGGTCGGACGAGTACCCGCCAAGGTGCACCCCTGCTTCTGGAGCGCGCTCAGCGACTCCGGGCGCAGGGACGGCTACGGGGTGCGCTCGAAAGCTATCGGGAGCTCGTCCGAAAATATCCGCGAAGTGGCGAAGCCCACGCGGCATCGATCTCTCTGGGCGAGCTCCAACTGACGGACGCTCCTTCCGAAGCGCTCCTTTCGTTCGAACACTATCTTTCCGGCGGGGGAGGCGCGCTGGCCCAAGAGGCGGAATATGGGCGGATCCGCGCACTTTTACGCTTGGGTCGCAAGGAGCACGCACGAGCTGCAGCGCGCACGTTTCTGAAAACGCATCCCGACGGTATCTACGCAGCGAGCCTCCGAAAGCGCGCGGATCTGCTTTGAATACCGGAAAACCGCGCTGCCGCGCGCTTCCTGACGGAAGTCCTTCGCGAAGGTCGCTTGCCTGCCTTGCCGCGGAGTATGGTAACTGGCGCTGAGGCAAACGTGGCGGAATCAGTCATTGTCGTGAGCGGAGACGCCCCCGAGACCAGGGTCGCGTTGATCGAAAACGGACTCCTTTCCGAGCTCTACATTGAACGTGAGCGTGAGCGTGGAACGGTTGGAAACGTCTACAAAGGGCGCGTGCTCAGGGTGCTGCCGGGCATGCAAGCCGCGTTCGTAGACATCGGTGAAGAGAAAGCGGCGTTTCTCTATGCGGGAGACATCGCGGTGCCAGGTGCCGCGGCCCAAGACATCGACGACGATGACGGTGATGGCATTCCGCGACGCGCACGAGGAGATCTCGACATTACCACGCTGGTGCGAGCCGGGCAGGAAATCTTGGTTCAGGTGGTCAAGGACCCGATCTCGAGCAAGGGCGCGCGCATCACTTCGTACATCTCGTTGCCGGGACGCAACGTGGTGTTCATGCCGACGGTAAGTCACGTAGGCATCTCTCGGCGCATTGCGAGCGAGCGGCATCGCAGACGCCTGCGAAGGCTCGTCGATCAAATGCGCCCGCCCGGCACCGGTTTCATCGTGCGGACCGTTGCCGAGCATGCCAGCGACGGTCAGGTGCGAGCAGACATGGACTACTTGCTCAAACTGTGGGCCAACATCCTGGCCAATGAAAACATTCATCGTGCTCCGGTACTACTGTATCGTGACCTCAATCTCATGCTTCGGGCGGTGCGTGACAATCTCGGCCCGGAGTTCGATCGTGTGATTGTCGATGATCGCGCCCAACACGAACGTCTCGTCAAGTTCGTGAAGGCGTTCATGCCGGACTACAGCGAGAAAATCCACTTCTACGAGCGCAGTGAACCAATTTTCGACGGCTACGGCATCGAGCCAGAGATCGATCGTGCACTCGAGCGTACCGTGCCGCTCAAGAGCGGTGGTTCGCTGGTGTTCGATCAGGGTGAAGCGCTCACGGCAATCGACGTCAATACCGGCAAGTTCGTGGGCGCCAAAGGCCGAACGCTGGAGGAGACCATTACACAAACGAACCTCGAGGCGGCCGAAGGCATCGCCGAGCAGCTTCGTCTGCGCAACCTTGGTGGTCTGATCATCATCGACTTCATCGACATGGACAGAGAGTCGAATCGGCGTCGCGTTTACCGAAAGTTGCAGGAGGCACTGCGAAGGGACCGGGCCAAGGCCCACATCACCAAGATTTCCGAGATGGGCTTGGTCGAAATGAGTCGCAAGCGCACGCGCGAGAGTCTGGGCCGCATGCTGACGGCGGCGTGCGAATACTGCAACGGCAAGGGATACACGAAAAGCACGACCACGGTCTGCTACGAAATTCTGCGCGACATTCGGCGGGAGTCGCCACACATGAGCGGCGACGCGATTATCGTATCGGCACATCCCGATGTCGCGGAGCTCATGCGAACGTCCGAGTCGGCCGCGGTCGACAACATGGTCAAGCGTATTCAGCGTGCGATCGAAATCCATCCGCGCAAAGGCTTCCATGTCGAGCAGTTCGAAATCAAGCTCAAGAGCAGGCAGGCCACCGCGTCCTGAAGGAGACATGGACTTGCAATCGCACGATGGTGACGAACGGCGGCGTGGCGAACGCGTAGCGATCAATGCGGAGTTTCGGCAGCTCGGAGCGGAGAGAGTCACGTTCGTCAGCGATCTATCGGCCCACGGAGTGTTCGTACACACCTCGAATCGCTTGCCGATTGGCACGCATATCGAGCTTCGATTTACGGCAGTCGTGGAAGATCCGCTGTCGATTCAAGCGCTCGGTAAAGTGGTCCGCTATCAAGACCTGCCCTCGGGCATGGGGGTCGAGTTCGGTCCGCTCAGTCCGGAGATGGTCGACCGCATCGAGTCCGTGCTGAGCGAGCAAAAACGTCTGGCAGAGCACCTACGCGTCGCGCAAGCTGACGTCCCAACCTATGACATTGCTGCGCGCCCGTTGGACGACGATGAGCTGGAGCTATTGGTTTCGGGTGGGCACCTTCGGCCCGATCCCGCAATGTCGCACGATCGCTTGCAGCTGTCCGCGAGTGACCTCGACATCGTGAGCGACGATGCCCTGTCGTCAGCCGGGCCCGAGGGCGCCTCCGAGTCGGTCCACGACGATCGTGGTGGGATCGCGCGGCTCGAGACGTCGGCGCCCAGCGAGGTGGCTCCACCCTCGGTGGAACCCGACGACCGTCGTTTGGCGTCGAACACGACCGGGGAAGAGCTACCTTTGCGGAGTGACAACGCCGTGGACGAACCGTTGGAGGGAGCCGTGGGCGAACCGTTGGAGCGAGCCGAGAACGAGCCTGCAGAGCGAGCCGGGAATGAGCCTGCGGAGCGAGCAGGGCGCGAAAACACGGGGGAATCCGTGGGCGAGCACGATGGGGCAGCCGGGGCCGTAGGCGAGGAGCGTGGACCGAGCAACCCCGATGAGCCTCAGCCTGAGCGTTGACGTGCAAGACATGTGGCCGTGAGCATCGCAAAGCGCATCTGGGACCTCACGCGTGCGAACCTGACGGACTTTCGGTCAGAGTTGTTTGCTCGCGACGACGATTTCCCCGTGGACGACGAACTGGACGGCGGTGCCCATGACAGCAAGACCACCATCGGGGCAAAGGCAGGGCGGCGTGCCCGGAGGATCCGTGACGCGGCCGAGGACGCCTGGGATCGTGCATACGAAGCCGCCCAGGCGCGTGCACAGGCGCGTGGGGCCACCGCGGATCACGACACACAAAGGCTTCGTTGGTACCGCACCCTGGAGTTGGAGCCAGGTGCGGATCTCGTGGCCGTTCGCAAGGCGTATCGACGCCTGCTCAAGATCTATCATCCCGACCGTCATGCGAACGATCCCGAGAAGTATCGTGCCGCGACGGAAGTGACCCGAAAGCTCACCGAAGCTTACGATGGGCTCACCGGATTGCAGCCGTAGCGGGCTGCTCTGCCGATCACAGCCTGCTATCGTGTCGGCCAGCCGCGCATGCCAAAAAGCTCCTCCCAACGCACACGCAAGCGCATCAGCACGGCCAGTCGTGCAGATCGCCACGAGCTCTACGAACGAGCAGTGCAAGATCCCGAGTCTGACATCACATTCCTGACGCGTACGTTCGAGCGCTTGAGGGGCCGTCCTCCGCTGTCATTGCGCGAAGATTTTTGTGGAACGGCATCGTTTTGCGCCGCATGGGTCGGGAGTCGACGCGACCGAACTGCCATTGGCATCGATCTGGACCCGGACACGCTGGCATGGGGCAAACGTCGTCATTTGGCGTCGGCTCCCGAGCATGTTGGACGTCGCGTACATCTGCACCAAGCCGATGTGCGCGATGCCGTCGGAGCAAAATCCGACATCACTTGTGCATTCAACTTCAGCTATTTCGTGTTCAAGTCATGCGAGGGCATGCGACACTACTTCCGGGCCGTGCGCAGTCGCCTGGTCGACGATGGCATGTTTTTCATCGATCTCTATGGTGGACCGGATTCCATCAAGGAAGACGTAACGGACACCGACTACGATGATTTTCTGTATCATTGGGATCAGGCATTTTTCAACCCTCTAACCCACGACACACTGTGTCACATCCATTTCTCGTTTCCCGATGGCTCTCGTTTGAATCGGGCGTTCAGCTACGACTGGCGTCTGTGGACCGTCCCCGAGTTGCGCGAGATCTTGCTCGAGGTGGGATTTCGCAAGGTTCATTGTTTTTGGGAACGTTCCGATCGAAATGGCGAGGGAACGGGGGTGTTCTACGAGCCCAAAGGGCCCGTTCACGCCGAGGATTGCTGGTGGACCTACATTGCGGCAGAACGCTGATTGCACACACGACAGGAGTGCACGGTTGATTGCACGATCCAATACCAAACCACCTCGCCGCGCGCGAAACGGCCATCTCACCATGGCACAGCGAGCTGACCCGCACCAATTGTATCAACGTGCGGTACAGACTCCCAACGCCGATATCTGGTTCATCGGAGCTACGTTTCGCAAGCTGCGAGGCCGTGCTCCCGTGTCGTTGCGTGAGGATTTCTGTGGTACGGCCTTCACGGCCACGACCTGGGTGCAAGGACATGCACGACGTTCTGCCATCGGCGTGGACATCGATGCCGATACGCTGGCCTGGGGCCTCGAGCACAATGTACTGCCAGCCGGTCCGAGCGTGTCGCGTCGAATCGAGCTCGTGCAAGGCGATGTGCTCGAAGTCGAGACTCGCAAGGTCGATGTCGTATGTGCGCTCAATTTCAGCTACGCAGTGTTCAAGACCAGGGCCATGCTGCGCAGTTACTTGAAGAACGCCCGAGCAGCGCTGAAACGAGACGGTTTGGTGGTGCTCGAGTTGTTCGGGGGTACGGAGTCGTTCGTGCCGTTGATCGAGAAGCAAAAACGTGGGCGGTTCACGTACGTGTGGGAACAAAAGAGCTTCAATCCCATCAATCACGAGACCGTATGCCAGATCTCGTTTCGCTTTCCAGATCGGTCTCGCCTCGAGCCGGCATTTCAATATGAGTGGCGGCTCTGGACGGTGCCGGAGATCAGAGAGCTTTTGGCAGAAGCAGGATTTCGCGCCAGCAAAGTTTATTGGCAGAAGCTCGATTCCCGCGGGGAGGGCACCAGCGATTTCTACGCGACCGAAGCGGCGGAAAACCAAGAGTGCTTCGTAGCCTACGTCGTGGGATTGCCTTGAGTCGTCACAGCTCCAGCGATGCGACCAGATCGAACGCATCGGCTTGCGTGATACGTGCCGGGCACAGCTCGCCCGTACAGCCGGTGCCGTCCGCGAGAATCACTTTTCCGTCGATGCCGGGCGCCTGCCCTTGGTGGCGGCCTTCGAGCAGTAGATCGCTTTCGTCGCTGCATCCATCGATCATGACCTCGATGACGTTGCCGATCATGCCTTGATGCACCAAGGTGCGCTGATCCTCGTGGAGCTCGAGCAGGGCGAGCCGGCGTTCTTCGACTAGCGCGGGATCGATGCGATCCGGCTGCATTGCCGACGGTGTACCCTGCTCGCGCGACCACGCAAACACGCCGAGGTGATCGATGTGACCGTCTTCGACGAACTCGTAGAGGCGTTGGAACGCTGCATCACTTTCGCCGGGATGTCCCACCAGCAGGGTAGTTCGCAGCCAAACGTGAGGTTTGCAGCTTCGCAGTGCTTCGACCAACGTGCGTACCTGCTTCTCTCCGTAGCCTCTACGCATGCGTTTGAGTACGTCGGAATCGACGTGCTGCATGGGGACGTCGATGTAGGTCGCAATGCGCGGTTCGTGGCAGATGCGCTCGATCAGCCCAGGGCTGACTGCGTTTGGATACGCGTAGTGCAGGCGGATCCACGTGAGCCCCGTGATGCGGGACAGCGCGTCGAGAAGCTGCTCCAGCGTTGCTGGAGGCGAAAGATCGCTCCCATACGTGGTGAGGTCTTGGGCAACGAGACAGATCTCTCTCGTGCCAGCCTCGACCAACCCGTGCACCTCTTCCACGATGCCAAAGATGGTGCGGCTGCGCTGGGCTCCGCGTAGTTGTGGAATGATGCAGAACGCGCACGGTCGATCGCAGCCCTCGGCAATTTTCACGTAAGCGGTGTGGGTGCGACCGATGAGCCTGCGCGGCGTCTGGTGATCGTAGATCCAAGCGCGGCTGCCGAGCTTGGAAACGCCCATGCGTGGTGCCTCGCCGCGCAGCACTTTGCCGAGACCCAGCATGTCTGCGCTGCCCAGCAAATGATCGACTTCGGGAAGCTCGCGCGCGAGCTCGTGTGAATGGCGTTGGCTCAGACATCCCGCGACGACCAGGCGTTTTCCGCCGTGCGGGCCGGCTTCGACCTTGACTTGCGCAAGCTGGAGAATGGTATCGATGGATTCTTGTTTGGCTTCCTCGATGAATCCGCAGGTATTGACGACCAGCACGTCGGCATGTTCGGGCGAGTCGACGAGCTCGTGGCCCTCGTCGCGAACCACGCCGAGCATGACCTCGGTATCGACTTGGTTTTTCGGACAACCAAGCGACACGAAATACACCTTTTGTCGATCGATATTCATGGCCCTGTCACGCTTCGTGAATCAATTGCTTCCGCGCAGTGCCAGCATATGGTCGAGTGCGATGCGGGCGTTGTTTCGGACACGTTCCGTCACACGTACTACGTGATCGTCGGGAATGGCGGCATTGTGTTGTTCCACGGCCACCAGCGCATCGAGTGTGTCTCGCAGATTGTGCAAGTTGATGCGATACATGTTTGGACACAGCGAGCGAGACAGTCCGATCACGTTCACATCCGGGCGTTCGTGCGCGAGCCGTGTGATCAAATTCACCTCTGTACCGATGATCACAGTGGCACCCGCTGGTGCTTGCTCGACGGTACGTACGATCTTTTCGGTCGAACCCGTGGCGTCGGCGAGACGAACCACCGAATGGTCACATTCTGGATGTACGATCATCGCAGCATGTGGATGATTCGCGCGGATGGTGGCCACCATCTCGGGCGTAAACCATGTGTGCACGTGGCAATGCCCTTGCCAGAGCAGGATCTTTGCACGTCGGATCGCGTCGGGATCGTGTCCACCGAGCGGCTTCGTATAGTCCCATACCAGTTGCGCGTCGGGAGGAACCCCCATGGCCGTGGCGGTGTTGCGTCCGAGATGTTCGTCGGGAAGAAACAACAGCTTCTCCTGTCGCGCCCACCCCCATGCGAGCACGCGGTCCGCATTGGAGCTGGTACACACTGCGCCGTCGTGCGCGCCCACGAAGCCCTTGATGTCCGCCGCAGTGTTCATGTACGCGACGGGAACTACGCAATCGTCTGCCGGACGACCGAGCACCTCGGTGAGCTCGTTCCATGCCCGTTCGACGTCGCCGAGATCGGCCATGTCTGCCATGGGACAACCCGCGCGAAGGTTGGGATGAAGCACGATTTGGTCTTCCCTACACAACATGGCGGCGCTTTGTGCCATGAAATGCACGCCGCAAAACACGATGTATTTGGCGTCGATTTCCCGACTGGCCGCCTCGGACAGCCGAAAGCTGTCGCCGCGAAGATGGCCCAACCGGACGATTTCTGGGCGTTGATAGTGATGGGTGAGGATGACCAGCTTGCGGCCGAGCTGCTGTTTTGCGCGTTCAATGGCCGCGATCACCCGACCGAGATCCGGGCGGATCTCCACGGGAGCGACTGCCGCTACGGTGACTGACATGGCGCGCGCGCACTCTACCCTTCGTCACATTTTCTTGCAGGCACCGCCCGCCTTGGCGAGACCTGCAGCACGAAGCTCGCGACCTGT
>Ga0187893_10004839_pt1 | contig 25071 bp, 27 predicted proteins | sample MA1701074metaG_FD_139574 | JGI IMG/M metagenome (GOLD analysis project Ga0187893, IMG submission 139574) | White microbial mat communities from a basaltic lava cave in the Kipuka Kanohina Cave System on the Island of Hawaii, USA - MA170107-4 metaG ... | reverse complement strand
TTCCGCCGCCGTTTCCGGCCCCTCTATGGGTAGGGAGGCGCGCGGCCGACACTCCGGCGCAACCCCCGCTCACGCAACGCACACGCACAGCACAGCTTTGATCGCAGCGGGGCCCGCTAGGCCGCGCACCGCGCCGAGAGTCGGCGGTCGGGGCGCAAGGTCACGGGCCCATCACTCGGCTCGGCTCTCGCAGCCGCGCTCACGGTTCAGCCCATGGCAATGGAACTCTCGAAGATCCGCAACATCGGCATCAGCGCGCACATCGACAGCGGCAAGACGACGCTGACCGAGCGCATCCTTTTCTACACGCAGCGGATCCACAAGATCCACGAGGTGAAGGGCAAGGATCAGGTCGGCGCAACCATGGACTTCATGGATCTCGAGCGCGAGCGCGGGATCACGATTCAGTCCGCGGCGACGCATGCGGAATGGGCCGACCATCACGTCAACATCATCGACACGCCCGGTCACGTGGACTTCACGATCGAGGTCGAGCGCAGCCTGCGCGTGCTGGACGGCGCGATTCTCGTGCTGTGCGGCGTCGCCGGCGTTCAGTCGCAGTCGATGACCGTCGACCGCCAGATGCGGCGCTACAAGGTCCCGCGCCTCGCGTTCATCAACAAGCTCGACCGCTCGGGCGCGAACCCGCGCCGTGTGGTCGAAAGCCTGCGCGAGAAGCTGAAGCACAACGCGGTGCTGATCCAGCTGCCGATCGGCCTCGAGAGCGATTTCCGCGGCGTGATCGACCTCGTCAAGATGCAGGCGTTCCGCTTCGAGGGCGACAACGGCGAGCACATCATCGAGGAAGAGATCCCCGCCGAGCTCGCCGACGAGGCGAAGACCGCGCGCGAGGAGATGCTCGATGCGGTCTCGATGTACAGCGACGAGCTGACCGAGGCGATCCTCGAGGAGCGCGTCACCGAGGACCTGATCCACGACGCGATCCGCAAGGGTACGATCTCGCTCGCGCTGACGCCGGTCTTCCTCGGCTCGGCCTACAAGAACAAGGGCGTGCAGCTGCTGCTGAACGCGGTCACGCGCTATCTGCCGTGCCCGACCGACGTCGAGAACATGGGCGTCGACCTCAGTAACAACGAGGCGCCGATCGCGATCGAGGCGGACCCCAACAAGCCGCTCGTCTCGCTCGCGTTCAAGCTCGAGGACGGCCGCTACGGCCAGCTCACCTACGTGCGCGTTTATCAGGGAACGCTCGCGAAGGGCATGACGATCACGAACATGCGTACGCAGAAGCGGCATAAGGTCGGCCGGCTCGTGCGCATGCACGCGAGCGAAATGGAGGACATCGAGGGCTCGGAGTGCGGCGACATCGTCGCGCTGTTCGGCATCGACTGCGCGTCGGGTGACACCTTCACGGACGGCACGGTCGACATCGCGATGAGCGGCATGCATGTGCCGGATCCGGTGATCTCGCTCTCGATCAAGCCGAAGGACAACAAGGCGCAGGCGAACCTCGGCAAGGCACTCGGCCGCTTCGTGCGCGAGGACCCGACCTTCCGCTCCAACGTCGACCAGGAATCGGGCGAGACGATCATCAGCGGCATGGGCGAGCTGCATCTCGACGTGTACGTCGAGCGCATGAAGCGCGAGTACGGCGTCGAAGTGATCACGGGTGCGCCGCAGGTCGCCTATCGCGAGACGATCTCGCAGCGGGCGGACTACAACTACACACACCGCAAGCAGACCGGCGGCTCGGGCCAGTACGGCAAGATCGGCGGCTACGTCGAGCCGATCACCGACGGCTCCGCCGATTTCGAGTTCGTCGACGAGGTGCGCGGAGGCTCGGTTCCGATCGAGTTCATCCCTTCGGTCGAGAAGGGCTTCCGCTCGATGATCCACAAGGGGCGCCTGATCGGCTTCCCGGTGATCGGCCTGCGCGTGGTGCTGAACGACGGCGCCGCGCACTCGGTCGACTCGTCCGACAACGCGTTCCAGGCAGCAGCGCGCGGGGCGTTCCGCACCGTCTACCCGCAGGCGAAGCCGATCGTTCTGGAGCCGATCATGAAGCTCGGCGTCGAGGGCCCGACCGAGTTCCAGGGCGCGATCATCAAGACGATCATGCAGCGCCGCGGCGTCGTGATCGGCACGACCGAGCAGGAGGGCTTCACGCAGATCGATGCGGAGGTCCCGATGGCGGAGATGTTCGGCTACGCGACCGACCTGCGTTCGAACACGCAAGGCAAGGCGGAGTTCACGATGGAGTTCGCGAAGTACGCGCCGGCGCCGAACGACGTGAAGGAGAAGCTGGTCGAGAAGTTCGCCGGTCGGCTGAAGGGCGAGGACGACGAGTAAGCGCACCGGCTCGAAAGCGAGCGGAGTACGATCGCGGCATCCATCCGCTGCGGGGAGACGAGACGATGTATCGCAAGTTCTTGACGGCACGGAGCCCGCTGCGGGTGCTCGAGAAGGGCCTGCACGGTGGGCTCGGCAAGGGCAACGTCGGCCTCGTGCTGGCGGGGCCCGGCGTCGGCAAGAGCTCGTTCCTGGTGGGCGTCGCGCTCGACGACCTCTTGCGCGGCGACCGCGTGCTGCACGTCGTGCTCGACCAGACCGTCGCCCACACGCGCACTTATTACGACACCGTGTTCGCCGAGCTGCGCGCGACGCGCCACCTCGCGGACGGCGCGGTCGTGCAGGGCGAGCTCGAGCAGCTGCGCGCGATCCGCGCGGTCTCGGCCGCCGGCTTCGGCGCCGCGAAGCTGCGCGAGATGGTGCAGCTCGTCGAGGCGACCGGCGGCAAGCCGAGCGCGCTGATCGTCGAGGGCTGGGACGTCGCGCGCGCGAGCGCGGCCGAGCTCGACGCGCTGCGCGCGCTCGCGACCGAGATCCCGGCCGAGATCTGGATCTCCGCGTCCGCGGACAGCGAGAAGATCGCGGCGCTGCCGAAGGAGCTCGCGCACGCGCGCGACAAGTTCGCGGTGATCCTCGCGCTCGAGCCCGAGCGGAACGCGGTGGCGCTGCGCGCGCTGAAGGACCACGAGAACCCGAATCCCGAGGCGCTGCGCGTCGCGCTCGATCCGAAGACGCTGCTGCTGATGCGCTCGTGACCCGCGCGCCGGCGCGCTCGTGATCTTCGGGATGGCGGCCGCGACGCTCTACTTCGTGCTCGCCGCGCTCGGCTTCGCGGTCGCGCTCTCGACCAACGTGCAGGCCCGCCGGCTCGGTCCGTTCGTCGCGCCGTACTTCCTGCTCGCGTGGCTCGTCGGCGAGCTCGCGCCGCACGCGATCGCCGGGCACGTGCTGATGACCGGCGCGTTCGCGCTCGGCGGCGCGCTGCTCTGGCCGCTCGGCGCGCTGGGCGCGCTGCTCACGGGCGGAAGCATCTTGTTGCTGGCGCGTGCGCACTGGCGCGGCGCGCGCGGCGGCGCGGAGGTGCAGCGCGTGCTCGCCGAGCTCGGCCTCTCGCCGCGCGGCGGCATCTCGACGCTTCACGGCTTCCCGCGCGCGTTCGATTTCCGCCACGCGAACGTCGAGCGGATCCGCGATGTCGCTTACGGCGCCGCGCTGCCCGGTGACAAGGGCGGCCGCAACCTGCTCGACGTGGTCCGCCCGCGTGGTGCGAAGGCCGGCGAGCAGCGCCCCGTGCTGCTCCAGATCCACGGCGGCGCGTGGATGATCGGCGACAAGCGCGAGCAGGCGCAGCCGCTGATGGCGCACATGGCCGGCGACTACGGCTGGGTGTGCGTCGCCGTGAACTACCGGCTCTCGCCGCAGGCGACGTTTCCGGATCACGTGGTCGACGTGAAGCGCGCGCTCGCGTGGGTCCGCGAGCACGTCGCCGAATACGGCGGCGACCCGAGCTTCGTGTGCGTGACCGGCGGCTCCGCGGGCGGGCACCTCACAGCGCTCACGGCGCTGTCCGCGAACGATCCGCGCTTTCAGCCGGGCTTCGAGCATGTCGACACGCGCGTCGTCGCCGCAGCGCCGTTCTATGGCGTCTACGACTGCCTCGATCGCAAGCAGCTCCGCGGCTCGCAATCGATGATCCCGCTGCTCGCGAAGCACGTGTTCAAGAAGGCGCCCGCTGCGGATCCCGAGCTGTGGGATGCGATGAGCCCGATCGCGCGTATCACGGCGGATGCTCCGCCGTTCCTCGTGATCCAGGGCACGCACGACACGCTCGTCTTCGTCGAAGAGGCGCGCGAGTTCGTACGCGCGCTGCGCGAGAAATCGCGCGCGCCGGTCGCCTACCTCGAGCTGCACGGCGCCCAGCACGCGTTCGACGTCTTCCACTCCCCGCGCTGCGCCCACGCCGTACAGGCGGTCGCCGCCTTCCTCGAACACATCCGCGCAAAGCGCGCCGCGGCAGCCGCCTGATCGCGATCACTCGCGCGAGCTGTTAGGCGGAAGAGCCCCCGGCAGGCACACCGAAAGTGGCGCGACTGCGCCTCACAGGTTCCGGATCGCAGGCATTACGGATTCGCCGATGCGCGCGAACGAGCGCAGCATCGCCGCGTGGTCGCCGACGATGTGGCGGACCATCACGTACGCGAAGCCGAGCTCTCGGTACGCGCGCAGCTTCTCGACGACGCTTCCCGCGCTGCCAATCAGCAGCTGGTCGACGCCGGTGCCGCGGTAGCCCTCGGCGAGCACGCGGCCGGCGGTCGCCTCCGCCTCGGCGTCGCTCTCGCCGACGTAGATGTCGCGGCGCAGCACGGGCAGCGCAGCGCGGCCGGCTCGCGCAGCAGCCTCGCGATAGACGTCGAGCTGCTGTGCGAGCTCGGCGCGCGTCGCATTTTGGCCGCTGAGCCAGCCGTCGCCGATGCGTCCCGCGCGCGCGGCCGCTGCCGCCACGGTGCCCGCAATCCAGATCGAGACCGGCACGCGCGGCAGCGGGCTGATGCTGACGTTCTCGAGCGTGAAGTGCTTGCCGCGGAGCGTGACGGGCTCGCCGGCGAGCAGCGCGCGCACGATCGCGACGAGCTCTTCGAGCCGCGCAGCGCGGCTCGCGATCCGCATCCCGAATGCGTCGAACGCCTGCGCGCGCCCGCCATTTGCGAACGTGACGACCAGCGGCGCGTTCGCGAACGCAGCCAGCGTGCCGATCTGCTCGGCGAGCACGATCGGGTGATAGAACGGGGCCAATAACACCAGCCCCAGCGGCATCTCGCCGGTGACGGCCATCAGCCGCGCGAGCGTCGGGATCGGCGCGAACGAGTTCGCGTAGGCGGCGGGCACCGCGTGGTTGTCGCCGAACAGCAGGCCGTCGAGCCCGGCGGCGCGAGCGGCTGCCGCGACCTCGAGCACGTTGCGCGCTTGCTCGCCGCTGTCGGTCGCGCCGAGCGGCCGTTCGATGAAGCTGCCCGGCGGCGCCGCTGCCAGCATCTGCTTGAACAGCGTGTGCGTATGCGCGCCGGTCGGATAGAGGAAGCGCAGCGAAGTGCCGAGCTTCATCGCGCCTTCTGGGCCTCGATCTCTTCCTCCACTTCGCGCAGCCGATCCTTTCCGAAGAACAGCTCGCTACCGACGAAGAAGCTCGGCGAGCCGAACACGCCGCGCGCGACCGCAGCCTCGGTGTTCGCGAGCAGCTCCTGCTTCACGTCGGGATCCGCGGCGCGCGCGATCAGCGCGTCCGCGGGAAGCGCCGATTCGAGCAGCGCGGCGCGGATCACCGCAGGCTCGTCCAGCTTCTTCGGATCCGCCCACATGTGCCGGTAGACCTCGTCGACGTAGCGCGCGAAGCAGCCGAGACGCTGCGCGGCGACGGCGCCGCGCATGATCTGCAGCGTGTTCACCGGGAAGAACGGGTTCCTCGCGAAGCGCGTGATCGCGTGCTTCGCGAGGAACCGCTGCGTCTCGAGCGCTGCGTACTCGCCCTTGTTCCTGATCCCGCGCAGCGAGACCGCCGGCGAGACGTTGCCCGTCGCCTTGAATACGCCGCCCAACAACACGGGCAGGTAGTCGAAGCGCACCCCGCTGCGCCGTTCGATCGCCGGAATCACGAGGTGTGCGAGGTACGCGTTCGGCGAGCCGAAATCGAAGTGGAACTCGACGGGCGGAGTCATCGCTACCAGGTCTCCCGATGCGGCCGCAGGTCGAGCTCGAACGTCCACGCATCGCGCGGCTGGTGATGGAGCATCCAGTAGGCCTCGCCGATCGACGCGGGGCTCATCAGCGAATCGGGCGGCAGCGCTCCCGGATCACGGTCCGCGGCCTGGATCCGCTCGCGCACGAATGCAGTGTCGACGCCGGCGTCGATCACGAGATGTGCGACGTGGATGTGCTCCGGCCCGAGCTCGCGCGCCATGCTCTGCGCGAGCGCGCGCAGCCCGAACTTCGCCGATGCGAACGCGGCGTAGCCCTTGCCGCCGCGCAGGCTCGCGGTCGCGCCGGTGAAGAAGATCGAGCCGCGCCGCCGCGGCAGCATCACGCGGGCGGCTTCGCGGCCGGTCAGGAAGCCGCCGAGGCACGCCATCTCCCACACCTTGCGGAACACGCGGCTGGTGGTGTCGGTGATCGGGAACTGCACGTTCGCGCCGACGTTGAACACGACCAGCTCGAGCGGCCCGAGCTCCTTCTCGATCGTCGCGAACACCTGCTCGACGTTCGTCTCCTCGCGCGCGTCGAGCGCGAAGCCGCGCGCGCGCCCGCCGCGAGCCGTGATCTCGGCGACGAGCGGCTCCAGCTTCTCCGCGTGCCGACGGCCGACCGCGACCGTGAAGCCGCCGGCGGCGAAGCGCTTCGCGATCGCGGCGCCGATGAAATCGCCCGCGCCGACGACGAGCGCGATCGGAGCTCGCTCAGGGATTTCGGCCATCGAGCTTCTCCAGGTAGGGCCCGAGATCCGGGGTGAAGGCTGGATGCGCGCAGAGCTGCGCGAAGTGGGCGAGGGCGCGTGGATGAGCCTCGCGCAGCGAATCGTCGTAGAGCGGCCGGAGCGACGCCGCTTCCAGCACGCGCCGCGACGCGCGCTCGGCCGAGAACAGCGCGAGCTCGGCGGCGAACACGATGTCGGCGAGCGTCAACGCGTCGCCGACGAGGAACGAGCGCGCGGGCGCGAGCGCCTGCTCGATGCCCGTCAGATACGCATCGCGCGCCGCGCGCGCGCGCTCGTGCGTCGGCGGCTTCACGCTGCCGGAGGCGAGCTTCAGCAGATAGACCTGCGCGTCGCGCGCGAACACGAGGCTCGCGTCGAGGAACGCGTCGACGCGCGACGCGGTGTACGGATCGTCGCCGTACAGGCGCGTGCGTTCGGGCGCGAGCCGTACGACGGCGCGCGCGATCGCATTCGACTCGAACACGCCGACCTTTCCATCGGGGCTGAATGCGGCGGGCACGGCGCCGAACGGCTGCGCGGCGAGGAACGCGTCGGTCTTGTGCAGCGTGCCCGAGAAGCCGGTGCGCGCGCCGCGCGCGGTCTCTCCGGCGCCCTCGCCGTCGCCGAGCGGGTGCGCGTCGAAGTCCCACAGCCAGCGCGCGAGCTCGCGCGGCGGCGCGCCGCGAATCTCCAGCGTGACGCCGCACAGCCGAGCGGCGATCGTCGCCTTCGCGAGCCGCGGGTTCGGCAGATACGAGAAGATGCGCAGCGCCGGCGCGTTCATCAGAGCCCTTCTTTGAACGGGCGCAGGTCGACCTCGTGCGTCCACGCCGAGCGGTGCTGGCGATGGATCTGCCAATACGTCTCCCGGCGGCAGAGCGCGGCGCCGAGCCCGCGCTCGGCGCCGACGACCAGCGCGGTCGGGCGCGTCACAGCGCTTCGACGCGCGCCGGCGTGTGCTTGTGCCACGGCGTGCCGGCGACCCAGTCGCGGTCTTCGCTGCGCGTCAGCTCGTTCGGCGCGACGCCGGTCGCGACGCGCTCGCCCGCGGCATTCGGGAAATCGAGGCCGAGCCCGTTCGGCAGCGCGATGTGTCCGGGCTGCATGCGATCGGACAGCTCGACGGAGACCTCCGCGCTGCCGCGGCGCGTCGTCAGCCGAACGCGCGCGCCGTCCGCAACCCCCGCGAGCTTGGCGTCGTCCGGATGCATGCGCAGCGCGCCCGAGCGGTCCTTCTTCCGCCATTCGGGGTTGCGCATGATCGTGTTCGCGGTGAACGAGCGGCGCTCGCCCGCGGAGAGCACGAGCGGGAACTCGGCGCTGCGCTGCTCCGGCTCGCGCGCGAGCGCGCCGAGCTCGTCGAACAGCTCGGGAATCGCGAGCTGGATGCGGCGGTTCGGCGCTCGCACGCGCGCGAAGCTCTCGTCCCAGTCGTCGACCGAGAACACCACCGCGCTCTTGCTCGCGAGCAGCGCGTCGAACAGCGCGTCGGCGGCCTCCGGCGGCGAGCCGCTGAAGCCGGCGCGCGCCATCGACTTCGCGTTCTTCGGCGCGGCGATCTGGCAGAGCGCCCAGACGCCGGCAGCCTCGGCGAGCCCGTGCGGCAGGAGATCGCCGATCGCGCGGTAGAGCAGCACCGGCGCGATCGCGACCAGGCGCGCGTCCGCGGCGACGAGCTCGAAGAACTTCGCGCGGAACGCGCTGCGTCCCTCGCGCCACGCCTCGCGCAGCGCGGCGACCGCGTGCTGCGGCAGCGCGCCGAGCGCCTCTGCGAGGCGCGCGTGCAGCTCGGCCTCCGAGAACAGGCCCGGCAGCGGCTCCATCAGCGCCTTGCGTACGTGGAAGTAGTTGTTGGGGAACTCGAAGTTGAAGAAGGTCGCCTCGGCCTTCTCGAACTGGCTCGCGACCGGGAGCACGTAGTGTGCGAGCCGCGCCGTTTCCGTGAACGCGACGTCGATCACGACCACGAGCTCGAGCGCCGCCAGCGCGTCGCGCATGCGCGCGCTGTCCGCGAGCGAGTGCGCCGGATTGCCGCTCTCGACCAGCATCGCGCGGAAGCGCTTCGGGTGGTCGGTGAGGATCTCCTCGGGAATCACGTTGCACGGCGTCAGCCCGCCGATCACGCGCGAGCCCGTGACGGGCGTTCGGCGCGCCGCGCCGCTCCCGCCCTCGTCGCCCGACGCGAGCGGCACGAAGGCCGTCGGCAGGTAGGCCGCGCCCTTCTTCCCGAAGTTTCCCGTGAGCAGCACGACCAGCTTGTGCAGGTACGAGACCAGCGTCGAGTGCCGATTCATCTGCACGCCGAGGTCTTCGAACGTCGCGAGGCTCGCCGCGCTCGCGATGCGCCGCGCGGCCTCGCGCACGAGCTCCTCTGGAACGCCGCTGCGCTTGCAGTAATCAGCGACCGAGAGCTGCTCGAAGTGCGGCAGCACGCGCTCGAGACCCTCGGCGCGCGCCGCGATCCAGTCGCGTGCGAGCAAGCTCTCCTGCACCAGCACGGCGACCAACGCGGCGAGCAGGAACGCGTCCATGCCGGGCTTCACCTGCAGGTGGATGTCGGCGATCTCGGCGGTCTCGCTGCGGCGCGGGTCGATCACGATCAGAGAGCGCTTCGGATCGTTCGCGATCTCGCGCAGCGTGATGCGCGCGCGCGGGATGCTGTGGGAGAACCACGGGTTCTTGCCGATGAACAGCGCGACCTCGCAGTGCTCGAAATCCGCGCGCGGGTAGCTGCCGAGCATCTTCGCCGCGACCCAGAACTCGCCGGTCTTCTCCTGGGCGAGCGCGCTCGAGCGGTGCAGCGAGCCGAGCAGCGCGCGCGTCGAGCGGCCGTATGCGCCGGGCAAGTGATTGCCCTGGCCGCCGCCGCCGTAGTAGAAAATGGATTCACCACCGTGCTCGTCGCGAATCGCGGCGAAGCGCGCGGCGACCTCGCGGATCGCGGTGTCCCAGTCGATCTCTTCGAAGCTGCCGTCCGCGCGCCGGCGCAGCGGCTTCGTCAGCCGATGCGGGCCGTTCTGATAGAAGTCGAGGCGTGAGGGCTTCTCGCACGCATAGCCTTGCGAAGCGGGATGCGCGTCGTCGCCGCGCACCTTGACGAGGCGGCGCCCGTCCGCGCCGCCGAGCTGCACCTCGATCCCGCAGTTGCACTCGCACAGGATGCAGGCAGTCGACTTCCACTCGGACATCGTCTCTCCGGAAGCAGGCGCGCGTTCCCGAGCTTGTAGTCAAAATGGTTGCCATATGCAACCGAAATGCGTACGGTGCACCGAGGCGCCCCCGAGAGGATCCCCAGTGACGCGCGTGATCGAGTTTCTTCGACTTCGTCAGCCCGTACTCCTATCTCGCGAGCACGCAGCTGCCGGCGCTCGCGCGGCAGCACGCAGCGGAGATCGTCTACAAGCCGTTCCGCTTGCTCGAGCTGATGAAGCTCGTGGGAAACCGTCCGACGACGATCGAGTGTCGGAACAAGCTGCGCTACGCGCGGGCCGACCTCGGCCGCTGGGCGAAGCGCTATGGAGTCGGCGTCCGCCAGAACCCCCATCTGCGCGAGGTCGACACCGCGCAGCTGCTGCGCGGCGCGCTGATCGCGGCCGACGACGGGCAGGCGACGCCGTACGTCTCGGCACTGTTCGGCGAGCTCTGGAACGGCGAGCGAGATCTCGGGCAGACCAGCGAAGTCATCGCGGTGCTGAACCGCGCCGGCCTGGATGGTGTGAAGCTTCTCGAGCGCGGTGCCAGCGCGGGCGTCGTCGCGAGACTCGACGAGGCGACCCAGGCTGCGGCCGAGCGCGGACTGTTCGGCTCGCCGAGCTTCATCGTCGGCGGCGAGCTCTTCTTCGGGAATGATCGGCTCGATTTCGTCGCCGCCGCGCTCGCGGCGCAGCCGGCCTGAAGGAGATCGTGATGTCCGATCGAGTTTGTCTCGTCAGCGGCGTCGGGCCCGGCACCGGCAGCGCGCTCGTGCGCCGCTTCGCGGCGGGCGGTTATCAGGTCGCGATGCTCGCGCGGAGCGAGGGCCGCCTGCGCGAGCTCGCCGCGGGGCTGCCCGGCGCGACCGCGTTCCCGTGCGATGTCGCGGACGGCGCGCAGCTTGCCGCAACGCTCTCGCGCATCGCGCGTGAGCTCGGTCCCGTGAACGTCCTCATTCACAACGCGGTCGGCGGCGCGTTCGGCGATTTCCAGCAGATCGAGCCCGCGGTACTCGAGCGCAACTTCCAGACCAACGTGATGGCGCTGCTCCAGCTCGCGCGCGGCGTCGCGCCGGCGATGATCGAGGCGGGCGAGGGCGCGATCCTCGCGACCGGGAACACCTCCGCGTACCGCGGCAAGGCGAGCTTTGCCGGCTTCGCGCCGACGAAGGCGGCGCAGCGCGTGCTGGCGGAGTCGCTCGCGCGCAGCCTCGGGCCGAGAGGCATCCACGTCGCGTATCTCGCGATCGACGCGGTGATCGACGTCCCCTGGACCCGCCAGGCGTTCAAAGACAAGCCCGACGAGTTCTTCGCGAAGCCGAGCGCGATCGCGGACGTCGCGTGGAGCGTCGTCCAGCAAGATCGCTCGACCTGGGCGTTCGACGTCGTCGTGAGGCCGTTCGGCGAGCCGTGGTAGGCGACGCCGCCTCTTCGTAAACCCAACAATCGCTAGGTTCGCGCGCGATGAGACGTAAGCGCTTCGGCCAGATGAACTGCGGGATCGCTCAGGCGCTCGATGCGCTCGGCGATTGGTGGACGCTCTTGATCGTGCGCGACGCGTTCTTCGGCGCGCGCCGCTTCGGCGATTTCCAGCGCAGCCTCGGCATCGCGAAGAACATCCTCTCGGCGCGGCTCCAGCATCTCGTCGAGCACGGCGTCTTCGAGCGCGTCGACGTCGGCAGCGAGGGCGAGCGCCTCGAGTACCGCCTCACCGAGAAGGGCGACGCGCTGCTGACGGTGCTGACCGCGCTGCGCGAGTGGTCGGACGAATGGGTGTTCGGCCGCGGCAACGAGCCCGTCATCGTGCGCGACCGCAAGAGCGGCCGGCGCATCGCGAAGCTGCGCATCGCGGACGCCGACGGCGCGCTGCTCACGCGGCGCGAGCTCCGCACCGAGCCCGGCCCCGGCGCCTCGCCCGCGACGATCCGCCTGCTGACGCGCCGCCCGCGCGAGGGGCGAGACGCGCGCTAGGGCAGCGCAGCGACCCCAGGCAACACAGAAAAGTGACGCGACCGCGCCTCGCTGGCGCGCGTCACCTCTTCACCCCGAACACGCGGCGGCGCCACGAGCAGGAGGCGCTACCGCTTCTGGAATTCGCTCAGCCGATCTCGATACTTCGCGCGCACGGCGTTCGCTTCGACGCGCGTGAAACCGAGCTCTTCGGCGATCGCGACGATCTCGGCCGACTCGGCGGGAGAGATGGTTCCGTCGGCGGCGGCCACCGCGAACAAACACTCGAGCAGCTGCGCCCGCTGCACGCGCGTCGCGAGATTCTTGAACTCGCGCGTCACCACGTAGTTCTCGGTGCCGCCGAGCAGGCGGACCTGTGAGCGCGCGATCTCGACTACGAGATCCGCCTCGTCCGGCGCGAGGTTCGCGAGCTCCGCGACGATCCGGCGCATCTCGCCGGCCTCGGCCTCCGCGAGCGTCAGATCCGCGCTCGCGCCGCGCGCGAGCACGTACGCGAACGCGGCGAGATAGCGCGCGAGCTGCGGGTCGAGGCGCTCGAGCCGAGCCGAGATCGCGCGCACCGAGTGCGTGTCGCCCGTCGCGCGCGCGGGCGCGGCGTCCGCCCCGATTCCCATCCAACGCAAGAACGACACGCGCTCTCCCATCCGCGGCGCGCCAGGCTAGGCGACTCATCATGCGCGGGCTAGCAAAGGCCGCGCGGCGGTACGGGTGCGAGGGCCCGCCTCGTTGCGAGGGTGGGAGCTACTGTGCGCCGATGCTTCCCCGCGATGCGAACGCGCTGTTGCTGCTCCACAACCCCCGCTGCTCGAGGAGCCGCGCGGCCAAAGAGCTGCTCGACGCGCGCGGCGCCGCGTACGAAGAGCGCCGCTACCTCGAGGCGCCCCTCTCGGGCGCGGAGCTCGCGGACCTCGCGCAGCGATTAGGGCGGCCGCTGCGCGAGCTGGTGCGGAGCAAAGAGCCCGCGTACGGCGAGCTCGGCCTCGGACCGAAGGCTTCCGACGCCGCGCTGCTCGCCGCGCTCGCGAGCCACCCCGCGCTGCTCGAGCGCCCGCTGCTGGTGCGCGGCCCGCGCGCGGTGATCGGGCGCCCGCCCGAGGCGATCCTGGAGCTGCTCGCATGAGCGAGGCGCGCGCGGCGTTCGCGATGCCCGCAGAGGACGCCGCGCTGCTCGCCGAGCTGCGCGCAGGCGACGGCGCGGCCTACGAGCGCTGGGTGCGCGCCAGCGCCCCGCGCGTGCTCAGCGTCGTTCGGCGGCTGCTGCGCAACGAGCAGGATGCGCAGGAGGTGGCGCAAGAGGCGTTCCTGTCTGCGTTCCGCGGACTCGCGAGCTTCGACGGCAGCGCGCGGCTCTCGACCTGGCTGCACCGCATCGCGGTGAACGCCGCGCTGATGCGGCTGCGCACGAGGCGCCGCCATCCGGAGGAGCCGATCGAGGATCTGCTGCCGCGCTTCCAGGCCGACGGGAACCACGAGCACGCGCCATCCGCGTGGGCCGCCCAGAGCGAGCGCGCCGTCGCGAGCGCCGAGGTCCGCAAGGCCGTCCGGGCGGCGATCGACGAGCTGCCGGACATGTATCGCGACGTTCTGCTGCTCCGCGACATCGAGGAGCTGACGACGGAGGAGGCCGCCAGCGCGCTCGGAATCACGGTCGCCGCTTTGAAGACGCGCCTGCATCGCGCGCGTCTCATGCTGCGTGAGCGCCTCGACGACCTGATGAACGAGCTCGAAGGAGCGCCCGAATGAACTGCCGCGAGCTGACCGAGTTCTTGATGGCCTATCTCGACGGCGAGCTGCCGGACGACACGCGCAGCTCGTTCGAATTCCACCTGCACGGCTGCCAGTCCTGCGTGAACTATCTCGAGAGCTACCGCGCCACGCTGAAGCTCGGCCGCGCCGCCTGCGCGGACGACGGCTCGCTGCCGAGCGACGTCCCCGAGGCGCTCGTGCAAGCGATCCTGGCCGCGTGCAAGAAGGAAGCGCGCAGCTGATCGAGACCCCGCACGCGGCTGATGCGTTCGCGAAGCGCGCACCCGGGCGGCGCGCCCCGAACGCGCGCCGATCCGCGCTCTTCCTCCCCAATCGGTGATGTGCGGCCCGCACGAACCGCCGGCGCGCGCCGCTCAAATCGCCCGCTTCAGCCGCACGATCACCCCGAGCGCGCGCTTCGCGAAGGGTGTTAGGCGCGTCCGCGTGAACGCACCTGCCACCGCCTTCAACGCGTCGCCCTGCGTCGGGTACGGATAGATCACGCGCGTGAACGCCCCGAGCCCTACGCCCTGCGTGATCGCGAGCGTGTACTGCGTGATCAGGTCTCCCGCGTTCGCGGCGACGATCGTCGCGCCGACGATCGCGTCGCTGCCCTTGCGCACGTGCACCTTCACGAGCCCCTCTTCGTGGCCGTCCGTGACCGCGCGGTTCGCACGCGCGATCGGGACCTGATACGTGTCGATCGGGATTCCGGCCGCCTGCGCGTCGCGCTCGTACATGCCGACGTGCGCGATCTCGGGCTGCGTGTACGTGCACCACGGCATCACGAGCTTCGAGAGCCGCTGCTTCCCGAACGGCCCGAACGAGAACAGCGCGTTCTGCACGACGATCTTCGCGGCCGCGTCGGCGGCGTGCGTGAACTTCCACGCCATGCAGATGTCGCCGGCCGCGTAGATGCGCGGGTTCGACGTGCGCAGGAAGTCGTCGACGCGCACGCCGAGCTTCTCGTCGTACGCGACGCCGACCGTCTCGAGACCCAATCCCTGCACGTTCGGCGCACGCCCGGCGCCGACCAGGATCGCGTCGCACGCGAGCGCGCGCTCGCGGCCCGCCTTGTCGAGCAGGTGCACGAGCTTCTCGCCGCCGCGCGTCTCGACGCGTTGAATCTTCACGTCGAACCACAGCTCGACGCCGTCGCGCACGAACGCTTCCTGAACGATCGCCGCGGCGTCGGGGTCCTCGCGCGAGAGAATCTGCGAACCCATCTCGAGAATCGTCACCTGGCAGCCCAGGCGGCGGAACGACTGCGCGAGCTCGCAGCCGATCGGGCCGGCGCCGATTACCGCGAGCCGGCGCGGGCGTTCGGTCAGCGTGAACACGGTTTCATTGTCGAGGTAGCCGGCCTCCGCCAGCCCCGGGATTGGCGGCGCGATCGCGCGCGCGCCGGTCGCGACCACCGCGCGCCGGAAGCGCAAGCGCTGCTCGCCGACGGCGATCGCAGCATGCGCGACGAACTTCGCGTCGCCGAGATGGACGTCGACGCCGAACTCCTGCGTGTACCGCTTCGCGCTGTCCTCGTGGCTGATGCGCGCGCGGATCTCGCGCATGCGCTCCATCGCACGCGCGAAGTTCGGGAGTCCCGCGAGCTCGCCGGCGAGCCCGAGCTTCGCCGCGTCGCGCGCATCGTGTGCGAGGTGCGCCGCGCGGATCACCGCCTTCGACGGCACGCAGCCGACGTTCAGGCAGTCACCGCCCATCAGGTGGCGCTCGATCAGCGCGGTCTTCGCGCCGAGGCTCGCCGAGAGCAGCGCCGTCACGAGCCCGGCGGTGCCGGCGCCGACCACGACGAGGTCGTAGGCCCCGTCGAAGCGCGGGTTCTGCCAGTCGGGCGGGTGGACGTTCTCGACCAGGCGTTGGTTGTGGCGGTCGAACGGCGCGACGCGAACGGACACGACGACTCCTACCCCTCGGCCTTGGCCGCGAGATCCTGGCCGCTCGCCTCGGCGAGCGCGCGGCGCGCGATGCGCGTGACGAAGATCGTGACGAGCGCCGTCGCGGCGAGGCCGACGGCGGTGAGCGCCGTCTTGCCGACCTGCGCGCCGCCGCTCGCGGCCGCCGACGCGACCTCACCGGCGACGCTGCCGAGGTACACGTAGAGCAACGTGCCGGGCAGCATGCCGGCCGCGGCGACCCCGTAGTCGACCAGGCTGACGCGCGTGAGCCCGAGCGCGTAGTTCCCCAGCGAGAACGGGAACACGGGAGAGAGCCGTAACAAGAACACGATCTTGCGCCCCTGCTGTCCGATTGCGCGGTCGATCGCCGCGAACTGTGCGTTGCCGGCGATGCGCTGCTCGACGAAGCCGCGCGCGAGGTAGCGCGCGATCAGGAACGCGAGCGTCGAGCCGAGCACGGCCGCCGCGAACACGATCGCGGTCCCCTTCACGACGCCGAAGATCGCGCCGCCCGCGAGCGTGAGCGCTGCGCCCGGCAGAAATGCGACGACGCCGAGCGCATACGCGGCGACGAACACGATCGGTCCGAGCACGCCGAACCCGTCGATCCAGGTTCGGAATTCGTCGACGCGGCCTCCGGCCACGCGACCGAGCGCGATCAGCGCCGCGATCGCCGCGAGCCCGAGCGCGAGCTTCGCCCACGGGAGGCGCTGTGCTCGGGGACCGTGCTGGGTAGCCACGGATTCCGGCTTCACACGAATTCTCCTCGACGCTCGGGCCTCCGATGCGAACGCTGCACGAACGTCACGCCAGCGCGCCGCCGCAGCTCGAGCCCGCGCCGGCGGTGCAGCCGAAGCAATGCGCCGCGGTCGCGACCGCAACGCCGCTGAGCTCGCGCACGTCGTCCAGCTCGAACAGCGTGCGCGGTCCGCGCAGCGGCAGCGCGAGCGCTTGGTTGAAGTCGCAGTCGTAGAGCGAGCCGTCCCACGCGACCGAGAGCGTGCTGCGGCACATCAGCGCGGGCACGGTCGCCGCATTGAAGTGATTCACGAGCAGCGCCTGATAGGCCTCGTGCTTGCCGCTGCGCGCGAGGTCTCGCGCGAAGCGCCGGATCGGCATGTTCGTGATCGTGAGCAGGCGGTCGAAGCGAATGCCGAGCGCGCCGAGCTCGCGCCGATAGTCGGCCTCGAGCTGCGTTTGTGGCGCGGGCAGGAATGCCCCCAGCGGGTTGTAGACGAGCGCGAGCTCGAGGGCCGAGCCCGGCTGCGCGTAACCGAGCGCGTTCAGCTCGCGCAGCGCCGCGATGCTGCGCTCATGGACGCGCTTGCCGCGCTGGGCGTCGACGTTGACCGGCGTATAACAAGGCAGCGACGCGACGATCTCGACGCCCTCGGCGGCGAGGAAGGCCGCAGTGTCCTCCTGACCCGGCTCGAACAGCACGGTCAGGTTGCAGCGATCGATCACGCGCCGGCCGAGCGCGCGGGCGCCGCGCACGAGGCTGCGGAAGTGCGGGTTCAGCTCCGGCGCGCCGCCGGTGAGATCGAGCGTCGCGAGCTGGGGGCTCTTCTCGAGCAGCTCGAGCACGCGCTGCGCGAGGTGCGCGTCGAGCGCCTCGCGGCGCTTCGGGCCGGCCTCGACGTGACAGTGATGGCAGGCGAGGTCGCAGCGCAGGCCGACGTTCACCTGCAGCGTCGTCGCCTCGCCGCGCGCGAGCGCCGGCAGCCCGTGGCGCGCGAGCGTTTCGGCGAACGAGATCTGTGCGGCGGCCATGCGCCTCCAGACGCGGTGCGGATTGCGCAGGTTACGCCGCCGACCCGCGCCGGCGACGAGCGCGACGCCCCCTCGATCGAAATTGGCCAAACGGGGTCAGACCCCGTTTGGCCAATTTGCTCTAGCCCCGGAGGGAGAACTGCAAGTCCCCGGGTTGCTTCGCCGATTGCTCGGCTACGGTGGTGAAATGAAATTCACGTCAGTTCGGCGCACGCAGCGCGCCGCCCAGCGGCCCCGGCGCGCGCCGCGTCGCGTGCCGGCGCTGACGCGCCCGCGGCTCGTCGCCGCGGCGACCGAGCTGTTCGCCGAGCACGGGCTCCATGCCGTGACGAGCGCGCAGATCGCGCGCCGCGCCGGGCTCGCGACCGGCACGTTCTATCTCTACTTCGCGGACAAGCTCGAGCTGTTCCGCGCGATCGTGTTCGAGGCGCTCGGCGAGCTGCGCGCGCGCCAGGACGCGGCCGGCGCACGTCACGCCTCGGGATCGCGCGAAGAGCTCGCTGCGCGCACCGAGGAGTTCCTCGACTTCGCAGAAGAGAAGCGCGCGCTGATGCGCGTCTTGTTCGCGCGCAGCGCGGAGGCTGCCGGCATCGCCGACGAGATCGTCGGCGTGATCGCGCCCGCGATCGAGCGCCGTTATCAGGGGTTGCAGACGGCCGGAGCGATGGCGCACGACGTCCACGCCGCGGTGGCTGCGCAGATGCGTGCCGCCGCGCTGGTCCGCATCGCCGCGTGGTGGACCGAGGACCCCGCGCGCGCACCGCGCGCCGACGTCGCGCGCACGCTGCTGTCTCTCGACCCCGGCGCCCGCGCGCCGCTGCCGAATCCCTGAGAACTCGAAGCGCCCCACACTGGAGCCCGCATCGCCATGTCGCACATCACGCACGACCCCGCCTACAACACCGTCGACCATGACGACTTTCTCGCGATGATCGAGCCGGACCGCTACGGCACGCGCTGCGATGCGTTCGACGAGATCATCTCGGCGACGCGCGACCACCACTGGGATCCGACCGATCCCATCTACATCGACTTCCACGCCGAGCCGTTCGATACGGCGAAGCAGATGATCATGCCGCGCGAGTTCATCGTGGAGCTGAACTGCGCAGTCGCGGAGAAGCTCGACGAGGGCCAGCAGATCCGGCTCGCGAACGAGTCCACGCGCTTCTCGCTGTCCTCGATCCTGCACGGGGAGCAGGGCGCGCTGTCGATCTCGGCGAACCTCACGCAGATCCTGCGCGACCCGGGCGCTCAGGAGTACGCGACCAACCAGGCGCGCGAAGAGGCGCGTCACGTCGCCGGGTTCTCGAGGTACGTCGCGAAGCGCTGGGGCACGCCGATCGCGTGCGGCACGACGCTCGCGAGCCTGATGAACGAGCTCGTGCTGGCGCCCGAGGTCTACAAGAAGCTGGTCGGCATGCAGCTGCTGATCGAGGGCCTCGCGATGGGCGCGTTCGCGACGTTCCACTCGATGACGAACGACGCGACGCTGCGTCGCCTGATCCAGCTGACGATGAGCGACGAGGCCTTCCACCACAAGTTCGGAAAGATCTGGGCGGACCGGACGATCTCGAAGCTCAGCGAAGAGGAGCACATCGCGGTCGAGGACTGGGCGGCGAAGTGCTTCCACACGCTGCTGTTCAATCTGGTGAACGCCGAGCAGAAGCGGGCGATCTATCCGCAGTTCGGGCTCGAGTGGCAATGGGTGCGCGGCGCGGTGCTCGAGGCGTTCACCGATCAGGATCGCCGCAAGGCGATGACGCAGAGCACGAACATCTTCCGCGTGCTGATCAAGACGCTGCTGAAGGCGGGCATCATCACCGAGCGCACGCGCAACGTGTACGCCGGCTGGGTCGACATGGCGGAGCTGCAGCGCGAGAGCGACGAGGTGGTCGGCCACGAGCTCGCGTTGCAGACCGTCGCCGAGCTGCGCGACATCAACGCGAAGCATGCGCGCGTGATGAGCCGCGCGCTGAAGCCCGCGCGCGCTGCAAGCGCTTAGGGGTCCATCGGGCGCAGACGCCGATGAACGGAGTCAGGGCTGCAGCCCGAGCGTGCGCTCGCTCCAGCGCGCGCTCGACGCGCGGAACACGAGCAGGCGCGCGCGCGTCCGCAGCGTCGCGAGGTCGCCGCTCGCGCTGAGCGCGATCGGGAGCTCCTGCAGCCCGACCTGCACTTCGAAGAAGCCGCCGCGGAGCGGGGAGATGGCGAGCGCACGGCGCTCGGTCGCGAGCGCGGCGACGTGATTCGCGACGGCGAGCGCGCTGACGCGCTCGTGCGGGCCGAGGCTCGCCTCGACCCAATTGCCGCTCCCGCCGTCGAAGCCGAGCGCGCGTCGCGTCGTCACCGCGAGCGCGACGCGGTCGCCGAGCTCGGGGCCGGTGACCACGCGCTCGCCCGGCCCGAGCAGCGCCGCATGCACGCCGCCGGTGTTCGCGGTGACGGCGAGCAGTCGGCGCGTCGTGAGCGCGACGCCGATCTCGCCGTCGACCGCCGCGCGCAGCACGCGCTCGCCGACCCCGAGCGGCGCGCTGTGCGTTCCGCCGCCACGGGAGTCGATCGCGATCAGCTCGCGCTCGAGCGAGACCCACTGCACGCGGTCCTCGAGCGGGCCGAGGCTCGAATCCGCCTGCGCGGCGCTCGTGGCGAGGCAACAGATCACGAACAGGTCACGCAGCGCGCGTGTCGCCCCGCTTAGGGTGCACGCTCGGAGGATTGCGCCATGCGGCATTCCGTCGTCCTTTCCGCAGCCTTCGCGGCAGTCTCGCTGGCGGCGCCAGCGCTGGCACAAGACGCACCCGAGCCGGCCGCGAATTCGAGTACGGCCGCGGCGAGTGAGGCGGTTGCCGTCACGGAGAGCACGGTGCCCGAAGCCGCGCCGGAGGCCGCCGCCGAGGCCACGCAGGCCGCGCCGCGGCAGCTCCCGCCGGCGCGCGAGTACGTGCTCGCCGAGCGCCCGGCCGCGCTGCGCGGCCTCTCGCGCGTCGCGATCACGAGCTTCGCGGTCGAGTACATGACATTCCTCGAGGCGAAGACCGAGGGGAATTGGGGCAACCTGATTGGCAACAAGCCGAACGACGTGTCGGTGAAGATGGTCGGACAGGACACGTCCGGCTGGCAGCGCGTCGTCGACGCGTTCTACGACCAGCTCGTCCGCGACCTCACCGCCGCGGGGATCGAGGTCGTCCCGTAGGAGCAGGTACGCACTGCTGCACGCTACGCGGCGATCGCGAAGGCCGCGGAGGCGGTGCCCAAGGAGCTCTCCGGCCGCGCCGGCAAGGGCACCTTCTACGGCGCGCGCGACCTGGCCGTGCTGATCCAGGACGAAGTGACGGTCTTCAAGCAGGGCTTCCAGCTGAAGGGCGGGCTCTTCGGCGGCAAGCCGCCCGAAGACCTCTACATGGGAATCGGCACGAAGATCGCCGCGGGCTTCGCGACCGCCGGCGCGATGAACGCCGAGCGCGCGCTCGCCAAGGACCTCGGCGCACACGTGCTGAAGGTGCGCCTCACCGTGCTCCCGACCCAGGTCTCCGCTGACCACAGCTTCTGGGTCGGCGGCCACGTGACGACGCGCGCCGCCGTCTCGCTCGTGCCGTTCGTCAACCGATACCTGTTCTACGGCCCCGACGGGAAGGACGCGCGCCTGTCGCTCGCGAAAGACCTCGTCAGCGAGAACGCCGCCGGCGAGCTCGTCGACACCACCTCGGCCGCGTCGAAGGCCGGCCAAGTCGCCGGCGTCGGCCTCCGCGTCTTCGGCGCACTCTCGGGCCTCGCGACCCCCGGCGCGATCGGCAAAGCCAAGGACTACGAATTCCGCATCGACAACGCCGCCTACCCGACCGCCGTCGCGGAAACCCTGACGACCGCCCACCAGCTCTTTCTGCAACAGCTGCGCGCGGCACGAAGCGCGCCCGCGGACGACTGAGCTCCGCGAGCCACGCGAACGCAAGGCCGTCCGAGCGTGAGGCACCCACGCTGGCGTCTCGCACAAACGCGTGCACTCGCGCAGCGCGAATCGAGCGGGCCTCGACGGCCCGCTCGATTCGCCACTCCCCATCTCCGCAAACGCGCGTGATTGCTTCGCGAACCCCTAACACCCGAGCTCGCGGGGGAGGCCGGGGCGCGGAGCCGGAATCGAGCGCAGCGAGGGGGCCCACACCGCGTCCCACGGGCTGCGAGATGCGGCGGTCGCCCAGCCGTCCCACCAGTCACCGAGCCCCGAGCGAGCCATCCGGCGGAGCGCCCCGGCCTCCCCCGCGAGCTCGAGCACCGAGCCGCGCAGGATCCCCCGGCGGCGAGTCTTCGAAGCCGCCGGGTCCTCTTCTTGTTACGCCGCCGCCGCCTGCTCTTCTTCCTTCAGCGCCGCCGCAATCTCCGCAATCACGCCCTTTGCATCCCCAAACACCATGATCGTGTTCTCGGCGTAGAACAGCTCGTTGTCGATGCCGGCGAAGCCGGGATTCCGCGAGCGCTTGATCGCGATCACGACGCGCGACTTGTCGGCGTCGATGATCGGCATGCCGTAGATCGGGCTGCCTTTGTCGCTGCGCGCCGCCGGGTTCACGACGTCGTTCGCGCCGACCACGACGCACACGTCGCACTGCGGCATGTCCGGGTTGATCTCGTCCATCTCGAGCAGCGCCGAGTACGGAATGTCGGCCTCGGCGAGCAGCACGTTCATGTGGCCGGGCATGCGCCCCGCGACCGGGTGGATCGCGAACTTCACGTCGATGCCGCGCTTGGTCAGCGTGTCGAAGACCTCGCGCACGCGGTGCTGCGCCTGCGCGACCGCCATGCCGTAGCCCGGCACGATCACGACGCGCGTCGCGTTCGCGAGATAGTCCGCGGCGTCGTGCGCGCTCGCGCTCTTCATCGCGCGCTGCTCGACGCTGCCGCTCGCGACCTGCACCTGTCCGAACGCGCCGAAGAGCACGTTCGTGAACGAGCGGTTCATCGCGCGGCACATGATCACGCTGAGGATGAAGCCCGAGGCTCCGTCGAGCGCGCCCGCGATGATCAGCAGCTGGTTCTCGAGCACGAAGCCCATCGCGACCGCGGAGAGGCCGGCGTACGAGTTCAGCAGCGAGATCACGGTCGGCATGTCGGCGCCGCCGATCGGGATGATCAGCAGCACGCCGAACGTCAGCGAGAGCGCGATCACGACGGGGAACAAGTAGGCCTTGGTCGGATCCGCGATCAGCGCGATGCCGGCGAGCACGGCGATCCCCAGCAGCACGAAGTTCACTGCGTTCTGGCCGCGATAGGTGATCGGCCGGGTCGGGATCACCTCCTGCAGCTTGCCCGCCGCCATCAGCGAGCCCGTGAAGGTGAGGAAGCCGAGCAAGATCTCCACGATGATCGCGCCGGTGCGGAACGACGTGAGCTCGCCGTCGTGCAGCCACACGATGTACTTCGCGGTACCGACGAGGCCGGCCGCGAGGCCGCCGAACGCGTGGGAGATCGCGGTCCGCTGCGGGACTGCGGTGAGCGGTACCCGCGAGAGCGGCACGCCGACCGCGATGCCGGCGACGGCGGCCAGCGCGATCCAGCTGAACGTCACGATCTCCGGATGCAGCAGCGTCCCGAAGATCGCGAGCGCCATGCCGCCGATGCCGGCCGCGACGCCGCGCCGCGCGGTGGTCGGGCGATTCAGCCAGCGCAGCGAGAAGATGAACAGCGTCGCCGCCGCGAGGTAAGAGAGATGGGTGACGACGTCGCTCACGACTTCGGCCCCTTCTCCTTGAACATCTTCAGCATGCGGTCGGTGATCAGGAAGCCGCTGACGATGTTCGTCATCGACGCGAACACGGCGACGCCGCCGAGCACGGTCGTCAGCGTGTCCTTCTGCTCGCCGGCGATCAGGATCGAGCCCACGACCGCGATCGCCGAGATCGCGTTCGTCAGCGACATCAGCGGCGTGTGCAAGAGGCGCGAGACGTTCTGGATCACCGCGAAGCCGACGAACGTCGCCAGCATCAGCGCGAACAGCATCGAGAACACGAGGTCTTGATTCACGGAGCGCTCCTGGGCGGGCCGACGGAGAAGCCGCGTCAGTTACCAGCGAGGACAGGGCGCTGCAAGCCACTCGGTTGAAACGCCGCACGCGCGCTGGCAGAGTTCATCGTTTCCGGGCGCCGTCCCGTGACCGGATCAGCCGCCGCGCGCAGCGCGGCCGGCTGCATCCGACGAGGCGAGCTCGCGCGACTACCGGGTTTTGGCCCGCAACCAAGGAGATCCTCGTGTCAAAGACCGGCTTCGACGGCCGCGTCGCGGTGATCACCGGCGCCGGCGGCGGCCTCGGCCGCACCTACGCGCTCGAGATCGCGCGGCGCGGCGGGCGCGTGGTCGTGAACGACCTCGGCGGCAGACCGGATGGATCGGGCGCGAGCCACAGCATGGCCGACCAGGTCGTGAAGGAGATCGTCGAGGCGGGCGGACAGGCGGTCGCGAACTACGACTCGGTCTCCACACCCGAGGGCGGCGCCGCGATCGTGCAGAGCGCGCTCGACCACTTCGGCCGCACCGACATCGTGATCAACAACGCCGGCATCCTGCGCGACAAGACCTTCGCCAAGCTGACGCCCGAAGAGCTCGAGATCGTGCTCGACGTGCACCTGAAGGGCGCGTTCTACGTGACGCAGCCGGCGTTCAAGGTGATGAAGGACAACGGCTACGGCCGCATCGTCTTCACCGCATCCGCGGCCGGCATCCTCGGCAACTTCGGGCAGACCAATTATGGCGCCGCGAAAATGGGCCTGGTCGGCCTCTCGAACGTGCTCGCGATCGAGGGCGCGAAGAACGACATCAAGTCGAACGTGATCGCGCCGATCGCGAACACGCGGCTCACGCAGGACTTGTTGGGCCCGATCGCGGCGAAGCTCGCGCCCGAGTTCGTGACGCCGCTCGTGCTCTACCTCGCGTCCGAGGGTTGCGAGCAGACGCACGAGATCTTCACCGTCGGCGGCGGGCGCTACGCGCGCTTCTTCGTCGGCATGAACGACGGCTGGGTGAAGCGCGGCGGCCAGCCGGCGACGATCGAGGAGATCGCCGAGCACATCGGCGAGATCCGCGATACCGCGCGCTTCACGATCCCGGGCGGAGTCGGCGACGAGCTGCGCGTCACGGCCCAGCTGTTCAAGTCGTAGTTGGATTCGTCCGCGCTGATCGCCAGCGAGATTTGCAGGATCCGAGCAGAAACGCGGAGGAAGCGAGCCCGGACCCCAGCGTTTCCCAACAGGAGAAGACCATGCCGATCGACCCCCGACAAGCGCTCGCTGCGAAGTTCCCGAGCGCCGAGACCAGCTACGAAGCCGACGACGTGATCCTCTATCACCTCGGCATCGGCGCCGGCGTCCCGCAGACCGACGCGAACGAGCTCGAGTACACGTACGAGAAGAACCTGAAGGTGCTGCCGAGCTTCGGCGTGATCCCGGTGTTCGGCGCGATGGGCGGCTCGCTGTTCAACACGCCCGGGCTGAAGTTCAACCCCGCGATGCTGCTGCACGGCGAGCAGGACATCGAGATCCATCGCCCGCTGCCGACGAGCGCGAAGCTCGCGAGCGAATCGCGCATCGCGGGCCTCTACGACAAGGGCAAGGCCGCGCTGGTCGTGTTCGAGGTGAAGACCGCCGAGCAGGGCGGCGCGCCGCTGTTCACGAATCGCTTCTCGTTGTTCCTGCGCGGGGAGGGCGGCTTCGGCGGCGAC
>Ga0187893_10004838_pt1 | contig 25082 bp, 19 predicted proteins | sample MA1701074metaG_FD_139574 | JGI IMG/M metagenome (GOLD analysis project Ga0187893, IMG submission 139574) | White microbial mat communities from a basaltic lava cave in the Kipuka Kanohina Cave System on the Island of Hawaii, USA - MA170107-4 metaG ... | reverse complement strand
CCGCGAGAGGTCGGGGAACTGGGCTCACTCGGGCCTGCGGCCCGAGAGCGGTTAGTGGTTTCGCGTTCAGTCGCCACGCAGGCTCTCTGAAGTAGGCCAACTTCGGACCGATTAGGCTTGCCGAGTGGGGGTGACGCACTCCGTGGTAGGAGCCGCGAGAGGTCGGGGAACTGGGCTCACTCGGGCCTGCGGCCCGAGAGCGACCATCGACTATAGGACGCCCGCCTTTCGCATTTCCTCCTCGTTTGCCCAGGCCTGCCGGTAGTACTCGCGCATCGACAGCCTCGAAGCCGCTTCCTCGTCCAAGAGGAAGAGAACGTCGGGATGGAGCTGGAGGGCGCTGCCGGGCCAGAAGCTCGATAGAGGCCCCTCGACGGCGGCGTGGATCGCGTCGGCCTTGGGGGGCCCGAAGGCCTGGAGGACGATCCGGCGCGCATCGAGGATCGTCCCGATGCCCATCGTCACGGCCGTCTGGGGAGGCCGTTCGCCGTCGGAGTAGAACCGGGCGTTGTCGCGGAGGGTCTTGGGGGTGAGGGTCTTCACGCGCGTCCGCGAGTGGAGAGATGACGTGGGTTCGTTGAATCCGATGTGGCCGTTCCTGCCGATCCCGAGAAGCTGGATATCGATCCCACCGGCCGCACGGATGGCCTCTTCGAATCGCACGCATTTCTCCTCGAGCCGGTCCCCCTCCGTTGGCGGGAAGTGCCGCTGCTCGGGCGGGATGTTGAGCTCGTCGAAGAGGTGGCGGTTCATGAAAGCGCGGTAGCTCTGCGGGTGGGTCGCCCCGAGGCCGAGGTACTCGTCGAGATTGAACGTGCGGACGCGGGAGAAATCGAGCCCTTCGTTACGGTGGGCTCGGATGAGGATCTGGTAGATTCCGACGGGCGTGGAACCGGTGGCCAGCCCGAGGACCAGGTCGGGCTTTCGCCTCAGGGCGGTCAGAATCTCCGCCGCGCCGAGAGCCGCCGCCTCGGAATTCGTCTTGCAGATGGCGATTCTCATGCGGCCGGATCTTAACTGGATGCCTTCCGGGGCGCCATCAGTCGGCGCAGGGCGGCGAGGTTCTTGCGGTAGTGATCCTCGCCGCCGGGCGTCTCGAGGACCATGGGAAGGTCGCGGAACCGCGGTTCGTTGACGAGGACCCGGAAGGGATCGCGGCCGATCTTACCCTTTCCTATGTGCTCGTGGCGATCGATGCGGGAGCCGAGCGGAGCTTTCGAGTCGTTGAGATGGAAGGCACCGAGTCGGTCGAGGCCGATGACGCGGTCGAACTCCTCCAGCACAGCCTGCAGGCCTTCCGCCGTGCGGATGTCATAGCCGGCCGCAAAGACGTGCGCCGTGTCGAGGCAGGCGCCGAAGCGCTCCCCGTGCCGCACGCCGGCCAGGATCGCGGCGATCTGCTCGAAACGGTAGCCGAGGTTCGAGCCCTGTCCCGCGGTAGTCTCCAGGAGGAGGCGCGTTCGGCCGGCCGGCCGTCGGCCTTCGACGGCGTCGAGGGAGTCAATGATGCGGTCGATCCCCTCAAGCTCCCCGCGCCCGAGGTGTGATCCGGGGTGAAGGACGAGGCCCGAGAGGCCGAGCGCCTCGGCGCGGTTCCATTCGTCGCGGAGCCCCTCGCGCGAGCGGCGGAGGGTGGCACCGTCGCCCGCCATGTTGAAGAGGTACGATGCGTGCGCGATGGCGCCGCGAATCCCGGCTTTTTCGAGCGCCAAGCGAAAGCTTCGTGCGCCCTCCTCGCCGAGAGGCGGCGCCGTCCACTGCCTCTGGTTACGCGTGAAGATCTGAACCGCCTCGCAGCGAAGCTTCCGCCCGTTCTCCGGAGCATTTTCCACGCCGCCGGCAATCGAAACGTGCGCGCCGATCATCCCCTCTTCCTCTCGCCTCCGAGCCTTTAAACCTTCCGTAGCGTAGAGTGATCCACGAGCCTCGGGCGAGCTACCCCGGCTTTGAGAGCTACTCCTCTGAGCAACTCTGCCGTCCTCTGCGGTTAGCGTCTTCCCCGAGCAATGAACACGCACAAGGCCCAGGCGACAGTTTGCCACGATCTCCCATCCCCATCTACAATCCCCCCCATGAAGGAACCCTCGGCCTCACCCTCGCCCGACTTCGCGACGACGCGCTGGAGCGTCGTCCGAGCTGCCGGCGGAGGGTCAACTCAGGCCTCGCGCCAGGCCCTCGAGGTCCTTTGCGAGGCCTACTGGCACCCGCTCTATTCCTACGTGCGCCGGCAAGGCGAGAGCCCCGAGGACGCCGCCGACCTCACGCAGGGCTTTTTCGCCCGTTTCCTCGAGAAGGAGCACCTCCATGCGCTTCGCCCCGAGCAAGGGAAGTTTCGCTCCTATCTCCTCGGCGCCATGAAGCACTTTCTCGCCAACGAGTGGGACCGGAAACGGGCGCAAAGGCGCGGCGGCGGGAGGCCGACTTTGCCCCTCGATTTCGAGGCCGCCGAGGGTCGCTATCTCCGGGAGCCGACCCACGACCTGACCCCCGAGAGGATCTACGAGCGGGGCTGGGCGATCGCGCTTCTCGACCGGGTCTTGACTCGCCTGCGCCGCGAAATGGAGGCCGACGGCATGCTCGGGCACTTCGATGCGCTGAAGTTCTCTCTCTCGGGGGGAGGGGGGCCGTTACATTCGGAAACCGCCGCCCGCCTCGGCATGACCGAAGCGGCGGTCAAGCAGGCGGCCCACCGGCTCCGCCGGCGGTACCGGGAGCTGCTCCGGGATGAAATCGCGCACACCGTGACGGGGCCCGACGAGGTCGACGACGAGATTCGCTGCCTCTTCGCCGCGCTCGGAGGATAATCTCCGTGATTTCCGCGTAACCCGGCCCTCCTTTTCCTTCATGGAGAGCTGGAGGGCGAACTTGGAAGGAAACAAGGCGCTCATGACCGACGCGAAGACCTGTCCTCGATGCGGCCGGCCGATCGCGGCCGACGCCCCGCAGGGGCTCTGTCCCACGTGCCTGATGAACGCCTCGCTCGCCGGCGGAGAAACGCGGCCGCCGAGCGAATCGCCGGAGTCTTCGGCGCCCGACTCCACCGAAGGACATCCGCCTTCCGGCTCCCGCTTCACCCCGCCGCCCCCCGCCGAACTGGCCGCCCACTTCCCCCAGCTCGAGATCCTCGAGATCCTCGGCCAGGGGGGAATGGGCGTCGTCTATCGGGCCCGCCAGAGAGGGCTCGAGCGCGACGTCGCCCTCAAGGTGCTGCCGCCTGAGGTGGGGCAGGACCCGGAGTTTGCCGACCGCTTCACGCGCGAGGCCCGTGCCCTGGCCCGGCTGAGCCATTCGAGCATCGTGAGCGTCTTCGATTTCGGCCGGGCCGGCGGGCTCTACTACTTCATCATGGAGCTTGTGGATGGCCCCAACATCCGCCAGCTCCTCAAGGCCGGGCGCCTCTCGGCCCGCGAGGCGCTCGCCGTCGTGCCGCAGATCTGCGATGCGCTCCAGTACGCCCACGAGGAAGGGATCGTCCACCGCGACATAAAACCCGAAAACGTCCTCATCGACCGCAAGGGGCGCGTCAAGATCGCAGATTTCGGCCTGGCGAAGCTCATCCAGCGCAAGGAGACCGATACGACCCTGACGGGACCCCGCCAGGTGATGGGAACCCTCCACTACATGGCGCCGGAGCAGTTGGAGAGGCCGGCGGAGGTCGACCACAGGGCGGACATCTACTCCCTGGGGGTCATGTTCTACGAGATGCTGACCGGCGAGCTGCCGCTCGGCCGCTTCGAGCCCCCGTCGCACCGCGCCGCGGTCGATGGGCGGCTCGATGGCGTCGTCCTGAAGTCGCTCGAGCGGGATCCCGATCGGCGATACCAGCATGTGAGCGAAGTGAAGACCGACGTCGAGACGGTCACGAAGGGTGAATCTTTTCCATCGGCCGTCGCGGTCCTCGGCGAAAAGAATGAATTTCCAAGGCGGTTCTGGATCGGTGCTCTTGCGATTGCAGGAGTCATTCTCTTGGCAGGATTGGCGCTGGTCTATGGCTTCTTGTGGCGAGATGGCGGAGTCGACGGCCCGGTCGCCGAGCTGTTCGAGGCTCGGACCGACGATATTCGGAGGGAGCACATCTGGGAATCCCTCGCAAGGAAAGGACACGTGGACCGCGCCCGCGACGTCCTTCAGAGGATGACCCGGGCCCGCCCGGACGATGCCGGGGTCTGGACGGAGCTTGGCGTCGCCTGCATCCGGAAGCTCGTCACGGTGAAAAGCCAACTGGAGCAAGGCGACCTCGCCCAGGAAGCGGACGCCGCGTTCGACCGCGCCCTGGCCATCGACGGGGACAACTGGCGGGCTCGTTTCTACAAGGCGACCTCGCTTTCCTTTTGGCCGCCGATCATGGGGAGGCAGCCCGAGGCGATCCGGATGCTGGAGGACCTGATCGATCGACAAGAGAGGATGCCGCCCGAGCCCCAGTTCGGCCAGACGTACTTCTTCCTGGGCAATCTTTATTCGCAGACCGGGAGCCGGGAGAAGGCGCAAGAAGTCTGGAGGCGCGGGCGGGAACGCTTCCCGGGCCACCGCGACCTCGCGAGGACCGCGGGCGAGGGGGGCAGGTGACGGGCCCATCGACACAGGCACGGTTCATGGAGGTGATAACTTGAAGCTTCCGTCTTATTGCATCGCTGGAATTTTTGTCGCCGGCGGGGCGGCCTTGGCCATCGTCCGCTCGCACCAGAGTCGGGAAACAGCGCAGCGGGCAGAGATTGCCGCCGAGATCGCGGCCATCACGAACCGCCTCGAGGCCGCCGAAAGAGCCCTCGATGCCTCCCGTGAGGCGACCAAGAGGCTTGCCGGAGAGGTCGAAAGGCTCAGCGAAACGTCCCGGATCGCCTCGCAGGGTTCGGCGGCGGCCGCGAGGAGAGTCCCGGCGGCCTTGTCGGGAGGGAAAACCGACGGTGAGACCGCCGATGGCGAAACCGAAGCGACCGGCGAGGGCGCGGCGGATGCCGTCGCCAAGGAGAAGGCTCCCGAGGCGCTCCTCGATCGGCTTTTCGACGCCGCGACGCCGCGGCGAGACCGTCCCACACTGTGGCAGAAGGTCCGCGAGGCCGGTCTCATCGACGTAGCGGTCCAAAGGATGGAGGAGCGTGCCAGGGAGTACCCTTCGAGCGCGGAGGTCCAGAACGAACTCGGCGCGGCCTACATCCAGAGGCTTTCAACGGCCGGAGACCTCGAGAAGGGGACGTGGGCGATGAAAGCCGACGGCGCCTTCGACAAGGCGCTCGAGCTCCAGCCCGACCACTGGGAAGCGAGGTTTCAGAAGGCGGTCGCGCTCTCCTTCTGGCCGCCGATCACGGGCAAGCAAACGGAGGCGGTGAAGCACTTCGAGATCCTCCTGGGGCAGCAAGAAGCCGCGCAGCAGCAGCCTCACCACGCCCAGACCTACCTCTTCCTCGGAAACCTCTACCAGCAGCAGGGCAACCGAGAAAAGGCAGTTGAGACCTGGAAGCGGGGTGCCGCAATCCACCCGCAGGACAAGGATCTGCAAAACCGCACTGCAGCAGACCAGTAACGCCGCAGTCCTCTGCGGTTCAAATTCGTCCGTCCGTCGGTCTGGAATCAGGGTATACGACGGCCTCGCCCGCCACCCGAGCGATTGCTTCTGGCCCCGCGCGGCGGTAGCTTAGTGCTCGCTGACGGAGGAGGTTCTCAGACGGATGGGCATTTTCGGTGCGGGTATCAAGCGAAGCGCGCTCGCCGCCTCCTGGCTTTTCGCGGCCTCTCTGGGCGGCGCGGAGACGATCACGATCGATAACGTCCCATCACCCGCTCCGATCAGCGCCGCGGAGCCCGTCCGCGGGCACCTCTCGCTCGAATCGGCCGCCCGATCGCTCGACACCGCCGCCCTTCATTGGCAGAAAACCCGCAAGTGCGGCACCTGCCACACGAACTTCGCCTATCTAATGGCCCGCCCGGCCCTCGCTTCCATCAGCCCGCCGGCCCCCGAGGTGCGCGGCTTCATCGAGGAGATGGTCGACGTCCGCTGGGAGAAGGTAGGCCCGCGCTGGGACGCGGAGGTCGTCTGCGCGGCCGTGACGCTCGCCATGAACGACCGCCGGACCTCGGGCAAGCTCCATCCGACGACCCGCAAGGCGCTCGATCGCATGCTCGGCCTCCAGCGCGCGGATGGGAGCTGGGATTGGCTCAAGTGCGGCTGGCCTCCCATGGAGTCCGACGATCACTACGGAGTCACCTTCGCCGCCCTGGGGATCGCCCTGGCCCCCGAGGGCTACGCCGAGACCTCGCCCGCTCGAAAATCGCTCGACGCCATCCGCCGGTACCTCCGAGAGCGCCCCGCTCCCTCCCTCCACCATCGGCTGATGGCGCTCTGGGCTTCGCAGCACGTCGATGGGCTCCTGGACGAGGCCGAAGGCCGCGCGGTCCTCGACGAGCTGTGGACCAGAGAGCTTCCGGGCGGCGGCTGGGCGATCGCCGGCCTTCTCGATGGCTGGAAGGAGCACAAGCGGCAGGACGATCAAGCACAAGAGCTGGCGAAAGCCGATGGCTACGCGACGGGCTTCGCGGTGTACGTGGCCCGCCAGGTGGGGGTGCTCGCGGACGACCCGCGGCTGGCCCGAGGAGTCCGCTGGCTGCGGACGCAGCAGCGCCAGAGCGGCCGCTGGTTCACGCGCTCGCCGACCGCCGACAACCACCACTTCATCTCGAACGCCGGGACCGCTTTCGCCGTCCTGGCCCTGACGGCCTGCGGCGTGGGCCGCAGCGCATCCTTGTGAACTGTAGGCCTGGAGTTTCGGTGATTTGACATGGTTCGCATCCTGACGATCCTGGTGGTGGTGGGGCTCATCGTGAACGGGCTCACGTTCCTGATGGTGGCCAACTACTTTCAGGAAGAGAAAGCGGCTGCTGCACAGCCCGCGAGCCCGCCGCCGAAAGCGGTTGAGACCGCCCCAAAGCAGCCGGCGATCCAGCCCGTCAACCCGGAGCTTCTCCGCCGGCTGACGACGATCGAGACGAGCATCAACTCGCTGTCCAAGAAGGTCGACAATCTCGCCGCCCGTGCGGCCGCCCCCGCCGAGACGCACGAGGAGGCCCCGGCCGCTCCGCGCTCGCCGCCGCGGGGGGCCATCACCGGCGATCGGCGCCGGCCCGCCTCGGCTAAGCCTGAATCGACGGTCCAGCCCGTCAATGGCGACGTCCCCGTCGAGGCGGAAGCGGCGCCGGAAGGAACGCCGGAGGCCCCTCCCCCCGCAGCGGGTAGCGGTGGGGTGGCCCCCGGGCAGCCGGCGCCGGAGGCGCCTCCGCCCGCACCCGTCGAAGGGGAGTCGCCGCCGCCCGCTGACCCCGGCTCGGGGGCGGGGACGCCGCCTGGAACGCCGCCCGGTGAATCCTCGGGCGCGGGAGGGGAAGCTTGAGCTCGCCGCCCGGCGCGCCGCCCGTCCACGACGCCGTCGGCGAGGCGACGCTGGAGCTTCTCGATGCGTTTCCGGGCTACACGGACTTCCTCTGGAGCCGCGTCGCCGCGCTCGTCGAGATGCGAGGGCACGTCCTTGAGATCGGCTGCGGAATCGGATCCATCACGCGGCGTATCCTGCGGTCCCCGGCGGTCGTGGGGCTCGATGCGTTTGACATCGAGCCGGCCTATGTCGATCGGGTGGGCCGCGAGATCCGCGACGCGCGCCTCAAGGCATCGTGCGCGGGGGCGGAGGATTTCGAGCCGGAGCCGGGGGCGTACGACCGCGTGGTCTCGATCAACGTCATCGAGCACGTCGAGGACGACAGGGCCGCCCTCGCGAACATCGCTCGGGCCTTGCGCCCGGGGGGAGAAGCGGCGGTGCTGGTCCCAGCGCATCCGTTCCTCTACTCGAGCCTTGATCGCGGCCTCTCCCACTTCCGCCGCTATTCGCGCGCCGCCCTCGCGGCCCGGGCGCGCGAGGTGGGGCTCGATCCGGTCCGGATCGTGCACTTCAACCCACTCGGTGCAGCGGGCTGGTGGGTCAACGGCAAGCTCTTGGGCCGCACGATGCTCCCGGCGGGTCAGGTCTCGGCGTACGCACGTTTCGGCATCTCCCTCTCGCGGTTCCTCGATCGATGGAACCCGTTCCCGGTGGGGATCTCTCTCATCGCCCGGATGGTGAAACCCGCGGACGGACTGGAAAACCCCGTTCAAGGAGGATGGAAATGAAGGGCTTGGCGATCTGCCTACGAACGTTCATCTTTTTCTTCTTCCTTTCGGCTCCCTTGACCCTCCACGGCCAGGAGGGGACGGATGAAGCTCCCGAGGAAGGTCCCGCGGTCCCAGAATTCAAGCAGGCGAAAGGGCAAGTAGCCTTTCAGAAAGGGAAAGAGCTCTTCGACGCGGGGAAGTACGGCGAAGCCAAGGTGGAGATCAAGAAGTCGAAGGAATCCGCCAAGACGGCCGGCGACAAGGAGATCGTCGACCAGTGGGTCGGCGCCTGCGAGGGAGGAAGTGCGCTCGACCTCTACAAGAAGGCCGTCGAGCGCGGCACGCTCCGCACGACGTACTTCCAGGCGACGGGAACCAGGGAGCGCTACCGGGGCACCGCCATCGAAGGGAAGTTCAACGCGTTCCTCGACGACCTGGCGACGAAGGTATTCGAGGTCCTGGAGGACTTCGACCGCCCATCGAGGCGCTACGATCCCAAGTACGGGAAGGAGTTCGTCGCAGACAAGGCCATCGTCCACCGCGGGGCCCACTGCCTGAAGTGGTCTTCGACGAAGGACGGCAAGGCGACTCAACTCCAGCTCTCCACGGTCCCGAAGAACTGGAGCGCCTACCACTCGGTGGCCTTCTGGATCCGCTGCGAGCGGCCCGTCGATTTGTCGATCTACATCAAGAGCCCTACGCCGAAGGGGGCGGGTGAGACGAACGCGATGGAATCCTCCTACTCGCCGGTCACGCGGCCGGGATGGACGCTCGCCGAGATCGAGATTGACAAGTTCAAGAAGCGGGGCCAAGCATCGCTGGCGAACGTGGAGGAGTTGATCTTCCACATCGATGCGCGCACGACGTTCAAGCTGTATTTCGACGACATTGTCCTGGTTCGGAAGGACAAGTCCGGATCGGGCGGCGCGGCGGAGAAGGAAGCGCCGGCGGATTCGAAGAAGAAGCCGTCCAAGACCAAAAAGAAGACGTGACAGATTGACACGGTTGGGCCCCATCGCGGATGAAGCTCGCCCGGGGTGAGCGCCGAAACGGTCCCCGACGGTTGGCGGGCGGCTTATCCGCTCGCCAAGGGCGCGGCGATGAAGCTGACCGCGAGCAAGGCCTGGGCCGCGAATGGGCCGTCTGCGCGGCAGCTTATCGCCGCTGAATGGTTGCAAGGAAACGCAGTCTATGGAAAAAACTGATCGGCGGAAATCGATTCGTCCGTGAAGGGAAAGGCGATCCGCTTTCGGTGAGTTGTCTCTCGACGATCGTTCCTCTCCTCATCCTCCTCTCCGGAACCCTCTGGGCCGCTCAGGAAGAGCGCTTCGACCCCCCGCTGGGCGGCAGCTACCTGGGAGTGAGCTTACGCGATGCTCCGGAGGGGGATCCAGCCCCCGTTCGGGTGGCGCGAGGAGCGGTCGTTGTACGCTCGGTGGAACCCGGCTCCGCGGCCGAGCGGGCCGGCTTGAGGCCGGGCGATCGCGTCCTGCGGTTCGGGGACGCGGGCCCGATCGCCGATCTTGCGGCGCTCCCTCGCGCCGTGAAGTCCCTCCCGCCGCGGGAACCGGCGGAGATCGAAGTTTTCCGCGATGGCCAGAGGCTGAGCCTGACCGTGGTTCCGGACCCCGCCATCCTGCGGGATCACTACGAGATCGTCGGCCACCTGCGCGATTCTTCGTTCCTCAAGGGCCGATCGGACTTCGACGCCGCGCTGCGGGGCATTCTCGAATCGGTTCCACCCGCCCTCCGCAGGGCCCGCCGCGCTTCGGAAGCGTACGAGATCCTGAACTCCGCCGTGGGCGGGCTCGGGACGTCGCACACGGCGGTCATTCCGCCGTGGACCTACTCGAACCTTCTGGCGAGCGATCGCGATGAGACGGGAGGGTTCGCGACCGGCCTGATCCTCGATCGGATTGGGGGCCGAGCAGGCGGCGAGGTCGTCTTCTTTGCCGGGGAGGTCGCCGCAGGAGGAGCGGCCGCCGGGGTCCTCCAGGCCGGCGACGAAGTCCTCATGGTCAACGGCGCGCCCATCGCGGCCTCGCCGCGACTCACGCTTGCCGGTTTCGAAGCCTCACGACCGCGATACACGTTGCAAGTCGACCGAGGAGAGACGATCCGCCTCGAGATCCGGCGGCGGCGCGACGGTCCCGTCGAGACGGTCGCGCTCACTGCTGATCGGGCCCTGAACGGAGTGATCGTCGCGCGAGCGAGCCGGCGGATCGCAATCCAGGGCGGCCGGCGAGTCCTCATCGTTCATCTGTGGAACCTGCTCTCGTTGAAGCTGCCGGACCTCCTTGAGGGATATCTCAAGGATCGGAACGAGCCGGCGGAAGGTCTCGTCATCGACCTGAGGGGGCGGGGCGGGCAGGTGCGCGTCATGTCCCGGCTTGCCGCGATCCTGAAACTCGAGAAGAGGCCCCTGGCGCTCCTCATTGATGGGGAGACCCGCAGCGCCAAGGAAATCCTCGCCTTTCAGCTGAAAGGCTCACCCGACACCGTCCTCGTCGGCGAAACGACTGCCGGCGCCGTCCTCCCCGCGAGCTACCGTCAGCTTGCGGGGGGAGGGATGCTGATGCTCCCCCTGGAACCGGGCGGCATCAACCGGCTCACGGGCGAGGAATCGCTCGAAGGACGCGGCGTGGACCCGGACCTCCGCGTTCCCCGGGCCGGCATCTACGCCGCGGGGGCGGATCCCATCCTCGACGCCGGGATCCGCGCGGTGGTCGACCTCCTCGACCCGCAGGCGAGGAGAAAGCGGCTGTGAAGGGAGAGTCCATCCAGGGGGCGATCTTCGACGTCGGGAACGTCCTCATCCAACTCCGACCGTTTCGTCCGCCGCATTCGTCGTCGAACCGAGACGAGGCGGGCCGCCCCGCTGCGGGCGATCCCCTCCTCCTTCTGCGAAGAAGCGGGGCCCTCGACCGCCTCGAGCGCGGTCTCGCGACGGATTTCGAGTTCTTCGACGAAGCGCGACGGATTCTCGGGATCCGCCACGGGAACGATGAGCTCCAGCGCCTGTACGAAGCAGTCCTCGGAGACCCGATGCCCGGCATGGCCGAGCTGCTCGAGGAGCTGCACCGCCGCGGCGTGAAGACGGTCGGGCTCTCCGACATCAGCTTCACCCACCTTGCCCGAATCCAGAACTATCCGGCCGTGAGGCTCCTCGGGAGGGTCGTGGCCTCGTGCCGCACCGGCTATCGAAAGCCCGAGCCCGAGTCCTTTCGGGCCGCGCTGCTCGAGCTGGGCACGCAGCCCGCAGCCACGCTCTTCGTCGATGACCGGCCGGATAACATCGACGCGGGGGCGAAACTCGGCCTGCGGGCGGTCCTCTTCGAAGGGTCGGAGGCCCTGCGCGGCGCGCTTTTTGGACGGCTAGCAGTCTAGCCCGTCGTCCGTGGTTGGGTCCGCTCCCTCGGCCGGGAACGGCGCCGGCGGCCGGGGGCCTCCGAGGAACATGAAGTCGAGGAGGAAGATCGGATCCGTGACGTTCAGGACGCCGGTGTCGTCGAAGTCGGCCGCGTCGGGGCACGCCGGCGCCACGTCGCCGAGAAAGAGGTGGTTGAGGAGCGCGATCGGATCGGTGAGGTTGACGACGAGGTTGCCGTCGAAATCGCCGCGGAGGAACGTCGGCGTCGTAGACCCGTAGGCGAAACCTCCCGCGAGGACGGCTGTCTGCGCGTCGAGGTTCACGACGTTCACGTCGACGGGGCCGGGGGCGACTGCCGCCGGGGTGGTGACGCGGATCTCGGTCGGGGAGATGACCTTCGGGTCGGAGGCACTCCTCGCTCCGAAGTTGACCGTCACCCCTGCCTGAAACCCGGCTCCGAGGATGGAAACCGCGGTGCCGCCTTCGACCGGGCCGGAAGCCGGACGCAACTCGGCGATCGACGGCGCGGCCCAGCCCGTCGAGTCGTGGACGGTGAGCGAAAGCACGCCCCCCACCAGATCGCCTTCGATGTCGATCCCGAAGATCTGGAAGCGGGCCATGGTCTCATTGGGCGCCAGCCGGAGCGCGAGCCTCCAGTCGGTTCCGGTCACGCCAGTCCACGTAGGCTGAATCTCCGCCGGATCCTCACCTTCCTTCGCGAGGAAGAAATGAGCGATGTCGAGGGGCGCCGTTCCGCTGATGGTCAGTTCCTTTCCCTTCACGGCCGCCTGGCTTCCCCTCGGATTCGTGATGGCGAACGGGACGACGCGGGTGAGCTGCGGGATCCGAGCCTTCGCGATGGAAGCGCGGCTGGTCATGAAGCTCTTGATGGCGCTCGGGCTGGCGACCAACCCCACCTTCGTCTCGGCGGCTACCGCGTCGAGCCACGGGCTCATCGCGGGTGCCGACCAGAACCGGTTCAAGACTTCCTGGAGGATCCGGTAGTACATCCGCCGGTACTTCGGCGAGTCGTTCAGCCACCGGCGCGTGGCGACGTCCACGTTCAACTCCGCCGGCGTGAAGCGGGCGTTCGGGTCGCCGAAGGTGTGGTCCAGATCCCAAGGGAGCAGATAGAACTTCCCCTCGATCGGGGCGTAGTAGACGTACGCGTTCTGCCCGTTCTGGATCCCGATCGTATCCCAGTCGTCCTGGAGCACGCGGATGGCGAAGACGCGCAGGAAGGCGTCGACGTTGCAGATCGAATCGAGCCCGGTCGCCGGGTCTTCGAACTTAGCCAGCGGCGTCTTCGACGGGTCGAGGATCGTCAGGAAGTCCATGAGCGGCTGGAACTCGTCGTCGTCGCCGCGGGTCGATGGGTTGTAGTAGTAGCGGTAGCTCTCCTTCGTCGAGCCATACTGGCGGTATTGGGTCCAGTCGACCCCCTCCATCTCGCCGTTGTCGAGGAAGCGCAGCTTGCCCGTGATCTTGTAGGCGAAGCCGTCGCTGTCGTTCGGGAAGTTGGCCCGCATGTACTCGGCGCTCGGCGGGACAATCTCTGCCAGGGCGGTGCCCGAGTGCGGGCGGCCGTTGAAGTAAAACTTCAAGTAGTTGTACCGGGGCGTGGAGGCCGTTCGGGCATCCGGCCCCGCCGAGGCGCGCCGGTTCAGCTCGTAGGCCGTCCCCTCGTTCGGGGTGCTCCCGTATCGGCTGATGTTGAAACGTGTGAAGCCCCTCATGGGCTTGTCTTCGTTGAAGCGGACTCGGAACATCTTCGGCTCGCCCGGGCGGTTCCACGGGCTTCCGTGGTAGCGGATGCCGACATTGTAGTAGACCTCGGACTCTTCGAAGACGAACGCCGTGTCGACGAGATCGTCGGAGTGCAGCCTCCGCGTGGTGAGCGTTGCGTAGTTCTCGTCGTCGATGACGATCCGGTAGCGGAGGGCAGGGCTCTCGTAGGTCGCGGTCACCTGGTAGAGGAGCGTCCGAGCCGGAGCCTCCGGCGGGTGGCGGCGAATGCGGCCTCCCTTGTCGGTGGCGGCGATGTTGAACAGGACCTTGGCGTTGAGGGGGTGTCCCGGGATCTCTCCTCCGTAGAGCCCGTCGCCGGCCGAGCCGTCGCCGTGTAGGCCGTCATCGAAGAGGTCGGCCGTCGAGACGGGAGCGGTCTTTCGGCCGAAGCGATATTCCACCTGGACGCTCTCCACGCCGTCCGAATCGCTCACGCGCGCGAGAATCTGGACGTTCTCGGCGTCCTTCGGCACGGCGGGGGCGTGGCGCACTTCGCTCGAAACCGGCCCCAGGTTGTCGCTGCCGGTCTCGCCGCGCAGGCGGGCGCGGAGGCTGTTCTCGGCGCCCGGGGTGCCGAGGTTCGCCGGCACATCGAGGAGGTGACCCACCGCGAGGGAGTTGTTGTTGTACGCGCTCGTCTGGAGCCGGCGAGAACCCTTCAGCCAGCGGGCCCAGAAGGTCACCTTGAGCTGCGAGGTCGGCATCCGGGGATTCGTGTCCACTTCGACGCGGTTGACGCGGTTGTCTCCCCCGCCGGTCGCGTGGAGGTGGAGGCAGGCCTGGCCGGTGTGGGCTCCCGTAGTGGTCCGCTTCGAGCGGATGTGCGTCCCATCGACCCTCCAGGGCGTGAGGGCCGGCGATTCGAAACCCCCATTGGGTATGTACTCGACCTCCAGCCGCTCCACCGAAACATCGTCGATGAGGCATTCGCCGTCGTTGAGGAGGTAGATCCAGAACTCGGATTCGTTGGCGGTCGTGTGGAGGCCCTCGTACGTGTACTCCTTCCAGGGAGCTTTCGATGTCTCATCGCTCGGCCCCCAGGCGCCGGGAACGGTATTGTCCTGTCGCGGATCGATCAGCTCGAGGCTCGAGCCGCCGCCGTCGGCAAGCGGACTCCACTCGCCCCCTTCCCGGTAACGGACTTCCTGGACGAGGTTCCCGAGAGCATCCTTCAGTTCGATCGTCTCTCCTCCGTTGGAGAGAACGCCGAAGGCATCCTGAGCCTGGGGATTCGGTTCCGGCCCCACCACCTTCGCGGCAGGCAGCGAATACGTGGTCCGGATGTACTGCGGGTCCGGGGCGACGACCAGGAATTCGCCCGGGGCGAGCGTCGAGCCTGCCGGGAAGGCGAAGTTGTAGCCCTCGGTGAACGTCCAGCCTCCGATGGGGATCTCCCGGTTGCTGCGGTTGAACAGCTCGATGAACTCTCCGCGCTGCAGGACCGCGCCGCCCGGGAGCGTGTCCGAAGGGCTCCCCAGGGGGTTGTACATGATCTCGTTGATCACGACATCGCGCTCGATGGCGGTCTGGTTGGCCGCCATCGGTGTCGGATCGTGGGACACGAGCCACCTCGGCCCGCCATCAGGGAACCTGCCCTGGCTGAGGCCACTCGCAGCCGCCGGCGCCCTCGTCTCGAGCGTCAGGACGCTGTTCACCGCGGCGAGGTCCCTTTCCATGAGGAAGAGGCGCAGGACGCGCTCGGGGCCGGTCCCGTAGAGCTGAAGGCCGGTTTCGGCCTCCGTGAAGATGGCGAAGCCCCGCCCGGGGACCGTTCGCCCGGCCGGGATCACGAACTTGTCGAGGTGCGCGGAGTCATCGCTCAGCGCCATTCCATCGAGGTCGATGGGCGATTCGGTCGGGTTGAAGAGCTCGAGGGCCCGGCCGGCGGGCCCCTCGCGGATGACCTCGTTGATGACGATGGGAGTCAGCTTGGGACCTCCATCAAACACCGTCTTGCGCCAGACGAGAGATGGAAAGAAGCTCACGTCGTTGTCCGTCACAGATCGGTTGTGGACCTGAACGGCCAGGATATTCTGCCCTGGAACGAATCTCGAACGGGGGATCTCCACGATGACCGCGGCTGTCGTCGCCTCGCGGGTCGCCGTCGCGGCTCGATCGTGCGGGATCGAACCGTCGGTCCCCACGTTGATTCTTCCGATCTCCTCTCCGTTTAAGTAGGCGATGAAGCCGTCGTCGATTCGCACGCGTAGGACCGCATCCTCCATCTCCGCCTCGGCCTCCGGGGAGAAAGTGAATTTCTTTCGGGCCGCGAAGGCCACGTACTTGCCCACCATGTCGTCGAGGATGGTCCGATCGTCGTTGTCGCCGTGCCCGATGCTCGTCTCTCCGGTCTGCCACGCCGCATCGTCGAAGGCAGGATCCCACCATGCCTCCGGCGGATCGGAAAACGGCGCCATCGCGGCTCCGTCCCAACCCTTCTTGTAGAGCCAAGGGGTGTTCTCGCCGAAGACTTCGGTTTCCTTCCAGTAAGGGGGGGGGAAGTTCTCCGCACCCGGTGTGCCCCCGGGCCGCCGGCTCGCCACCCAACTCTCCGGCGCCCCTGCATCGAGGTAGGGCTTCGCCAGGGAGAGCGAGTGACCGGTCCCCGCCGGGACGGAACTCCACTTTCCGCGATCTCGATAGTCGACGCGGGCCGAGATGCCGCCCCCCTCGGTATATAGGACGAGTTCGTCGCCGTCCTCGCTCAGGTTTCCCTCGAAGTTACCGATCGTATTCGTGATGCCGTAGCGGGAGCGGATAGCCGCTTCATCGGCGCAGAGGACCAGGTACTTCTTTCCTCCGAGGAGGGTACCCTCCGGAAAGACGAAACGGATCCCCTCGGCGAAGTAGAACCTCGAGATGTCCACAGTAGTCGGCGAGTCATTGAAGATCTCGATGAACTTCATCCGGTTGCGTTCTGCCTGCGCCCCCGGCGGGTAGTACATGATCTCCGTGAAGGTCAGCGCCGGCAGGGGAACCGTCCCCAGGACGGCGGCGGCGAAGAAGAGCGCTCCGAGGAGGCGATCACGCGAGCGTCGCCTGGAAGCCGCCCTCGAGTGCCCCGTTGATCGCAGTTGCATGCTCAATCCCTCCCTTTCAAGTGCGCTTATCCTACCAAACCAACGGCTCCAAAGCCCTTCTCGAGGTCCGCGATGAGGTCCCTGGGATCCTCGAGGCCGATCGACAGCCGGATGAGGCCCGGCGGAAGGTCGGACCGGAGCGGCGGTGCAGGCTTTCCAGTCTCCTTTCCGGCCTCCGCATCGAAGGCGGGGGGAAACATGGAGACCGCCGGCAGCGCCAAGCTCTCGTGGCCTCCCCACGAGACTCCGATGCAGAAAAGCTTGAGGGCGTTGACGAAAGAGCGGGCGTCGCCGCGGATCTGAAACGAGAAGAGACCGCTCGTTCCTTGCATCTGGCGGCGCGCCAGGTCGAGTCGCGCGAACGACGGAAGTCCGGGGTGGAGGACCCGCAACACGCCGGGTCGCTTCTCGAGCCAGCGGGCCACTTCGAGCCCGCTTTCTTCGTGCCTCCGCATTCGCAAGGGCAGCGTCCGGAGCCCCCGAAGGGCGAGGAATGCATCCTCGGGCGAGAGGGCGGCCCCCAACTGGGTCGCGATGGACCTCACGGCGGAGAACGGTGATCCGCCGCCGGCCACGAGGCCCAGGAGGATGTCGGAGTGACCGCCGATGTACTTGGTCCCGGAGTGGATGACGAGATCGGCGCCGAGCCGGGCCGGCTGCTGGAAGATCGGCGTCGCCCATGAATTGTCCAGGGCCACGGCGGCGCCTCGCCCGCGCGCCGAGGAGGTCAACCTCTCAATGTCAATGACATCGAACGTGACGCTCGCGGGAGACTCTGCGTAGACGAGGCGAGTCGAGGGCCGGAAGTGGCTCTCGATCTGCTCGAACTGCTCCACCGCGAGGAACGTCACATCGATTCCAAAGCGCGGGAGGACCTGTTTCGCGAAAGCGAGCGCGGGACCGTACGCGCTCGCCTGCAGGATCAAGTGGTCCCCTCTCGAGAGGAGGCCGAGCAGCACGGCGCTGATCGCCGCCATGCCCGATGAAAAGGCCGCGGCATCCTCGGTGCCTTCGATGTCGGCGATCTTCCGTTCGAGGATGCGGGTCGTGGGGTTGGAGTTCCGGGAGTAGAGGAACCGCCCGCGGTCTTTCCCTTGCAGGCTTCGCTCGATGCTCTCGACGTCGGGAAAGGCGAAGAGAGAGGTCCGAAAGACCGGGGGAACTGCCGCACCCAGATGGAGCTGCCGGTCCTCTCCCAGATGCTGGAGTCTCGTGTCGCGCTGCAATGTATCAAACCTCCCACCTGCTCGCCGCCGGCGATGGGGCGCTCCATGAGCCCCGTCGTGCGAAGCGGCTCAGATACCCCATGGAAGGCCGAATTGTAGAGCCACGGGGTGAGGCGTGCGAGGGAAGAGTTCTGCGTGAAGGGACCCGGGAGGGTCAGCCGTCCGGGTTGGCAAAGAAGGACAATCTCAGGGAAATCCTGAGGACGTGCTCCCTTGCCGCCGAACGGCCCCGTTCCTATAACGCTCCTCAGAATCTGGGAGTGGTCGCGCTCGAAAAAGCGCACGACCAGGGGTCAACTGACCCGGAGAGGGGAGTATGAAGGGAAGATCAATTCGGCTCGCAGGAGTTTTCGTCGCCTTGTGCATCTCCCAATTCGGCCTTCGCGCAAGTCCAGTCGAAGCGAAACACCCCGACGAGCCGGCATCGGGGGATTCTGCAGCGAGTGCGCAGTCTCTGGATGATGACCACATGGCCGTCGGGGGAGTCGAGATGTCCACGATGGTCCTCTATGTGATCGGGGGAGTTCTGGTGATGTCGCTCTCCCTCTTGGCGAAGCAGAGCCGGTGTCGCCTGGCTCCGTAATCGGAAACCATATCTTCATAGTAACCGTTCCCCGGGCCTGGCGGCTCGAGAGCGGCGATAAGCCGCCGCGTGGAGGGCTTGATCGCAGGGAGGCCGCCCGCCGCGGCCGGCTTCATTGCCGCTTTCTTGGCGAGCGGATAAGCCCCCCGAGGACGATCCGGGCTCGCAACCTCGATTCAGTCAGGCGAGCTTCATCCGCGTTGAAACGCGCCGGGTCCGCGGGACGGCCGGCATTATTCAGTCGCCACGCAGGCGCTGGCCTTGCCTCAACCGCCGGCAGGCTCCCTGAAGGGGGTGATCTTGGGGTCTGCGGGGCGGCCGAGTCGGTGCGACGCACTCCGTGGTAGTTACCTCGCTCCGAAATTGAACTGCCCGCTGGGTGAGCGGTTGGCCTTCCTATAAACTGCCCGATTCGAATTCTCGGCCCGATGCCGACGGTCCGATTCGAATTCAAGGTCCGATTCGAATTTAAGGAAGGTCCGGCGAGTTTTCTCCGAATAGATGCTCGTGAGCCTCTCGAAGCCACCCCGGCTGACGGTCGTGATCCCGAGCCTCGACGGCGACCGCAACGGCCGCCTCGCGGAGCTGCTGGAGGCCCTGAAGCGCCAGTCGTTTCGCGATTTCGAGGTCCGGGTCGTACTGGGAGATCCTCGGCAGGGACGGGCCATCAACCAGGCTGTTCGTTCCGGCGGCAGCGACATCATCGTCACGCTGGATGACGACTCCCAGCTCGGCCATCGCAGGGTCCTGGAGAACCTCGTCCGCGCTATCGATGCCGACCCGACGATCGGGATCGCTGGCGGGAGCACGGTGCCGGCTCCCGATGCGTCGTGGATGCAGCGGGCCGCCTGCCGCCAGATTCCACGTCGCTATTTCCCGGTCGTGGACCGAGTGGTGGACTCCGACATGGCCCAGCACCCTTGCCTGGCGATGCGCCGAGAGGTTTTCGAGGCGGTCGGCGGGGAGGACGAGGAGCTCATCCGTGGGCTCGATCCGGACCTGCGCCACCGTGTGAGGCAGGCGGGATACCGCGTGACGATCGTCCCAGACACATGGGTCGGCCACCCGCTGCCGGAAGGGCTAGGGAAACTCTTTGGCATGTTCGTTCGAAACGGTCGCGGGAGTGCGTTCGCGCGACGCCACTTCGGCGAGCGCGTTTACGAACTGACCGATGGCACCCCCGACCTGAAATTCGCGCCCCAGCGTCCTTTCTGGTACCGGCTGGTCCGCTACCCGTTTCGCATGCTTCGATCGGTCGTCGCCTTTCACTGGATCAAATTCCTTTCGGAGGTGGCCTATCTTGCCGGCTACCTGCAGGAAACCCTGTTTTCCGCCCGCACCGCCGAGCCGCCTCCACCTCCAGGGAGGATGATCCACTACCCGAGCCCGGCGCATCTCCCGGGACCTGAATTTGAACCCGCTCGCCCCTCACAGCGGGAGACCGTCCGCCTCGCTGCGGCGCGTTGATCCCGAGTCGTTCTACGGCGTGCAACGGCATGGCCCGTGTGTCCGTCCTGAACTATAGTAAGACGCCATGCGCCGAACGATCGCCCTTGTCACCGCACTCTTTCTCGCCGCCGTCGCCGGCTGGGGGATCGCGAAATGGCTCAGAGTGCGCAGCGAACCGGTTGGTTCCCCGCCGGGTCCCGCAGAGATCATCCGCGTGCCGGCGACTCAGCCCGCAGGCGTCGTCGAGATTCCCCAGGAACCTCCTGTGTCGGGATTGGTCCTCGGCGAGAACCGCGCCCCTCTCGCCGGCCTTACGGTCATCTGCGGCGACGAGTCCCGGGTGACCGGTGGTGATGGAGGGTTCCAGTTTCCTCCGCGGCGTCGTGAGTGGCCCCTCACGGCTGCTCTCCAGAAAGATTCAGTGGAGATCCTGCGCTGGGAAGGGATCGGGCGACCGCTGGCCGATGGCAGAGCGGTCCCCGGAAGGATCCGCTGGACGCTGAATGTTTTCGGCGAGGTCCCGTCCCCGGTCCGCTCTGCAAAGGGCGAGACCGCCGCCGCGGAGCCGAAGAGCGATGCGCAGCCGACCTTCGCGCATGTTCGAGGGGTGTTCGTGGAGGAGTGGGGGACGCAGGCAGCCCTGAGGGTCACGGGGTCCACCCCGCTCCCGGACGGCGCTCACCTGAATGCGGCCCTATACTTCGATGGCGATCGCGTGATCTCCAGCATCGAATCCGCCGCGGCGCAGGGCGGGAAGTTCGAGGTAAGGATCGAAGCTCCCGATACATTCACGCTTCATGCGGCGACGTACCGGCTCGTTGTGACCTTTGGCCTCGGCGTCGAGGACTTCCAGGATATCGAGCGCTGGCGGGCGGAGCGGCCAGAATTTCCGTGGGACCGTGCAGAGGACCTCTCGCTGGTGATCGATGTCTTCGTTGGAGTGCCACAGGAAGAACAGCGGGACAACCGAGAGATCGAAACGTACTTCCGGAGAACCCTCGAAGACGTCCACGGATTGCGGACGCTGTTGACGTCGCGTGCGCGGGAAGCCCGGGCGCTCGCCAAGAACTGGGACCCGGCGCTGGCGGCGGCTCGCCGGTCGGTCCAGGACAGTGCACGGAGGGACGGATCGCTTCAGGTCGCGATTCTCGATGCCGCCGGCAGGGTCGACCTCGAAGCCTGGCGACAATTTCTCGACGTGAGCTGGCGTCCGGAAGTCCAACGGCTCATGGAACGCCAAAGCGGGCGGCTCGGGGGGAAATACCGAAAGAAGGAGCACGTCCTGGCGGGGCTCCTCGAGCGGCTCATCGCACTGTCGAAGATGGAGTCCGTGCTGGTCTATCAGGGGCTCGGCCTCGCACCGCACCCATCAGATTTCTTTCTCGACGCGGAGATGCCCGAGGGGGACCTCTTGATCCTGCAGCAGATCATGGACAAGGACATGGCGCTTCTCCAGGGGATGGGTTCGATTGGTACGGGCGAGCGCGGGGGTTCCGTGGGGCCCGCAGGGGAACAGCCGGCTTCGAAGAAGGTCCGATAGGGCCTTCATTCAGCCAGAGTAATCAGCAGATCCCCCTGCTCGTACTGTAGAAGGCGCCCTTCGTTGTCCACCCAGACCTTACCAGCGATCTGTCGCTCCTTGGATTGGAAGAGGAAGAGCCGCCCGATCGGTTTTTCATCTTTGCCGATGGCCACGGGCTCCTCTTTCTCGAAGCTGAATGTGACCTCGTAGACCCTAAGGAAATCGGGGTACATCACCTTCGCCTCGTATGTCGACGGACGTCGGAGCAGGTTGGCGGCGAGGATCGCCCAGCTGTCCACGGACTGATTGAGGAAGAGGTAGGCGTCTGCGGGGGCCTCCATCTCTGAATGGACGGGCTGGTTCGTGGCCCCGTTGTGGATCACCTTGTATTCAAGGCGCCCGCCCCGAATCTGTCCTTTCTGTTCTTGGAAGGACCTTCGGTCCCCAAGCCCGCTGTACCGCTGGTGGGTCTCGTACTGAAGCGGACGCCAGGTTGGGTCGAAAAAGCAGTCCTGCTCACCGCTCTGGAACTGACCTTCCCTCTCGTAACGGAAGCTGGAGGAGGAACGGAAGTACTTCTTGTGAGCACTCCCGGCAGGGGCGTCGACCTCCGTGATCCTCATCCGGGTCTCCCCGACCTTGGTGTTCTTCAGCACCCAGGTGTAGCGATATTCGCGCCCGAACCGCAACGGAAACTTCGCCTGCTCCCCCGGAAGCGACGCCTTCTCCTCCGGAACGGCCGGCAATCCCGCTAGGGCGACGAGAATGAGGGCGAGGGGTGCTCTGGGATCGTTCATGAATCGCTCCACGTCGGTTGAGTTTCTGGCATCCTATCCCAAGGTTGAACACAGGGTTCGAGCTCGGCTTGGCTCGCTCGAACCCTCATCTGGTTAGGGTCTGCAATGTACGTGCCCACCCGAATCTCTTTCCGCAGAGCGCTCCGCACTCTGCCCTTCCAGGATACAAACGGGTAGCCCTTGTAGAAATGGCGACAAGTATGTCACGAATAATGCCCTTGGGTAGGCTAGATGCTAAATCGCCTTTACATCCAGGGGTGACAACTCGTCGCAAAGGAATAGACAGCGCCTCCTCAGTCAACCGCAACTTATGCTTTCATTGGAGTTTATGATCCAATGGACCGCCGCGATGCGAAGGACACGGTCGGACGGAGACCGAGTCGGCGATTGGGTGCGTGTCTAAGTTGCTTCCTGCCTTATTGTTGGAAAGTCCGCGTTTTTTGGCGTGGAATGGAAACTGCTTTGCTCTTCTCCGAATCGTTCGAACTGGGGTCGGTTGCTGGTCGGCCGCTTTTCTGGCCGCATTCAGTTTCGTTTCACCGTGGGCTGGAGGAGGTCAAGCAATGGCAAGACGACTCGACAAGATCGAAAAGGAAATGGGTTATTGCGAAGTCAAGCTGGAGAAGGAGCGTCGGCTGAACAAGCAGATCGAGTTCCTGATCGCGGACCTGCGGGAAATGGACGAGATCATCTCCCATCACAGAGCGTCTTCAGCCCACGAGCATCCTGGCGGTGAGCGGGCCCGCGAGGCGGGCGGTGTGCGAAGGCCGCCGAGGGAGTCCTTCATTGCGGCCGGCCTCCTCGAAATCGTAGAGGAGGAACGGGAGATCATGAGGCGGGAGATCGAGGATCTCTCAAGCCGGCTCATCAATTTCAGAGGGTTCCTAATCAAACACAGTGTCCTTGAGGGGGAACGGAAGGACGCACTGAAGTGCCTCCGGGATTCGGATCCATCTCAGATGCAACGAAAGGACGAGGAGTTCCGGAAGGTCGAGAGGCAGTGGAATTTCCTCACCGAGGACCTCATCAACCTCGATGAGGGGATCTTCTTCCTGGATCGCAACATCGACTACCTCCGGAGCTGCCGGTCGTTCCTCTTCTCAGCCCGCGGGAGCTTCGAGATCGAGACCTGGATGCTCGGCGGCTACCTTGCCGACCTGTTTCGCCATTCTCCGATCGGGCGAGCCAAGGAGATGGCCGACGGCGCCGATCGGAACCTGAAACTGGCCCAAAAGGAGCTGGTTTGCGTCACGACCACCAGGCTGCGCTGGGACGCTTTTCACAAGGCCCTGGTGCCGTTTCTCGAGGGCCTGCATGAAGACCTGTTCACCGAGGGCCACCTTTTCCAGTCTGTCCAGGTTGTGGAAGCGGCCCTCGCCGGAAACCTCAAGCTACTTGAGCAAGTGAAGGCGAAACGCGAGGCGCTTCAGTTGCGTCTCGAACAGATCGACAAGGTTCGCGACCAGCTCTTCGCCGAGTTCGGCCCCGAGCGCGAGGAGCGCCGGAGCCGGGTGGTGAGCTGAAGCGGCCGTTTCGGTTCATTCCCAAGACCCACACTTTCCTCTTCAGCGACCGCGGAGGGCCTCGGAGAGCGTTCAACCTCCCTTGAGCCCTCCGCGATCTTTTTTTTCGATGCGGGGTGGTGGTGGCTCAGCCTGAGTCAGGGCTATCCGATGTTGGCCGCGACGATCCGTGCGAATTCGCTCCCGCTCACACGCCGCGCGCCTTCTATGTAGCGATCGAGATCCGCCGTGACGGTCTTCTGCATTACGGCCCGCTCGACGGCCCGCTGGACCATGCCGGCGGCCTCTTCCCAGCCCAGATGTTCCAGGAGCATCGCGCCGGAGAGGATCATCGAACCGGGATTGGCCTGGTCGAGTGTCGCCTGCCGCAAATGAGGCCCATGTGTGGGCTCGAAGACGGCGAACGTGTCGCCGATCTTCGCCCCAGGGGCCATACCCATGGCTCCGGCCTGGGCGAGGGCCGCCTGCGTGAGATGAACGCCGGTGAGGCCGGTCATGACGAGAACGCTGTAGTCGCTCGGACGCAGAAGGACCTGCTGGAACATGATGCTGGCGTGGCGGTCCTGGATGGCGACACGGCCGCAGGCGGGCTCATTTTGTCCGTTCTCGTGCAGCTCCTCCTCGAAGACGACGTCCGCGGCGAACTCCTCGCGCGCCACCGCCAGGGCCCACTCTCGGAACGCGCCGTCGGTCGAGGGCCGCAAGGTCCTGTCGTGGACGACGGTGACGCTGGGGAGGCCACGATCGAGCGCGTACCGGATCGCCCTGCGCATGAGACGGCGAACGCCCGCCGGTCGCGTCGCGCCGACGCCGATTGCTCCGTCCTCATCGAGCGTGGAACCCGCCTCCCGTACGGCGGCGATGACGCGCCGCGCCCCTTCGGAGCCGGCGGGCCAGTCGGTCCAATGGATGGTGTCGTCGGTGCTTTCCCGGAAGACGACGAGGCGGATCCGATCCGCGTGGCGAACGGGGGCCGGGGCGCCGGGGAGGTGGCGGATCGGTCGGACGACGGCAAAGAGGTCAAGTTCGCGCTGAAGAAGCGAATCGATGCTTTCGCGATGCCCCCCATCGAGGCCTTTCACGGGATGCTCCAGAGGTCCCCGCAGGAGGACTCCATAGAGTCGAAGCACCTCCAAGGTCTCACGGGGTAGCCATTCTCGACCTCGCTCGAGCGATCCCTTTCCAGCCCAGGTCTCTAGCCATCCGATTCGACGTCGGTCGCCATAAGCCGCCGCGACGGCGCGATCGACAACGGTTCGGGCGGCGTCGCAGACCTCGGGTCCAATTCCATCTCCCGCGATGAACGGAACGGTGGGCTGGTCCGAGAAAACGATCTCGCCTTGGCCTTTCGCCCCACTCGCGCTCTCCGCCCCAGGTGGGGGAAAACTCCGTCCGCCGGCCACCGTGGTTCCTTCTCCCGTGCCCGATCTCGATGCAAGAAGAGCGGCCCGCATGGTACTGCCGGCGGCAGGAATTGAAAGCCGCAACCGCTCTCGGGCCGAGGGCCCGTATGAGCCCGAAACTCGGGCATTCTCGCGGCGCGCACCACGGAGTGCGTTGCCCCCGCTGGGCCACCTCACGGACTGAGGATCGCCCTCTTCAGGGAGCCT
>Ga0187893_10004837_pt1 | contig 25084 bp, 24 predicted proteins | sample MA1701074metaG_FD_139574 | JGI IMG/M metagenome (GOLD analysis project Ga0187893, IMG submission 139574) | White microbial mat communities from a basaltic lava cave in the Kipuka Kanohina Cave System on the Island of Hawaii, USA - MA170107-4 metaG ... | reverse complement strand
GACGTTCTATCCGCGCGTCGGGCCGTTGCGCATCGGAGGCGCGGCCGGCGGTCGCGGACTCGACGTCTTCCAGAACGACCCCCGCATCCGGGACTGGATCGAGGGCGAGTTCGTCGTGCCCACCCATGCGGTCGGCTGGACCGCCGCGGGCCACACAACACTCTATGCCTACGACTCGCTGGGGGGCCTCATCACGCAGGTATCAGTCTCCGGCGGCGATTTTTTCATCGGGTTGCTCTCTGACACTCCAATTGCACGAGTCGTGGCGGACCGCGGCGGCAGTCTCGAACTCATCGACAACTTCTACTTCAACTCAGTTCCGGAGCCGTTGGGGGCCTGGCTGCTCGGCGCGGGTTGGCTCCTGGTCCGTCCCTGCAAACGACGCACGCCTCCTGCTGGCGCGCGGCCGCGGCGCGGTCGCGGGCGCGCCGCTCCTGCCCTTCAACGAACTCCACCCCGATCGCCGGCCTACCAACCGCCGCCTCTGAAACCTCAAATCTGCAATCGTTAGAGCATTTCACGATTGAGAGTGTGGCACAGGCGTCTCGCCTGTCCGCGCGCCGCCGTTTTGTGGCGCCCGCCGCGGCGGGCGCCTGCGCCGCCGGACGCGCCCGCGAACGGTCGCCGCCGCGTACACAGGCCGAGAGCGAGTAGGTTACTGTCTGGGCGGAGTGGTGGGCTGACTAGCCGGTGACCGATCAGAGGGACGTGACTCGAGCAACGCCTCTCGCTCGATCTGCTGCCAAATCTTGGTCATGAGTTGCCGATCAACGATTGCTTTGCCGTTTATCACAAGCTGCATCCGCAGTTGTGTGACGCGCGGTTCCAAGACGGCGAGTTTGAACGTGACGGCCTCGTTACGATCCCCGACTGCCAGCAATCCGAGGAGTCCCAGCGCGACAGCCGCCCCGATCTTCGCGCCCGTTTGTGGATCGCTGCGTTTACCGGTGACAACCCCGGAAACTTTGTCGCTGTGATCAATCGTGAAGCCCAGCGAAAATAGTCCGTTCATCGCGGCCTGGTACGCTTCCTCGTAGGGAAGGTCGATCTCGCGCGTCTGCAACGCCTTGATCTCCGTCTGGGTCATCGTCGCGCAGCCAGAGGCTCCGAATAACATCAGCATGCAGACGCCCGTGGAGAGAATCCGTTCGCGCGCTTGTTTCCAGGGCATGGCCCAGACCCTCAGAATTTCGTCTGACTAATCTTGTAGTCGCGCACGACGTCCTTTTCGTCGAAGTAGATAATCAGCATGACGGTGGTCTCGGATCGCTCCGTCGAGCCGACCCCGCCGGCGACACCACCTCCGCCGAACCCGCCGCTGCCACCGCCGCCGCCCAACCCTCCGATTCCGAACGCGGCGCTCGTGGTTTGACTGGAGACCTTGTCATAGACCCACATCTCCCCTGCATCCTTGCGCGTGATTACATTCGGAGTTCCGAAGACTTCGATCACCTCCGCTTGCGTTGTCACGCCGGGCTGAATGTGCTTCTTGGCGGCGCCTGGCGTGATCGCGCTGGACCTGTGCTGGGAGCATCCCAGCGCAAGCCAAACCATCGGCACGGACAAAAACAGTACCTTGAGCATCATGATGACACCTCGTCGACGATGCAACTCCACTCTAACGTTGCGCCCGGGGTTTCAAAATGCACTCGATGCTGCTTTGGTGACAGCTCACGCCCCCACCGTCACCGTCGGCGTCTCGCTCTACGGCCCGGTCTCGCCGCGCTCAGCGCTGGACCCGCAATTGATACTGCTTCAAGACGCCCTTTTCGTCGAAGGTCATGATGAACTCGTCGTACATTTCGTGAGCGCTGGCATGCGCGCGGTATTGCGACCCTCTCGCGTATCCCCGCGTGCCGTATGAGAATCTCCATGTGCAGACTTCACCGTCGCTGATGGGCGCGAATCTAAACGGCGGCCCCCACGCCTTGATGTAATCGTCCTTCGTCACTTTCCCCACATCACCCTCGAACCGTTGCTGATACTGCTTGACGGCCTTGTTGGCCGCCATCTGTGCGCAACCAGGGCTTGAGAGTAGCAGGGGGACGCTTGACAAGATCACAAGCAGCGTGCAACCGACCTTCGTAGTCGCTTTCATCGATACGGACTCCGAGATCGTAGTCGTCCGATGGCCTACGCGCCGATCGTCGCCGTGGCCGTCTCGCTCCACCCTTGACATGCCGCAAGAGGTCGCTGCGCGGCCGCGAACTTCGTTCGCCGCGGCCCGTCACCCTTGACACCGAGTACAGCGTCAAGGGCAGGCCAGCGGAGCATGTAGTGGGCCGGCTTGCCGCCCTTCTGGTTCATGGGCGAGGGCGCCCATCCTACCCGCGCCGGGATCGGCGACGGACCGGGCATGGTTTGCTGCTCCACGACCCGCGCGTGGGCCGCTCCGACGGATGCGGGGGATTATCCGGCTCGGCCGGGGACCTGTCCAGCCCGGCCGGGGAGCGGCACGGCCGAGTCGGGGATCGGCACGGGCGAACCGGGGGCGCAAGTCGAAGTTCCGCCGTGACGGGCCCCCGGACCGTCCGCCGCGGCGGACGGCTCGGACTCCGGAGATGGCGATTCCACGGGCCAGACGCCCTTGCCACAGGATTCCTCGGGCTGGACGGCGGTGCCACAGGATTCCACGGGCGGGACGCCCATGCCACAGGATTCCTCGGGCGGGACGCCCGTGCCACAGGATTCCTCGGGCTGGACGGCGGTGCCACAGGATTCCACGGGCGGGACGCCCGTGCCACAGGATTCCTCGGGCGGGACGGCGGTGCCACCGGGTATTGAAACAGTCCCTTATTGCCCGGAGGTTGCCGGCGCGAGACCCCCGGGGGAATACTCGCGGTAGTACCAGTCGAACGCCTCGCGGATGCCGTCGGCGAAGCGCACCTGCGGACTCCAGCCCAGCAGCCGGCGGGTGCGCGAGCCGTCGATCCGTTGCGGCAGGCCCGTCAGCGCGACGGCCGAGCGGTTCATCAGCACCGCGCCGTCGGCCAGCCCCAGCCGGCCGATCCACTCTCCCAGCCACGCCGACGCATAGGCCAGCCGGTAGGGCAGGCAGCGCCGCGGCCGCGGAACGCCGAAGCCGTCCGCCATCGCGTTGAGATAATCCCGCTGCGTGACGCGCTCCTGTCCGGCCGCGATGAGCGTGCGTCCGCCGGCGGCGGGCGTCCGGCCGGCCGCGACGATCGCCCGTGCCGCGTCCGCGACGTACAGCATCGCCATTTCGTTCTCGCCGTCGCCGATCAGCATCAGCGGATAGCGCGTCAGCAGCGGCCGCAGATACCGGTGCATCGTCCGGTTGCGCGGCCCGTAGATGTAGCCCAGCCGCACGACGACCCACTCCGCCGGCGGCCGCACGCAACCGCGCACGACGTCCTCGGCGGCCAGTTTCGTTCGGCCGTAGAGGAACCAGCGCGGCGGCGGGGGCGTGGGCGTGTCCTCGTAGATCACGCCGGCGGTCAGGAGCCGCGGATGATAGACGCCGCAGGAACTGACGTAGACGAAGCGCCGGACGCCGGCGGCGATGGCGGCATCGACCAGCCGCTGCGTGCCGGCGACGGTGGTCTCGTGGAAGTCGCGGTAGTTGCCGACGATCTCGACCCGGGCGGCTGCGTGGTAGACCGCCTCGCAGCCGGCGCACGCGCGGCGCAGCGACTCCTCGTCCTCCAGTTGGCCGACGACCGGCTCCGCACCGAGTTGGGCGAGGAAGGAGCGGTCGCCGGTCGGCCGGACCAGCGCGCGGACCGAGTCGCCCGCGGCGCGCAGCGCCTCGATCCCATGGCTGCCGACGAACCCGGTCCCACCGGTGACGAGTACCTTCATGATTCATCGCGCCGGGCCGGACCCGAGGGCAGCCCGCCGGGACAGGGTTCAACCGCCGTCCGCGTTCGACGGCCGACGGGGCCGCCAGCGCGGAACGTTCCGGCAGTATTCCTCGTACGTCGCGCCGAATCGGCGGGCCAGGCGCGGTTCCTCGATCCGCGTCACCTGGAGATGGGCGAGCGGCAGACCGAGCAGGAACAGCGTCAGCACGCCGGCCGACCCGAAAAAAAGGCCCTCGCCCAGAACGGTCAACAGCAGGGCCGCGGCCACCGGGTTCCGCGTCCAGCGATACGGGCCGCTGGCGACGAACTGTCGCGGCGGATCGAACTCAACGAACGGCCCGCGGCCGACCGCCGCCAGCCAGACCGAGCAGCCCAGATAGGCCAGCAGGCCGACCGCGAACAGCACCGCTCCGGCAACTGCGGACACCGGCCCGACGGCGGCGAACGCGGCCGATGCCGCGCCCTGAGCGCCGACGGCGACTCCCAGCCGGTGAAACGCCCAGGGCAGCAGCCCGAGGACGAAGGCGAGGAACGAGACCGTATAGACGACCATGCGCAGCGCGATGAACCACGCCGCGGCGGAGTTTTTTTCCGTGGCGGTCACCATCGCACGGCAAAGCCCGCGGTCATCCACTTGCTCGATTCGACCGCGTGCACGACGGCGATCTCTCCCGGCTTGATCTCGCCCGTCCGGGACATCTCGTCCAGGTGCAGCAGCGTGGCCGACCCGCCGCAGTAGCCCACGTGGGCGCTGCGGAACCGGATCTGCTCGCGGGCGATTCCCAGGCGATCCAGGAAGGCCGGGATGTGTTCGTCGTAGAGTTGCAGCGTCGGGATCGACACGACGTAGTGGTTGACGTTGCTCGGGGGAATACCGAGTTTCTTCGTGAAGCGCACCAGCCCCTCCAGCAGCAGGGGGGCGGCGTTGTCGTTGACCGCCGAGAAATCCTGCCACAGGTGATGGTTGCCGATGTCGTACAACTGGGGAATCTGGCGGTCGGCGCGGACCAGGTCGGCCACCGCGCCGCCGGCGGTCATCCCGGGCGGGCGTCCCGCCCCGACCGACTCGACGAACGTGCCGAGGACCTCATGGCCGACCGGCCGGCCGTTCTGCGGCGCGTGCAGCACCACGGCTCCCGCGCCGTCGGCGAGAATCCAGCGGAGCGCGGCGTGGACCTTGTCCATCCGGGCCTGGTTGAAGTAACAACCGCGGAGATACACCGAGGACAACTGGCTGTAGCAGACCAGCGCGGTCTGGTAGCGGCCGCTGCGCAGGGCGTCGAAGGCGATCTGCACGCCCTTGCCGACGCCGGTGCAGTTCGAGTGAATCTCCATTTCCGCGCAGGTCTGGATGCCCAGCCGTTCCTGGAGCAGGGTGCTGGTCGGCGGGGTGCTGTGATCGTACGACGGGCAGGACATCACGAGCAGTTCGACCTGCTGGGGCTGCATCTTCGCGTCTTCGAGCGCCGCGCGGCAGGCGATCTCGCCCATGCTGGCGAAGGTGTGCGTCATGTCGCCCGTCTCGGGGTCGATGGCGAGGTGACGGGTCTTGACGCCCCCGCGCTCCAGCATCCGTTTGCCGAGATTGTCCACGAAGGATTTGATCTTCGGCGGCGCTTTGTCCAGCGGCCCGAGGACCGCCTCGAGCCGATCGTTGCCGATGGGCGGGCCGGGAAGGAAACTTCCCGTGCCGACAATTCTGACGGGTATGGTGGACATACGACTCCTGCATCTTGCGCGCCGCAAGCGCGATGCCGGGGCTCGGGGCTTCAGCGACAGCGCCCGTTGGCCGAAACCCGACCCGATCCGCGAGGGTCGCTTCGCGACGTCTGGACTTCGCCCGGTGCCCGGATGAAGAACGCTCTCCGACCTTGTACGGCGAGCATCGCAATAAGCCGCGGCAGCATAAGGCACATTCCGCCCGCGCGCCAAGTGCCCTTTCCAATCCGGGGCAAAGAACGCACCCCTGACTTGCTGAATCGCGCAACTTACTGTAAAAAAACAACTTGTGCGATGAAACTCCGTGGCGATTGCCCGGAATAAACCCTGGTCGGCCCTCGGCCGGCCGACCCAACGCGATCGGTCCATGCGACTGACCTGGTCCCGAATCGACCTCCGACTCGCCCGGCCGTTCGTCACCGCCGTCGCTCGCCGCAGCCGGAAACAGACCCTCTGGGTTCGTTTCGACCACGAGGGAGTTGAGGGCTGGGGCGAGGCCGCCCCTTCCGACCTGTACGGTCAGTCTCTCGAATCGGCCGAGGCCGCCCTCGATCGCGCGGCCGGCCTCCTCTCCGGCGACCCGTTCGACGTCCCGCGCCTGGTCATTCGACTGCTAGAACATCTTGACGATCAGCGCGCCGCCGTCGCCGCCGTGGATGCGGCGCTGCACGACTGGGCCGGAAAGCGCCTCGGCCGCCCGGTAATCGACCTGCTGGATTTCCGCGCGGCCGATCATCCGCTCACTTCGTACACGATCGGCATCGGATCGCCCGAGCAGACCGAGGCGGCGGCGCGCGACGCGGTCGGATACCCCATCTGGAAGGTCAAGGTCGGCACGGACACCGAAGAGCAGACCCTCGCCCTGTTGCGCCGGATCGCGCCCGACCGGACGATCCGCGTGGACGCGAACACCGCCTGGCCGGCCGCCGACGCGCCGCGGCGATTCGACCGCGTCTGCCGCTACGACGTGGAACTCGTCGAGCAGCCCGCGGCCCGCGGCGACCTGGACACGCTGCGTCGGCTGCGCGACCTGCGCCGCTGCCCCATCGTCGCCGACGAGAGTTGCGTTGTCCCGGCCGACGTGCCGCGCGTCGCCTCCTGCGTCGACGGCATCAATATCAAGTTGAGCAAGTGCGGCGGGATCGTCCAGGCCCGCGAGATGATCCGGCTGGCCCGCGCGGCGGGCCTGAAGGTCATGCTCGGCTGCATGATCGAAAGTTCGCTCGGCATCGCGGCCGCGGCCCAACTGGCCCCGCTGGCGGACTGGCTCGATCTGGACGGCCACCTGCTGCTGGCCGACGATCCGTTCCGCGGGCTGGGGGGGGAGCAGGCGGGCCGCCTGACGATCGGCCGCGCGCCGGGCCTGGGCGTGACGCCGCGACCGGAAATGGAGTCCGCGCCGGACTGATGACGCCGGCGGGTGAATGCTCATCACCTCAGAGTTGCGGACTGACAATTCAGGCCAAACGGCGCGATCAGTCGCGCCGGCCGCCCAGAAGTCCCGCGCGGTAAAGGAAGTAGAGCAGTTGCATGATCGCCGTCACGGTGGCGGCGACGTAGGTCAGCGCCGCGGCGTTCAGCACCCGGCTGACGGGCGCCATCTCGACCTCGGAGACGATGCCGGACTCGGCCAGCACGGCCCGCGCCCGGCGGCTGGCGTCGTACTCCACGGGCAGGTTGATCAGTTGAAACAGCACAAACACGCTGAACAGCGCCAGCCCCGCATAGACCATCGTCATGCCGAGCCGGCTGCCGCCGTACGACAGGGCGATGCCGATCATGATCATCAGCATCGAAAAGTTCCCGCCGAACCCCGCCAGAGGCACGAGCCCGCTGCGCAGTTTGAGCGGGGCATAGTCGTGGGCCTGCTGGAGGGCGTGGCCCGCCTCGTGGGCCGCGATGCCCATCGCCGCCAGGTCGTGGCCGTGATAAACGTCCCGGCTCAACCGCAGGACGCGCGAACGCGGGTCGTAATGATCTCCCAGCCAGCCGTCGGCCTGTTCGACTCCCACGTCGGACAATCCGGTTGTGTCCAGGATGCGGCGGGCGGTCTGCGCGCCGCTCAGGCCGCGCCGGTTGGCGTATTGGCGGGCGAATCCCAGGGCCGATTTGACCCGGAACTGCGCCCACAGTGCCAACAGGACCGCCGGAGCGACGAAGACCAGGTACATGGGATCGAAGAAGAACATGACCGCTCCCTGAAAAAACTACGCTTGTCGCAATATAGTCCCGCGAAAAGACGCCGGCCACGAAACGGCCGGCGACCTACCGCGTGTCGAGCCGGGCCTTGATCTCGGCCAGTTCGGCTTCGAGGCGCCGCACCTTGTCGCGCAACTCGGGCAGGCGGGTGAAAACGGCATAGACCCGCTTGGCGTCGTTCATCGGCATCGCGGGCTGGCCCAGGGCGCGGCTGCCGGCGGGCACGTCGTTCATCACGCCGGACATCGCGGCGACCTGCGCGTCATCGCCGATGCTCAGGTGTCCCGCGACGCCGACCTTGCCCGCCAGCGTCACGTGCGCGCCCACGGTGACGGAGCCGGCGATGCCCACCTGCGCGACGAACAGGCAATGCGGGCCGATCTTCGTCCCGTGGCCGATCGCGATCAGGTTGCTGAACTTGGAGCCCTTCCCGATGACCGTCCGGCCGAGCGTCGCCCGGTCGAGGGTGCAATTCGCGCCGATCTCGACGTCGTCGCCGATCTCCACGGTGCCCACCTGCGGAATCTTCTTCCATTCGCGGCCCACCGGGGCGTAGCCCAGGCCGTCCTCGCCGATGACCGACCCGGCGTGGATCGTGACGCGGTTGCCGAGCCGCGTCCCGTCGTACAGCACGACGTTGGGATAGAGTACGCAGTCGTCGCCCACGGTGCAGCCCCGCGCGATATAGACGCCCGGGTACAAGACGGCATTCCGCCCGATCGTTACGTCCCCCGCCACCGTCACGCCGTGATGGACGTTGGCGTTCTCGCCGACGCGGCTGGACGGGTCGATCACCGCGTCGGGATGGATCCCGCGCCCGGGATGCACGCGATACCCGTGAATCCGCACGATGAGCAGCGCGATGGCGGCGTAGGGGTCGGCGGTGCGGAGGACGGACATTCCGTCGGGGACGGCCTGCTTGTTCGAGACGACGACGGCCCCCGCCCTGGTGGCCGCGAGCAGTCGCTCGTATTTCGGATTGGCGAGAAAACTGATGTCCTGCGGGCCGGCGTCTTCGAGGGTGGCCACCGCGTCGATCGCGAGATCGGCGCGGCCCTCGCAATGGGCGGGCAGCCCCGAGGCAGTGAGGTGCTCGGCCAGTTGCCCCAGTCGCTCCGACATGCGCACGGGTCCGACGCGGGCGGGGCCTGCACGCCACGCGGCGTTCGGGCACGGCGGCCCGCGCCCGCCACCGCGCCGCGTTCAATCGCGGGCAATGCTACGGTCGCCTGCTGCGCGGTGTCAATTGCGCCGCCGTCGGATGCAGGCTGCGGCCGGCGCGACGCGATAGAATCCCGCCGTGCGCCGGGGCCGGAATTCGCCCCGCCGCGAACGGAAACCGCATCGCATGACGCCCGACGACGCGGCCGCGCCGCGAAACTTCATCCACCAAATCATCGACGAGGACCGCGCGGCCGGCCGATGGGGCGGGCGCGTGCACACCCGGTTCCCGCCTGAGCCGAACGGCTACCTGCACATCGGGCACGCCAAGAGCATCTGCCTGAACCACGGGCTGGCAGAACAGTACGACGGACGCTTCAACCTCCGGTTCGACGACACGAACCCCGTCAAGGAAGAGCAGGAGTACGTCGACTCGATCATTGACGACGTGCGCTGGCTCGGTGCGCGGTGGGTCGGGCAGCGCGAGGACGACCGCACCGCGGGGGTACTGTTTTCGGCCGACTACTTCCAGCGGATGTACGACCTGGCGGTGCTGCTGATCCGCAAGGGCAAGGCCTACGTGTGCGACCTGTCGGGGGAGGAGGTGGCGGCTCACCGCGGCACGCTGACCCGGCCCGGGCGCGAGAGCCCCAACCGCGGGCGGAGCGTCGAGGAAAACCTCGACCTGTTCGAGCGGATGCGGCGCGGCGAGTTTCCCGACGGCTCGCGAACGTTGCGGGCGCGGATCGACATGGCGCATCCCAATCTGAACCTGCGCGACCCGGTCATGTACCGCATCCTTCACGCCACGCACCACCGCGCGGGCGACGCCTGGTGCGTCTTCCCGATGTACGACTGGGCGCACGGACTGGAGGACTCCATCGAGGGCATCACCCACAGCATCTGCACGCTGGAGTTCGAAAACCACCGTCCGCTCTACGACTGGTTCATCGACGCCCTCAACGAGGGCAACCCCGACCCGATCCACCATCCGCGGCAGATCGAGTTCGCCCGCCTCGAACTGACCCACACCGTGATGAGCAAGCGCAAACTGCTCGAACTGGTCCGAGGCGGCCACGTCCGCGGCTGGGACGACCCGCGCATGCCCACGCTCTGCGGTCTGCGGCGGCGCGGCTACACCCCCGAGGCGATCCGCCGCTTTTGCGCCGACATCGGCGTGGCCAAGTTCAATAGCGTCATCGACCTCGTCCGGCTCGAGAACGCCCTCCGCGACGACCTGAACCGCCGCGCGCCGCGCCGGATGGCCGTGCTGCGGCCGTTGAAGGTCGTCATCGAGAACTACCCCGAGGGAAAAACCGAGGAACTGGACGCCGTCAACAACCCCGAGGACCCCGCGGCCGGGACGCGCCGCGTGCCCTTCTCGCGCGTGCTCTACCTCGAACGCGACGACTTCCGCGAAGACCCGCCCAAGGGGTTCTTCCGCCTCGCGCCGGGGCGCGAGGTGCGGTTGCGATGGGCGTACTTCATCACCTGCACCGGGGTCGAGCGGGACGCGGCCGGAGAGGTCGTCGAGGTCCGCTGCACCTACGACCCGCCCACGCGGGGCGGCGACGCCCCCGACGGCCGCAAGGTCAAGGCGACGCTGCATTGGGTGTCGGCCGCGCACGCGATCGACGCGGAGGTGCGGCTCTACGATCACCTGTTCGCCGTGCCCCGTCCGGAGGACGTGCCGGAGGGCGTCGACTACAAGTCGAATCTCAATCCGCGCTCGCTGGAGGTGCTGACGGGCTGCAAGTTGGAGCCGTCGCTCGCGACGGCGGCCGTTCGGCGCGACCGGTTCGGCATCGTCGACCCGGACCGCTTCCAGTTCGAGCGGCTGGGCTATTTCTGCGTCGATCCTGACGCGCGCCCCGGCGGGCCGGTCTTTAACCGCACGGTGTCGCTCAAGGATACCTGGGCCAAAGTCGCGGCGAAACCGTAGCGCCGCGTTCCGGGCCGCGTCGCGACCCGCGCATTTTCCGAGCCGCGACCGTGAGGGAGCGGGTTCTTTCGAGCGCCGGCGCCCCAACTGCTGACCCTGTGACATCCGCTGCGCGGACGTCTAGGGCTGTCGCGCGCGGCTCGGAATAGGGGGCGCGCGGCGAAACGGCGTGGCGGGGACGCTCGCTGACGCTTTGCGTTTCGTTGTGGTCGGCGAGCGGCGCTGCGGGCTGGATTCCCGCGTTCGCGGGAAGGACGGAATTGCGTGAATTCGCCTGAATTCCCGCGTTTGCGGGAATGACGCAGGGGCGGGGATTCGCCCCGGGTTCCCGCTCCCGCTTTCGAAAAAGGGGGTGTTATTTGCGGGAATGACCGTTGATCACCCCATCCGGATGCCGGACGAGCGGATCGCCGTGTGTCCGCCGGGCCCGCGCGCCGACGAAAACGGCCGGGGCGGAATCTCGCCTACCCGCCGGGGTCGGGCCGGTCGTTCGCGTCGCGGGCCGAGACCGAGAAGATCAGCGGCCCCGCCCGGTGCCGGAAGGCCCGGTCCATGTCGTCGACGCCGAAGGCCGGGTCCGAGAGCCGGTCGGAGATCGAATCGACGACGAGGATCAACTTCTCAAGCGCCTTGATCAGCGGCGGCTCGACCCGCGGCGCGGCGTACAGCCACTGACCGTCTTGGCGCTCGAACCGCTCGTAGCGCAGCGGGAGCCGATCGGCCTCCTGGATCACGACCTCCGCCCACGTATCGTGTTCGTTCCAGCGTACGAGCCGCGACCGCTCCGACAGCAGGCCGAGGTTGTCGCGGACCTCCGACAGGTCCCACGGAGAAGCGGCGTCCGGGCCGAACCGCGCGGCCGCCGCGCGCTGCACTCGCCGGTTCGCGTCCATGAGCCGGTCGACCGCCCGCAGGAGAATGGTCGTCGTCGAACGCCGGGCCGGAATGAGCCAACGCTCCAGGTCGGCGTAATGCCGTCGCGCGCGGCAATGCTGAATCTGCGCGACGACTTCGGGCACCGTCCGGGATCCGGTCGCGCCCGGGAGCACCATCGCCGCCGCCGGCTCGCCGCCGAGCGACACGCCGGCCGCGCTCAGGCCGGACGAGTCCTGACGGCAGCCGGCCGCCAGCACGATCAGAATGCCGAGGTTGCGTCGCATCCAACCTGCTCCGCCGCAAAACTGTCGTTATATATAACGTCTATCGGAGTACGGGCCCGCCGCAGTCCAGCCGGCGCGGCGAAGCGCGGCCCGCGAGTCCCGGATACGGCCTCGATCGCGGAATGGAGCGGACCGGGCTGTCGGCCCCGGCCGGGTTTCGGCGCGGCGGCTGCGAGTCGAATCGTGCGATACAGGGTTCATGAAAATCGTGAAGACCCGCTTGGCGCCCGCGCGAGCGCCGCTTGTCGCACCGACGACACGGCCGGTAACACGTATTGTCGGTTCGCCGGGTCGCGCGTCAAGGGCCTCGTGCTGTTGTTGTTCGCCGCCGGCTGCGCGGCCGACCGATCGCTGAATGTCCGGCTTTCCGGGCGGGTCGAACGGCCAAGGGTCGCGGCGGTCGTGTTTTTCATCGACGGGCTGGGGCGGGCCGCCTTTGAGCGGGCCCGCGCGGCCGGAGACCTCCCCCACATCGAGCGGCATCTCCTATCGCGCGGCGTCGTGGCCGGGCATGCCGTGGCCGCCGTTCCCACGCTGACGTACGCGAATTCCGTGACGCTGCTGACCGGCCGGTTTCCCGGTCATCATGGGATCATCGCCAACCGCTGGTTCGACCGCGAGGCGGGACGGGCCGCCGACTACTGCACGATCGCGACCTACCGCGACGTCGACGCCGATTACGTCGCGCCGACGATTCATGAACTGCTGGACGGCGCGGACACCGCCAGCGCCCAGGCCGCCCAGCGGCGCGGCGCGACCTACACCTTCGACAATTGGGCGACGAGCGGCATCAACTGGTTCTTCGGCAACTACACCGGGGTCGATTGCCTGGTCGCGCAGAATCTCGAACTCGTCGCACGCCGGGCCGAAACCCGCGGCCGCTGGCCTGTTTTCATCTTGGCCTATTTTCCCGGCGTGGATCACGTCGGCCACCTGTACGGGCCGGAGTCAGCGCAGTACGCCCAGGCGGTGCGAGACGTCGATCGCCAGATCGGCCGGTTCTGCGAAGGGCTTATTCAGGCGGACCTTTACCGCAGGACGAACCTGATCCTCGTCTCCGACCACGGCGTGGCGGCCGTGGAGCGCGGCCGGGTGCTGGACGTGGAAGGCATTCTCTCCGCCAATGGCGGGGTACCGGTCGCGACCTGCGACGTCCTGCGGCAGCGACCCGAACGGATCGACCGCTGCGACGCCGTGGTGGCCTCGTCCGGCTCGCGCTGGTGCGCGCTCTACCTTCGCGCCGGCGGGGACTGGGGCAGCACGTTCTTTCTTCCCGGCGCAGAGGCCCGCGATCCGGAACTCGCCCGCTGGCTCGACGATCCCGGCGGACGGCTGCTCGATCATCCGGCGGTCGAGGTCTCCGCCGGACGTCACGGCCCGGAGGCCGTCTGGGTGCGGACGCGGCGCGGGGTTTCGCTGATCCACCGCGAGCGGCGCGGGAACGAACGGTTCTACCGTTACGAACCGTCGCCCGCCGACGCCCTCGGCTATCTCGAAGACAAGGCGATGCGCCAGTTCGTCGCCGCCGGCGCGCACGACTCGCGCGCCTGGCTCGAACGGACCGCGAAAGCGGTGCTGCCCGATTTCGTTCCGCAGGTCGTCGAAATGTTTGACTCGCCGCGGGCGGGCGATATCGTGCTCTTCGCGGCACGGGGGTGGAACTTCATGGAACCCGGCTGCCGCGGAGCGCACGGGTCGGTCCTGGCGGAGGACCTGCTGGTGCCGCTCGTCCTCGCCGGGCCGAACGTCTCGCCCGCGTGGCGCATCCCGTACGCCCGGAACTGCGACGTCATGCCCACCGTGCTGGCCCTGCTCGGACGCTCGGACGCCCTCGAACGTGCCGGCGCACTGGACGGTATCGTGCTCGTCCCGCAGGCATTCGGCGGCGGCGACGGACTGGCGGCCCCGTGAGACGCGCGCGGCCCCCGGAACCCACCGGGTTTCCGGCGGACGCACGGAACCCGGTCGGATGAAACGGACATGGACCTGAATACGCTCCTGCGCTCGGTCGCCGCCGCGGCAGCCCTGGGCGCCGCCTGGCTGATCGTGGACCCGTCGCGCGACCGCGCGGCGCCGCGCCCAAAGTCCGCCCGCCCCTCCGATTCCGGGGCCGTGGCCGCGACCCGGCCCGGTGAGCAGGGGCGCCCCGCCGCCGACTCCGACGGCGCCCCGCTGGACGGCCTGGCGATCCAACTCCACGGCACGTCCTACTACATGCCCGAGTATCTCCGCATGATCGGCGAGATCGCCGACCTCGGCGCGAACACCGTCATGCTCGTGACGCACGGCTGGCAGACCCACGCGGGGACGTGCGACCTCCGCTTCAATCCCGGCCGATCCCCGCGGCTCGTCGATATCGGCCGGCTCTGCGACGCGGCCCACGAGCGCGGCCTGCGCGTCGTGCTCATGCCCGTCGTGCTGCTCTCTGCGCCGCGGAACACCGAATGGCGCGGCCAGATCAATCCGCTGGCGGGGTGGGACGAATGGTTCCGGCGCTATACCCGCTTCATGCTCGAGTGGGCCCGGCTGTGCGAGGCGCACCGCGTCGAACTGCTCATGGTCGGGTCCGAACTCATCAAGACGGAGCAATACACCGACCGCTGGCGGCAACTGATCGGCGAGGTCCGGCAGTTTTACCGCGGCAAACTCGGCTACTCCGCCAACTGGGACCACTACACCACCGACAAGGTCGGCTTCTGGCCGCAACTCGACTACGTGGGCATGACCAGTTACTACACCCTCGCCGCCGGTCCGCGACCGACCCTCCAGGAAGTGATGAACCGGTGGGCGCCCATCAAGGCCCGGATCCTCAAGTTCCAGCGCGAGGTCCGGAAGCCGATCCTCTTCACCGAGGTCGGCTGGTGCAGCCAGGAAGGGGCCGCGTCCGAATCGTGGAACTACTACCACAACCAAAAGGCCACCGCCGGCGGACACGAGGAGCAGGTCACCTGCTACCGCGCGTTCATCAACACCTGGGGCGAGGTCCCCGAAGTGGGCGGCACGATCTGGTGGGAGTGGACCAACGAACCGGGCGGGGCGGCGGACTTCAACTACACCCCGAAAGGCAAGCCCGCCGAACAGGTTCTGCGCGAGTTCTTTTCCCGCCGCCGCCCGGCTCCCTGAAGCCGGCGCCGCGCGGGGCGGAACGCAGGTCGAACGGCCGCCGTCGATTGTGTGAGTGACGCCGGGCGGGATCGAGATTTTTTCCGCGCGGTGTTCTGGGGCAGATAATAACGGCGGCGGGAGCGGTTTCTGTAAGGTTTAGGGCTCGGGCGTGAAATGATCGCAAGAACCGAACCGGGGCTTGCGGGCCGCCGGGAGGGTCGGTACAGTTCCATCCTGAATCGCACGCGGTCGGTACGATTCTGTCTTGGAAGAAGGAGATCGAAATCATGGCGAGTCGAGTGTTGCTGGCGTGTTGTCTCGTGGCGGGACTGGTCGGGTGCGATCAGTCGCAAAGCCAGATGCAGATGGGTCCGCCCAAGAAGCCGGATCCGTCGCCCGAACTGTCGAAACTGAACATGTTCGTGGGGCACTGGACGGGCACGGCGGAGATGGTCAAGCCCAGCATGGAGGAGATGAAGAAGTCGATGCCGCCGGGACACGACGCTCCCTCGTCGTTCGCGGGCGGAAACAAGACGGAATGGGTGATGGGCGGGATGTATCTGAAGAGCGAGGGCTGGTACGAAATGGGTCCGGATCAGAAGGCGAACTACGTGGAATACATCACGTGGAACCCGCGGGACAAGAAGTACCACTCGATCTACATGAACGACTGGGGCGAGCGCGGCGACGGGACGATGACGCTCGCGGACGACGGCAAGACGTTCCACGGCAAGTGGACCGGCTGCAAGCCGGACGGAACGCCGATGACCGGCTGCGGCACGGTGACGTTCTCCGACGCCAACACAATGACTTGGAACTGGCGTGAGACGGGTTTCTTCGGCCAGACGCTGATGGAGATGAAGGGCACGAGCCGGCGCAGTCCGTAATCCCGCGGACAACCGCCTGTTAAACGCTGTTTCACAACCTGCTCTGGCACAGGCGGAGGGCGAGCAGGGGCGAGCCCGACGGGCCTCAGTTTGCACCCGTCGCGGCGGGTGCCACAGGGTATTGAATCAGTCCCTTAGTTGCATCGGTGCCTATTGCGCCCCCGGAATCCCCCCGGATTTTGGGGGCGTTCTTTTGGATTGATGGACGGGACGACGGGGCGGTAGGATTCCGGCAAAATGCGGGGCGGCGTTCACCGCGGCGGCCATGAAAGCCGCGGCGGCCGGCCCGCTGGTCTGAGGAGGATGTCGGATGGCACGTCTCTTTCGGGACATCACGGAAACGATCGGCAACACCCCGCTCGTTCGCATCAACCGGATCATCCAGTCAAAGGCCGAGGTTTATGCCAAACTCGAGTTTTTCAACCCCCTGAGCAGCGTCAAGGACCGGATCGGGGTCTCGATGATCGAGGCGGGCGAGAAGTCCGGCCGGCTGAATAAGGACTCGGTCGTCATCGAGCCGACGAGCGGCAACACGGGCATCGGGCTGGCGTTTGTGTGCGCGGCGAAGGGGTACCGGCTGACCCTGGTGATGCCGGAATCGATGAGCATCGAGCGGCGGGCGCTGCTGCGGGCGATGGGAGCCGACCTGGTGCTGACGCCGGCGGCCGAGGGCATGCGCGGTGCGGTGGCCCGGGCGAACGAACTGGTCGCCAAGACGCCCAACGGCTTCATGCCGCAGCAGTTCGACAACCCGGCCAACCCGGAGATCCACCGCCGCACTACCGCCGAAGAGATCTGGAACGACACCGACGGCCGGGCGGACATCCTCATCTCCGGGATCGGCACGGGCGGGACGATCACCGGCGTGGGCGAGGTCATCAAGAAGCGAAAGCCGTCGTTCCGCTGCATTGCGGTCGAGCCGGAGGAGTCGCCGGTCCTCACGCAGCAGCGCGAAGGCCAGCCGCTCAAGCCCGGCCCGCACAAAATTCAGGGCATCGGCGCGGGGTTTGTGCCCAGCGTCCTGAACACCGACATTTACGACGAGATCGTCCGTGTGAACTCGGCCGACGCCATCTCCTGGGGCCGGCGGCTGGCCAAGGAAGAGGGCATCCTCGGCGGAATCTCCTCCGGCGCGGTGATGGCCGCGGCGAACCAGGTCGCGCTGCGGACCGAAAGCGCGGGCAAGATGATCATCGTCGTGATCCCCTCCAGCGGGGAGCGCTACCTGAGTACCGCCCTGTTCCAGGACGCCTGACGTAAAGCGCCCTGCGGCCGGGACGCGCGGCTCCGACCCGCCGCTATAATGCCCGTGGCCGCGGCTGCGACAGGGAGAGATCAACCTGGTCCGGGCGGCGGCGCGCGGCCGCGGGGCGGATTTCCCGGGCGGACGTTGTTGCGGAAACCATGAAGTCGACCTTGGGAATCTTTGGGTTGTTGGCGGCGTCGGCCGGCGGCTGGGTCGGTTACCGGGCCCTGTTCGGGGAGGGGTCGCCGACCCGGTACGTGACGGTCGCCGTCGACCGCGGCACGATCGTCTCGACGGTCTCGGCGACCGGGACCATCGAGCCGACGACGAAGGTGCTCGTCGGTTCACAGGTCAGCGGCACGGTGACCAGGTGGTACACCGACTTCAACCAGCCGGTCCGGAAGGACGAGGTGCTGCTGGAACTCGACCAGGACCGGTTCAAGACGGCCCTGGCGCAGCGCGAGGCGGCGTTGAAGGTGGCCCAGGCGCGGCTCCAGGAAGCGCGGGTCCGGCACGCCGACGCCGAGCGGGAGCGGAACCGGATGAAGGCCCTGTTCGAGCGCCGCGCGGCCAGCGAGAACGAGTTCCAGGTCGTCTGCGCGGTCGAGGAACAGGCGGCCGCGGTCGTGCGCGCGGCCGAGGCCGAGTGTGACTCGGCCGTGGCGGAGCGCGACGCCGCGGCGGTCGAGTTGAGCCGCACCGTGATCCGCAGCCCCATTGACGGCATGGTGATCTCGCGGGACGTGGACGAGGGCCAGACGGTCGCGGCCTCGCTTCAGGCCCCGACCCTGTTCACGATCGCGGCCGACCTGCGGACGATGCAGGTCGACGCCAACGTGGCTGAGTCCGACGTCGGGCGGATCCGCGAGGGGATGCCGGCCGAGTTCACGGTGGACGCCTACCCGGGGCGGCGGTTCCGGGGCGTGGTGCGTCAGGTGCGATTTAACCCGACGATCGTCGACAACATCGTGACCTACGTGACGATCGTGGACGTCGACAACCGCGACCTGCTCCTTCGGCCGGGCATGACCGCCAACGTGTCATTCGAGGTGGCCCGCGCGGACGACGTGCTCCGCGTGCCGAACGCCGCCCTGCGATTCACGCCCGAGGACCCGCTGTCCCTCGGGTCGGTCCCCGTGGGCGCGCCGACGACCGGTCCACGGCAGCCCACCGTACACCTGCTCGCCGAGGGCGAGCCGCGTCCCGTCGAGGTCGAACTGGGCCTGACCGACGGCAGTTTCACCGAACTGCGAAAACCGACGCTCGCCGCGGGCGACTCCGTGATCATCGAACGACGCTGGGACAGCGCGATGGGGAGCCGCCAGCCGGGACCGCCTCGGGGCGGCACGCCGCGAGGGGCCATGAGGCGGCTGTAACGCCGCGCTGGACGCCCCCCGCCGGCGCAATCCGGGGCGCCGTCGGTGAGGTCCGCGGCTCCGCAGCGGAGGTTGACCCATCCTCGATCCCGACGCCTCGCCTCCGCACCGTGAACCACCCGCCGATCCTGGGATCCGCCCGCCCATCCCAGGCGAGACGCTGGTCGACACGCGGGACCTGCACAAAACCTATCACCTCGGCGAAGTCCAGGTCCACGCTGTTTGCGGCGTCTCGCTGACGATCCCCGCCGGCCAGTTCGTCGCCATCATGGGCGCGAGCGGCTCGGGCAAGTCGACCTTCATGCACCTGCTGGGCTGCCTCGACCGGCCGGACCGGGGCACGTACCGCCTGGCCGGGCGGGAAATCACGGGGCTGTCTCCACGCGAACGGGCGCGGCTTCGCAACCGGTGGCTGGGCTTCGTGTTCCAGAGTTTCAACCTGCTCGCCCGAACCAGCGTGCTGGACAACGTGGCCCTGCCGCTGATGTACGCGGGGATGCGCCGCAGGCAGCGGCGGCGCACCGCGCAGGAAATGCTCGAACGGGTGGGACTGACCGACCGCGCCGCGCACCATCCCAACCAACTCAGCGGCGGGCAGCAGCAGCGCGTGGCCATCGCCCGGGCCCTGGTAACGCGGCCGATCCTGCTTCTGGCCGACGAGCCGACCGGCAACCTCGACAGCCGCACGAGCGTCGAAATCCTCGCGCTGCTGCAGGAGTTGAACCGCCGCGACGGCCTGACGATCGTCCTGGTCACGCACGAGGCGGACGTGGCGCGCTTCGCCCAGCGGCGCGTGACGTTCAAGGACGGACTCGTTCACCAGGACACGCCGGCCGAGCGGCCGGTCGCGGCGGCCGACGTATTACGCGCCGGTGCGGCGTGAGGCGCGAGCCTTGGTCGATTGACCGGGGCGTCGCCTGCTCGGCGGCGCGGAGGGGGGCAGGTCGGCGTTCTAAGTGCAACCGCAGAATGAATCATTCGTTGTGGGACAGGCGTCTCGCCTGTCCTTGCACCCGCCGCGGCGGGTGTCACTGGAAAGATTCTGCGGCTCTACTTAGTTTTCTTCGCTTCGCGGCCGGGCGCCGCGGAAGCAGATACGGCCGCGGGTGTGCAGGAAGCGCGTGAAACCCGCCAGCAGTTTCTCGAACAGTTCCGGTGTCCGGCCGACGAGTTGCGCGGCCGACAGGTCGAGCACGATCTCGCGGACGGCGGGGCTGTCGCAGGTCTCGCGGAGACGTTTGAGCAGGCACGCGAGTTCGTCGAATTCGAGCGCGGGCAGCCGCGGGCGGATGCGGAGAACGCGCGTGTCGTCGGCGGTGAACTCCCAGCAGTCCAGAAGCCGTCCCGCCTCGCGTTCGACGGTCTGAGGATCCTCGTCGATGCAGGCCAGTTTCATGGCAGGGCCTCCGGCCGCGCCTTTCGCGGGCGCGGCGGGCCGGTTCGTCGACCGCCCTCTGCGACGCGGGGCGCGCGGGGGCGGATCGTCCGTGGCGAGGATGTGCCGGGGGTTGCCGAAAGATGCTAGGCGCGAAACCCGCCCCCAGTCCAGTTTGATCCGGCGCACGCGACGGTCAGCGTCGTGCACGGTGTCCGATGGGGAATGACGCGGTTCGATCGGGGGGGGCCGGCCGCGGCCGCACGGTCGCCGAATGGAACCTGCGCGTCGAAGGCCTCGACAACCACTGGCTCGATTGCCTCGTCGGCAGCGGCGTCGCCGGCTCAATTCACGGCGCGATCCTCTTCGGTACGGACGCCCGGCCAGCGCCGCGCCCGCGCGTCCGGCTGTCCGAGCTGCAGGGGGCGCGGCGATGAACAAGCCTCCGACGCAACCCCAAACGGAGCAAGACGAACAGCGAGGCCTACGTTGCCCCAAGTGCGGCTGTGGCCACTTTCGGGTGCTCTACACACGCGCGGCGTGGGGCAACCACATCATCCGAAGGCGTGAATGTCGCCAATGTGGCCGCCGGATCACCACCCATGAACAGTCGTCGGGATGACATCGGATCGCGGTCGCGAATGCAGCACCGGAGGGCCGGTCATTGGGTACATAACGTAACATGCTGTCAAGCAGCGGCTTATGAAGATTCTCGCGTTTCCGTTTTTCCGCCTTGACCTTACACCTAGCTCCAAGGCGTATATTATCAATGGCATGAAAACAATGGCCCCGGACAACGGATTACTGACCATCGGCCACGCGGCCGAGGCGGCGGGCGTGGCGGCGACAACGCTGCGCTACTACGAGCGCGAGGGCTTGCTCCGACCGTCGTCGCGGTCCCACACGCGGTATCGACTCTATGACGCCGAGGCCGTCGAGCGACTGCGGTTCATCCGCGCTGCGCAGGCCGTCGGGTTTACGCTCGACGACATCCGGCTGCTTTTGGACCTCAATGCCGATGACCCGAAAGTCTGTCGTTCGGAAGTGCAGCGCCTGCTGGAGCGGCGCCTCGCCGACGTGAAGCAGAAGATGAAGGACCTCAAGCGCGTCCAGGCCGTCTTGGGGCGCAGCCTGGACCGGTGCCGGGCCTCACAGGGAGCGTGCCCGGTGCTCAAAGACCTCAGCCCCGCGAAAGCAAGAAGGAGAACATGATGCGTAGAGCCTCAATCCTCGCAATTGCCGCGTCCAGCGTGGCGCTACTGACGGTCGCTGCCTTCGGCGCAATGCGATGGGCGGCAACGTCAACCGAACGGCCGGACTGTCCGGGCAAGATCGTCTGTCCAGTGACCGGCGAGCTGGTTTGCCGGGACAAGTGCCCGACGGTTGATCCCAACCGGCCGGATTGCCCTGGGCGGATCGAATGCCCGCAGACCGACGAAATGATCTGCGTCGACAAATGCCCGCTCGGCGCAAAGGCCAAGGGCCAGTCGAAGAGCTGCTGCGGCGCGTGCTGCGAGAAGAAGTGACTCGCCGTCAAACCCGCTAAACCGACCTCGAAAGCGACGGATTGGCGTGATGAAGGTACAACTCCTTTAGTTTGCAGGCTGTCCGACCGCCGATGGTGCGGGGGCGCGCTAACGCGCGCCTTGCACGCGGCCGGGCTTCCACCGCTGTTCGATGAGATCGACGTCGGCGCGCCCACCACGTCGGCGCCGCTTCGACAGTGGGGCTCACCCTCGATCTTCATCGACGGCGTGGATGTTGGTGGTGCAACCGAGCCCACGGAATTGACGTGCCGTATTTACGCGCGGGACTGCTGTTCCTCGCCAGCCGGCGCCCCTAAGGAGGCGATGATCCACGAGTTCTGTAGGGTGGGTTGTACCCACCCCCCAATACTTGTCTTGGCAAACTCCCTCCCGAAATTCAGAACTGCGCCCGTTCCGATCGTGGTGGGTCGAGTACGACCAACCCTGAAGCGCTGCGCGGGAGCCGGTGTGTCAAGAATCCCGTTCCGGGCGGCCATTCAGCCCCGTAGCGCCGCCGCCTCCTGCCGGGCGGTCTGGGCGAAACTGCTCTCGGGAAACTCGGCCACGATCCGGTCGTAATATTCCCGCGCGCGGCCCACCTCGCCCTTCTGCGCCATCTCCCGCGCCATGCTCAGCCACAGTCTGCACTTCTTGCCCGCGCGGGCCTCCTGCACCGCCACGCGAACGTCGCGGTCCGCATCCATCTCCTTCAGCCGCTTCTTCGCCTTCGCGGCGGCCGGCGACTTGCCGAACGACTTGACGACCTGCCCGTACGCCTCCCAGGCGTCGGCATACTTCTTGCGTTTGAAGAGTTTGTCGGCGTCCGCGAGGGCCTCGGCCGCCGCGCGGGCCTCCAGGCCGCCGTCCTTCTTCGGCGGCTTTTCCTTGAGCGTGGCTTCGATGGTCTTTTCGGCCTCGTCGGCGCTGTGGCCCTTGTAAACGATGTTCCCCTCGGGATCGACGACGAACACGGTCGGGAAGCCGCGGACGCCGTAGGCCTTCAGCGTCGGGCGGGCGCCGCTGCCGACGATGTAATTAATGCGGTGCTTGCGGATGGCCTTCTGGACGATGCCCTTCGGCTCGTCGCTGAGCGCCAGCAGCACCACGCCCTTCGGACCGTACTTTTTGTGCATCTGGACCAGATGCGGGATGCCTTTGCGGCACGGCCCTCACCACGTCGCCCAGAACTCGACCATGAGGATCTTGCCCCTTAGGTCCTCGGGCTTGATCGCCAGTTTGCCGGGCGTGTTATGCCAGGTCTCGGCCGTGATCTCCGGCGCGGCGGCGCCCACGTCGACCGTCGCCCGCGCGGCGCTGGAGATGGCGAGAACGCCCGCCCCCAGCCAGATGGTTCGGTGCATCATTTGATCCTCCGCATATCGGCGGCGCTGCGCGGCGTTCCGATCGACAGCGCCGCGGCCGCGCCTCGGACCGGGCCGGTTGCTCCCGGCCCACGACCATTATAACCGGCCCCGGCCGACACAAGGCCCGGCCCCAGTGGGCGATACAGGACTCGAACCTGTGACCTCCTCGGTGTAAGCGAGGCGCTCTACCAACTGAGCCAATCGCCCGGCGACCGGGGGCATGATAGCCGCATTCGGCCGGCCAGACCCGCGCCGGCGTCTTCCAACCGACGACGGATTTAGTTATAGTGATAGGGCCGTCATTTTTGCGGCGTGGCCTGATTCGATTCACTTGGTCGTCGCGGGGGCCTTGGAGCAGGAGATGATTCGCACCCGACAGGCGTTGGCTCGGGCGGTGTCCCGGGCGGTGGTCGTGTTCTGTCCGCTGGCGTTGGCCGGCCCCCTGTCGGCCGGGGAAGAAGCGGCCAAGCCGCCGCGCGGGCGGTTTGTCAAGATTAACTCGGCCGCCCGGGCGCCGGTCGAGGCGCTGGGGCTGCGGCCGCGGCTGTCGCTCGATTACGGGGCGTTCGTCTGGCAGGAACTGGACGAGGCGGACTTCGCGCGGCTGCAAAAATCCGGCGCGGCGTTTGAGGATCAGTCCGGCGCGTTCGTCCTGCGGCTGGGCGAGACCGCCTTCGACCCCCTGGCCGCTGAGCCGCAGTTCGAGGGGGCGTGGGGAGCGGTGCGGGTCGACGGCGCGGAGTTGCGGCTGGTGCAGTTCGTCGGGCCGAGCCGGGACGAGTGGCTGCAAGACCTGCACGGCCGCGGCCTGAAGGTCGTGCAATACGTTCATCCGTACACGTACATCGTCTGGGGCGAAGCGGCGGCGATGCCGGCCCTGCGGGCCGGGGGCGCACTGCGCTGGACGGGCGACTTCGTGCCGGCCTATCGGGTGCTGGCGCGATGGCGCGCGCTGGAGGCGCGGCGCGTGCCGGTCAAGGTGCTGCTCTATCGGGGCGCGGACGTCGCCGCGGCGCTGCGCGAGATTGCGGCCGCCGGTGGAAAGGTGGAGGGTCGCGGGCTGATTGACGAGGTGCTGGAAGAGGCGTCGGTCGTGATCGACGGCCCGCGGCTGGCAATTATCGCGGGCATCCCGGGCGTCTACAGCGTGCAGCCGATCCCCACCGACGGCGGCCTGCGCGGCGAGATGAGCGACCAGGTGTGCGTGAACAACGTAAACATGAGCAACCAGGCGTTTCCCGGCTACCCGGACTGGCTGACCAGCGTGGGGCTTTCCGGCGCGGGCGTGATCATCGCCAACGTCGACAGCGGCATCCAGGACAGCCACGTCAATCTGGTCAACCGCATGAACCCCTGCTCGGGGACGACCTGCGGCGGCGCGACCTCCAGCAGCCACGGCACGCACACGGCGGGCATCATGGCGGCCGACGGCTCCTCGGGCGTGCGGGACAGTTTCGGCTTTCTGCGCGGGCTGGGCATGGCGCCCGGCGCGCGGCTGGTCGAGCAACTCTACAGCCCGACCTTCACGCAGCCCGGCGGCATGCTCTACCTGATGACCGAATCGCAGCGAAACGGCGGCGCGCTCTCGGGCAACAGTTGGGGCCCGGCCGGCACGCCGCGCGGATACGACGGCGACACGCGGCAGGTCGACGTCGGCGTGCGCGACGCCGATCCGCAGGCCGCCGGCAACCAGCCGCTCAGTTTTGTCCTGTCGTTCATGAACGGCAACGGCGGCACCAGCACACAGGGCACGCCGGACGAGGCGAAGAACATCTTCACCATCGGCTCGACGAAGATGCAGAACAGCGGCACCGGCTCGCAGATCCTCCAGATCAACGACCTCTCGTCGAACACCGCGCACGGCCCGGCCCTCGACGGCCGCAAGATCCCGCACATGGTTGCCCCGGGTTGCAACGTCGATTCGACCGTGCCGACGAACAGTTACGGCCTGCTGTGCGGGACGAGCATGGCCTCGCCGCACACGAGCGGCGCGGTGGCGCTGTTCATCGAGTATTACCGCGGCCTGCCGACGTACACGGTGGACCCCAGCCCGGCGCTGATCAAGGCGGCGTTCTGCGCGGCGTCGAAGGACCTTGCGGGCAACCGCGATGCGAACAACGGCATCCTCGGCCACCCGTTCGACAGCAAGCAGGGCTGGGGGCGGATGCAGGTCGAACAGACCGTCGCGCCGGCCGTCTCG
>Ga0187893_10004836_pt1 | contig 25087 bp, 19 predicted proteins | sample MA1701074metaG_FD_139574 | JGI IMG/M metagenome (GOLD analysis project Ga0187893, IMG submission 139574) | White microbial mat communities from a basaltic lava cave in the Kipuka Kanohina Cave System on the Island of Hawaii, USA - MA170107-4 metaG ... | reverse complement strand
CCTCGATTACGTACTGAAGAGCATCCCTAACATCCTGGTCCTTGCATAGCCATCGCGTGCTTCCATGCCGCGCCCACCGTTTTCGATCGGGTCCGGCGCCTTCGACGCGGTTGAACTCGCGGCTGGCATACGATTTGAACTCGTTCATGATTCTCTCGGGTCGAATCTCGACCTCCACAAGGACGTGCACATGGTTGGATCTGACGTGCGCGGCCAGCAGGTTCCAGCCACGGTGCGCGCAATGCTTCTGCAAGGGTCACCAGCACCACTGCCCGGCCCGCTTGGTCAAGCACTCAAACACCGCTCCCTTGCGGTCACGGCTCAGCCCGGCCTCCGTCTTGCGCCGGATTGAACGAGGAGAGACCATGGTCGCGGCGGTCTCAGAGTAGCTTGGCGTGCTACTACGCTCGGGTTTCCTCGATTCGTCTGCATTCCTGCGAATCTATCACTTTCATGTCGCCTTGACATTTAGATTCTCTCTCGCCTTGACATCTTCGCCACAGGAGTGATAGGTTGCCGACGAAAGGCGACTTCCATGTCTATTCGCTTTCTGCTCATACTTCTGATCGCTCTTGTTCCCTCATCCTGGAGCCAAACTGAACGCGCCATCATTCTGGGAACCGTCAGTGACGATTCCGGCTCAGTCATTCCCGGCGCCGCCGTCACGGTTACGAATATTGGAACAGCCGAAAGACGGTCCGTCACCACCAACGACCGCGGGGACTACGATGTTCCGGCCCTCAACATCGGGCAATACGAGGTCTCCGTCGAACATGCCGGGTTTCGCAAAGAAGTAGTCAAGGGCATCGTTCTCGTGGTGAACCAGCGCGCCCGCGTCGACTTCAAGATGCAGGTGGGCGCGGTGACACAGGAAGTGCTGGTCCAGGGAATGGCGCCATTGGTCCAGACCGACGACGCTACTGTCGGCCACATTATTGACGAGCGAAAGATCCGCGAGTTACCGATCCCCGGCAAGCGGAATATGTATCTGCTGGCGCTGCTGGGCGCGGGGATGAGCCGGGGGCCGGCTTCGAGCGTGACGACTTCCGGTTTCGGTCCGGGCTTTGGCATCTCCGCCATGGGTCAGAAGGTCCACAACAACTGGATCATGCTCGACGGGGCGCCGCTGCGGACCTCGATCCACGCCGCGGTACGAATGCGGCCTTCGGTGGAGGCACTTCAGGAATTCCGCGTCGAAGCAGGATTCTACTCCGCCGAGTTCGGCACTGAGTCCGGCGCGCAAATCATCTCCACGATCCGGCCCGGGACCAACCAGTTCCACGGAACGCTATTCGAATTCCTCCGAAACGAGAAGCTGGACGCGCGCAACTTCTTCGAGAATCCCCTGGTTCCCAAGAGACCTCTGCGGCGCAACAACTACGGCGCGGTCGTGAGCGGCCGTATTATTCCGGACAAGCTGTTTTTCACCGCCAACTACGAGGCATTCATCGAGCGGCGCAGCAGCCAGGGCTCGGCGATCTACCCCACCAAGCGCATGATGTCCGGCGACCTGACCGAGCCGGCCTTCCGCGCCAACCGCGATCCCACTGGCGCCCTGACGCCTATCCGCGATCTGCTCACCGGCCAGCCATTCCCCGGTAACCAGATTCCGGCTAGCCGCATCGCCATGCAGGCGCAGCGGCTCTTTCAGTTCTGGCCGGAACCCAACTTCGGCTCGCCCCTATTCAACGGCCAGACCAACTTTAGCGGCCAGAGCCGCAGCACAGTTGATGACCGCCAGGTCTTCACTCGGATTGACTACAACCTCGGCGTCAAGGACAGGTTTTTCGGCCGGTATGGGATTCAGGACATCAACGAATTTGGCGGCAGCCTCAACCCGCATCGTTTCTTTGGCCAGGACCGCCCGAAGCGCCAGCAGAACGCGACCCTTACTTACACCCGGCTGATCTCAGCCACCAAGCTGAACGAGCTGACCGTCTCTTACAACCGCGACATCTTCCAGACCCTCGACCGCATCAGCGGCCAGGACTTCAACATCGCGCGCGACCTGCTCATCCCAGGCCAGACCAACGATCCCTTCACCACCGGCGTCCCGTCCATCGGGATTACCGGTGTCTCAGGTGTCGGCAATACAGTCCCTAACACCATCTGGGACGAGTCCCGCCGAATCGCGGACACGTTTTCCTTCTCCCGAGGGCGGCATTCCCTCAAGATCGGCTCGGAGTTCTTCCACGTCTTGTTGCGTCGTGAAACCTATCAGTTCGTCACCGGGCAGTTCGACTTCACCGGAATTCACAGTGGTCAAGGATTGACCACCGCGGCTCGCGAAAGTCTGGCCTGGGCGGATTTTCTCCTGGATCAGCCGGCGCAGGTGCGCACCGCCCATAGCGAGGTCACCGGTTTCAAGCCTGGCCAGTTCACGCGGCTTTTCTCTTGGCGGTCCCACACGTTTATTACCAACGACTGGAAAGCCACGCCACGCCTGACCGTGAATCTCGGATTAAGGTACGAGTTCAACTCAGTGCTGCGCGATATCCGCGGCGGGACGCGCAACTTCGATTTTCGAACGCAGGATCTCTTCCCCGCCCCTGGTGTCTCAGCGCCGCTATACAATCCCGATTACGATAACTTCGCGCCACGTATCGGTCTGGCGTTCCGTCCTTTCAGCGACAACAAGACCGTGGTGCGGGCGTCCTACGGCGTCTTCTACAACGTCAACATGCTCAACAACCTTACGGAAAGCTCGAAGAATATTCCGTTCAGCGCCGGTATCAACGAGCTAAACAACGCCGGGCAAGTGCGGATCCGCATGTCGAACGCGGTTGTCGGGGTGAACGCAGCGGCCACGCAGGCTCGCGAGGTACTGGCCGTTCCGGACAACTACGGTGTCGGCGACGCCCAGCAGTGGACCCTGAATATCCAACGGGCGCTTCCCAGGAACATGGTCTTCGAGATCGGGTACGTAGGCTCGAAGTCGAGTCACTTCGACCGGCCGCGGACCTTCAATGCTATCAACCTTCTGAACGGGGAGACGCGGAAACCCTTTCCTCAGTGGGGGAATATCGAACTGATCACGACCGATGCATCAGGGAACTACCACGGCCTCCTGACGAAGGTCGAGAAGCGGTTCTCTCAGGGCTTGACGTTCCTCGCAACCTACACTTGGGCAAAGACCATGTTCGACTCTTTTGCCGGCAACGCAGCCGACCGCCACAACAGCCCGTTCGACCTCAAAGCGGAAAAAGGACTGGCGGAAACCGATCAGCGTCACCGCGCCACCGCGTCGTGGCTCTATGAGCTACCCTTTTTCCGCGGCCGCACGGGTTGGCTCCCTCGCATCGCGGGTGGCTGGCAGACCAATGGCGTTTTGACGCTGGAAACTGGCTTGCCCTTCTATCCCACGCAAAGCGTTCAGCCTCTCGCGGACGAGTGCTCGCGTTGCACGCGGCGTCCCGATCGCATCGCAGACGGGAACCTCCCAGGCAGCGAGCGGACTGTCCAGCGCTGGTTCGACACCTCAGCCTTCCGTTTGGCTTTAGGCCACTACGGCAGCTCGGGCCGCAACGTCCTAACTGCGCCGGGCCTGACGAGCTTCGACTTCTCGCTGTTCAAGAACTTCCGTATCACGGAGCATAAGAACCTGCAGTTCCGGTGGGAAATGTACAATGCCACTAACACGCCGCCACTCAATCCGCCCAATCGCGGTATAGGTACCGGAACGTTCGGCCAGATTACCAGCGCTGGACTGGCGCGCGAGATGCAGTTCGGTTTGAGGTTCGAGTTCTAAGGGCTCATGCCAGCGCCGACAGCAGCCGATTGATGTCCTCCATGTTGTTGTAAAGCGCGGGGGAGATGCGGATGCGATTCTCCCCGGCGCTCGTCACCTGGATGTTGGCCTTTCGCAGCCTCCCTTCAGTGGCTTTCAAGTCCTTGGTCTGGATTACGACGAGTGAGCTGGCTGCGTTCACCGGGGTAATCAGTTTGTAGCCCAAGCTAGGCAACTCTTTTCTCAAGCGGTCGCACATCGGTTTGGTGTAGGCGTAAATATTGTCCACGCCCAGAGCCAGCATGCGCTTGAGTGCCTCGTATTGTCCGGCATAGGCAACGTAGCTGACATTTCCGGGCTCGTAGCGGCGGCCGTTTGTAGGAGCGGCGTAGGGAAAATCATCCGCCGCCGCGTCCCGAGCGGTCACCCAGGGCGCATAATTGAAACGAACATAACCCGGGAAGCTGAGGTCCTTGACAACCGAGCCTTGGAGATCTTCCCGGACGTAGAGGAAGCCGACCCCGCGCGCGCCCTGGAGCCATTTGTAGTTGGAGCAGGCGGCGAAGTCGATACCGAGGGCTTTGACGTCCAACGGGACGCTGCCGGCGGCCTGAATAATATCGGCATAGAGGTACGCGCCGTGGGCGTGGGCCAGATTGCTGATCGTTTTGGCATCCTCGACCCAGCCGTTCACGTTGGAGACCAGGGTGATGGAGACGAGCTTCGTTTTGTTGTCGATGACCTTCTCCATGTCGCGAAGGTCGATGCGCCAGTCACGGTGTTTCACGATCCGGACATCCATCCCGGACTTCCGCCGGCCAATGTAGTCGTGCACCGAGCCAGCGTAGTGGAGATCGTTGGTGACAAGGTTGCCGCCGGATTCCTGGATCCTCAGGCCGTTGACCACTGCGGCCTCGCCAGCCTTGGTGCAGACGACGAGACCGATCTCCGAGGGCTTGGCGTTGATGAGCTTCGCGAACAGGGGTTTGACCTGGCGCAGAGCTTCGTTCGCGTACTCGCCGCGTCCTTCGCCGGCGCCGTACATGTGAAAGTCCATGTAACGCCGCATCCCCTCCGCAGTGTACTTGGGAAGCGGCATGTTGGCGGCCGCGTCAAGATAGACCTGCGACATTGCGCGCGGGAACTCCTTGCGGACAGCCTCGAAGGCCGAGGGCGTGGGGGCGGCCATCGCGAGGGATGCGGCGGCAGCGGGTGGGCCGATAAACTGACGGCGGTTGAGCTTCATCAGGGTTCTCCGTGCTGTGTTCGTGATTCCTAATCAACTACTGAGTACCGCGGCGGAAAGCCGGACCCCAGTGGCACACTGCCTCAAGGTCCTGAGTGTAGCGCGGGCCTGGATTGTTGACAATGCCTCGGTGACGAATGGAATCCTGGAATTGGAGAATGATTCAGATGGTGGTATTTAGGGCGCACCGACGGTGAGTTTCAGTTCTGGTTTGAAACTGCCCTCCCGCGATGAGAAATCAGCGCGCCCGGAGAAGAACGCCGCGACGTCCGCCGTCACATCCCATTCGACCCACCCCAGTTGGTTGTTGGTGACAAGGGCGGCGGCTGTGGGAGTCGCTTCGTGCTCGGGACAAACCGAAACCCAAAACTGCCGAAAACCCGCCGATCACATGTACATTTCGACTTCGAACTCTTCGCTTCGGGGGAATACGCTCGCATGCTGGAGAAGGAGTGGGGAGGAAATTCCTAGTCATCCAGATTGAGCCGTTCGGTGAGGCGGCCTCAAGGATAAACCGCTCTTGACCGAAGGTCATCCCAGCCCTTTCTGGCCGGCCTGCCTGCCGTTTTCATCCTCGCTCTTCAACATGCCTCGAGCCAGTTCCAGCGCCTTCCGCTTGGCTGGGTCGACCTTAGGATACTTGGGGTCAATCTCCTTCAACGCGTCGATAACAGCGGAGGCTACTACCAGACGTGTGCACCATTTATTGTCAGCAGGCACAACATACCAAGGGGCGTGTACGGTGGCTGTGTTGCGGACCATTTGCTCGTAAGCATGCATATACTCGTCCCAGCGCTGCCGGTCCCGGACGTCGCCAACCGAAAACTTCCAGTTCTTATCCGGTTTGTCCAAACGGTCCAGAAACCGCTTCTTCTGTTCCTTCTTGGATACGTGCAGGAAGAACTTCCGTATCAGGACTCCGTTGCGATGCAGGTAGCGCTCGAAGGCATTGATGTCCTCGAAGCGCTGCTTCCAGATATCTTTTATGGCCGGCAGCTTCTGGGCGGGGAGGAGTTCTGGATGAACCCGGACTACCAGCACCTCCTCGTAGTAAGAACGGTTGAAAATTCCAATACGCCCGCGCTGAGGAAGACGCTTTGCCGCCCGCCACAGAAAGTCGTGGTCCAGATCTTCTTCCGAAGGCGCCTTGAAAGAATGCACTTCGCAGCCCTGCGGGTTAATACCGGACATCACGTGCTTGATCACGCTGTCCTTCCCCGCCGCATCCATGGCCTGGAAGATCAAAAGCATGGCCCAACGGCCGTCGGCGTAGAGCTTGTCCTGCAACTTAGCCAACCGGGCGATATCCTTCGATAGAGCATCCGCTGCGAGCTGTTTGGACTGGAACTGCACAGAGGCGCTCGGATCGATATCTCTGAGCCGGAACCTCTTTCCTTGTGTAATTCGATACGGCTTGGCGAAATCAGCCACGTTCAGTAGGTCCAGCTACGGCAGCCTCAAGTAGGCCATGGAGGAAGTCTAGCTTATGTTCCACCGCGTTGGCATCCAATAATCACAACTTAGTCTTGCCGTGCTACGCTTGCCCCATGAAACGAACTGCATCCGCCATCTGGGAAGGGGATCTGAAGGCCGGCAAAGGCCGCATCTCGACCGCGAGCGGAGTTCTCAACGACACCCAGTACTCTTTCACCACGCGCTTCGAGAACGGCGTGGGCACCAACCCCGAAGAACTGATTGCCGCCGCTCATGCCGGTTGTTTCTCGATGGCGCTTTCCGGGCAACTCGGCGCCGCCGGACTGACCGCCACTTACATCCGCACCTCCGCCATCGTCACGATGGATAAGACGGACGCCGGTTGGACTGTCACCGCCAGCCATCTCGACGTCAGCGCCAAAGTCCCTGGCGCCTCGCAAGAAGCATTCAACAGCGCGACGGCAAATGCCAAGTCCGGCTGCCCGATCTCGCGGCTCCTCAACGCACAGATCACGATGGATGCGAAGCTGGACGCTTGATCCGGGCGGAGTGGCTGCCCCACATGACTATGGTGTTGCATTCTTGAGGAGGGAGGCTGGAATCCACTGGTGACCGAACGGATCCAGCACCACCGCCGTCCGGTGGCCGTACCGCTGGTCGGTGGGTTCAGCGACTGAAGTTGCTCCCGCATCGACCGCGCGCCGGTGCCACGCATCACAGTCCTCCACGTATAGAAAGAATCGGCTGGGTAGGGAGTGCCCTTCTTCCTGCGGTTCGCCCATTTCCAACACCGCGTCCCCGATGCGGACCGCGGCATGCATCACGCGGCCGGACTCTTCGAATACCCCCATCTCTTCGGCGGCGAACGCTCGCTTGAGAAAGTCGATGAAAGCTCGCGCCCGCGGCGGATGGACAAAGGGCACTACGGTCCCGAGACCTTCGGGAGCGATTGTGGAAGCGAAACGGGTGGCGATATACCAATAGTTCCCGGCGAAGTCCTTCACGAATCCGGACCGTTCGCCGTACGGGCGATCGGCGGGTTCGCCCATGGATGTGGCGCCGGCTTCCATCGCGCGCCGGTAGGCGGCGTCGCAATCCGGCACGTACACATGAAACGCCCCGATCCGCTCACGGCCGCCGGGCTCCCCCGACCCGATCATGAGCATGGAATCTCCAATACGGATCTCGGCATGGAACCCGGCCGGCGAGGGAGAGCGGAGCAACTCCTCGGCTCCGAAAGTGAATTTCAGGAATTCGATGAGTTTGGCTCCCTCCGAGACCGTGATATAGGGCGTGATGGTGCGGAAACCTTCACGAATGGGTGCTGCTGTGGCTGGGGTCATGGATGCTCTCCTTTGCAATTCAGTCTTCAAGCGAGACTGGAAATCCTTGGCCGGCATTTCGCGCAGCGCGCTGGCGGTCCGAACCAAAGCCCACAGCTCGGGATCGGACGTCTCAAATGGAGCGCGGGCGAGGATGGCGTCAATGGCTTGGTCGAGTAATTCGTCGAGCGCGCGGTCAGGCATGAGCGCCCTCCATTTGAGCCCGAAGATTTTCAATGGCCCGGAGCTGCAATTGTTTGACAGCGCCCTCGCTGCGGTCGAGCTCCTGAGCGATCTCGCGAATGCTCTTCTGCTCCACGAAGCGCATATGAATCACGCGAAACTGGGCTTCCGGAAGGCGGTCCAGTAACTGGAAAAGTATGGCGTTGCGCTCGATTTGTTCCGGCCCGGACTGATCGGCCTCCGAGGAAGGATCGCCAGACTCACGAAAGGTACGCGTCCAGTGGTCCGCAATCGCACGCGCGGCGATCCGCAACAGCCAGGCCGCAAATGGCGCACCGCGCCACTCAAACTTACGAATACCGGCTAAGGCTTCACTGAAGACCTCCGCCGCCAGGTCCTCGGCATAATGCCGGTCACCCACTCGCCGGGCAATATAGGCATACACACGGTAGAAGTTCTGCTCGTAAAGATCGGCAAAGCGGGACGGATCGCGCTGCGCCGCCTCCACCAGCAGCCGTTCATCATGGTCCTGGCTCATCGCCGCTTTTAAACGCTCTCAATCGGGTAATCCTGCGAAAGGTGCGAAAAGTTACGGGAAGCCCAGGCGATTCTACCGGCGGTTGCGATCCCTGCCTTTGACGTGGGCTCCGGCTGTTGAATGCCGCCGCGCTGAATAGAGCCGATCTCATTCACGACTTCTTAGCCTAGAGAGCGAACGCTTGAAGGCATTCGCCGCGATGCCCGCTCTGTACTCGGCCAATCTCTTCCCAAGGTCAATCGTTTTCGCGATGGGCGCCTGATTGACGCCATGCAGAGTGAACAGACCGGCTTTCAGCCGCTGCTCCATCCGGATGAGCTTCGGGTCCTGGACCGCTATTTGCGCTTCGTAATAGATGTCATCATGCATGCCATTTCGCGTATGGGTTGGCCGATCGGGCCTCTCGCCGGGCGGAGGTGTTTTGTCGATCTGAACGATGCCACGCGCCTTCAGGAATTCGTAGCTCCACATGTCTTCGGAATAATACTCACGGAGATAGTGAACACGCGCCGTTTCGTTTTTCCACTTGTTGTTGAGAGCCTTAGCTACCTTCTCCATCCCGGACTGGTTGCCGCCGCTATCTCCGATCAGGATGATGTCCCGGAAGCCGTGCGCCTTGTAGCTACGGCAAATGTCTGTCAGCAGCGCTTGGAATGTGGATTCTTCGACGCTGATGGTTCCGGGATAGCGCATATGACCCGCCGGTGTGGGCTCGATCGCGCCCTCCGGAACGAACTTCACAATTGGGGCAATCAGGGTATTTCCAATGGCCTTGGCAATGTAAGGCAACACAGTCTGCAGCACATAGTTGTGCTTGCCCCCGGCGACATATGGACCGTTTTGCTCCACCCCGCCCGTCCCTATAACAACAGTGGTTTTTCCCGCCTTGATCGCGTCGCGAACTTCCATCCACGTCAATTCTTCCGTCCACAGGCTGTCGCCAGGAGCGATGAGGCGCGGCGTATCGATCGGCAGCGAAGCTTGTGCCCGGACAGTAGGGCAGAGAGAGAGAAAGGCGATGGCCAGTGTGAACCGAGTGTTCCGCATCGCCGGTTATTATACAGGTGAGTGAAGACCAAGTGGGGCAGGATTGCATCCTGCTGGCCGATTTTCAATCGGCCTTCGGCAGGCCGGCTACCTTAACAATCGAGCCCTTCCCGCCGTCCTCGCAATTTGGCGAACAGTTTGGCTATCTTCATAGCAGCGAATATGAGCGCTTGCCAAGACTTTCGTTACGCCGTTAGAACTCTGAAAAAGAGTCCCGGCTTTGCGACTCTCGCAGGGTTGACGCTGGCCTTGGGCATCGGCGCGAACACCGCCATGTTTACCGTGGTCCGGTCGACGTTCCTGACACCTCTGCCATTCCCCGAGGAAGATCGGTTAGTGACGTTGTGGCATAGCAATCCGGAGGAGGGCGTCACGCGCGAGCTTGTTAGTCCCGCCAACTTCGTCGACTGGGACGCGCAGAACACCATATTCGAAGAATTGGGGGCTTGGCCAACCTCCAGTGACATTCTGACTGCGTTCAACATACGCTGGAAGGACTCTTCAGAGCGAGTGCGCGGAACCTACGTCTCGTCGGGTTTCTTTCGCGCGCTCGGCGTGCAGGCGCGTCTCGGGCGCACGTTTCTGCCGGAGGAAGACCGGCTGCGTGACCATCGCGCCGCAATCCTGAGTCATTCCTACTGGCAAACGCGGTTCGGTGGTGACCCGGCGGTCCTCGGCAAGACTATCGAAGTCGACACCTTCCGCGGTGGCGTTTACACGATCGTCGGAGTCATGCCCGCGAACTTCGGCTTCCCAGGCGACGAAGCGGTCTGGTTGCCGATCGCCTTTTGGGGTGGCGGTCCCTTGCCAGCAATCGATGAGGCCGGCCGTTGCTGTGCTTGGTTCAGCGTCGTTGGACGGTTGAAGCCGGGCGTCACGATAGAGCGGGCAAAAAGCGAAATGACCGCCTTGGCCCGTCGAATTTCCGACCGCCATCGAGCCGGGCGGCGCGCCTCCGATATCGAGGTAGTGCCGCTGCGAACGGAGATGGTCGGGCAGCACCGCACAGGACTGCTCGTTTTATTTGGCGCTGTTGGCTGCATTCTTTTGATTGCCTGTGCCAACGTTGCGAACCTGGCGGTTTCCCGCGCTGTAACGCGAAGCGCCGAAATGGCGATTCGGACCGCCTTGGGAGCCGGCGCCGCACATCTGGTTCGGCTGGTTCTCGTGGAAAGTTTCCTGCTGAGTGCGCTCGGGGCTGCGGCAGGAGTTCTGATGGCATTCTGGACGCAAGGGCTTCTGATTCGCGGCTTGGCGGGCAACGATCCGCTTTTTGTGGCCGCCGCGCGCATGGACTGGGGCGTTCTCGCCTTCACCATCGCGATTGCCTTGGCCGCCGCATGTCTTTGCGCGGTCTCCCCCGCTCTCCAGTTGGCATCCGGCAGCGTAGGATCGTTTCTGCAGGGCAGGGCTCGCTCCCACACCGCGGCGCCTCGCGGCAGTCTGCTTCTGCAGGTTTTCATCGCCGGCGAGGTGGCGCTCGCGGTCGCCGTGGTCGCTGTAGCTGGCTTGCTGATACGTAGCTTGTTGCAACTGCAGCGGGTCGATCCTGGATTTCGCGCGGAGAACGTTCTGGCTATGTCGTTAGATCTCACCGCCTCGCCTTTCCGCGGCCCCGGCAATCAGCAGCCCTACTTCCACGAACTGATGACGCGCATTGCCGCCCTGCCCGGCGTGCAGATGGTGGGCGCTGTCAGTGAAGCTCCGCTGAAACGCAGGCAAATGCCCAACCAGCCGGTTACACTCGACGGCCAGCCGTTCCGGTCCGCGGTCGAATCTCCTCAAGTGATTATGCGAGCGGCAACCCCGGGTTACTTTCCGATCATGGGTATCCCTCTGAGGAAGGGAAGACTCTTTACGGAGGGCGACGCAGGCGACGGAAAACTCGTGGCAATCATCAACGAAACAGCCGCGCGCCGCTACTTGCTTGGCACAGACCCGGTCGGAAAGCGGATAGCCATAGGAAGCGCCCAGCGGTTCGGATATTTTCGAGCCCCGCCTGCGCCTGGCCAGCCGGAGTGGCGGGAAATCGTAGGCGTCGTCGGAGACATCCGCAGTTCGGCGCTCGATCTGCCGCCCCAGCCGGAAGTCTACTATAGCTATCGCCAGTACCCGTGGTATAGCCCGACTCTGCTGGTGCGGACGTTTGGCGATCCCCAGCGCATCGTGGCGGCGATCCGGCGCGAGGCAGCGGCGCTGAGCTCGCGCGTCGTTGTAACCGAAGTCAAGAGCATGCAGGAGATCACCGGCGACTCCATCGCGCAGCCTCGCTTTCGTGCCGTCCTGACTGGGCTGTTTGCCGCCCTGGCAATGCTGCTCGGGACGTTGGGCATTTACGGCGTCATGTCGTACGCCACTGCCCAAAGAACGCAGGAAATCGGCATCCGAATGGCCCTTGGGGCGACGCAGACCGATGTCGCGTGGCTGGTGGTTGGCCAAACCATGCGCACCACCGCTATCGGTCTAGGTCTTGGTATCGTGGGCGCCTTGATCTCCGCGCGATGGACGTCCAGTTTGCTGTATGGCGTCGGTTCGGCTGATCCGATGACGCTCGCCGGCACTTGCTTGCTGTTTGGCGGCGCTGCACTCGTGGCGAGCTATATCCCGGCGCGGCGTGCGGCTGCCGTGGATCCCAGTATAGCGATGCGGAGGGAGTGACAGCACTGTTAGTCCGCGAAATGCCATATTGTTCACGATCGAGCCTGTGTTGTCCGGTTACCGGAATGTGGCCAGAAGCTCCTTGGTATCAGATCGGCCGCGTGCGGCAACTGGCGCCCCGGCCCTTTAGGCAGTACTCGTAACAGTTCTTGTGCGCGATGTAAACACGGCGGAAAGAATCGGCAAGTGTCCGGCCAAGTTCGAACCGTGGATCATCATAGATGACGGGGCAGGGATAATACCGCAGGTCACCGTCGACTTTCTGAAGGCACCGGCTAAAGTGGCACATCAAGGATTCGGGGGACTTGTTCAGCACCAGGAAGCAGTTCGTCGTGACAAAGACTTCTGGCTGCGGCGAGCGGCCCTCCCTGGCGAGCTGCACGAGTTGAGAGCCCATTTCCAATACGTTCTCAATTAGGTTTACGTCCACCTCGACTCCTCGCGCCAGAAATAGCGCTCGATAGGCCTTACCAATCTCATCGTCGTTGGGCTCGCTCAGAAAGGGCCGCTCCGCTGTCACGATCGGCACAAAGCCCATCGCAGCGAGCTGCACAATTGTTTCTACCGTCTGAGCAAATGTTCCCTTGCCACGGATGAAATCGTGTTCACCGGCTCGCGGGCTTTCGAGCGTAATCCGGATGCGAAGCCGGTCACCGTACTTGGCGCGAAGTTCCGTTAGCGCATCGTAATGGTTGCGAATATATCGCCTCCCGTTGGTCAGAATCTCGACCGGTGCAATTTCAAGGGCGAATGCCAGGCTCTTCAGGAACTCATCATTGCGGGCGGCGTGGCCACGCAACACCTCGTCGTTCACGAAAACCTCGCCCCCTGTGAAATAGATCTTCCGCACGCCGAATCGGCCGGCGTCTTCAAGGTGTGGCCGGAGCTCGGAAAACGAAATTTGCTCAAGCTGGTTATGAGAGGGCGAAGAAGCGGTGTAGCAATGCTTGCACTTGAGATCGCAAACCGACCCCTGCATAACCCACAGGTCCTCTAACACATGTCGCCCCGCGACCTGCTTTGGCTCGACATAGCCACGCCGTTCTCCACGGGCATTCGACATTTCCAGTCCATCCGGATGGGACATCAGTAACGGTCCTCGGCGCGGGTTCTGTGCGGCGCCCAGGCTAATCTCCGGTAAAACGCGTACCTTGCCATTATGGCGGACTCATGAGGCAGATTTCCTAGTATGATATCGGCAAGCCAGGGATTTGCAGGCGCTCCGTCGTGAGTTGAAACCGATGCGGATTAGCATCATCATCCCAGCTTTGAATGAAGAAGTCTGCCTCGCAAAGACTTTGGCCGCAGTGACCCAGCTCCGGCCATCCGAGATCATCGTCGCCGATGGCGGGAGCACGGACCGCACCGTCGAGATCGCACAAAAGCATGTCATCGCACCAAAGCATGTCAGGGTACTGCATTCTGTAATGGGCCGCGGCTCGCAGCTGAGGGCTGCGGCAGAGAGTGCTTCTGGCGAAGTTCTTTGGTTTCTCCATGCCGACAGCATTCCGAGCCCTGCCGCGCTCGAAGGGATCCGGGAATGTCTGGCCAACGAACGGGTTGCCGGCGGCAATTTCTCACTCTGCTTCGACGGCGAGAGCCGGTCCGCGCGCCAGTTGACACTGATCTATCCCAGGCTTCGATGGCTGGGATTGTGTTACGGCGACTCCGGGATCTTCGTTCGCAGAGCCGTCTATCAGCTTGTAGGTGGTTTCCAGCCGTATCCAATCTTCGAAGATTTAGATCTGGTGCGGCGGATTCGCAGAATCGGCGAGTTCCGGACACTTCCACAAAAACTACTCACATCGTCACGCCGTTTCGAGCATCGAAATTTCGCGGTCATGTTCGCTGAGTGGACCGCCCTGCAGGCGCTTTTCTGGGCGGGAGTTTCGCCGAATCGCCTCGCGCGATGGTATAAGCCTGTTCGAAAGCATGCAGATAGGAATTCGCATCATGATACGACAGGGCTTCCGGGCTGAGGACTTGTTTAGATTCGTGGAGCGCGCGTACAAAATCGGAAGACCCCAGGAACGCCCTCATTCGACTGCCCAGCGATTCGACCACGATGATCTTTCCTCGCATGCTCGGGTGAATCGCGCAGTGAAAGTTGAACTCGCCGGGCTCGGTGAACCGGATGGATACGCTGTTGCCGTAGCGCATCCGGCCTGTAGACCATCCCTGGGCAAAATCGTCCGTCACGGTGTGCGCCGGAAAGGCGGTTCGTTTCATAGCAGCCAAATAGCAAGTTAGATTACCGGCTTTTGGAGTTATGCCAACGTTACGTCGAAGAATCAAGTGTTTGACTTAACTGGTCCAATCTGTGCACGCGCCCTCAACCTGCACATTCTGCCGGCCTATGTCCGCGCGGGCATCATAATTGGTCAGTTAAGCGGACTACGCGGCCACGTGTTCCGCCACAAGAAAGCTTTTGAGATCACCCATCGAGATCTGTGGTTCGCCCGGCGCCACTTCGTCCAGACGCCCCGATCGTATCCATCGCTCGAGGCTCCCCACCATGTCGTAAAGCTGTTCAAAACTCTCGAGAACCATGAGCAACGGCTGATAATGATCGATCTCGAACGGCTGGTGAACTACATCTTCCAGTCTTAGCTCGACGCGTTCCACGTCCGGCGATTCAATTGCGTGCCCCAGCTCCCCGTATGAGCTGAGCAATCCGCTGCCACACGCCTTGAGACCATCGTTTTCGCGCATCAACCCGAACTCGACCGTAAACCAGAAGAACCGCGCCATTGCCTTCAGGATGCTCTCGATCCGCCGCATACGTTTCTTCCGATCACGAATCCCCCCGGCTAGCTCGGCCGCGCTGTGTGCGCATTCCCCGAAACGAACCAAAGCTTCGGCAAATGCCGCGTCCGTATGCATCGGCACGTGACCCGCCACATCATGGAAGATATCCGGCTCCGGCAGATAGTCCAACTGATCCGCGGGCCGGATTGTGACTGTTGTTGGAAACTCGCGCCGCCGCAGGCAGTCGAAGAACACATACGCCGGCACATAGCCGCCTACCGGCTTCGCCACAAAGCCCGTCCTGGGGCACAGAAACCGGTTCACGTCTTCGAGCCGCGGGATCCGGTCCGGATCCAGATGCAGCGCACTCATACCTTCGAGGTACCGGAGATTAGCATAGCGATCCCACCGCTCCTGCATCCGCGCGTACAAAGTCCGCCAGACCCTGTGCTCCTCTTCCCGGTAAAGAGGCTGGGGAACAAAGTTGCTGAGGCCCATATGCATGCCTCCGGTTCGATTATAAATCGAAACACCCAGCGATACAACCACAATTATGTGGTGTCATGTGGTGTATGTGTTAACTCGCTATGGTGAAGGGGCTTAGACCTAGATCCGAACCGTTTTCCACCGCCCTCGCCTGACCAGAACTACCCCGATCATCGCCAAAGAACATTGAGCAATCGTGATGGCCCAAAACAGACCGTTAGGACCGAACCCAGCCTTCACAGCAAGAAGATAGGCCAGAGGGATCTGGAGCACCCAGTACACAAACAAATTGACCATGGTAGGAGTCCGTGTGTCGCCCGCCCCGTTGAATGCCTGCACCGTTACCAGCCCCCACGCGTAGAGCAAGTAGCCGTAGCCAACGATACGAAGGCAGGCCGCGCCGTATGGGATGATCGCCGGATCGGGCTGGTATAAGCCGATGATACGCTCAGGGATCGTCACGAAGGCAAGCGCCGTGAAACCGAGAAAGATCATGTTGTAGAAGCCAGTGATCCAGATCGACTTCTCCGCCCGTTCCGGCTTCCCAGCACCGAGGTTTTGTCCAACCAGCGTCGCCACGGCGTTACTCATCCCGAACGCCGGCAAAATCGCCACCACGATTGTCCGCACCGCGAGCCCGTAACCCGCCAGCGCTTCACTCCCGAACATCGCCATGATCCGCACCATGCCGTTCCAGCTTGCCATGCCGATCTGTACCTGAATCATCGCCGAGAACGAATTGCGCAGCATCCTCCAGGCAAGAGCGGGATCCCATTGCCAATGATGCTTCTGGACGCGCAACCTGCCCTTCCCTGAAACCAGCGAGTACAACTGGTAGAGCACACCCGTGCCTCGGCCGATATTGGTCGCGACCGCCGATCCCAGAACCCCTAGCTCCGGAAATGGGCCCAGTCCCAGAATCAAACACGGATTGAGAGCGATGTTGATACAGTTGGCCACGATGAGCGACCTTAGCGCCATGCTGGCGTCTCCAGCGCCGCGAAACACTGCATTCAGCAGAAACAGAAGGAAGATCGTAACGGACCCGCCCAGCATCAATGTGGTAAATCCGCTGCCCGATTGGATGATCGTCTCGGATGCGCCCATCAGCCGCAGAATTCGCGGCGCATTCCAAGCCCCGATGATTCCCGTGACTACCGCGACGATCACGCCGAGCCAGATTGCTTGCGCCGCGGCATGCGCGGCGCCTTCCGGATTCTTCTCGCCCATGCGGCGTGCAACAAATGCCGTGGTCGAAATGCTTAGCCCGATCGCGACGCCGAAAATGAGAATCAACACCGACTCGGTGAGCACCACCGTCGCCACCGCGTCCTTGCCGACACGGTTCACGAAATAGGCATCCACCACTCCGAACAGCGATTCCATCGACATCTCGAGCACCATCGGAATCGCAAGCAAAGCGATGGCGCGCGAAAGACTTCCCTCGGTAAAATCCTGGCGTGTTCCGGAGATAGCCTCCTTCACAAACGCGAACACACCACTACGGTGCTGTGGAGGAGGAGACCCCATACTCTATTGTATGGAATCCCTGGGTTATGATTTCAGCCCATTCAGGAAGTGAGCTACCGGCGAGGCCAGCACTCCCGCCAGCCGGAGGTTCTCCCGCTCGTCCAAGTCAGGAGATTACCATTCCGGTGCGTGCGGAGTAGTGGGTTAGCGCCTTGAAGATTGGACTTGACCCCGTATCATCACCCCGCAATGATGGCGGTGGGCTCCTGTGATACCCTGAAACATACTCCGCGGTGGAGCCTCTTTCCCCCCTCGTTCCAACCCATGGATACGTTTCAAGAACTGGTTTTCAAGCTCAAAAAATACTGGTCTGATCGTGGCTGCATCTTGCAGGAGCCGTACGACGTTGAGGTCGGGGCCGGCACAATGTGCCCTGAAACTTTCCTGCGCGTGCTGGGGCCGAAGCCGTATCGGGTGGCGTACGTGCAGCCGAGCCGACGCCCGGCCGATGGGCGCTACGGGGAGAATCCCAACCGCCTTTACAAGCACCAGCAGTTGCAGGTAATCCTGAAGCCGACGCCGGAGGACGTCATCGATCAGTACCTGGGATCGCTCGGAGCGATTGGTATCGACTTGTCCCGGCACGACATCAAGTTCGAAGAAGACAACTGGGAGTCGCCGACGCTGGGCGCCTGGGGCATCGGCTGGCAGGTGATGCTCGACGGTCTCGAGATCACGCAGTTCACCTACTTCCAGCAGTGCGGCGGAATCGATCTCGACCTGGTTCCAGCCGAGCTGACCTATGGACTCGAGCGCATCGCGGCGTTCCTGCAAGGAAAGGACTCGATCTACGACATCGAGTGGGCGCCGGGGTTCAGCTATCGCGATGTGCGGTTTGCCGAGGAGCAGCAGTTTTCGGTCTACAACTTCGAGCTGGCCGATACCGCGGCGTTGTGGCAATTGTTCGAGCTGAATGAAAAGGAAGCGCAGCGGCTGATGGATGCGTATGACAAATACCCCTTGCACAAGGCCCGTTTTCCGGTGCTAGCCATCTACGACCACGTCTTGAAGTGTTCGCACTTGTTCAATCTTCTCGACTCGCGTGGAGCGATTTCGGTGACCGAGCGCGTCGGCGTGATCGGCCGCGTGCGCAAGATCGCAGTGCGCACAGCGCAGTTGTGGGTGGAGCAGCAGGGGGTGGCCGCTTGAACTTCCTGATCGAGGTCGGGACGGAAGAGATTCCCGACTGGATGATTGTGCCCGCCGTCGCTCACTTGCGGCAGGCATTCGAGCAGACCCTCGCCGATCACAAGCTCAAGGGCCGCGTGGAATGGGTGGATGCGACTCCGCGGCGGCTCGTCCTGTTCGCTGAGCGCTTGCCCAAGGCGCAGAAGGATTCAGAAGAACTGATCAGCGGACCGCCGAAATCGGCGGGCGAGGGAGCAGCGCAAGGTTTCGCACGCAAGAATAGCGTGACGGTCGATCAATTGGAGACGCTTTCGACTCCTAAGGGCGACTACTTCGCCTTTCGAAAGAAGGTTGCCGGCTGGTTGACAAAGGAAATCCTTGCATCGAAGATGCCGGATCTGATCCTGGCTATCCCCTGGCCGAAGACAATGTACTGGACAGGCAAGGTGGGTCCGCGGTTTATCCGGCCGATCCGCTGGATCGTGGCGTTGCTCGGCAGTGACGTCGTTCCATTCGAGGTTGCGGGCGTGCAGTCCGGCAAGGTGACGCAGGGTCACCGCCAGTTCGGGAGGAGAAAGATTCGCGTGACGTCTAGCCGTTACGAGGAGCAGTTGCGCGCCAATCATGTGATCGTGCGGTCGGCCGAACGGCGGCAACGCATCCTGGACGGCATCGCGCAATGGCATGTCAAGCCGGATGATAAGCTGCTCGAGACGCTCACCTATCTCACCGAGTGGCCGGCCCCGATCCTCGGGCATTTCGACGAATCGTATCTGTCACTGCCCTCGGAAGTGCTGGTCACCGTGATGCGCCATCACCAGAAGTATTTTTCGGTGATGCGGGAGGACGGGTCGCTGGCGCCGGATTTCGTAGCGGTCATGAACGTGCCCGAGGATCCGGATGGCAACGTCGTCAGCGGAAATGAGCGTGTGCTTCGGGCGCGGTTCAACGACGCGCAGTTCTTTTGGGAGACGGATCAGAAGAGGAAGCTGGCTGATCGGGTAGAGAGTCTTAGTCACGTTACATTCCAGGCCAAGCTCGGGTCGTATCTCGACAAGACGAATCGCGTGGTTGCTTTGGTTCGGGAATTGGGCGGCAACACCGGCGCCCAACGTGCCGCTGAGCTCGCCAAGTGCGATCTCAGCACCGAGATGGTGAAGGAGTTCACAGATCTCCAAGGCATCGTCGGTGGGCTCTACGCGCGCGCCCAAGGCGAGCCGGAAGCAGTGGCGAAAGCGATATACGATCACTACAAACCCCTCAGTATGGAGGACTCGATACCCTCCACCGTGGAAGGACAGCTCGTGTCGCTTGCCGACAAGCTGGACACGTTGCGCGAATGCTTCCGCATCGGGATGGCGCCGACCGGGTCGAAGGATCCCTTCGCGCTTCGCAGGGCCGCGCAGGGCGTAGTGAGGCTTCTCGTGGAAGGCTCGGTGCAAGTGCCATTGCTTAATCTGTGCGGTGGCGACGAGTCCCTCATCGAGTTTTTCGCTGACCGTGTCCGCTATTATTTCCGCGAAATTCGCGGTCACAAGTACGACGAAGTCAATGCCGTGATGGCGGCGGGATGGTCCGATCTGAAAGATGCCGCGGCCCGCCTTGATGCGCTCCAGTCGGTCCGGCCAACCGAAAACTTCGAGCCAATAGCAGCGAGCTTCAAGCGTATCCGCAATATTCTTGAGCAGGCCAATTTCGAAGGCGGGGCCTTCAATGCTGGTGTACTGACGGAAGAGGCCGAGCGAGCCCTGTATGAGGCCGTCAAAGGAATGAGTCTGTCTGGTATTGATTACCGGACCGGCCTCGAGCGTATCGCTTCGCTCCGTCCCCAAGTGGATTCCTTTTTTGACAAAGTTCTGGTGAACGCGCCTGACGCGGCGGTCCGTGCGAATCGCCTGGCGCTTCTCCACCATTTGCGGAAAGAATTTTCGAGCATCGCTGACTTTTCCGAGATTGTCACTTCGTAAGGAGATTGTACGGCATGAAGAAATACGTGTATGCGTTTGGCGGCGGTACGGCCGATGGCGACGGAACGATGAAGGACACGCTGGGCGGCAAGGGAGCCGGACTGGCGGAGATGAGCCGCGCTGGTGTGCCCGTGCCACCGGGTTTCACGATTGCTACCGACGTCTGCAACATCTACTTCGAGAATAAGAAGACGGTTCCGAGCGAGATCGACGATCAAATGTGGGATGCGCTCGCCAAACTGGAGAAAGTGATGGGCCAGAAACTCGGTGACGCCAACGATCCGCTGCTGCTGAGCGTGCGCTCGGGCGCGAAATTTTCGATGCCCGGGATGATGAACACGATTCTCAATCTGGGCTTGAATGACTTGACGGTCGAGGCGCTGGCGCGGAAGGGCGACAATCCGCGATTCGCCTATGACTGTTATCGCCGGTTTATCCAGATGTTCGGTGAAGTGGCCTTGGGGATCGAGATGGAGAAGTTCGACCACATCTTCGATTCGCGAAAGGCGCGGGCAAAGGTGAAACTCGATACCGAACTGACGGCCGACGACCTCAAAGCAATCATCGACGACTACAAGAAGCTGGTGAAAAAGGAGACCAAACGCGAATTTCCGCAGGACGCCCGCGAGCAGCTCGTACTCTCCCGGAACGCGGTGTTCGAATCCTGGTGGAATCCGAAGGCCAGCTACTACCGGAAGATGGAGAAGATCCCGGATTCGATCGGCACGGCAGCTAGCATCCAGACCATGGTGTTCGGCAACATGGGTGACACTTCCGGGACTGGCGTCGGCTTCACGCGCGATCCCGGATCGGGTGAAAAGGTGTTCTATGGCGAGTACCTGATCAACGCGCAGGGCGAGGACGTCGTGGCGGGCATCCGCACGCCAGAGCCAATCGCGAATCTCGCGAAGGCCATGCCGGAGGTGTACGCGGAGCTCGTCGAGATTACCACGAATCTCGAGAAGCACTACCGGGACATGCAGGATTTCGAGTTCACCATTCAGGAAGGCAAGCTCTACATGCTCCAGACTCGGAATGGGAAGCGGACGGGGCCGGCGGCGGTGCGCGTCGCTATTGAGATGACGGAGGAACGGCTGATCGACAAGAAGACGGCAGTCTTACGCGTGGCGCCCAATCAGCTCGACCAATTGCTGCACCCCGTGTTCGATGGCGCGTCCTTGAAGCAGTTGACCAAGCTGACCACTGGTATCGCGGCGTCTCCGGGAGCGGCCGTAGGGCGGGTTGCCTTCTCGGCCGACGACGCGGTAGAGGCCGGCAGGAATGCCCCCGTGGTGCTGGTGCGCAAGGAAACGACGCCGGACGATATCCATGGTATGGACGTTGCGAAAGGCATTCTCACCGCGATTGGCGGCAAGTCCTCGCACGCGGCGGTCGTTGCTCGCGGAATGGGACGGCCTTGCATCGTGGGCGCGGGAGCGGTCGCGATCAACGAGCACGCGAAGACCGCCACCGTCGATGTGAGCGGTAAGAAGATCACCGTCAAAGAAGGCGATTGGATTTCAATGGACGGTACCACCGGAGCTGTTTATCTGGGCCAGGCCAAGACAAAAGAACCGGATCTGAAATCGGGATATCTGGCGAAGTTCATGGACTGGGCCGATGAGTTTCGCGGCATGTTCGGCGTGCGCGCCAACGCAGACATTCCACGGGACGCCAAGGTCGCCCGCGAATTCGGCGCGGAGGGAATCGGCCTGTGCCGCACAGAGCATATGTTCTTCGCCGCGGATCGTCTGCCGCACGTGCAGACGATGATCCTGGCGCGGGACGAGAAGAACCGCCGTAAAGCGCTGGCGAAACTCCTGCCGATGCAGCGGAAGGACTTCGCGGGCTTGTTCACGGCCATGAACGGCTACCCGGTGGTGATCCGCACGCTCGACCCTCCGCTGCACGAGTTTTTGCCTAAGCGGGAACACCTGATGGTCGACATCGCCAAACTGCCCCACGCGTCGGCTAAAGCGAAAAAGGAAATGTCGGAGCGCTACGGCGTGAAGGTGGGCGATCTCAAGAAGCAACTGCCTGCGTTGCTCGAGCGGGTCGAAGAGCTGCACGAGTTCAATCCAATGCTGGGACACCGCGGCTGCCGCTTGGGGATTTCGTACCCGGAGATCACTGAGATGCAGGCCCGCGCTATTTTCGAAGCCGTCGTGCAGGTCCATAAGAAGGGGGTGAAGGTCATCCCTGAAGTCATGATTCCGTTGATCGGCAGCGTAGCGGAACTCGAGCATCAAAAGAAAATCGTGGTCGCCGCGGCGGAGGAGATTCTGGGGAAGGCGGGCCTCCAGAAGAAGGTCGACTACATGGTCGGCACGATGATCGAAGTGCCGCGCGCGGCTTTGACGGCGGATCAGGTGGCTGAACAGGCCGAGTTCTTTTCGTTCGGCACGAATGACTTGACGCAGACAACCATGGGCCTTTCGCGCGACGACTATACCAAGTTCTCGCCGAAGTATGAAGATCTGAAGATCTTCAAAGCGGATCCATTCGGTGTGCTGGATCAGGAAGGGGTGGGCAAGCTGATTGAGCTCGCGGTCGAGAACGGCCGTGCCACGCGCAAAGACCTCGAGGTCGGCATCTGCGGAGAGCACGGAGGCGAGCCAAGCTCGGTCGAGTTCTGCTATCGCATCGGGATGAACTACGTGTCGTGTTCTCCGTACCGCGTGCCGATCGCAAGGCTGGCGGCGGCGCAGGCGGCCATCGCGGACAAGAGCGAGTCGGCCCGGACAGCGTAGGATTTATCTCGGGTTTTTCGCAGTCAGTCCGTTTGAGGTGGCGCACGCTGCAGCGTGCCATTGTTTATCAGGCATGTGGGCTCACGGTCCGGCAAGTTGAAACCCGCCACAGGCGCCCGGCAGCGATTTGCCCACCTTCGGCTCGCCGCCCACAAACAGGATGCCTTGCGAAGGCAGCACCCGCGGTTCCACCGGGCAGGACGGCGGCGCCGCCGGCTGCTCGATCACCAACTGCGCCAAGGACAGCACAGCCGGAGGCGCGTTCTTCACAGCAGCGCCTCCGTGGGAGCGTCCAGCAGGATCGCTTCATCCACCATCGACGCCTTGCGCGACGCCGCCAGGCGCAACGCCGTCAGAGCCTTGTTCACTTTGCGCAGAATGCCTTTCACACCAGCCCTTTCACCGAATGCAGGAATCTGATCCGAAAGTGGTGGCCAATCAGTTGAGCCAAAGCATTGGAGCGGGAGACGGGACTCAAACCCCCGACGTCCAGCTTGGGAATCTAATCGGCGTTTGTTTATGAAAGACTTATGCGTCCAAGGCGTTGATACAAGGCAACCTAAACCGCTGATTCCTCGTGCCCGTCTTTTAAAAACCGCTCTTAATGGAATAAACGGAATAAATCGCCGGACCATCGCCACGGCCTCCCGCTCAAGTTCGTCCCCTCACTCTCATCCGATCCGGCCGCTCGAATCAATGAAGAAGTCGCCGCCGTCGGCGCGGCTCTTCTGAAATCACAAATCGATCGCTGGGCGCCAATGACACCTGCGACTCCCACTTCTACGTTCCTCACAGACAGCCGCCTCGTTCTGCACCAAAGAACTGCTGTCAGTCGGATGGACAGCTATTTAACTTGCGAGAGCATCGCCGCCGCTCAGAACTGTTCTCATTACCTTGGAGACCATCGAAAGAAGGTGCCTGAGCACTTCCAGCGACCGCCGAAGGTCCTACTGCACCGGCAAAACTACCTCGCGCCCCGGAATAAACGCGGCAGTCAACTGGACTGTCGCCATACCTGGCGCTGTTCCAACCGGCACCCGAATGTCCACCCGATACGTGTCCGTCGTCCCGGGCCAACCGATTTTGTTCACAACTTCGGCCACGTTCCCGCTGACCTTCACTTCGACAGGCGAATTTACTTCCTGCAAAGGATCTTCGGGGAATGGCGTTCCGGCAGGCAAACCGGGGCGCGTCGGGCCGAGACCATTGGCTCGCACGATGAGTGTCTCTCCCGGTCGCGCAGGTCTGGTCGAAGTCACCGGTGAAAAGTCGGAGTGGAACACCGCCGGTCCGCTGGCCGTGCTTACGATGGCCGGACGAAACGTCGGGATAAGAGTGGCAATGATATGTCCGCGATTGCCTCCGTGCGTTCGACGCATCGCGGGGTCCTCCTGCATCGATGCGTTTCGGTTCGCGGGTGTTCCCGGCGGGTAATGGAGTGTGCCATGGACTCCCAGGAAAGCCCCTGAACCCCCAATAACGGCAAAATTCGACACACCCGCCGGCAAGCCCGGAGGGGCAGGGCCGCCTCCGAAGCCCGAACTCATGATCGAGCCGACAGGTACTCCATCGCTCTGTAGAATCTCCATATGCAAATCGCCGATCGAAAACCTGCCAAGATCGGCGATTGCCTGGCCCGGAGATGGATTTGGAACCGCTTGAATCAGCCGCGTTGCAAAAACCAGGGAGCCCCTTGCCGGCTTGCCGTTCACCGAGACAATGTCGGCGATTACAACCAACTGCATGAAATTCCGGACCGTCGTAGCCGCCGGACCAGGCGAAGTGACCAGTCTGGACGTTTCAGCAACGTCGTCGTAATAGGCAACTGAATTCTCCCACTCAACATCTAGGACTGCGAACTCAGGTGCCTGCGCCCAGCCTTGCCTGCAAGCTACCGCGCAAGCTACTGCTGCGAAAACAGCGATTCTGGAAATGCACTTCATACGTTGCTCCTTGAGAGTCGATGCTTCTGAAACTGCTCAGCGCTGCTGAGTGAGCCGAGAGTACGCGAGAAGCGGCCTCGAAGTATTTATCGCTCGGTGATAGACTGATGATGAATTTGTTACCTCAGCATGAGCGGCGCTAGAGTCGCCAGATCGTCAATTGTTTGCAGGAGCTAGGGCTTGAGCACAGGGCCAACCGTCGGATTGGGAGGATCCCGCCGCGAGTACAGTTTCGCCCAATTCACATTAGATTTGGAAAGCGGTTTTCTGAGGCGCGATGGCCAGGAGGTCACGCTCAGTCCGAAAGCATTCGAAGTGCTGGCTTACCTCGTGGAGCACCACGGCCGACTGGTGACGAAGACAGCCCTGATTGAGGCGGT
>Ga0187893_10004835_pt1 | contig 25089 bp, 20 predicted proteins | sample MA1701074metaG_FD_139574 | JGI IMG/M metagenome (GOLD analysis project Ga0187893, IMG submission 139574) | White microbial mat communities from a basaltic lava cave in the Kipuka Kanohina Cave System on the Island of Hawaii, USA - MA170107-4 metaG ... | reverse complement strand
GGAGGAGTGGAAGAGGGGGGTGACCCAGGTGCTGCGACCCTGGGCGGAGTTCTCCCAGGACCCGGTCAGGAGAGGCGGGACGGCCCAGTAGCCCTGGCCCTCGAGGTAGGGTCCGACGTGGATACTGGCGAGGTTCCCGTCCTTGTCGGTGGAGGAGTGGAAGAGAGGCGTCAGCCAGGTGGTCGTGCCCTGGAGGTCGTTCTTCCAGGCGGCGCTGAGGAGCGGGGGGACCGCCCAGTAGTCCCGGCCCTTGAAGTAAGGTCCGACGTGGATGCTCTGCAGTTTGCCCTCCATGTCCGTGCTGGAATGGAAGAGGGGGGTCAGCCAGGTGGTCGTTCCCCGGAGGTCGTTCTTCCACGCGCCGGAGAGGAGCGGCGGGACCGTCCACCATTCCTTGCCCCGGAAATAGACGGCCGCGTGCAAACTGTCGAGGGCCCCCGAGCCGTCGGTGGACGAGTGGAAGAGGGGGGTGATCCAGGTGCTGCGTCCCTGGGTCGAGTTTTCCCAGGACCCGGTGAGGAGAGGCGGCACGGCCCAGTAGTCTTCGCCTTCGAGATAGGGTCCGACGTGAATGCTGGCCAGGTTGCCGTCCTTGTCGGTGGAGGAGTGGAAGAGGGGCGTCAGCCAGGTGGTCGTGCCCTGGAGGTCGTTCTTCCAGGCGGCGCTGAGGAGCGGGGGGAGCGCCCACCACTCCCGGCCCTTGAAGAACGGCCCCACGTGGAGATTCTTGAGCCCGCCGTCCTGCCCGACCGTCGAGTGGAAAAGCGGCGTGATCCACGTGGTCCGGTCGCCGTCCCGGTAGGTCCAGCCTCCCGAGAGCGCCAGCGGGGCGGCGCAATAGCCCGGCCCCTCCACGAAGAGCGGCGGCAGCACCCCCCGGTGCGCGCCCTCGTCCTCCCCGAGCCGGTAGTAGAAGGGAAAGACGACGCTGTAGTCCGGTCCGGCCGCGGCGTTGAGCACGTGCCAGGACCTGAGCGATCCGTCCTTCTCCGTCGTGAAGTGGTAGAGCAGGAGGGCCGAGTTCCGTCGACCCCCGCCCGGGACCGTGTAGGACTGGAAGAGGAGCCAGAGGTCGACCTCGACGCTGAATTCGGGAGGGGTCTCCTGCGGGGCCTGGGGTGCCGGATCCTGCGCGAGGCTTCCCCCCAGGGCGAAGATCAGGGCATGGATCATGGCACAGCCCCCCGTTCAAACCCGATGGAAATCCTCGCAAGCGGCGTACCCCGCGGAAGGCCGGCCGGGGGGACGCCGGGTGGGAATCTTCCTGCGCATCGAGGTCCTCTTCGGGAAGGAAGGCGGAAGCGTTTGGAGGAATCCGCGGACGTTGGTCTAATGAGGGGACGCCCATGAGGAGTCCGCTCGCGTCCGCCCTGCTCGCGCTCGCGGCCTGCGCCGGGGGCGACCGGGCAGAAGGGTCCTCGCGGCCTCCCAACGTCGTCTTCATCCTGACGGACGACCTGGGCTACGCGGAGCTGGGCTGCTACGGGCAGGAGAAGATCCGGACGCCGAACCTGGACCGCCTGGCCGCCGAGGGGATGCGCTTCACGCAATTCTACACCGGGAGCGCCGTCTGCGCGCCTTCCCGCTGCACCCTGATGACGGGGAAGCACTCGGGCCACGCCTACACCCGGAGCAACGGGAATCCGCCCGGGCGCGGGCCGCAGCGGGTCCCCGACTTCTTTCCCGGCCAGAATCCGATCCCCGACGAGGAGACGACGATCCCGGAGATGCTCAAGGCCCGCGGCTACGCGACGGGCGCCATGGGGAAATGGGGCCTGGGCTACGAGGGCTCGAGCGGGGACCCCAACCGCCAGGGCTTCGACCTCTGGTACGGCTACCTCTGCCAGGGCCACGCCCACAACCACTACCCGACCTGGCTCTGGAGGAACGGGGAGCCGGAGGCGCTGCGCGGGAACACGCACGGCGCCACCGGGGCGACCTACTCCCAGGACCGCTTCACCGAGGTCGCGCTCGACTTCATCCGCGACCACCGCTCGAGGCCCTTCTTCCTCTATCTCCCCTTCATCATCCCCCACGTCTCGATCCAGGTGCCGGAGGAGTCGCTCTCCGAGTACCAGGGCGCCTTCCCCGAGGTCGAGCACGAGGACCGCTCGAACTACATCCCCCACCCCGCCCCGCGCGCCGGCTACGCCGCCATGGTGAGCCACATGGACCGGGCCGTGGGGAAGGTGATGGACCTCCTCCGCGACCTCGGCCTCGACCGCCACACGGTCGTCTTCTTCAGCTCCGACAACGGCCCCGTCTACGGACGGGTGGGCGGGGCCGACTCGGCCTTCTTCAGGTCCGCGGGGCCGCTGCGGGGCTTCAAGGGAAGCCTCTACGAGGGCGGGATCCGGGTGCCGATGATCGTCCGCTGGCCCGGCCGGATCCGGGCGGGCGCGGTCTCGGCCCACGCGGGGGCGAACTGGGACGTGATGCCCACGATCGCCGAGCTGACCGGGGCCGAGGCGCCCGGGGGGATCGACGGCCTCTCCTTCGCCCCCGAGCTTCTCGGGCGCCCGCAGAAGCCGCACGGGTTCCTCTACTGGGAGTTCCCCTCCTACGGAGGGCAGCAGGCCGTCCGCATGGGGAATTGGAAGGCCGTCCGGCAGAACCTGACGGGGCCCCGGGCCGAGATCCGGACCGAGCTCTACGATCTTTCGAAGGACGTGGGGGAGACGACCGACGTTTCGGCGGCCCATCCGGAGCTCGTGCGGCGGGCCGAGGAGATCTTCCGCCGCGAGCGCGTGCCGAGCGCGATCTTCCCGTTCCCGGCCCTGGATCGCGAGGCGCCGGGGGCGTGGGTGGACAACGTCGGCGGGGACGACGCGAACGACGGCCGGACGCCGTCCACGGCCTTCCGGACGATCCGGCGGGGCGTCGCCGCGCTCCGCCCGGGCCACACGCTGCGTCTCGTCCGGAACGCCGAGCCCTACCGGGAGTCCCTCGAGATCGCGGCGGGGGGAACGTCCTCGCTCCCGGTCTTCGTCGACGGCCAGGGCTCGGTCCTGACCGGGCTCGACGCGGCGCCGGAGGGACGCTTCGCGGTCCACGAGCCCGGGATCATCAAGGGCAGGTTCGAGGAGATCCACCGCACCCAGCCGCGCGCGGTCGTGGACGGGGAGCCGATGGGGTCCGAGGGGACCCTGGAGGAGATCCGGCCGGGTCAGCACACCTGGGTCCGGGATACGGTCTATATCGCCCTCCCGGAGGGCGCGAGATGGCCGGGGGCGCGGATCTCCTTCCTCGCGCGCGAGCGGGGCGTGCTCGTCGACGGCGCCTCGCACGTGGTCGTCCGGAACCTCGCGGTCGAGCAGGTCTCGGGGGACGCCTTCGAGGTCCGCGGCGGCGCGCGCGCGGTGCGCCTCGAGAACGTGGAGGGCCGCCTGGCCCGGGGGGGGATGTCGCGCGGCCTCTTCGTCCGGGACGGCGCGGAAGCGACGGCGCTGCGTTCCCGCTTCCACTCGAACAGCTCGGGGATGGCCGCGATCCACCGGTCGCGGACGGTGCTCGATTGCTGCGAGATCCGGGGGAACCGGCACTTCGGCGCGCGGGTGAACGGCGTGGAGCACGCCTTCGTGAACGTCACGTTCTCGGACAACGGGGCCTTCGACCTCGAGGCGGTCTCGCTCAGCCCCGAGAGCGCCAACGGCGGCGGCCCCTGCCGCGCGCGCATCGTCAACTGCCTGTTTCGCGGGACGTCGCTCGTCGGGCTCGCCTTCCAGTCGAGCTCGGTTGAGCTGCGCGAGAGCGTCTTCCTGAAGGCCGGGAAGACGGCCGTGCGGCACCGGGAGGGAGGGGGCTACGTGGCCGAGCTCAACCTGTTCTCCGGGGCCCTCGAGGTCCGGGGAGAGCCGGTCGAGTGGGGGGAGTGGCAGCGTTCCTGGCAGGACGGCTCGAGGTGGGTGGAGGCGCCGCCCGCGCAGGGCCCCTGGAAGCTGGGCTCCCGCGCGATCGGCCCGCGCCCGTAGCAAAACAGCGGCGCTGATTTGCTACGGTTCGCGGCGGCGGGTCTCGTCCAGGCGCCGGGCGCCTTCGAGGAGGAGGCGGGCGGTGGAGGCGCGGATCTCGTCGTCGCCGCTTACGGCGCTGGGGCGGAAGTCGAAGCGACCGCGGGTCCGGCTGAAGAGGGAGTAGACCAGCTCCTCGTTCCGGGGCATGGCCCGCTTGTCGAGATGCGCCCGCAGGACCCGTCCCTCGCGGAGGTAGATCCGGGCCTTGTCCTTCTCCTCCTCCATGAGGAGCACCAGCATCCCCGTCTTCCGCTCCGACTCAAGAAGGCTCAGGAGGGAGGGGAGCCCCACCTGCTCGAGGGCCCCCCGGAACCCGCTCATGACGACCGACCAGTCGGCGATTCCCTGGGGGTTCGGGCGGATGGAGCTCTCCGTGCGGTCGCGGACCTTGAGCGCGAGGGCCACCCGGAGATCGAGCTCCTCGCCGTAGAGGGGCTTGGGCATGAAGTCGTCCGCGCCGATCTTGAAGCCGTGGATGTGAGCCTCGACGGAGCGCCGCTCGGCCATGAAGATCGCCGGCACCAGCGCGAAACCCGGCCGGGAGCGCAGCGTCCGGAGGAGGGCGAGCCCGTCCATCCGGGGAAGCGCGGGCTCGAGGATGAGCAGATCCGGCGGATCCTGCTCCGACAGCCGGAGCGCCTCCTCCCCGTCCGCGGCGGAGACGACCTCGCAGTCGCGGGCCGCCAGGGCCTCGGCCACGACTCGGGAGGTGGACTCGTCGGGGTCGACCACCAGGATGCGGATCGTCGCCATCGCGCGCAACGTAACCCGGCCGGCCCATCCTGTCAAAGGGATGGGCGCAATTTCCGGGCGGCCGCCCCGTTAGGAAGGGCGGCCGAAAGGAGATCACGATGATGACCTGCGTGCTCGCCGCGCTCCTCCTCCAGGACGCCTCGGGAGACGCCTTTCGCGCCCAGATCGACGCCCTCAAGGCGCCGGACGTGGCGTGGCGGGGGATCGCCTGGCGCACGTGCCTTCTCGACGGCCTCAAGGCCTCGCGCGAGGCGAAGAAACCGGTGGCGCTCTGGGTCTTCATCGACCGCCCCGCGGACGACGCCCGCTGCTGAGTCTTCGCCGGCGCCGCCCGGGAGGCGGTGTTCTCGAAGGAGGAGGTCGTCCGGCGGATCAACCGGGACTTCATCCCCGTGGCGCTCAAGGCCGGGAAGGTCGCCAATCCCCCCGACGACCCGGAGGGGCGGCTCTACCGCGAGATCGGCCGCTCGATGCCCGCCCCGCAGGGGATCGGCGTCCTCAACTCCGCGGGCAAGGTCCTGGCCTGGTCGCTGATGTTCGACGGGGACTCCGACGTGACGGCGTTCTTCGAGGCCTGCCTCGGGAGCTTCAGGGAGTCCCCGGACGCGGCGCGGCCCCTGCCGGTTCGTCGGTGGATGAGCTACCCGGGCCGGAAGCTCGAGGATGCGCCGGACCCGGGGGTCGCGCTCGATGTTCCGGCGGGCCACCCCGCGGGGAGGCGCTGCCCGGCCACGCCGGGCTGGCCGGAAGGGACGCTGGCCTGCCGCGTGGTGGGGCGCGCGTTCCGGGACGGGAAGCCGGTGGCGGACACGCTCCGGCAGGAGCATTACGCGGAAGACCGCTTCGAGTTGACGCCCGACGCGCAGCGGGCGCTCGCCTCGGGGGAGGGACGGTTCCGGCTCCCGGAGGAAGTGGCCCGCGCCCTCGTTTCGCGCGCCTTCCTCGGAGTCCTCGACGTGAATCCGCTCGGGGCGCCCGGGGGGAGGAATGAGCGGCAGGTCCTGGACCTCTGGGGCCGGAGGGAGGGGGCGTTGATCCACCTGGAGGGGACGTCGGACGCGGCCGGCGGCCACGACCGCGCCGGGGGACGCACGGACGGCCGGCTCTGGTCCCACGAGGTGCGGCTGTCCTGGCGGGGCCTGATCGAGGTCGGGGAAGGGCGGATCGTGCGCCTGCTGGCCGTGGCGGAGGGGCGGGCGAGGCTCAAGTGGGGCAACGAGCGGATGTTTCCCGCGGACGCGAGCGAGGTGAGCCGGCTCCCCGGGGGGAGGCCGATCGATTTCGACGGCGAGGTCCGCTTCGGCGTCGAGGGCCGGCCCGTGGGCCCGGACGAGATCGGCGCCGGACCGCAGGAGGGCGGCCCGCCGCCCGCGATCCGCCGGAAGATGGAGCGCCTCCAGAAGGCGCTCGCCGAGCGCGGGGGAAGGGGGGCGGATCGGGTCCGGGGCTTCCTCGAGCGGTTCGGCCCGCTCATGAAGGAGGGCCGTTTCGAGGAGGCCGAGGCGCTGCTCGACCAGGCCCTCCGCTCCCTCCCCGACTAGCGTGACGAACCAAACCGGCTAGTTCATCCCGGTTTTTCCTACGGCGCGGTTTTTCCTTGACCTGCGGCCTACCAAACGGTAGTTTTCCACGCTTTGGGATACCCGTTCGTAGGCCCCGGGCGTCCCCCTCTCAGGAGCGCGTGAAGCCGTGGGAGAAGCGATCCAGACGGTGCGCCGCGAGCTCAAGGAGCTGGCTGTGCTCTTCGAGATCAGCCAGATCCTGGACCGGAGCCTGGACCTGCGCGAGGTCGTGGGGCCGGTCCTCCAGGCGCTCGGCGGCCAGATGGGGACGGTGCGGGGGACGCTCACGCTGGTCGACCGGCAGACGGAGGAGATCTTCATCGACGCCGCCCACGGGCTCTCGGAGAGCCAGAAGGAGCGGGGCCGTTACCGGCTGGGGGAGGGCGTCACGGGGAAGGTGATCCAGACCGGGCGTCCCATGGTGGTCCCCCGGGTCTCCCAGGAGCCGCTCTTCCTCAACCGCACGGGGGCGCGGGAGGGCCTCCGGAAGAAGGACATCGCCTTCCTCTGCGTGCCGATCAAGATGGGGAACGAGGTGATCGGGGCGCTCTCGGCGGACCACGTGCTTCCCAAGGACGTCTCCCTCGAGGAGGACGTGCGGGTCCTCTCGATCATCGCCTCGATGATCGCCCAGGCGGTGCGGCTTCGGCAGTCGGCCCAGGAGGAGCGCCGGAAGCTCGAGGAGGAGAACCGGCGGCTCCAGGACCAGCTCAAGGAGAAGTTCAAGCCCTCGAACATCATCGGGAACTCGAAGCAGATGCAGGACGTGTACGACCAGATCGCCCAGGTCTGCCGGTCGAACACGACGGTCCTGATCCGCGGGGAGAGCGGGACCGGCAAGGAGCTCGTCGCCCACGCGATCCACTACAACAGCCCCCGCGCCGCCCGGCCCTTCGTCCGGGTGAACTGCGCCGCGCTCCCCGAGACGCTGGTCGAGAGCGAGCTCTTCGGCCACGAGAAGGGCGCCTTCACGGGCGCCCTCTCGGCCCGCCAGGGGCGCTTCGAGGCGGCCAACGGCGGCACGATCTTCCTCGACGAGGTGGGCGACTTCTCCGCCGCGACCCAGGTCAAGCTCCTCCGCGTCCTCCAGGAGCGCGAGTTCGAGCGCGTGGGCGGGAACGCGCCCATCAAGGTCGACGTCCGCGTCATCGCCGCCACCAACCGGGACCTCGAGGAGATGATCGGCGAGGGGAAGTTCCGGCAGGACCTCTACTACCGCCTGAACGTCTTCTCGATCCACCTCCCGGCGCTCCGCGAGCGGAAGGCCGACATCCTCCTCCTCTCCGACTACTTCGTCGGGAAGTACGCGAAGGCGAACCACAAGAGCGTCCGGCGGATCTCGACTCCCGCGATCGACATGCTGATGGCCTACCACTGGCCCGGCAACGTCCGGGAGCTCGAGAACTGCATCGAGCGCGCCGTCCTCGTCTCCCAGGACGACGTGATCCACGGCTACCACCTCCCGCCCACCCTCCAGACCGCAGAGGCGAGCGGGACGGTCACGGTCGGCCCCCTCCAGGCCGCGCTCGACAACGTGGAGCGCGAGATGCTGATGGAGTCCCTGAAGACCTGCCGCGGGAACATGGCCAAGGCCGCCCGCGCCCTCGGGATGACCGAGCGCCTGATGGGCCTCCGCGTCAAGAAGCACGGGATCGACTTTCGACGCTTCCGGACCGACTGGTAGCCGCGACTCGGGAATCGGGAATCGGGAAGCGGGGATCGGGGAGAGGAAACGTCAGCCGGGATGAACCAGGAACCCTCAGGGGTGGCGCCTTCTTACGGAGGGGTAGGGATCCAGGGAGCGGGTTACCGGCCGGTAGGGAAGACCCTTCAAAATCCGCGGATTTCCCGCTGGCATGAAGGTTGCTGTTCATCTCCCGAAGAACCTCGGCCGCGCCGCCCCGTTCTGGGGCGGGTGAGGGGGCCGCGATGCCCCCCCGGCGGACGGGGGTCACGAGCGGGAGGACACGAAAACACAGCATCCCCAGCCCGGGGTCGGGGGGTGGAGTTCCCCCATCATCGGACTCCGCCCCCCGATTCAATCTTGGAAGGAGCGGACGTGCCGACGTCGATGCCCGATCCCCGTCTCGCCCGCGCCTATCTGGTCCTGAGCCCGCTCCACCGCGAAATCGTCGGGCGCCTGCTCGACGGCGAGGAAGGCGACGCGGACGAGAGCCTCGCCTCGCGGCACGGCACCACGCCCGACGTGATCCGCGTCGAACGATTCCTCGCGCGGCAGCGGCTGGCGGACGCGCTCGCCCTCCAGGACATATCCCAAGGGTAGGTTTTCGGGGCGGTTCCCACCCCGCGGTGTCTTCCTCCGGCGCCTTCTCCTCGGACGCGCCCGTGGCACGGGGCTTGCTTCTCCGGTCGCGGCGAACCCCGGGGCAACGATGAGCAGCGTCAACGAGGAGGGGCGGCCCTTGATGCCCCTGAGCCCGCGCCAGCAGCAGCTGATCCGCCTCATTCAGGCCCTGGCGCCCGACGCGCGGCACACGATCAAGATCATCTGCCGCGGGCCGGAACCCTGGGAGATCGAGGAAGTGGTCGAACACCGGAGGCTCGGCGACACGAAGAAATAGCGCCGCGACGCGCACCGGCACGGAGCCAACACGAACTCAAGCCGGCGTTCCGCGAGGGACGCCGGCTTTTTTCTTGGGTCGGAGACATGGGCCGCAAACTGGTCGTCATCGGGAACGGCATGGCCGGCGCGCGCGCCGTCGAGGAGGTCCTCAGGCGCGAGCCCGGGATGTTCGACGTCTCCATGTTCGGCGCCGAGCCCTACGGGAACTACAACCGGATCCTCCTCTCGAACGTCCTGAACCGCTCCCAGGCGGCCGCCGAGATCTTCCTCAACCCCCTCGCCTGGTACCGGGAGAACCGGATCGCCCTCCACGCCGGGGTCAAGGCCACGCGGATCGACCGCGAGCGCCGGGTCGTCGTGGGCCGGCCCCTGGGACGCGACGCGGTCCCCTACGCCCCGGACGATCCCGGGGCGGGCGACCCGGTCGAGGCGCCCTACGACCGCGTGATCTTGGCGACGGGTTCCCGGCCCTTCGTGCCCCCCATGGAGGGCTTCGGCCGGCCGGGGACCTTCCTCTTCCGGACGATCGACGACTGCGAGCGGATCGCCGAGCACGCGAAGTCCTGCCGCAGGGCGGCCGTGATCGGCGGCGGCCTCCTCGGCCTCGAGGCCGCGCGCGGCCTCCTCTCCCACGGCGTCGAGGTCACCGTCCTCGAGGCCGCCCCGCAGCTCATGGCGGCCCAGCTCGACGCCGAGTCGGGCCGCATGCTCAAGACGGCGATGGAGGCCCTGGGCGTCCGCGTCCTCCTCGAGAAGATCACCGCGCGCATCGCGGCCGAAGACGGGCGGATCACCCACCTGCTCCTCAAGGACGGGTCGAGGGTCGACACGGACATGGTCGTCGTGAGCGCCGGGATCCGGCCGATCGTGGAAGTGGCGCGGGCCAGCGGACTGGCGGTGGGGAAGGCCGTCGTCGTGGACGACCAGATGCGGACGAGCGACCCCGACGTCTTCGCGCTCGGCGAGTGCGTCGAGCACCGCGGGAAGATCTACGGCCTGGTCGACCCGATCTGGGAGCAGGCCGCCGTCCTGGCCGACGTCCTGACGGGGAAGAACCCCGCGGCCGCCTACCCGGGCTCCAGGCTCGGGACGAAGCTCAAGGTGATGGGCGTGGAGCTCGCCTCGATGGGCGAGACGCAGCCGGCCTCGGATCGCGACGAGGTCGCCGTCTACCGGGAGGAGCGGCGGGGGATCTACAAGAAGGTGATCGTCCGCGACGGCCGCCTGGCGGGCGCCATCCTGCTGGGCGACGCGGAGCGGGCGGGCGTCCTCCTCCAGCTCTTCGCCGCCGGCGCCCGGGTGCCGGACCGCCCCGCGGAGCTCCTCTTCCCGGCTCCCGAGGGGAAGTCGCTCCTCCAGGTCCTGGACCTCCCGGATTCGGTCCAGGTCTGCAACTGCAACGGGGTCTCCAAGCGCCAGATCGTGGACGCGATCAAGGGCGGTTGCGCGAGCGTGGCGAAGGTGGGCGCCTGCACGAAGGCGGGGACGGGCTGCCAGTCCTGCAAGGGCGTGATCGCGCAGCTCGTCGACGCCTACCGGGACGCCGCCGCGGCCGACCCGAGCGAGCACTACTACGTGCCGGGCGTGCCGCTGGAGAAGTCCGAGCTCGTGGACCGGATCCGCCGCCGCGGCATCAAGTCCGTGAGCGCGGTCTTCCGGGAGCTGGCCGGCGGGAAGGAGGACGCGGCGAGCAAGGTCGGCCTCGCCTCGCTCCTCAAGTCGCTCTGGCCCGACGAGTACGTGGACGAGCGGGACGCGCGATTCATCAACGACCGCGTGCACGCCAACATCCAGCGGGACGGGACCTTCTCGGTCGTCCCGCGGATCTACGGCGGCGTCACGACGCCCGCCGAGCTCCGGCGGATCGCGGACGTGGCCGAGAAGTACGCCGTCCCCATGGTCAAGATCACGGGCGGGCAGCGGATCGACCTCCTGGGCGTCCGGAAGGAGCAGCTCCCCGCGATCTGGAAGGACCTCGGGATCCCGAGCGGCCACGCGTACACCAAGGCCTTCCGCACCTGCAAGAGCTGCGTGGGGACCGACTTCTGCCGCTACGGCGTGGGCGACTCGATCGCCCTCGCCCAGAAGATCGAGCGCCGCTTCCAGGGGATCGAGTCGCCCCACAAGATGAAGCTCGCGACCGCCGGCTGCCCCCGGAACTGCTCCGAGGCCTACGTGAAGGACCTGGGCGCCGTCGCGATCGAGGGCGGGAAGTGGGAGATCTACCTGGGCGGCGCCGCGGGCGGGACCGTCCGGAAGGGCGACCTCCTCTGCACCGTGGACACGCACGACGAGGTCCTCCGGTACATGGGCCGCTTCATGCAGTACTACCGCGAGCACGGGAAGTACCTCGAGCGGTCCTACGGGTTCGTCGAGCGGATCGGGATCGAGAAGCTCCGGGAGATCCTGGTCGAGGACCGGCTCGGGATCTGCGCCCGGCTCGACGCCGACATCCAGCGGGCGGTGGACTCGTACAAGGACCCCTGGAAGGAGGCCGAGGTCCCGAACTACCCCGGCCAGTTCAGCGGGCCCGAGCTCGCGCGCGTCCTCGAGGTCGCCGAGAACAATGGATAACCCCGAGTCCACGGTCGACGGTCCCGAGTCCAGAGTCATCGTCCCCCCCACCCCCCCGGGGGGACAGGGGGGAACCCGACTTGGGACTGTGGACTGTGGACTCGGGACCGTGGACGGTGGACTCGGGACTCGCCGGCGCCCGGTCTGCCTGGGTCCCGTGGACAAGGTCCCCCTCGGCCAGGGCTTCTGCTTCGTGGTCGCGGGGGAGGAGATCGCCGTCTTCCGCCAGCGGGACGGCCGGCTCTTCGCCGTCCAGAACCGCTGCCCGCACCGGCAGGGGCCGCTCGCGGAGGGCGTGATCGGCGGGGGGAAGCTCATCTGCCCGCTCCACGCCCACGCGTTCGACCTCTCCACCGGCGCGGGGCCGAATGCGGCGGAGCGTCTCCGCACCTACGCCGTCCGGGACTCGGGCGGGAGGATCGAGCTCGCGCCATGATCGGATACCTCCGCTCGCTCGACCGGAAGGGGCTCCTCGCCGGGCTCGGGGCGATGTCGGTCCTGGGCCTCGGGGTCGTCCTGGGCTCCGGGAACCTCCGGCACTACGACCCGATCCTGCTGACCTACACCTTCGGCGCCCTCTTCTCGGCGTTCGCCGTGGCCTACCGCTACACCGTCTGGCTCCAGCGGCCCCCCACGGCGCTCTACGTTCGCCGCGGGAGGCAGCTCCTCCTCCGGGGGAACGTCCTGCGGAACCTGTGGACCGTCCTCGGGGCGGCCCGGGAGAAGCTGGTGACGCACCGGTTCATCCGGAAGCGCGGCTTCCTCCGCTGGTTCATCCACTTCAACCTGGCGTGGGGGACGATGCTGGCCTGCGCCGTGACCTTCCCGCTCGTCTTCGGGTGGCTCCATTTCCAGAGCCGCCCGGACGATCCGACGGCGTACGAGGTGGTGTTCCTGGGCGTCGGGCTGGGTTCCTTCAGGACCGATTCCCCCGTCCGCTTCGTGATGTTCAACCTCCTCAACCTCTCCGCGATCATGGTGATCCTGGGGGCGCTCCTCGCCCTCCACCGCCGGCTCAGGAACGAGGGCTCCGCCACGCGGCAACAGTTCGGGAACGACATCCTCCCGCTCCTCCTCCTCCTGGCGATCTCCGTGACCGGGCTCTTCCTCACGTTCAGCACCCACGCGCTCGGGGGGGCGGGCTACGCCGTCCTCTCCCTGATCCACGCCGTGACGGTGTGCGCGACGCTGCTCTACCTCCCGTTCGGGAAGTTCTTCCACATCTTCCAGCGGCCCGCCCAGCTCGGCGTCGTCCTCTACCGCCGCGAGAACGCCCGGGCCGAGCCCGCGCGCTGCCGGAGCTGCGGGGAGGGGTTCGCGGGGGCGATGCACGTGGCGGACCTCAAGGCCGTGATGGCGGCCACCGGATTCGGATGGGACCGCCACCTCGAGACCTGCCCCCGCTGCCGCCGCCGGCTCCTCGGCGCGGCCCGCGCCCGCTCCGTCCGCCCGGCCCCGGTGCCGGAGGAGGCCGCCCCGTGAGCGCCGTCCCCGGCCCGATCGAGGCGCTGGTCGGGCGCTACGGGCCCACCCTCAACCACGCCCCCGCCGGCGGCTGGGCGGAAGGCGGGGAGCCCGATCGGCTCGTCAAGACCCACTGCTGCTTCTGCGGCGTCCAGTGCGGGATCCAGCTCAAGGTCCGGAAGGACGCGGTCGTGGGCTTCGAGCCCTGGGAGGACTTCCCCGTCAACCGCGGCATGCTCTGCCCGAAGGGCGTGAAGCGCTACCTCCAGGGGAGCCATCCCGACCGGCTCCTGGCGCCTCTCGTCCGGACGGACTCGGGCTTCCGCGAGGCCGGCTGGGACGAGGCCCTCCGCCGCGTCGAGGAGGGGATCCGCTCGGTCCAGTCGAAGCACGGCCGGGACGCCTTCGCCGTCCTCTCGGGCGCCTCGCTCACGAACGAGAAAGCCTACCTGATGGGGAAGTTCGCGCGGGTGGCGCTCAAGACGAGGAACGTCGACTACAACGGCCGTCTCTGCATGGTCTCGGCCGGCGCGGCCAACCGGAAGGCGTTCGGGATCGACCGCGCCGCCAACCCCTGGAGCGACATCCCGCTGGCCCGTTGCCTGATCCTGGCGGGAGCGAACGTCGGCGAGTGCTTCCCCGTCCTCACGGACTACGTCTGGCGGGCCCGCGACCGGGGCGCCTCGATCGTGGTGATCGACCCCCGGATCACGCCGATCGCCCGGACGGCGGACCTCGTCCTCCCCGTCCGCCCCGGCCGGGACAGCGCGCTCCTGAACGGCCTCCTCCACGTCTGCATCGAGCGCGGCTGGATCGACGAGGCCTTCATCGAGGCCCACACGAACGGCTTCGAGGAGGTCCGGCGCGCGGTCGCCGCGTACACCCCCGCCCGGACGGCCGGGATCACCGGCGTCCCCGCCGCCTCGATCGAGCGGGCCGCGGAGCTCTGGGGGACCGCCTCCACGGGGATGCTCCTCCACGCCCGCGGGATCGAGCACCACACGAAGGGGGTCGAGAACTGCCTGGCGGCGATCAACCTCGCGCTGGCGACCGGGAAGATCGGGCGCCCCGGCTGCGGGTACGCCACGATCACCGGCCAGGGGAACGGACAGGGCGGCCGCGAGCACGGCCAGCGCTGCAACCAGCTCCCGAGCGGGCGGGACGTCGACGACCCCGCCGACCGCCGCCTCGTGGCCGAGCGCTGGGGGGTCCCCGAGGAGGAGATCCCCCGCTCGGGCCTGGCCTCGACCGAGATGATGGAGGCGATCCACCGGGGGGAGATCCGCGGGCTCCTCTCGATCTGCTTCAACCCGCTCGTCTCGCTCCCCGACGCGGACTACACGCGCGCGGCGCTCGAGAAGCTGGAGTTCTTCGGGGTGATCGACGTCTTCCTCTCCGAGACCGCCCGGCACGCCGACGTGGTCCTCGCGGGTTCCCTCCAGGAGGAGGACGAGGGGACCGTGACCACGGCCGAGGGCCGGGTGGTCCGGATCCGGAAGGCCGTCAACCCGCCCGGCCGGGCGCGGGCCGACTGGGAGATCGTCTGCGACCTCGCGCGCCGCTTCGCGCCCTGGGAGAAGTTTCCCTACGCCTGCCCGGAGGACCTCTTCCGGGAGCTCCGCACGGTCTCGAGGGGCGGGACGGTGGACTACTACGGCATCACCTATGAGAAGATCGAGCGCAGCCACGGCGTCTTCTGGCCCTGCCCCGACCTCGAGCACCCGGGGACGCCGCGGCTCTACGAGGGCGGGCGCTTCCACCACCCGGACGGCCGGGCCCGCTTCCACGCCGTCGAGTACCGCCCGCCCGCGGAGGACGTGGACGCCGAGTACCCGGTGATCCTGACCAGCGGCCGGGTGGTCTCGCAGTACCTGAGCGGGACGCAGACGCGCCGGATCGGGCCGCTCGTCGACCAGTACCCGGAACCGCTGGTCGAGCTCCACCCCGCGCTCGCGCGGACGGTTGGCGTCCGGACGGGGGACCGGGTGCGGGTCGTGAGCCGCCGGGGCGAGCTCACGCTCGGCTGCCAGGTGACGAAGACGATCCGGCCCGACACCGTCTTCATCCCTTACCACTGGCCCGACCGGCGCTCGGCGAACCTGCTGACGATCCGGGCGCTCGACCCGGTCTCGAAGATCCCCGAGTTCAAAGTCTGCGCGGTGAGGGTGGAGAAGGCCCCAGGCCCCGGGCCCGAAGCCTCCTCCCTGAGGTCTGGGGCCTGCGGCCTGGGGCCTTCCCCATGATCGACCCCGAGATGGAGTTCTTCCTGGACCCCTCGCGTTGCATCGGCTGCAAGGCGTGCTTCCACGCCTGCGCGGAGTGCGAGACGCACCGGGGGGTCTCGATGATCCACCTGGACTACGTCGACCGCGAAGAGTCGGTCCAGACGGTGCCCGTCGTCTGCATGCACTGCGAGGACCCCGCCTGCGCGGCCGCGTGTCCGGCGGACGCGATCAAGAAGACGGCGGACGGCGTGGTCCAGTCGGCGCTCCAGTCCCGCTGCATCGGCTGCTCGAACTGCGTGCTTGCCTGCCCCTTCGGCGTCCCGCGCACCATAGAGGCGATCGACCAGATGATGAAGTGCGACCTCTGCTACGACCGGACCTCCGCGGGAAAGCGGCCGATGTGCGTGACGGTCTGCCCGAGCGGGGCCCTCGCCTACGGCCCCAGGCGCGAGATCGAGAGGCTGCGGCGGGAGCGGCCGGTGAGCCGCTTCGAGTTCGGGGAGGAGACGGTGCGCACCAAGGTCCGGCTGATGCTTCCCGGGGCGGCCGAGGAGGCGGAGATGGACGTGGCGGCCCTGATGGCCGGGGAGGAACGGCGGTGAGCGGTCCGGCCTGGAAGGAGGACTTCCCCGTCTCGTGGGTGGACGACCACTACGTGACGCGCCGGGAGTTCACGAAGTCGCTCGGGCTGGTGTCCTGCGCGGCGTGCGTGGCGAACGGGGCGCTCCTGGCCACGGCGGGGGCGGCCCAGCCGCCGCCGGGCGGCTGGCCCCGGGTCCTCGTGGGCCGGGTCTCGGGGGTCCCGGTCGGGGGCTCCTTCGTCTTCGACTACCCGGCCGCGGGGGACCGCTGCATCCTCCTGCGCCTGGAGGCCGACCGATTCGCCGCCTTCTCGCAGAAGTGCACGCACCTGGGATGTCCCGTGCTCTGGCAGCCGGGGCCCCGGCGGCTCTATTGCCCGTGCCACGAGGGCTTTTTCGACGAGGAGGGGAGGGTGCTGGCGGGACCGCCGCCGCGGCCCCTGCCGCGGATCGGGATCGAACGGGAGGGCGACGACCTGTGGGCGATCGGGATCCGGAGTTGAGCGGGCCGCGCCGCGAGCGCCTCCGGCGCGAGCGGGAGATGGTCCGCATCCACGCCGTGCTGGCGGGGGTGGTCTTCATCATCCTCTTCCAGTTCCTGCTGCTCATGGTGGCGGTGGACGGGATCCTGGGCGGAGGGGCGGGCCGGGTGCTTCCCACCGCGCTCGCCTCCGGGCTCTCGTTCGCGGCCGCGTGCTGGCTGATCGGGACGCTCCTGGCGGGGCGCGCGGGGGGGGCGCGATGAGGCTCCGGGACTTCGCGCGGGCGGGGCACCCGCCCACGCTCCTCATGGCCTTCCTCTATTTCGACGTCAGCTTCATGGTCTGGGTGCTGCTCGGGGTCCTCGGGCTCTTCGTCGCCGCCGATTTCGGGCTCTCGGACGCCCAGAAAGGCCTGCTCGCGGCGGTCCCCGTCCTGGGAGGGGCGCTCGCGCGGATCCCGATGGGGCTCCTCGTCGACCGGATCGGCCCCAAGCGGACGGGGCTCCTCGGCCAGGCCGTCGTGCTCGGGGCGCTCGCCTGGGCCTGGCTCGGCGGACGCTCGTACGCGGAACTCCTCGCGCTCGGCGCCCTCCTGGGCGTGGCGGGGGGGAGCTTCGCCGTGGCGCTCCCGCTGGCCAGCCGCTGGTATCCGCCGGAGCACCAGGGCCTCGCGCTCGGAATCGCGGGGGCGGGGAACAGCGGAACGGTGCTCGCGGCGCTCTTCGCGCCGCGCCTGGCGGAGGCGGCGGGATGGCGGGCCGTCTTCGGATGGGCGATCCTCCCGGTCGCCGCGGTGATGCTCCTATTCATGATCTTCGCGCGGGAGGCGCCGTCCCGGCCCTCGCCCCGGCCGCTCGCCCACACCCTCGGGCTCCTCCGGCGCCGGGAGACGGTCTGGTTCTGCCTGCTCTACGGTTTCACGTTCGGCGGTTTCGTGGGGCTGGCGAGCTTCCTGGTGATCTTCTTCCACGACCAGTACGCCGTGAGCCGCGTGGCGGCGGGCACCCTGACGGCGCTCTGCGTCCTGGCCGGGAGCTTCCTCCGGCCGGTCGGGGGATTCTGGGCGGACCGCTTCGGCGGCGCCCGCGTGCTGTCGGGGGTGCTCATGGGCGCCTCGCTCGGGCTCGCCGCTCTGGCCCTCCATCCGCCCCTCGCCGCGGCGACGGCCCTCCTCTTCGCGGTCATGGGCTGCCTCGGGATCGGGAACGGCTCCCTCTTCCAGATCGTCCCCCAGCGCTACCGGAACGAGATCGGCGTGGCCACGGGCCTGATCGGCGCGGCGGGAGGCCTGGGCGGCTTCCTCCTGCCCAGTCTCCTGGGCCTCCTCAAGCAATACGCGGGCAACTTCGGGGCGGGCCTCTTCTGCATGAGCCTGGCGGGGGCGTACGGCCTGGCGGTGGTGGCCTTCCAGCGCGAGCGCTGGCGCGCGGCCCCCGCGCTCGCGGAATCGCCCTCGCAGGGGTGAACGGGGATAGCGCACTCGCGGAGGCCTCCTACGCGGGGGTGGCTTTCGGCGGGGAGGAGACGCGGCGGCCGAATTCCCCCGGACGGGGCCCTGGGGCCGGAAGGAGGCCCTTTCCGCGCCGTCCGCGGGCCGTGGCACGGCCGTTGCGCCGAAGGGCGGTTCTGCGCGCGCAAGGTGGAGCGTGGCGAACGAGCACGAAGTCCCGAAGGCGGTCCCGGAACTCGAGGCCTTCCTCCGCGAGTTCGACGAGTGCGCCATCACGCCCACGCGCAAGCTGATCGCGGCGTACGTGAAAGGTCAGCTGGGATCGCTGCCCCGGAAGTCGGTGATGCCGATCGCGAGGGCGGCGGGGATCGCGCCGCGGACGCTCCAGGAGCTGCTCTCGCTCCACCGATGGGACGAGGAGCTCTTCCGGACGCGGGTCCAGCGGCGCGCCCGGCGCGTCCTGGGCGCCGTCGGCGGGACGGCGCTCCTCCACAGCACCTTCGTGCCGAAGCGGGGGATCAAGACGCCCGGGGTCGACCGGCAGGACCGCCCGTCCACCGCCCGGCGCCCGAACGGGTGCGTCATCGTCCATCTCACGCTCGCCGCGGAGGGGAATTGGACGCTGTTCGACGGGGAGCTGTACCTTCCTCGGTCCTGGACGGAGAACCCCGCCCGTCTCCGGGAGGCGGGGATCCCCCCGGACACCGCGTACCGATCCCCGCCGTCCCTGGGGCTGGCGCTCCTGGATCGGGCGATCGAAGGAGGCATCCGGCCGCGCTGGGTGCTCTTCGACCCGGCCTGGGCGGCGGAGGCCGGGTTCCTGGCGGGGCTCCACGAGCGGCGCCTCCAGTATGCCGCGGAGCTGCCCGGAGGGACGCCCGGCTACCTGGGGTCACGAATGGCGCCCGGTTCGGCGCCCCGGAGCCTCCTCGAGCAGGCGAAGGAGCGGACGCTCTCCGGGCGCTTCAAGCTCCCCTCCGGGAAGGACGGCAGCGAGGCGGCGAGCTTCCCGATGGGCGTCTTCCCCTTCGTTCCCGCCGCGGCCCCGGGCCCGGCTCACGCGTCGTCCGTGGCCGTCCTCCGACATCCCTGGAGCGGCGAGTTCCGTTTCTTCCTGGGCGGCGCTCCGTCCGACGAAGGGGCGGAGGTCCTGATCGAGGCGGCCATCGCGCGGGCGAAGCTGGGGGAGACGGCGGCGGCCGGCCTGGAGCGGATCGGGTTCGGACACTTCGAGGTCCGGTCGTTCCGTTCGCTCCGTCGGCACCTCCGGCTCTCGGAGGCGAGCCTGCTCTTCCTGTGCGAGCAGCGCGCGAGGCAGGCGTCCGGCGCGCGAGCGGTCGCCCCGTGAGTACGCCTCCGTATGATTTTCCGCTAGTTCCTACGGGACCGTAGCTTTCCGACCCGCCCGGCGCCCGAAGGGCGAGGCGATGATCCCCTTCGGCTCCAGGGAGTTGCGGTCCCGGCTCCTGCCCGGCGGCGGCATGGCACATCCGTTGCGCACCGCCGCCCGCCGGCCGCTGGGCGGCCGCCCGGAGAGCTCGGGTGGGAGCCGTGGGGTTTCACCTTTCGGAAAGGGGACGGGCGTGATGATGCAACGACGGTGGTCCGGGGTGCTTTGCCTGGTCGCGGCCGCGGGGCTTGCGGGTTCCCCCGCCGCCTGGGCGCAGGACAAGCCCATCGACTCGCAGCTTCTGGCGCTCGCCCAGGACAAGCCCGCCGAGAAGCCCGCGGAAAAGCCGGCGGAGCCCGTCTCCGCGACGCCCGAGCAGAAGCCGCCCGAGGGTCAGGCGGCGACCAAGACCTTGAAGGAAAAGGTCGACGAAGCCATGTCCAGCTCGAAGGTCATGATGGACACGATCTGGACGCTCGTGGCCGGGATGCTGGTGTTCTTCATGGCCCTGGGCTTCGCCTGCGTGGAGTCGGGGTTCTGCAGGGCCAAGAACGCCGTCAACATCCTCTCCAAGAACTTCATCGTGGTGGGGGTTTCCTCCATCGCCTTCTGGCTCCTGGGATGGGGCCTCATGTTCGGCGACGGCGGCTGGTTCGCCGGCACGAGCGGACTCTTCTTCGTCTCGGGAGCCGACAGCAGCCCCCTCAACGGGGCCGGGGGATACGAGGGCGTCTACGGGTCCATCAACTGGTCGACGACGCCGCTCTGGACGAAGTTCTTCTTCCAGCTCGTCTTCTGCGCCACGGCGGCCACGATCGTCTCCGGCGCCGTGGCCGAGCGCATCAAGTACAGCAGCTTCATCGTGTTCACGTTCATCATGGGCGTCCTGATCTACCCGGTCGTGGGGCACTGGATCTGGGGCGGCGGGTGGGCCCAGGCGCGGGGCTTCGCCGACTTCGCCGGGTCGACCCAGGTCCACTCCATCGGAGGCTGGGCCGCGCTGGCCGGCGTGATCATGCTCGGGCCCCGCATCGGGAAGTACTCGGCCGAGGGAAGGGTGAATCCGATCCCGGGCCACAGCATGTCGCTGGCCACGATCGGCTGCTTCGTCCTCTGGTTCGGCTGGTTCGGATTCAATCCCGGGAGCACCATGGGCGTCGACCCCGCGGCGATCAGCGAGGTCGCGGTGACGACGATGATGGCCGCCGCCGTCGGGACGGTCGCGGCGACGATCACGTGCTGGTGCCTGATGGGCAAGCCCGACCTGGGCATGACCCTGAACGGCTCGCTGGCCGGTCTCGTGGCGATCACGGCGCCCTGCGCCTTCGTCTCGGTCGAGAGCTCGGTCATCATCGGGGCGATCGCGGGCGTGCTCGTCGTCCTCTCGGTGATCTTCTTCGACAAGGTGAAGATCGACGACCCCGTGGGCGCGATCTCGGTGCATCTGGTCAACGGCATCTGGGGGACCCTGGCCGTGGGGCTCTTCGCGACCAAGGATCGCATCCAGGGGCGGACGGGCAACACGGCCACGGACGCCGGCCTGTTCAGCGGCGGCGGGGCGGGGCAGCTCATGAACCAGATCTACGGCATCCTCGGGACGGCCGTCTACGTCTTCATCGGCACGATCGTCGTCTGGGCCGTCCTCAAGGCCGTCATGGGCATCCGCGTGAAGGCCGAGGAGGAGGTCCAGGGGCTCGATCTCGGCGAGCACGGCCAGGAGGCGTACCCCGGGTTCCAGATGCAGGCGAAGTAGCAGGGACCGGATCGAGGAACGGAGCGGGGCCGCCCCGCGGAGGGGCGGCCCCGATCGAAAGGAGAACCCGTGAAGAAGGTCGAAGCCGTCATCAAGCCCTTCAAGCTCGACGAGGTGAAGAACGCCCTCAGCCAGGTCGGTGTCCAGGGACTCACCGTGAGCGAGGTCCGGGGCTTCGGCCGGCAGAAGGGCCACAAGGAGCAGTACCGCGGCGCCGAGTACACGGTCGACCTCGTGCCCAAGGTCAAGATCGAGGTCGTCGTGGGGGACAACGCCGTGGCCCCCGTCGTGGAAGCCATCACCCGCGCCGCCCGGACCGGCGAGATCGGCGACGGGAAGATCTTCGTGTCCGCCCTCGAAGGCGTGATCCGGATCAGGACGGGGGAGAAGGGGGAGGCGGCGGTCTGAGGATTTCGATAGACGCTCGACGGCCCCGGGGGAGAAGTAGCGGGGTATTCAGATTGGATACCGATAGGTATCTTTTTCGCTCTATTCACACCGTCCGGTAGCCTCCCCAGACCGCCCCCTGGCGGGCTTCCGTCTTAACTCATTGGGGTCCAGCATTTTGTAAGAACGACCCCGTCTCAGGGCCTGGTCCGGGGCTTGCTCTCTCACCGGCCCGTAGGGAAGGTCCAGGGCGGACCTCTCCGACGGCCGGGTTAATGGGGATGCTCGCCATGAGGGAAAGATCGATTCGTCGGACCGTCGTGCTCTTCGCCGTCGCGGTCCTGGGCCTCGGAGGAGCGCTCCTGGCCCAGGAGCCTGTGTCCAAGCCGGCTCAGGATCCGTCGGCCCTCGAGAAGCTGGAGAAGCGGGTCGCGGACCTCGAGGGGATCGCCGCCAACGCGGCGCCCGCGGCCGGGTCGGGCCGCATCATCACCGGGAACAACGCCTGGATGATGGTGAGCTGCGCCCTGGTCCTCATGATGACGGGGCCCGGCCTGGCCCTCTTCTACGGCGGCCTGGTCCGCCGGAAGAACGTCCTCTCCACCTTCATGCACAGCATGTTCCTGATGGGCCTCGTCTCGCTCGTCTGGTTCGTGTTCGGCTACAGCCTCGCGTTCGGGAAGGGCTCTCCCTACATGGGAAGCTTCACCGAGTTCCTCTTCCTGAAGGGCGTCGGGGCCGAGCCGAGCGGCTACGCGGGGACGATCCCCCACCAGACCTTCATGCTTTTCCAGCTCATGTTCGCGATCATCACGCCCGCCCTCATCTCGGGCGCGTTCGCCGAGCGGATCAAGTTCAGCGCCATGATCCTCTTCACCGTCCTCTGGGTGACGGTCGTCTACTTCCCCATGGCCCACATGGTCTGGGGCGACGGCGGCCTCTTCAACTGGGCGCTCGGCGGGAAGATCCCCGCCCTCGATTTCGCGGGAGGCACGGTCGTCCACATCAGCTCGGGGGTCTCGGCCCTGGTCTGCGCCATCGTGCTCGGGAAGCGGATCGGCTATCCCGGCCAGCCCATGCCGCCCCACAACGTCGTCTTCAGCATGGTCGGCGCCGCCCTCCTCTGGGTCGGCTGGTTCGGGTTCAACGCGGGCTCGGCCCTCGTGGCCGACGGGCTCTCCACCAGCGCCTTCGCCGCCACGCATTTCGCCTCCGCCGCCGCGATGGTGAGCTGGGCGGCCGTCGAGTGGATGGCCAAGGGCAAGCCGAGCGCCCTCGGCGCGGTCTCCGGCCTCGTGGCCGGCCTGGTCGCGGTCACCCCCGCCTCGGGCTTCGTCTCGATCCCGCACGCCGTGATCATCGGCCTGGCCGCCGGGGCGGTCTGCTACCTCGCGGTCTCCAAGCTCAAGGCGAAGTTCGGCTACGACGACTCGCTCGACGCCTTCGGGGTCCACGGGGTGGGCGGGACGCTCGGGGCGCTCCTGACCGGCGTCTTCGCCTCGAAGGAGGTGAACTCCCTGATCGCCACGACCTGGAAGCCGGAGGGGGCGGCGGAGGCCGTCGATCTCTCGGGCGGCGGAGCCCAGCTCTGGAACCAGATCATCTCCGTCGCCGTCACCTGGGCCCTGGCGGCGGTCGGGACCTTCGTGATCCTCAAGATCGTCAACGCCGTCGTCGGCCTGCGGCCGAGCGAGCAGGACGAGACCCAGGGCCTGGACCTGGCCCTCCACGGGGAGCAGGCCTACAACCAATAGCTGGCGCGAGGGTCGAGGACCGGATAGACTTCAGCGAGAGCCGCCCGCGGGCCGGGCGCTCCGGGAAGAATGGGAGAACGCCCGTGAAGAAGGTCGAAGCGATCATCAAGCCCTTCAAGCTCGACGAGGTGAAGAACGCCCTCAGCCAGGTCGGCGTCCAGGGCCTCACCGTCACGGAGGTCCGGGGCTTCGGCCGGCAGAAGGGCCACAAGGAGCAGTACCGGGGCGCCGAGTACACGGTCGACCTCGTCCCCAAGGTGAAGGTCGAGGTGGTCGTCGCGGACGCGGCGGTCACGGGCGTGATCGAGGCCGTCACCCGCGCCGCCCGGACGGGCGAGATCGGGGACGGGAAGATCTTCGTCTCGAACCTCGAGACCGTGATCCGCATCCGCACCGGAGAGAAGGGCGAGGCGGCCGTCTGAGCCGCCCGCGTTGAGCCTCGTCCTCGCGGGCGGATCACCCCGAGCGAGCGGGAGCGAGCCGAGGGGTCGCGTCGCCCGGGCCTCGAAGAAGGAATCCTCGGTCGTCTCCTCAGAAAACGTCCCGGGCGAACGCCACCGCAGAGTCGCGGAGACGCGGAGAGGGCGGGCCGGGGACCGTCTCTGCGCCTCTGTGTCTCCGCGGTGGAGTTCCGTTATCATGGACGGTGGCGGGGCCTGAAGGCCCAATGGGTAACTCCGCGGCGAACGTCAGCCCCCTCCGGGAGCTGCTCCAGCGGGAGCGCCTCGCCGTCCGCGCCCTCCACGAGGGCGGAGCCCAGGGGGGGCAGGTGGCCTCGGCCCTGACCGACCTCTACGACCGCGTGATCGGCTCGGCCTTCCGGACGGCCGTCGAGCGCCTCCCCTCCGCCGAGCGCCCCCGCCTCCTCGGGGACCTCTCGGTGCTGGCCCTGGGAGGCTACGGCCGCGGCGACTGCGCCCCCTACTCCGACATCGACCTCCTCTTCCTCCATCCGCGCCGGCTCCATCCCTCGATCCAGGACGTCGTCAACGCCCTCGTCCGCGACCTCTGGGACATCGGCCTCAAGATCTCCCAGAGCGTGCGCTCGCCCGCCGAGAGCGCGGCCTTCGCCGCGCGGGACCTCCCCCACCGGACGGCGCTCACCGAGGCCCGGCTCCTGGTCGGCAGCCCCGCCCTCTTCCACGAGCTCCAGCGCCGCGTCCACCGGCTCAACCTCGCCTCCTCCCTCGGCCGCTTCATCGACGCGATCCTCGAGGAGCGGCGGAAGGAGCACCAGGACTACTTCTCGACCGTCTACCTCCTCGAGCCCAACGTGAAGAAAAGCCCGGGCGGCCTCCGGGACGTCCACCTCATCCGCTGGATCGCCCTCCCGCGCTACGGGACCCGGGATCCCGAGATGCTCCGCGTGGGAGGCGTGCTCACTCCCGAGGACGCCCGCACCCTGGGCCTCGCGTCGGAGTTCATCGCCCGCCTGCGGAACGAGCTCCACTTCCGGGCCGGCTCCGCCCAGGACGTCCTCACGCGCGACGAGCAGGTCCGGATCTCGAAGTGGCTGGGCTTCGAGACCCAGGGGGCCCTGCTCGGCGTCGAGCGCTTCATGCAGCAGTACTACCGCCACACCACGGCCCTCCACGACCTGGCGATGCGCTTCGCGCGCGGCGCGCGGCGCGGGACCGGGATCCAGCGCCTCCTCAACCGCCTGGCCGCCCGCCGGGTCCAGGACCACTATCTCCTGGACCGGGACTCGATCGGCCTCGACCCGGCCGCCCCCGAGGAGGCGCTCCGGCGGGCCGACCTCCTCCTGGACCTCTTCGACCTGGCGCGGCGGCACGGGGTCTCCGTCCGCCACGAGAGCCTGGAGCGCGTCCGGAAGGCCGCCCCCGCCTGCGAGGTCACCCCCCGCGCCCGCGGGCGCTTCCTCGAGATCATGTCCAACCCCGCGGGGCTCGGGCTCCTCGTCCGCGACCTCCACCGGATCGGGCTCCTCGGCCGCTTCGTCCCGGCCTTCGAGCGCGCCCGCTGCCTCATGCAGTTCAACCAGTACCACAAGTACACCGTCGACGAGCACTCCATCCGCGCCCTCGAGGCCGCCGTGGCCCGCCTCCCCGACGAGGGGCCCGTCGGCCAGGCCTACCGCGAGACGAAGCGGAAGGACG
>Ga0187893_10004834_pt1 | contig 25091 bp, 22 predicted proteins | sample MA1701074metaG_FD_139574 | JGI IMG/M metagenome (GOLD analysis project Ga0187893, IMG submission 139574) | White microbial mat communities from a basaltic lava cave in the Kipuka Kanohina Cave System on the Island of Hawaii, USA - MA170107-4 metaG ... | reverse complement strand
GACTTGCTCAATCGTGAACTGGTCAAACGGCAGGTCGCGATTCAGGGCTTCGATCACCCAGTGCCGGTATCGCCACGCCCACGGCCGTTCGCTGTCCTTTTCGTAGCCGTCCGAATCGGCATAGCGAGCCTGGTCGAGCCAGTGGCGGGCCCACTTTTCGCCGTAATGCGGCGATGCCAAGAGGCGATCGACGACCCGGTCGTAGGCATCTTTCCGTTGGTCGGCGAGAAATTCTCTAATCTCTGTGGGTGTGGGCGGCAATCCTGTGAGATCGAGTGTTAGGCGTCGCAGCAGGGTCAGTTTGGAAGTCTCCGGCGAAGGCGGGACCGCTTCCCTCTCCAACCTCGTCAGCACGAAAGCATCGATGGGGTTCCGCATCCATTCCGTCTGCTTCACTTTCGGCGCTGCTGGCCGCCGGATTGGCTGGAACGACCAGTGGCTGGATTTGGTTCCGGGTACCGCGGCCGTCGCGGGACGGTGCGCGCCCTGATCGATCCAATTCCTCAGAATGGCAATTTCGGCCGCTCCTAGCTTGCGCGGTGAGGCGGGCATTTTGCCCGACTCGATCATATGGATCAGCTTGCTTTCGGAAGCACGTCCGGGCATGATCACGGGACCCGAATAGCCGCCGCGTAAAGCGTCATTGGCACGGTCCAGTCGCAAGCCGTTCTGCTGTAACGCGGCGCCGTGACAGCCGTAGCAGTTGCGCCGCAGGATCGGCTCAACCTTGGTTGTGAAGTCCACTGGCTGAGCCATTGCGGCCGACACGCAGGCGAGAATCAACCAGACCACCACACAGCCATTGTATTAGCCTGGCCGTCCCCTGCGCTAGGTAGTCGGATAAATCTTGGTTGATCCCTTGGTGGCGGCCTGATCACCCGGAGAGTCAGCCCGTGTACCGGCGATCGAGAGCCGCGTTACGGATACGCGAGAATCCGCCGCCGCGTCCGTTGCACCGCCGTCCGCCAACGCTTGGAAGCGCCGCCGTGAACTTGTTCGCGTCGGCGGTTTCCTGTCCGAAAGTCACGGGGACAACAACGCGCCAGTCGAGAACACTCTGCCCCAACCTTAGGTTGCATGACAAACTCGACCCGCCGGCGCGAATCGGCTACGCTTCAACCCAGTCCATCTAGGGAGAGCGTTATGTCTAAAGTAGCCCCATTCCATTCAAAGCTGCCCGGCACCCGCGTATATCACGACGACAATGCCTGCACTGAAGGTAACAATATCGAGAAGCACAACCGCGTGGCTGGAACAGGCGGCCATCCGAAGTGCGATCATTGCAAGCGCCTCGGTTGATTGCCAGGCGGGATATCGTTCTTCGGATTGATTATCCGTTTAAGCCTGTACATACCATCTTGAGGTCGCCGGTCTTCGCCGGTTCATATGCGGACCAAACGCTCAGGCAAGTAAATGGCTATGCGCGTACCTCATGCTCAGAAGCAGCCGGCCGGACGCGCACCTTTACCTCCACGCGCGAGCCTAGTCTATTGATGATGGACATGAGCCGATCCACGGTGAACCGCCCCAGATCCGCATTGCGGATTCGTGAAAAATCGGCTGCGGCAATACCTGTCCGCCCGTGCGCCGCGCGCACACTCAGCCCCTCTCGGTCGAGCGCCTTGATAATTTCGACTGCAAGCAGCGCCTTGAACTGCTCCGCATCTGCGTTCTCTTGCCCGAGGTCGCGGAATACATTGCCACTCCCCCGAACCACGTCCAGGTTTTGTTTCATCCCAACATCTCCTTCAGCCGCTTCAACCGGTCCTTGATGAGATCAATCTCCCGCTTTGGCGTCTTGATGCCCTGAGTCGATTTCTTCTGGAACGCATGTACCACCCAGATCTCCTCCGCCAGCTGCACCGTATAGATAACACGGAAGGCATCGCTCCTGAACGCCAGCGCTATCTCAAAAACCCCCGACCCGAGGCCGTGCATGGGTTTCGCGATATCCGCCTTGCCGCCTTCGGCCGCAATCGTCAGGGCGGTCAAGCATATTGTGCGCGCCCCTTCCGGGAAACTCTCGAATTCTTTCAGCGCCGCCCTGATCCACGAGACGGGCCGTGTCTGTCGCGTCATCTGCCGCTGCCGTCATTGTTTCGCTGGTTCCGCGAATCTGGCGGACCGGCTGTTATTCCTACGTTGTCATATTTGACAACAGATGTCAAGATGAAGAGCGCACGGGCCTAATTCTCTTCGCCGTTGCCCAGCGGCGGCAGAAACGGGCTTTCGCTTCGGTTCACACCATTGCCCTTTTTCATTCCGCCTGCCTTGAGGTGCCAGTCATGCAGTGCTGCCGATTGAACCCTCGCCGTAGGTTCATACCTTCTCGTTTTCGTTCAGTGCCGAGCGGGTTTCTTTTGGCCTCTGTTTTTGGCGTTGTCAGCTTTCTCCATGCAATCCCCATCGGGCATGTTCGATGCTCCTGCCACAGTCGTCTCCGCTGTCAATGAGGAATTTTCCCCTGCCCTGCGGGCATTCCTCGCGCGGCAAAATTCTATGACATCGTCGCCCTGGTCCTGTGGCTCTCCGGAGGCATCGCCCAAAAGGGCAATTGCACAAAAGGAGAAAGACCATGACAACGACTACCGAAAACCAAGAGACCAAAAAAGCGAAGAAACCCGCGGACATGTACCTCTTCGAGCAGGGTTCTGACGGCAAGGAAAACAAGATCGTCGGTTCCATCTACCGCCACAAGAAGGGCAACGGGTTCAGCGTCCTGATAAACGGCAAACGCTACATGGCGTTCCCGCCGAAAGCGAAGGCACCTGCGGCAACCGAGGGGAAGGGCGCGTAAGCGCTCTTCTTCCTTTTCTCAAAGGAGGACGCCATGACTAATCTCACATCCGAAATCGCCGACAAGCTCTTGGAGATCGGTGATGAATTCCTGGCCGACTGGGCTATTGATTGCAAGAACGAGCCCGCATATCAAGCGCGTAAAGCCGAATGGGACGCCCTGCGCCCGATCTTCGTCGCAGCGCCTGATCTGCTGGAGAACCCAAAGCAGCCACTTGTTGTCAGAACTGCACGCAGGCAACGCCTTCTCAAAAGAGCATCTGTGGCAGGAGCTGACGAGAACGAATATCGCCATCGCAAAGGCAGGTGCGCGCCATCATTTCACACAATACCGTAATCACATCGCACTAGCGAATCGGTGACCCTCCTGACTAAGTGCACGGATTCAGAAGTTCGACAACGTATTCTGGGATGACCGCTCCCTCACGGTCGCGGCTCGGAAGTCGCTTGATACCGAGCGGCGACGGTGAGGGAGCGGTTTGTGTGGGGACACAGAATACGTGATCGTATTTATGAAACCGTGTACTAAGCTAAGAGAGTGCCCGGCTATCCCACCGTCGACAACGAAACGCGCGTGGACCTGAACGTACTGTTGAGCCAGGTCTGCTCTGTGTTCGAGCGCTGCGGCATGTCCGTTGAGGACGCGCACCAGTTGGCCGTGTCCCTGGTGATTGCCGACGCGCGGGGGGTGCATTCTCATGGCGTACTTCGTGTCCCGGACTATGTCAAGAAGCTGACTTTGGAGGGCGTGAACCCGCGTGGCCGGCCATTCATCGCCCGCGATTCCGGCGCTGTGCTGGTTGTGGACGGCGACAATGCGATGGGGCAGCTGGCCTGCCACTTTGCCATGACGCGCGTGATCGAGCGGGCGGAATCGTCCGGTATTGCCGCGGCGGGGATTCGCGGCTCCAACCACTGCGGCGCCCTCTTCTACTTCGCAATGATGGCTCTACCGCACGACATGATCGGGATAGCCACGACGAACGCGTTGCCGACGATGGCGCCGTGGGGAGGCCGCGACAAGATTCTCGGCATCAATCCGCTCGCTGTCGCGATCCCGGCGGCGCAAGAACCACCGATCGTGCTGGACGCCGCCTTTAGCGCCTCGTCACACGGCAAGATCCGCGTCTTTCATCAGAAAGGTGTCCACATTCCGGAGGGCTGGGCTTTTGACAAGAACGGGCATCCCACGACGGATACCACGAAGGCCATCGAGGGGCTGCTTCAGCCGATCGGGGAGTATAAAGGCACCGGGCTGGCGATCGTGATGGGTATCCTTTCCTCGATGCTTTCAGGTGCTGCCTTTGGAACAGAGCTCGGAAACATGGTTGAGGGTCCCAAACCGGGGCTTGACGGTCACTTCGTAATGGCATTCAAGATCGGCGCCTTCGAGGATCCTCAGCGCTTCAAGGAGCGTGTCGACGGAGTGGTCCGACAGATTAGGGAAAGTCGTCCGGCTCCGGGGTTCGAGCGCTGCTATGCACCAGGAGAACTGGAGTATCTAATAGAACAGCGCCACCGGCGGGATGGCATTCCACTGAATGCGGAAACAATCGCGGGGTTGGAGGCTGTGCTTTATTGAAAAACGGGTTGTCTCGTGTCCTCGAGCGGCGCGACATGGGTCGAGCTTGCATGACTGAAAGTCCTGCGGCAAGTCGGAGGCTTGCCTCCCACATCCGCTCAATGCGTCATGGCGTAGATCACGTAGTTAACGCCGATGCGGTAGGCAAGGGACGCATAGCGCTCGGGATACTCGGGCAGGTCGGCCCATTCCCAGGCATCGCCGAGATCCATATTGAAGCAGATGGCAACGACGACGCGACCTCGTTCGTCGAGCACAGCGCGCCAGTGAGGGACGACGCCGCCACGCTCGATCTGATCGCCGTGAACAACATTGAGACCAGGAACCCGAACCCGCTCTGAGAGATTGTAGACGGTGTGCAAAATGGTATCGTCTTTTTCCAGTTCAACGACCGTGCCGCCTGGCAAGACGCGCTCGATGCCGGCCATGAACCCGGCCCATTCGCGTTCGTTGTGGAAGTCATCCACCATCAGGAAACCGCCGCGCTCAAAGTACTGGCGGAGGCGCTTGATATGGGAGGCGTTGAGAGTCCAGTCGCCGATGCCGACGCCATAGAGCCACGGCCAGTCGTAGATTTCGTCGCTTTCGATGTCGACAATTTGTTCGACCGAGCGAGCATGGACTCGGGTGAGCCGGCGGAGTCCCTGGATGAACTGGCGTTCGGACTTGTTGGCGTCGACACCCCAGCGGGCGCGATAATAGCCGTCGCGCTGCGAACGGTAACGGAGGCGCGCGAACGCGAACTCGGTCTTTTCCCAGGCGTCCGGCGGGTCTTCGGCGGGATTTTGCATCTCGGATTCATATTGAGCCCAGCGGCGCCCGTTATGACCGGATTGGGCGGCCAGAAGGAACGCAACCAGGAGGAGCGTCCCGAGTGTCCAGCGCACCGTCATGATCCTGATTGTACGCGTTCCAGCACTCCTCAGCAGCCACGGTACAGGCCCAGTGCACGTTCGTCGAGCCCGACACCCAATCCGGGACGAACGCAGGGCGTTCTAGTGCCGGCGCTGGGCCGATTGAAAATCGGCTGCAGGATGAAATCCTGCCCCACTAGAGCACTCCGTATCGCTTGTAGACGTCGCGCAAATAGGCGCCGGCCAAGAGCTCGGAGCGGGAACAGTCTTCGCGCCGCACTTTGTCGGCAGCCAACGCCAGCACCTCGCGAACCATTGCCTTTGGTACTACAACGATCCCATCGTAGTCGCCAAACACAAAATCGCCCGGATGAACGATGACCTCGCCGCATTCCACTGGCAGGTTATAGGCTGTAACCATACCCCGTCCCATCGAATCGACGGGCTTGATGCCAGCCGCGAACACCGGAAAGCCGAGCTCCTCGATCTTACGCACATCTCGAATCAAGCCGTCTACCACAGCGCCGCGCGCGCCCCGCGCTTTGGCTGCTGTGGAAAGAAGTTCGCCCCACGGGGCATTCCGCTGGGACTTCTGCGTGCCCACGACGGCGACCTCGCCCGGCAGGAGGCTGTCCACTGCCTCGATCTCAATGGCATACGGATCCTCGGGCACATGGTAAACGTCCGAGCACGCCACGGTCCGCGCCCAGCCGGCTAACTTGCACCGCGCATGGATGGGCCGCAAATACTCGCGCATTGCCTGGTGCCGGACGCCCAATTGATCGAGCGAATCCGAGACGACCGCCGTATACAGATTCTGCTCGGCAAACTCACAGAGCTGCCGATCGGCTTCCGCCGGTGCTTCTTTACTAAGCAATTCGATACTGCTCAACGACTGCATCATTCACCTCGATACCGAGTCCCGGCTTGTCCGGGACCGGCAAATAACCATCTATCATTTTCAGAGGCTCCTTGGCGAGGAGCCGGCTGAGCGGGCCCCGCGAAGTACTGAATTCCACGAATTCGGCACGGCGCTGGAAAGCGGTCAGATGCAGCGAGGCGGCGGTGAGCAAGTCGCTCGACCACGAATGGGGAATCACCAGGCGATTGGCGCGCTCGGCCATGTGCACAATCTTACGCGCGACGGTGAAGCCGCCGCAGCGGGTCAGGTCCGGCTGGAGAATGTCGAGGCCGCCTTGATGGATCAGACGCTCGAACCCCCACTCGGTGGCTTCCTGTTCCCCGCAGGCGATCGGGGTATCGACAGCTTCGGCCAGCCGGCGGTAGCCGTCGTAATCTTCCGGGTGAAGCAAATCCTCGACGAAGAAGGGACGAAACGGTTCGAGGGACTTCACGAGCCGAATCGCTTCCTTAGAGGTCCGCTCGACAAACCAGCCCGGATCTAACAAGAGATCCTTGTCGTCTCCGAGCGCTTCCCGCGCGGCTTCGGCGAGGTGTACGTCCCGACGCTGGTTCTTGCCAAAAACACCCCAGCCAAATTTGATGGCGGTGAATCCCTGGTCGAGGTAGAGCTTCACGGCCTCTTTCATTGCGTCCTGCGTTGCACGAAAGAGCGTACTGGCGTAGGCCCGCACCCTATCGCGCCACTTGCCGCCGAGCAGCACATGAATCGGTTGGCCGTAGAACTTTCCGCAGATATCCCAAAGAGCAATGTCGATGGCTGAAATCGCCTGGATCGCGACGCCACGGCGCCCGTAGTAGATACTGCCGCGGTACATGCGATACCACAACCGCTCGACTTCAAGCGGATTCTCGCCCACCAGAAGAGTCGCGAAGCCGTCGAAGCACTCCATGCCTTCTTCGGTACTCCACTTGGGAGCGTCGACGCAAGCCTTGGCGACTTCAGCGCAGGTCTCCATGTCGGAATAACCGGTGATGCCGGCGTCCGTCGATACCCGGACGACGCCCATGTAAGTCGGGCCGAGCGGCTCCTCGGCCTGCTCCGGGTTGTTATATAGTCCCTCGGATTTGAGGACAAACAACTCGACCTTGGTGATCTTCATCCGATTACCTGATCCCAGGGGACTTCCTCGGCGACGACGTAGAGAGTCTGGCCCTGAAGGGGGCGAGCGGAAAGATGCATCATGGCGAGAAAGCCCAGGCGCGGCGCGCGGATCTCGAACGCAGGCGCGCTGTGGTCGGCAAAATCGTGCAGCCGGCCGATCAGTTGGCCGGCCTCAAGTCTATCGCCAAGATCGACTACCGGTTCCCAAACGCCATCGCGCGGGCAAGGGACGTAGTGGTCAAGCCGATCCGCTCTCACCAGGATTGGCTCCCGGCTGCTCTCGCCTCTTATGCGATGAACCCGGCCCTCGAGCAGGCCGTAATGCCGGAGCACATTGAACACTCCTTCGTAGGCGTGACGCACGCCGAAGCGGGAGGTGGTTTCACCGCCGCCAAACTCGCCGCCCAACGTGATCTTTCCTTCCGCCTCGGCTTCATCCGTCAGAAGGCCGGATGCCATTGTACTCGCGTAGATCAGCACAAAGGGTGTGTCAAAGAGACGCGTGGCGCGAGCGATCTCCGCGCGCTGGACCGGATCTGGAATCGGGTGGAACGACGCGCATATGGGAAACGCACCTTCCTTACCACCGGAATGAATATCAATCACGATTCGGCCCAAAGGAAAGATACGCGTCTTTACGAAGTTCGAGATCCGATAGGAAATCGTCCCGCGAGGATTGCCCGGAAAGGCCCGGTTCATGTTGACGCCGTCCAGAGGCGACGCGCGAAGGTTCGCGCGGCATGCGCTTTCGGAAAGCTGGGGCATCAGGACAATACGCCCGGCGATCTGGTCCGGATCGAGATCGGCGCACAGACGCTTAACAGCGATTTGGCCTTCATACTCATTGCCGTGAGTGCCGCCGAAGCAGATCACTCCGTTCGAATTGGAACCTCGCAGTCCGTTGATGACCGTAATCGGTACAAGCGAGTAACCCCAGGTTCCGTCCAGATGGAAGGCGACCTGGTAATGGTGCTTGCCGGGAAGTTCAAAGTCGATTTGGGCTGGATCGTATACGACCATGGGGTATAAAACCTCTGGCGATGATAGAACATTTCCGAGATTAGCCGGAAACCTGAGCGTCCCGAAGAGCTCTACACACGTCCTGGTGCTGACCCTCGATCGGCTCAGTCGATTAGCTACACCTCAACTCAAATACCGAGGATGTTGAGAGTGTCGCGCTCGAACATTGCTTCCATCTTTGTCATGTCGAGACATGGGAGCCGCGTGCCCTCCAACATCTCGTTCAAGCGGCGCATGCCGTCCAGGCTGGCCTGGACGGTGGTGAACGGGTAGTCACTGCCAAACAGCAGCTTGTTCCATACACCGTATTCCTGTACCAGCATCAGTGAATGATAGAGCTGGAACGGGCGGTAGTGGAGCGCCGAGATGTCGGCGTAGACGTTCGGGTGCTTGCGAATGGTCACGACGCATTCAGCCTCGTAAGGGTGGCTCAAGTGGGCCATGACGATCCTAACTTCGGGGAAACGAGTTGCGACGTCGTCGAGATGACGAGGCAGCGTGCAATCAAGCGGCGCTTGGGCGACGAACGTAGTGCCGGTATGGAGCAGCACAGGGAGACGGTGTTTGGTTGCATACTCCCAGATGTAGTCGAAACGACGGTCGTTAGGGTAGAAGCCGGCATACATCGACAGTAGCTTGATCCCCTTCATCTTGAGGTCGTGATGACCCTCGATCATTTCCTCCTGCCAGCCAGGTTGGGTCGGGTCCAAGGAGAGAAAACCAATGAGCCTGTCGGGATGCTGCGCGACATATCCAGCGACGGCACGATCGGGTACCCACAGGCCGGAGAGCCTGGCTTTACCGCCGAAGACGATCGTCTTATCGCAGCCAGACGCAGCGGAATGATACTCATCCCACCTCACGGTGAGGTCGATTTCAACGTCACCGCGCGCGCGTTTCGCTTGATTTTTGAAGTCGTCCGAGAAGTGCTTGGGGTACTCCCAGAAGTGACTGTGGACGTCGATCAGCATTGAGGGTCAGGATAACGCAGGCAATATGGGGTGAGCACTCAACTCGCCATGCGGACCGTCTGCGCCAGGAGGCCCAACCCAACTATAATAAGCCGATATGAAGGTGGCTGTATGTATCCTGCTGCTAGCGCTCCCCGTAGCGGCGCAGCACGAAAAAGAAGGCGAGAAGAAGAAGCATCCGTTTATCGGCGACGCAAAAGAGATTGAGGCAGGCAAGAGACTATTCGCTGAAGGATGCGCGGTGTGCCATGGTCCAGATGGACAAGGTGGCCGTGGACCGAATCTGCGCGAGCAAGTTTTCTGGCACCCCCTGGACGACGACACGATTTACAAGTCGCTGAAAAATGGGATTAAGGGCGGTATGCCAGCGGTCAATCTTCCCGAAGATGATCTATGGCGCGTCGTGGCCTACGTTCGTTCGCTGACTTCGCCGGCTGCCGAGAATCCGGCGCCAGGGGATGCGAGCGCCGGGGAGGTCCTGTTCTGGGGCAAGGGGGGGTGCGGCAAGTGTCATGGGATTCGCGGAAAGGGCGGGAAGCTGGGACCAGATCTAAGCAATGTGGGATCGGTCCGGCCATTGCCCATGATTCGCGACTCGATTATCGACCCGGATGCGAATGGAGCCGTCGGGTATCGCGCCGCCACCGTGACCCTACGCAGCGGGAAGACTTTGAAGGGTGTCGCTCGAAACCGTACGAACTATTCGCTGCAACTGCAGGACGCCGACGGAAACCTGCATCTGGTGAATATGGCCGATGTCACGGCGTTGACCTTAGGCGCAGGATCGCCGATGCCGAAGGACTTCGCTAAGAAACTCGATGAGACGGAGATCGAGAATCTTACAGCGTTCCTGGCAAGGCAGACTGTACGTAAGATCGAGGCGGCGAAGAAGTAAGCGGGGATAGAGACATGGGAACTCGAACAATCTTTGTTTTGGCTTTCGTCGTTTTAGTTTGGGCCGCCACGATTTCCGCCCAGGTGCGCTACGAGGACATTCTGAATGGTCCTGGAGACAACTGGCTGACCTATGCCGGCGATTATCAGGGCCGGCGGCACAGTCCGCTCAAGCAGATCACGGCGCTAAACGCGGGGTCGATGACGCCCAAGTGGGTGTATCACATTCCGAAGGCGAGCGGGTTGCGAACCAACCCGGTGGTTTATGAAGGCGTGATGTATGTCACCAACACCAATGAGATTCGCGCGCTTGATGCGCGCTCCGGCCGCCTGATCTGGAGCTATAAGGACACGCGTGCCAAAAAAGAGGCCGTGAATCGCGGCGCGGCTTTGTTGGGCGATAAGGTGTTTTTCGTGACCACGGATATTCATCTCGTGGCGCTCGACCGGCGGACAGGCGCGGTGCTATGGGCGACGCAGTATGGCGACCCGGAGCAGGGGATGCTTGCGACACTGGCGCCGCTTGTGATCAAGGACAAGGTGTTGGTGGGAGTGACGGGGGGGGATACGGGTATGCGGGGTTACGTCGCGGCGATCGGCGCCGATTCGGGCAAGGAAGTTTGGCGCACGTACACCATTCCAGCCAAGGGCGAGCCCGGGTCGGAAACTTGGGGGAACTATATCGAATACGGCGGCGGCGGGACGTGGCTGAGCGGCACCTACGATCCAGTGTTGAATCTCGTCTATTGGACCACCGGGAATCCTTGGCCCGACTTCTATGGCTCGGACCGCAAGGGCGACAATCTGTATTCATGCTCGCTGCTGGCGCTCGATGGCGATACGGGAAAGATGAAATGGTACTTCCAGTTCACGCCGCACGACACGCATGACTGGGATGCGCAAGCGTGGCCGGTGTTGATTGACACGACGATTCGGGGCCAAATGCGCAAGGTCGTGCTGCACGCCAACCGCAACGGGTTCTTTTATGTGCTCGATCGCGTGACAGGAGAATTTCTGCGCGCGACGAAGCTGGTGGACAAGCTGGACTGGGCGAGCGGTGTGGATGATAGGGGCCGGCCGATTCTGGTGGAGGGAAAGGATCCGACGCCGAGCGGCAATCGAGCTTGTCCCGGTGTTCGAGGTGCGACAAACTGGATGTCGCCTTCCTACAATCCGGACACGGGGCTCTTGTATGTCGTGACGCTGGAACAATGCGACATTTACACGAGCTCTTCCAAAGAGCCAGAACCGATGAAGAACTTTTCCGGTGGCGGCGCGGGGCCGAAACCCAGTGAGGTTGGCCAATTCTTTCTGCGCGCGTATGATCCCAAGACGGGCGAGCGGAAGTGGGAGTATCCAATGACCGGTCCAGGAGAGTCGTGGTCGGGAACGGTATCGACGGCGGGCGGCGTCGTGTTCTTTGGGGATGACGACGGCCAGTTAGTGGGAGTGGATGCGCGTTCGGGGAAACATCTGTGGCATTTCAATGTGGGCGAGGGGCTGACGGCATCGCCCATTTCATACGGAGTGTACGGGAAGCAGTACGTCGCGATCGCGTCAGCGACGGCAATATTTTCGTTTGGGTTGCATGAGCCCATGCGATCCGTTCCGTTGCCGAAGGTGAAGATCGAGTAGGCGAAACTGTTTTCAACGCACTACTTGCAAACGACCCGGAGGCGAATCCCAGGACGGCCACAGTTGCACTCGGAAGCGTCGATCCGGCCTTCAACCCCGGTGCGTAGACGGAGGGCGGGGTAACGAAGATTCGCTAAACTCGTCAGAAGAAGCTCGCCCGAATCTTCCTCCCAAATCGCGAGGTCATCGGAGGAGTGGAGACCGTCGTGGGCTTCGCACTCCCAAGCGAGCAACTCACCCTGAAAGCCGCGAAACTCTCGATAGACCGGCGCCTGGAAGACGCACCAGAAACGGTTGCGATCCTCGGATAGAACCCAGCCGCGACCGATTCCTTCCAACACAATGACGCCGAACCGAAGATCGAGCGAGAGCCGATCCTGTGCCGCGGCGATCGCTGTACCTCGGAGAATTTCAATGGGACCAGCCAGGGCCTCGGGCTTGATCTTTTCGAGCATTCGACAGGAAGGCTCCGGCACAACGATTTGGCCTTTCGCCAAGCTGAACCAGGGCTTCAGGACAAGCACCCGGGCAGGCGCCTGCCAAAGACATCCGACCCGCTGCACGGGAGAGAGAGCGGCGCCGCTATCGAAGTCAGCGAACTGGCTGTAATAGCATTCGAGCGGAAGCGGTGGGATTTGGCTCCACTCCTCCTCCTTCAACTGCCGATAATGGCGAGTGGCCCGGGCGGCCTGCCAGAGCTTTTCCAGAGCGGCGGAAGATCCGCTTGCGTCCCGTCCTCGCGGCCAACGCCACGACAGAGCAGACTGAACGGCAAAACCCATGCTTTCCAAAAATGTGCGCGGGCTCGCTGGAAATTCTCAGTGAAGTTGGTGTTCGGTGCTTGCGACGAGTCCTTTGGTGTCTTCGAGGTTGAGGAACCACGCCGTGGCGCCTCCCGGGACTTTCGCCCAGGCACGCTGTTTCTTTTGGTCGAGGTAGGCGGGTACGGTTTCCCAATGGCGTTGCGGCCATGGGCCGGAGTCTCTGGTGTAGTTCAATTCGGCCTTGGCGATTGGCGTGGCCGCGCGGAACTCGGCAGAAACCTGACCTTCACGGATTTCTTGTTTCAGAATGCGAGGGAGCGCGGCGCGGTGGTTCAACAGCGCATCCGCCATGGCGAAAATCTCCTTGGGATGAGCACCATCGCGATGGTTGTGGGGCATCCGGACACGGATCGCCAAAGATCGCGGTCCCGTGGGAAGGCGATATGACTTCTGATGCGAGCCCATAGGATAGGCGTTGTCATTGGTTCCGGTGACCCAAAGCATCGGGATGCGATTGCGCGGGAGATAGACCGAGGGGTCCCATAGTTCGAGCCAGCGAGCCGCTCGCTGCGGGCCGAGGCTCGCGAACTGTTTCAGCCACGCGGAGTCTTCACCCAGGAACCCGCAGCCGTAAACCGGCGCGGCGAAACGAAAGCGCGGGTCGAGGCTCGAGACGATCGAGGTGAGGTACCCGCCCCAGGAGATGCCAGTCACTCCAATTCGCTTTGGATCGACTTCCGGCTGGGCGCGCAGCCACGAATGCGCCAGGATCACGGCGGCGACGGCGTGGTAGGGCCACTGGTCGCGCGGGTCCTTGTCGACGCTTTGGAAGTCGCCCCAGCCAGCAGGTCCGGAATGATCGTGACGGGCGCGTTTGGGGTTCCAGGTGTTAGCCGTGCTGTTTTCGGGAACTGTGCCCACTGTATCGAGGGCAATAGCGCCGTAGCCGCGCGAGTTCCAGAGCCGAACCCATTCCGCAAATGCCGTGCCGCCTCCGCCATGGATGAGCACCATGGCGGCATTCTTTTTCGAAGAGGCAAATCCGTAGTATGCAAAGATCCGAGTTGGTTTGCCTTGATAGGCGGGACCTTCCAGGAAGATCGCACGGACGCCGGGCTCAGGCTGAGGAGCTTCGAACGTACGCGGCGTTTTCGAGAGCTGTTTCAGATCCCAGAGAGAATCGGCGGCTAAGGCCGCGGCAGCGAAGAGAAAGAGCCACATGGGAAAATTCTATTGTATGTTTGGCGTCTGGCTTGGGCTCGCGCTCGCTGTGCACGATGCGGCCAATCCGGCGCAATTCGGCGCCTTGTTTGAGCAGAGAGTGGCTAGACTCGAAATGGAACACGGCGGCGGACACGCGGCAACGTTAGCGGCGATTTACGATTATGCGTTGTTTCTGAAGTCGACAGGTCAGAAGGAGGGCGCGGAGAGACTGCTGCGGCGGCTGCTGGCTTCGGCGGTGGAACCTGTGCAAGCCGCGGGCCTGTTGGAAGAAGTCGCTGGATTAAACGCCAGGGAAGCGCCGGCGCTGCTCGAAAAGGCGCTCGCGATCCGGGAGAAAGCTGCCCCAGGGGTCGAACTGGCGCGCCTCTATGCGCGGACCGCTGCGATGATCGAAGAGCGAGACCCCGATGCTGCCATCGCACGGTACCGGTCGGCATTGCGGATCTATGAGAAAGCGCTGGGCATGGAAGATCCCCGGATCGCGATTGCATGCAATGATCTGGGGCTGGCGCTCGAGTCGAGGGAGAGATATCAGGAGAGCGAGGCCCTGTACCGGCGGGCACTCGCAATCCAGGAGAAGGCGTTGGGTCCACGTCATCCGGAGGTGGGCGTAACGTTGAACAATTTGGCGGGTGCATTGGGGGCTACGAGCCGCACACGGCTCGCCGAACCGTTATTGCGGCGGGCAGTGGCAATCCTCGAGTCATCGCTCGGGCCGCGCCATTTGCGGACTGCGACTGCGATGGGCAATCTTGGGGACTTGCTGGCGGCTACCGGCCGGCCAGTGGAAGGGGGTCGATTGCAGGAGCAGGCGATCGCGGTGTTCGAGGCAGCAGGGGATTTCGCCTCGGTGGCGGATCTACGATCGAGGCTAAGGCGTTAGGATATTTTGCTGACGCACTCGTGGGCACGCACTCTTGCGTGCAACTCCAGACGCCAGCCGGGGCTTGCCCACATTGGGCTTGAAGCCCACGGCAGCACGCTGCAGCGCCACGTCGAACTGAACCACTACGGTAGTGCTACGATAGCGGGACGCCTTTCCGATGATTGTGCTGCATGCAGCGTTTGACCAGGAGAAGCTGCTGGTTTGGACCGAGCCCGAGGCGGGAAAACCTCCGTTGCTGAACGCCATCGCGCAACTGGGCGAATCATTTGTGCATCGCAAGAAAGACTGCCGGCAAGCGCACGCGTGGCTGCCAACCGAAGGTGGGCGGATCGTTCCGTCGCCCGTGCTCGCAACTGAGTCGCCAAGTGCGGACCACCAAATTCGAATCGACTCCTGGCCCGTTACGGTGGTGCCTCTCCAATCCAGCCAGGCCATCGATTTCCTGTCAGCTTGTATCGGGAAGCGGATAGCGGCTCCCGGTATTGTCATTGGTGAAGACCTGGCCTACTGGACGGAGGCGCTTCGTTTCACGGCCGGCCTGGTGATGCGCGGGCAATTCGTGCCGGGCGTCGCGCCAGTCAATGGCGGCTACTGCGCTCGGTGGACCCCCGTGCTGGCAGGCGCGAATGCCACATGCTTTCATGCGCTGGCGAAGTCAATGCCGCCGGTGGCTCGATCGCTCCGAATCGAGGAAGGTAATCAGCCGGACATTGCTGGCACAACCGTGCTCGCCGCGTTTTCAGACTGGGCTCTCGATGGGCTGGTGCGGTCCAGCGCGTTTCCAGTACGCCGTGTGATCGAAAGCACACACGACCACTGGATGCAGGCCCTCGACTCCGCCGACCCGGCTCTCCCAGGCACGGCTGGCGAGATTCGGGCGCTCGCGGATCAGGTGGAGCAGTGGCAGCGGCCCATTCACATCTCGTCGCGCGCGCCGTTTCGCCTTTGCTTTAGGCTGCGGGAGCCTTCAGAGGACCTCGATCCATGGCGGATCGAATACCTGCTGCAGGGTACGAAAGATCCCAGCTTGCTGGTGGCCGCCGCAGACGCCTGGAACCCGAAGCAGTCCGTACGGATGGCGCTCGGTCACGATGCCGCGGCGATGCGGGAGATGTTGCTGGTCTCGCTGGGACAAGCGGCGGGAGTCTGTTCGCGGGTTCAGGGCAGTCTCACCGAGCGCTCGCCAGGTGGATATCAGACTGATGCTGCGGGCGCCTACGAATTCCTTCGCGAAACCGCACCTAATCTCGAGAGTGGCGGATTCGGCGTGATGCTGCCGGCGTGGTGGACCCGGTCAGGCGCTGCCGTACGGCTGCAGGCACGAGCAAACGTGAAGAGTTCCGCGATGAAAGGTGGGAGTGGTCTAACGCTCGATTCATTGGTGAAGTTCGACTGGGAACTGGCGCTCGGCGACGAAAAGATTTCGAGGGCGGAATTGGCTGCTCTGGCGAAGCTGAAAACCCCGCTAGTGAAGCTGCGAGGCCGATGGGTGGAAGTCTCCTCTACCGGAATCCAGGCGGCGCTCGACTTCCTGAAGAACAATCCGTCCGGTCAGATGACCGCGCGGGATGTCATGCGCATGGCGATTGGAGCCAATGACGCCGCGATTCCTCTCGACTTCGGGGGCGTGGCCGCGTCCGGATGGATGCAAGACTTGTTGGCGCGGCTGGAAGGGCGCGAGCCTTTGGAAGAGCTCGCACAGCCGGGAGGACTGAAGGGCGCATTGCGACCATATCAACTTCGCGGCTTCTCCTGGCTCGCATTCTTAAAGCGCCTCGGTCTTGGGGCTTGCCTGGCCGACGACATGGGATTGGGAAAGACCATTCAGACGCTGGCGTTGCTGCAAAGGGACCGCACGGAAGGCGAGAATCGGCCCGTGCTCCTTGTGTGTCCGACATCCGTGGTGGGCAATTGGGAGAAGGAAGCGTCGCGTTTTACGCCGGACCTTCCGGTACTAGTGCATCATGGCTTAGCGCGGAATCGTGGCGACGCATTTCAGAAACAAGCCGCGGCGCAGGCGGTGGTAGTGTCGACCTACTCGCTGCTCCACCGCGATATCGAGATTCTGCGTGAGGTGGATTGGGCGGGAGTCATTCTTGACGAAGCGCAGAACATCAAGAACCCGGGGACGAAACAGGCGCGCGCTGCGCGATCGATTCCAGGCGGCTACCGGATCGCGCTCACCGGAACGCCTGTCGAAAACAATGTCGGAGATCTTTGGAGCCTCATGGAGTTTCTCAACCCTGGATTTCTTGGATCGGAAAGCGGGTTCCGGAAACGCTTCTTCGTGCCCATCCAGGTCTATTCGAATCAGGATGCAGCGGCGCGGCTCAAGCGGATTACTACTCCCTTCATTCTGCGTAGACTGAAATCGGATAAGAGTATCATCGCCGACCTGCCGGAGAAACTCGAAATGAAGGTGCACTGTAATCTCACGAAGGAACAGGCATCTCTTTACGAGGCCGTGGTGAACGATGCGCAGAAGGCGATCGAGTCGGCGGAAGGCATCGAGCGGAAGGGTCTGGTGCTCGCCACGCTGATGAAGCTCAAGCAGGTGTGCAATCACCCGGCCCAGTTCCTGAAAGATCGATCCGCCATTCCGGGCCGCAGCGGCAAACTGGCGCGGCTGACGGAGATGATGGAGGAGACGCTGGCGGCGGGCGACCGGTCCCTCGTCTTCACGCAATTCACCGAGATGGGAGAGATCCTTCACGGCCACTTGCGGGAGTCGTTCGGTATCGAGGTGTTGTTTCTACATGGAGGGACGCAGAAGAAGCAACGCGACCGCATGGTTGAACGATTCACGGCCGAGGCTGGGCCGCGGATTTTTCTGCTTTCGCTCAAGGCGGGCGGCACCGGCCTGAACCTGACCCGTGCCAATCACGTGTTCCATTTCGACCGCTGGTGGAATCCCGCTGTCGAGAACCAGGCCACCGACCGAGCCTATCGTATCGGCCAGACCAAAAACGTTCAGGTTCACAAGTTCGTCTGCGCCGGAACGCTCGAGGAGAAGATCGACGAAATGATCGAGCGCAAGAAGGATGTAGCGGGGCGCGTTGTCGGGACGGGCGAGGCTTGGTTGAGCGAACTGTCGAACGACGAGTTACGCAACCTGTTTGCGTTGCGCAAAGATGCCGTTGGAGAGTGAAGATGGCACGCTGGGACTTCTATTCCACTTACTTCCCGCCATCCCGGCCGCGCGCGGCCAAGGGCGGCATTCGCGCGCAATCGAAACGGGGCAGCTTTGGGGAGACCTGGTGGGCCAAGCGTTGGATCGCGGTTCTCGACGGGTTCGACCTTAGCGCCCGGTTACAGCGTGGCCGGCGGTACGCGCGCGGCGGCCAGGTGCTCGCCATCGACGTTCAGAAGGGCTCCATTTCCGCGAAGGTGCAGGGCTCCCGGCCGTCCCCATACGAGGTGGCAATCCAGGTGAAACCTCTCGGGAGCAAAGATTGGTCGAAGGTGGCGGAAGCGGTTTCGAGCCAAGCCGTTTTCGCAGCCAAGCTTCTCGGTGGTGAGATGCCACAAGAGATGGAAGAAGTGTTTCGAGGCGCGCGTGTGTCGTTGTTTCCGGAGCGGGCCAACGATCTAATCACGGATTGTTCGTGCCCGGACTGGTCGAATCCGTGCAAACATATCGCCGCGGTCTATTACCTGTTGGGTGAGGAATTCGATCGGGACCCATTCCTGATCTTCAGAATGCGTGGCATGGACCGCGGAGAGTTTCTTGCGTTGCTCGGGGAAAGCGCTGTGCCTTCACCTCGTCCCACGGCAGAGGTGCAGCCGCCAGAGCCCCTTCCGGCGTCGCCCGCAGCGTTCTGGGCCGCTGGGGCGATTCCCGGGAATCTGACCGGAGAAGTATCCTTGATGGCGCCAGGCGCAGCAGTGGCCCGGCGGCTGGGCAAGTTTCCGTTCTGGCGCGGGAACCAGGATTTCTTCGAATATCTGGAGCAGGTGTACGCGAAAGCCGCAGCGCGTGCCGCTCGTGTGCTGGAAGGGAAGTGAGAGGCGGTATTGTCATCGCTTCCGGAACGGATTACAGTTTCGCCTCGAGGATGTCGCAGATGCGCCCGCTGGCATTCCCATCCCATAGCTCCGGCGTTTTGGGGGAGGCTAGCCTGGCGTTCGCGAGCTCCTGCAAAGCTGCCGATAGAATAGCCTCCGGCTCGATGCCCACCAGACAATTCGAGCCTTGGTCGATGGTGACGGGCCGCTCGGTGTTTGTCCGCATGGTGAGGCATGGCACCTGGAGGATCGTGGTTTCCTCTTGAATTCCACCCGAATCCGTCAGGACCAGGCGGGCCTCACTCATCAGGCGCAGGAAATCGAGGTAGCCTTTGGGAGGGCACAGGACCAGTCCATCGGTGGAAACCTTCTGTTCCTCCAACTGTTTTTGAGTCCTGGGGTGAACAGGGAAGACAACAGGGATCCGGGTGGCGACCTCTTGGAGCATGGCGAGAAGGGCAGCAAGGCGCCCGGGGTCGTCGACGTTAGCGGGCCGGTGCAGCGTTACAACCGCATAATTCCCGGCCTCGAGACCGAGTTCTTGCAGCACACCGGATTGGGCGGCTTTCGCGCGGAAGCGTAGCAACGTGTCGATCATGACATTTCCGACGAAAAAGATGCGGGAGGGGTCGATGCCTTCCGCGCGAAGGTTCCGTTCCCCGCTAGGCTCGGTCGTAAAGAGGAAATCGGAAAGATGATCCGTAACAACGCGATTGATCTCTTCGGGCATCGAGGGGTCGAAACTGCGGAGTCCGGCCTCAACGTGTGCCACACGAATCCCGTTGCGAACCGCGGCGAGGGCCGCGGCCAGTGTGGACGTAACGTCACCCACCACCAGCAGCAAATCGGGAAGGACCTGGGCCAAAACGGGCTCGAGCTTGAGGAGAATCTGAGCGGTCTGGTAGGTTGGCGTTCCTCCGGACAATCCCAAATGAACATTGGGATGAGGGATCTCGAGATCACAAAAAAACTGATCTGACATCTCCGGAGAAGAGTGCTGGCCGGTATGAATGAGCTCGGGAGTCCATCGGGGCCGGCGGAGGAACTCCGCCATCAGAGGAGCGACCTTGATGAAATTGGGACGAGCTCCGACGACGCAAATTACCTTCAAGGCGGACATAAAGGAATGGCAGCGGCTGTTCTATTCGATCCCCAAGATTCGCCGGTTCCGCCCGGCATCCGAGGACCCTCCAGCGAAATCGTCGAACGCCTTCTTTGGCACGTCGATCAGCAGGGACTGAATGAATGGGGCTCCTTCCGCCGCGCCTTGTGCAGCGTCCTTGTAGCAGCATTCCCATTCGAGGACTGCCCAAGAGTTGTACCCCACTGCTGTCAAGCGCGTGAAAACCTGCTTGAAATCGACCTGACCATCGCCTAAGCTCCGGAAGCGGCCGGGGCGGTTCTTCCAATCCTCGAAACCTCCATAAACGCCGGAGCGCGCGGATGGACGAAATTCGGCGTCTTTTACGTGGAAGGCCTTGATGCGATCGCCGTAGGCGTCGATGAACCCGACATGGTCGAGACACTGCAGGATGAAGTGGGATGGGTCGTAGTTGATCGCCACACGCCTGTGGTTACCGGTGGCTTCGAGAAACCGCTCGAAGCTCGCGCCGTCGTGCAGGTCCTCGCCGGGGTGAATCTCATAAGCACAGTCGACACCGTGCTGGTCGGCAAAGTCGAGGATGGGTTGCCAACGCCTGGCCAGTTCCCTAAATCCTTCCTCGACCAAACCCGGGGGGCGTTGTGGCCACGGATAGACTGTGGGCCACAAGAGTGCTCCGCTGAAAGTGGGCATCGCGGTGAGGCCCATGTTGGCGGAAGCCTTGATGCACAGTCTTACCTGCTCGACTGCCCAATCGGTGCGTGCCTGACGATTGCCTCGAACTTGCGGTGCTGCGAAAGCGTCGAAGAGCTCATCATAGGCGGGATGCACCGCCACCAACTGTCCTTGCAGGTGCGAAGCCAGCTCGGTGATGGTCAACCCATTGGCTTGCGCCTTCAATTCGTCGCAATAGGTCTTGGATTCGGCGGCCTTCCGGACGTCCATGCAACGTCCGTCCCACGACGGCAATTGAACCCCAAGATATCCCAGCGACTTGGCCCAGGCCGTTATGGCGGGAAGGGAATGGAACGGTGCAGCGTCGCCCATGAATTGGGCCAGGAAGAGAGCCGGTCCTTTGATCTGAGGCATAAGAACCCCTCATTTTGCCACAAGCGCTAACCGCACAGCCTCCGCCTTGAGGCAACATGGGCAGATCACTGATCAGTGGAATCGGCGTTGCTCTTGCTTTTAAGGTGTTGTATCCGCCTCCGGATTGAAAACGGGGATCGTGACGATGTTGGAAACGAAGATATCCTGCGCGATGGTGATTTGGGTTTTGGGATCGGTGGGGATATCGGAGTTCAGCTCGAGGATCACTTCAAAGATCCCGATCGTGCCGGGCTTCAGGGCAGCGGCGAGAACGTTGGCCGTCTTGCCGCCGGCGAGCGAAGAGACAAACTCGAGAGGATCGTTGAGGACGGGACCGTCATACGCAAATCCCGTGTGTTGTCTCATGCGTGCTTCATCCGGCTTGACGATTCCTAAACCAGTTGCCATCACAATGATCGTTTCGCCCGGCTGCGCGGGATTCTGCTCGGTGATCAGCCCTCGATTGGCGCAACAAAGCTTAGGAGTGGTAGCAGTGAGGATCACCTGATCGCCTTCGCGGCTGTTGGCCGAGTATTCGAGCTCGTTGCCCTCAGGTCCTTCCTGGCGGGCGCGCAGACGGATACGCGTGAAAGCGGCGGCGGCGAGCGCTTCAACCTTAGGATCCTGGTTGATCAGTTCGATCAAAGCATCGCGGACGGAGGCCAAAGTATCGCCTTCCTTCACGGTATAGACGTATTCGCGATCTTCGATAAACACCCGCGCCAAGTCACCCGCGCGGATCGATCCGTCGACCGAAACCGTCCCAGTCGCGAAGGCGCTTCCATGCATTGCCACGGCCGGCCTTGGGTCTACTACGCCCTCCACGGCGAAGATGCCCGGATTCTGCGGAATGATCGGGACCGCCAAGGCCGATGAAACAGACACATCACCGTTGTTTTTCCGCGTCCGGACAAACACGTTGATGCTCTGAGTGTCGAGCACCTCCCAGGGGACTTGGGCCCGCACTTCCGTCGGCGAAACACTGAATAGGTGGGCTCGGATTCCGTCAAAGTAAACCTGCACACCGGCCAGCTCGAGCGGCAGCGGTGAGGCGTCTGCTGGAGCGCTCGCGGTTGTTTCAGCCAGGTTGTCACCAAGGACGGAGACGATCGTGCCGGGAGCGATCAAAGCCGCGTCTTGTCCACCGGACAGCGTCGCCCCACTGGCCGTTGCGACGAGACTTGCGTCTCCGGCCACGCTTGTTGAGATCTCAACCTCGTTGCCGGGCGCACCACCAGCGCGCGCCGTCAGAATGATGGCTGCCCGCGGGAGATTAGGTGTGGCAAAGACCTCCGGATCCCCCGCCCCCGCGTTAATGACACCAACCAAGCCGTTGACGACCTGATCGAATCTTTCGTCTTTCTTTACCTTGTACTTGTACTCGCGGTCCCTGATCTTGATGCTGATTTCCTGATTCTCTTTCACTTCCCCTGAGAACGTCACCGCGCCCAAAGCAAATACCTCGCGTGAGGCGGCGTTGCGGACACCGGTGTGTGGGATTTTGCGCTCGGCAATGGTGAAAACCATCACGCGCCGGTTAAACGGATCCGAGACGTAGAGATTCGTTCCATCCCAAGCCAGGGAGTGGGGTGTTCGCACCGCACCCGCGCTCGCTATTCCGCGCGGATCGGCGGAATCAGAAATCAGATTGAACCGCGGCGCGATCTGTCCGAGCACGCTATCCGCCTTGGCGCCGTTTTGCGTCGGGATTTGGTCGTAGACAAGGACACGGTCGTTCCCGCCGTCCGCGATAAACAGATACTTTCCGTCGGAGAGAGCAAAGCGCGGATACTCGAGGGTCGCCTCGCAACGGGTGGGTGGGATGTCCTTGCCATCGGCATCCTTTTCGGTGGCCTCGCAAAGCTTGGCGCCATTGTTGAGCACGGCCGATTCAAAATCCGGTTGGCCAAGAACGACATCGGGCGGCTGATTGTTTCGGGTTGGGATCGTGTTCCAGATCAGGACCCGGTTATGACCGAGATCGGTGACATACAACCGTGTTCCGTCGCTTGTGACGGAAACCGGAGTCAACAAGTTGTCCCGCTTGGCTTCGAGTGTTGTCTTGGTAAGATCCTGCTGCACGAATGTGGTGAAGTCAGGCTGGCCCAACACAAGGTCCGCGGGCTGGTGGTTGCTGCGTGGAAGCGAATTCCAAATCAGAATCCGGTTGTTAGCGGAATCGGCGACGAAGAGCCGTCCACTCTGGATCCACACCCCCTGGGGCCCTCGGAAAGAACGGTTGGTCGGCGTGGACCCTTGCCCATCGTTTGGAAGTACACGGGCAAAGTCGGGCTGGCCGACCACTACGTTGGCCGGCGAATTGTTCGCTTGGGGGATCGTATTCCAGATCAATACACGATTGTTGTCGGTATCGGCAATCGCGAGTGAGACGCCATCGGTCGCCGCTCCAATCGGAGAGCGGACTGTGTTGTTCGCCGCGGCACGAAGATCCTTCTTTGTAAAATCCGGCTGTCCAAGAACAACATCAGCGCTTCCTGTGCAAACCGGGCACCGGGACAGATGAGGGATTTCAGCGGTAGGAGCGGGTAGTTTGGAGGAGAGATTGTTGAACAGAAGGACGCGATGATTCTGCGGCTCAGCACCAACCCGGTTCGAGTCAACCACAATCAAAGTTTCATTGGCGTAAGCAAGGCCACTTACGGCTCCCAACACCTCCTGACCGGCGCCAGATTCCTGCGCCGTGAAGGTTCGCTGTCCGATCACCAGCCGCGCCCCTTGCCCAGTGGTGAACCCGGTCTTGACCTGCGCCAAGGCGCAGACTGCTGTAAGTGTCAGAAAAACAAGATGTCTCATCGTTAACGAAAGAACTACGGACATGCCCCTGATCCGCAATCCGGGGAGAACCTTAGTATAACAAGGGTACGGGACGCACAGAAACAGCAGGAGGTTTCATCCGTGCAGGTAAACTGGAGGGATGCGAATCGCGATTGCGGGCTTCGCGGGATTGGGCCTGTGCCTATGGGCTCAAACGAAGTCAGTTACGGACGCAGAGGTGCGGCGGGTACACCAATCCGCACTGCTCATTGACACGCACAATGACGTTACCGGCGAGACTGTCAAAGGCCTCGACATCGGTCCCAGGCGCGGCAAAGGCCATACGGATCTCGCGCGGTTACGGGAAGGAAGTGTGGGCGCTGTATTTTTCGCCGCCTACGTCGCCCGCACTTATGACATGCAGCAGCAATCGGCTCACCGTGCGCTTGAAATGATCGATACGATTCGCCGCGACATCGTTGAGCGGTATCCCAACGATTTCGAGTTGGCCTTAACCGCGGACGAGATTATTGGCGCGAGGAAGAAAGGCAGGATTGCGGCCCTCATTGGCATCGAGGGCGGCCACGCGATTGAGGACAGCCTGCGCCTGCTGCGAAGCTACTACGCACTTGGCGTGCGCTACATGACCCTCACACATTCGAATCACAACCGGTGGGCCGATTCCTCCGGCTCGGCGGGAGCCCCCAATGGTGGGTTGTCGGCGTTAGGTCGTGAAATCGTGGGGGAAATGAACCGCGTCGGCATGATGGTGGATGTTTCACACGTATCCGACAAGACCTTTTGGGATGTGATTGAAACCAGCAAGGCTCCGGTGTTCGCTTCCCACTCCTCCTGCCGGTCACTTTCCAGGATCCCACGCAACATGAGCGATGAAATGATCATCGCTTTGGCCAAGAAGGGTGGCGTGATCCAGGTCAATTTCGGATGTGAGTTTCTCTCCCAGGCTTCGGCGGACACTTCGCCGTGGAGCAACCCCGCTCGCCGGGGCCAACCTGAAAGCGCAACAACCCGGGCCAAAGTCGAGGATGTCGTTGCTCACATAGATCACGTCGTGAGAATTGCCGGAATCGATTCGGTTGGCATCGGGAGCGACTTCGACGGCGTTTCCTGTACGCCGGTGAGTCTCGAAGACGTGTCAAAGTTCCCGAACCTGACGCGAGCGCTGCTGGAGAGAGGCTATACGGAGGGCCAAATCGGGAAGGTTTATGGCGGAAATTTGCTTCGTGTGATGAGGGCTGTCGAAGGGGTGGGCGGCCGGTAGCCATGTTACTATGAGGTTGTTCCTTATCCTAGGGCCTGTAGCTCAGTTGGTTAGAGCGCTACCTTGACACGGTAGAGGTCACAGATTCGAGTTCTGTCAGGCCCACCATCTCCTTCCACTACCAACGAGAGAGTCGCGTCCATCTCGAGTTGAAAGAGGTAGCTCGTTAGTGGGTTCGTACGACGT
>Ga0187893_10004833_pt1 | contig 25095 bp, 22 predicted proteins | sample MA1701074metaG_FD_139574 | JGI IMG/M metagenome (GOLD analysis project Ga0187893, IMG submission 139574) | White microbial mat communities from a basaltic lava cave in the Kipuka Kanohina Cave System on the Island of Hawaii, USA - MA170107-4 metaG ... | reverse complement strand
CTCTATCAGCGCGTCGTCACCGACCTCGACGCGCTCCTCGAGGCCGTCGGCTTGAGGACCGCCGCGTGACGCACGCGCACAACGAGTACATAATTCGCGCAAGGAGCCGGATAACGGTCTAAGAACGGTCTCTGGCTTTCGTCTCTGGTCTTGTCAAGGGCCCGACGCGTTCCTTCGCGCCGGGCCTTTGTATTTGAGGACCAGAGACTAGAGACTAGAGAGACTAGAGCGCGTTCCACAGGTCCGTAGTGTCCGGCTTCAGCCGGACCTGCGGCGTTGCGGGACCGATCGTTGGTCCGGCTGAAGCCGGACACTACGTACGACGAACAGCCTAGAGCCTAGCGACCAGAGACGGCGTGATCTATCTCCTCTTCTTCTTGTCGGGGCTGAGCGGCCTGATCTACCAGGTCGTCTGGGTCCGTGTCTTCGGCAACGTCTTTGGCAATACCGTCTATTCCGCGTCGATTGTCATCGCGGTCTTCATGCTCGGCCTCGGCGTCGGCAGCTATGTCGTCGGCGCGTGGGCGGATCGGCGGTACGCGGAACGTCCCGACTCGCTGCTGCGCACCTACGGGGTGGTCGAGATGGCCATTGCCGCGATGGGGTTCGCGATCGCTCTGGCGCTGCCGCACCTGGGGGCGATCTCGGCGTTTGTGTCGTCCTACGTCCGCGATGCGTCCGGATGGTACGTGCTCTCGCCCGGCTCCTACGTCGCACGCGCGGCGATCGCGATCGTGCTCCTCACGCCAATCACGCTGATGATGGGCGGCACGTTGACGCTCCTCATCCGGCATCTGGTGCGGAGCGATCTGGCGATGGGCGGCTGGCGGATTGCCGAGCTCTACGGGATCAATACGCTCGGCGCCGCAACGGGCGCCGTGCTCACCGACTTCGTGCTGGTGCCGGCCTGGGGACTCTGGTCGACGCAGTTGATGGCGGTCGCGTTAAATGCGGCGGCAGGCGTCGGCGCGTGGCATCTCGCGCGGCGCTCACGTGTGCCGGTCCGGCTCAAGCCGGACACTACGACCTCCAAGAAGAAGCGCATGCCCCTTCAACGTGCCGTACGTAGTGTCCGGCTTCAGCCGGACCCGGAGCGTGGCGTCCGGCTTCAGCCGGACCCGGAGCGTGGCGTCCGGCTTCAGCCGGACCCGAAGCGTGGCGTCCGGCTTCAGCCGGACCCGGAGCGTGGCGTCCGGCTTCAGCCGGACCCGAAGCGTGGCGTCCGGCTTCAGCCGGACCAGACGCCGGCCACGACAAATGGCAGCGGCCGCGCCGTTGTGCTGACGAGCCTTGCGGTCATGCTGTCGGGCCTGGCGGCGCTCGGTATGGAAATCCTCTGGTTCCGCCACTTCACGATCCTGCTCGGCGGGTTCCGTGCCGTCTTCTCGCTGCTGTTGACGCTCATCCTGCTCGGCATCGGTCTCGGCTCGATCGTCGGCGGCGCCGTTCACCGCCGCACGGGCCGTCCCGCCGAATGGCTGATGCTCGCGCAGGGACTGTTCGTCGCGTCGACTCTGTATGGGTTCGCTGCCGCCGACGTGGAGCCGATCAACACCACGGTGGTGGCGGGCACCGGCGCGCTCGCCGAGCTCTGGTTCAACGCGAGGCCGATGCTGGCGGAGGTTGCGCTGCCAGCGATGCTGATGGGATTCGCGTTTCCGCTCGCCAACGCGGTGATCCAGCGGGCGGAGATGACGGTGGGACGGCGCGCTGGCATGCTCTACCTGGCGAACACCGCTGGCGCCGTGGTCGGCAGTCTGGCCGCCGGATTCCTGTTACTGCCCGCGGCGGGGCTTCAGCTCAGTACAACGATTCTGATGGCGGTCGCGGCCCTGTCGATCGTGCCGTTGTACTTTGCTGGATCCATACACGAACTCCCAACTTCCAACTCCGCAACTCCCAAGTCGGGCGTTGGCGTCTTGGGAGTTGGTAGTGCTGGCGCCTTTGCGGCCTCCCTCCTCATCGCCGGCCTCGGCCTGGGGCTCTGGCTGCGCCTGCCCGCCGATCACGTGACGATGCGCGCGCTTGGCGCGCCGGACGCTGGCGCGCGCCGTCTTGTGGTGAGCGACGGCCTCACGGAGCTGATTGCGGTTGCCGAGGCACCAGGCCGCGGGCGGACGCTCTACACCAACGGCCACGCCATGTCGTCGACACTGCCGCTGTCGCAGCGGTACATGCGCGCGCTGGCACACCTGCCGCTCGTGTCGATGGATCGCCCGACGGACGTGCTCGTCATCGGCTTTGGCGTGGGTAACACCACGCATGCCGCCACGCTGCATCCGTCGGTCGAACGCGTCGAGCTCGCCGACCTGTCGCGCGACATCCTCGCGCACGCCTCGTACTTCGAGGACGCCAACCGCGGCGTGCTGGCCGATCCCACAGTCGTCGTCCACATCAACGACGGCCGGCAGCACCTGCAGATGCGGTCAGCCGGCAGCTACGACCTCATCGTGCTCGAGCCGCCGCCGATTGCGTACGCGGGCGTCGGCGCGCTCTATTCGCGTGAGTTCTACTCGCTCGCGCGCGGGCGCCTGAAGCCGAACGGCTACATCAGCCAATGGCTGCCGGCGTATCAGGTGCCATCCGACACGACGCTCTCGCTGGTGCGGGCGTTCGTCGACGTCTTTCCGCAGGCGGTGGTGCTCTCGGGCGCGGCGTCGGACCTGCTGCTGCTCGGCACGACCGCCGATCGCATCGCCATCGATCCCGACCACGTGGCGCGTGTGCTGGCGGAGGCGCCCGGGGTCCGCGCGGATCTCGAGCGCGTCAGTCTGGGCGCGCTGCATGAGATTGTCGGCACGTTCGTCGGATCCGCACGGACGCTGGACGAGGCGACACGCGGCGTACCGCCGGTCGTCGACGATCGTCCGCTGCAGGAGTACGGCGTGCGGTCGATGTTGAGCATCGGCCACGGCGTACCGGCCGGGATCGTCGACCTCGGCCGCGTGGGCGAGTGGTGCGCGCGTTGCTTCGAGGCGGGGCGGCCGGTGCCCGGGCTCGAGCCGCTGGATATGTATCTCAGGCTGCTGGCGCTTGCCTATGAGGCCCCGTCTGCCGATATCGCGCACGCCCGCCGATTGGCCGAGACCGAAGGCCGCACGATTGCCGGCAGCGCGTATCTTGGCGCCATCGTCCCCGAGTCGGCGGAGACGTACAACGTGCTCGGGCTCGCGCTGGCCGAGCGCGGCGACCTCGAGGCGGCGATTGTCGAATTCCGCCGTGCGCTCGCGCTCGACGCCGAGAACGGCGCCGCGCACTGGCATCTCGGCGCCGCGCTCGCCTCGCGCGGCGCGAACGGAGAGGCGACGACGCATCTGGCACGGGCGGTGGAGCTCGATCCGCGCAACGCCCAGGCGCACAGCGACCTCGGCCTCATGCTGGCGATGCAGGGGAAGTTCGACGAAGCGGTGGATCACTTAGAGCAGGCGCTCGCCCTCGATCCCCAGTCGGCCGAGGCCCGGCGGAACCTCGAGATCGTGCGGCAAGGTCGCGTCGCGCAGCGACGCGACTGACAGTGCGGGGTGGGCGGTCCCGCGCAGCGGACCGCCTTTGCGCTAGAATGACGCCTTTTGCACGCGTACCCGGAGGATGGTTTCTATGGTGACCGGCGCCGCAGCGATATCGCAGCCACGAGTCATGCTCACGTCGAATCAGAAGCGCGGGTTTCTCGCGGCGTGGGGCGGCTGGGCGCTCGATGGGATGGACTCGTTCATCTACGCGCTCGTGCTGGTGCCAGCGCTCATGGAGTTGCTGCCGGCCTCGGGCATCGAGACGACGCCGGCGAACATCGCGGCGTACGGCGCCCTGCTCTTTGCGCTGTTCCTCTTCGGATGGGGCACGTCGATGGTCTGGGGGCCGATCGGCGATCGGATCGGCCGCGTCCGCGCGCTGATGCTGACGATTCTCTGCTACTCCGTGTTCACCTTCATGTGCGGCCTCGTCACCAATATCTGGCAGCTCGCCGTCCTGCGCGTGTTGTGCGGCATCGGTATTGGCGGCGAGCAGCCGGTGGGTGCCACCTACATCGCCGAGGAGCTCGACGAGCGCACGCGCAAGATGGGCGCCGGCCTGATGCATACCGGCTACTACTTCGGGTTCTTCTTTGCCGCGGTCGCCAACTACTTCATCGGCGCCAACTACGGCTGGCGCTGGATGTTCATCTTCGGCGGCCTGCCGGCGCTGATGATCTTCTTCATCCGCTACGGCGTGCACGAGTCGAAGCGGTGGCATGAGAAGTTCGGCCAGTCGACGGCGAAGCGGCCGACGATGGCGCAGGCGTTCGGGGCGCTGTTCACGCCGCGCTACAAGCGCGACACACTGGTGATGTCCGGGCTCTTCCTCGTGTCGATCATCATGCTCTGGGCCGGCTCGGTCTACGTGCCGACGGCGGCGCGGCAGATGGCGGCGGCGGCGGGAGAGACGGTCGAAGCGAACCTCGCGCGCGTGGCGACGTATGCGTCGATCATTTTGGCAGTGGGGACGATCATCGGCTGCGTGCTGGTGCCGATCTTCGCGGAGCGGATCGGCCGCCGCGCCACGATGGCACTGTTCATGACGCTCCTCGGCGTGGCTGCGGCGCTTGGCTTCGGCTACGTGTTCTACGTGCCCGACGGACTGGCCCTGTTCATGGCGCTGACGTTCTTCATGGGGCTGGGCGGCGCGAACTTCGCGGTCTACACGGTGTGGCTGCCGGAGCTCTACACCACCGATTGCCGTGCGAGCGCGATCGGCTTCATCAGTTCGGCCGGACGATTCGTCGGCATGGGCATGGTCTTCCTGCTGTATTACGGAATACCGCGCTACGGCAGCCTCGGCGTCCCGGTTGCGTTGGTCGCACTCACGTTCGTGTTCGGCCTGCTGCTCCTCCCGCTCGCGCGCGAGACGAAGGGGCAGCTATTGCCGGCGTGAGGCCCTGGACAACGTGAATGATCCGGTCCTCGAGCTCTGTAACGCCACCGTCATCAAAGGCGATCACGCCGTCCTCGACGGCCTGACCCTCACGATTCGCGCCGGCGAGCACACGGCAATCCTCGGCCCCAACGGCGCCGGCAAGTCGGCGCTCGTGCGGCTGCTGACGCACGAGGACCGGCCGCTGGCGCAGGACGGCGCGCCGCCGCCGGTGCGGGTGTTCGGCCACGACAGCTGGGACGTCTTCGAGCTGCGGACGCAGCTCGGCATCATCTCCTCCGACCTCCATCACCGGTTCGTGTTCGGCAACAACGAGGGGCGCGTGACCGCGGAGGCGGCGGTGCTATCGGGCTTTTTCGCGACCCAGGGGATCCTGCGCTACGGCGTGGTGACGCAGGACATGCGGCGCCGAGTCGCCGATGCGCTGGCGCGCATGGGCGTCCCGCACCTGGCACGTCGCCGACTCGACGAGATGTCGAGCGGCGAAGCGCGGCGCGTGCTGCTCGCCCGCGCGCTCGTCACCGCGCCGCGCGCGCTGGTGCTCGACGAGCCGACGACCGGTCTCGACCTCGTCGCGCGGCACGCGTTCATGGAACGCGTACGGCAGATCGCCCGCGACGGGACCACCCTCATCCTGATCACCCACCACATCGAGGAGATCGTGCCCGAAATCGAGTGCGTGGTACTGCTGGGGGGCGGCCGGATCCTCGCGTCGGGACCGAAGCCGTCGGTGCTCACGGCGCAACAGATCAGTAGGTTGTTCGACGCGCCCGTCGCGGTCGATGAAGAGGAGGGGTACTACTACGCGCGACCCAAATGAATTGACGGCGCGTCAGTAATAGCCGTCGCCGGAGTCGGGTCCGGCATCGGGATCGGCGACGCCACCGATGGACCCTGGATCGTCCCGACCATCGACGGATGCAGCGTGCAGCGATAGGTGGCCGCCGACGCGTCCACGATAATCGGGGCGCTCGACTGGCGCGGCTTGATCACGCCGAGTAGAAGCGATGCGAACGGTTGGAATGATCGGCTTGGGAATCATGGGGTCGGCGATGGCCGCGAACCTCCTGAACGCGGGCTACCGGGTGATCGGCTACGACGTGCTCGCGTCGCGCCGGCGGGCGCACGCGCGTGCAGGCGGCCTCGTCGCGGGCAGCACCCGCGAGGTGGGGGAGCGCGCCGCGGTCGTGATCTGCTCGCTGCCGTCGGCGCAAGCCCTGGCCGAGACGGCGGCGGCGCTGGCGAGGCACCCGGGCCGCACGCGCATCGTGATCGAGACGAGCACGCTGCCGATTGCCGCGAAGGAAGACGCCCGCCTACGCCTCGAACGGGGGCGCGTCACGCTGCTCGACTGTCCCTTGAGCGGCACCGGCGCGCAGGCGCGCGTGAAGGATCTCGTGGTCTACGCGAGCGGATCGCGCGCCGCCTACCGACGGGTCGGCCGCGTGCTCGACGGATTCTCGCGAGCGCACTACTATGTCGGCCCCTTCGGCGCCGGGTCGAAGACGAAGTTCCTCGCCAACCTGCTCGTGGCGATCCACAACGTGGCGGCGGCCGAGGCGCTGGTCCTCGCGATGAAGGCGGGGCTCGATCCCGCGACAACTCTGAAGGTGCTCGCCGACGGCGCCGGCAGCTCGCGCATGCTGCAGGTGCGCGGACCGATGATGGTCCGCGGCGACTACTCGAAGCCGACCATGAAGCTCGACGTCTGGCAGAAGGACATGCGGATCATCGGCGCCTTCGCGCGGGAGATGGGCAGCCCGACGCCGCTCTTCCGCGCCACGGTGCCGATCTACACGGCGGCGCTGGTTGGGGGGCGCGGCGGCGAGGATACCGGCGCCGTGTGCGCCGTGCTGGAGAGGATGGCGAAGTACCGGCGCCCAAGGTTGCGCGCGCGCTAGCGCCGTTGCGGTCGATGAAGAGGAGGGGTACTACTACGCGCGTCCCGCTCAAGGCCGCGAATAGTAGCCCGGATCGGGAGGCGAGTAGTCTGGCGGCGGGTAGTCGGGAGACGGCATTGGCGTCGGCGCTGCGACGGACGGATCCTGGATCTTCCCGACCATCGACGGGTGCAGCGTACAGCGGTAGCTCACCGCAGCCGCAGCTACCGTCATCGGCGCGCTCGACTGGCCCGGCTCGATCGCGCCGACGTCCGTGCCGTCGTCGAGGACAATCTGATGAACCCGCGCATCCTGGTTCGTCCAGACGACCGCCTGCCCCATCGAGGCGTGAAGCGGGTTCGGCGCGAACGCACCGGGTCCGGTTGTGCCGACGATGGTGATCGTCATCGCGGCCGGTGCAGGGACCGGAAGGTGGTGGTCAGGCGGCGGTGTCGGGGTCTCGTGGTAATCGGATGGACCGACGAGGAGTCGCACCCCTGGTGCGGCGGACGGCGCCACCGGCGAGGGGTACCCCGGGGAGCCGTCCCCGCAGCTCGAGGATGCGGCGGCAGCGACGAGCACCAGTGAAGCTGCGAGTCGCATGGCGGACGGCGGTGCAACGTGGGTACCGCCTGTAACTCATAGTGCGCGCGTCTCGAAGGCGAGTCAACCCGTTACGTGCACGGTAACGGGTTACCCTCGGCGTAATCGAGGAGATCGATGCAGACAGTCGGAATGATTGGCCTCGGCATCATGGGATCGGCGAGAGCGGCGAACCTGGTGAAGGCTCGCTACCGGGTCGTCGGCGACGGCGTGCTCGCGTCGCGGCGGCGCTGGTTGGGGGGCGCGGCGGCGAGGATACCGGCGCCGTATGCGCGGTGCTCGAAAAAGTGGCAAAGTATCGTCGCCGGGAACGCGCATCCCGGAAGGGGTAAGGAACATGAAGAAATTGGTACAGACGCGATGGATCGGGGGCGTGCTCGTGGGCGCGCTCGTGGGGCTGACGGTCGTGGCGATCGGCGCCTTCACGGCGCCACGGTTGTCGCCGTCGGATATCACCACGCTCCAGTCGGACAAGGAGGCGCTCCAGCAGCAGCTCGCCTCGATGGTGCCGACGATGGTGGTGCAGGCGGGGCAGCTCGCGGCGGCGCCGCAGGCGGCGCAGCCGTCGGGCTGGGACACGCCCGAGTCGATTCGCGGGCGGATCCGGCTGCTCGCGACCTACGACTCGAGCGGTCCCGACGCGTGGGACGTTCGCGCGCACCCGACGGTGTTCATTACGAGCGAAGGGGTCGAGAAAGGCGCACGCAAGTCGGGCCTCTATGTGATCGACGCCTACTCGAAGCAGGTGGTCGCGTCGGCGCTGTTCGACCTCGGCGAGGAGACGACGGAGAACCCGCACGGCGTCGGCATCTCGCCAGACGGCCGCTGGCTGTATCTCGGGCAGATGCACCGTGTCCGCGCCACCGGCCAGATGCGCACGGTGCTGATGATCGTCAACGCCCGGACGCTGAAGCTCGACAAAGTGCTCGAAGGGCAGGCGCGAGTCGACTGGTTCCATCACATCACCGCGTTCAAGGACTGGATGGGGCGCGACCGCGTAATGGTCGCGTTCGGCCGCTCGCCCGGCGGCGCGCCGCACTACCTGCTCGATCCGCACGACAACAATCGTGTGGTCCGCGCCATCACGATCGAGGACATCGGCTACAAGATCGGCCATCCCTATCCGACGGTCGATCCGACCGGTCGCTTCGTGTACGTCTCGGTTTTCGCGCCGCACTGGCAGTCGAAGCTGCACAACACGGCGGGGATTGCGAAGCTCAACCTGGAGTCCGGGGCCGTCACGATCATTCCGTTCGTCGGCGACAACCCAATCGGGATGGCGCACACCTCGGACGGCCGGTTCACCTACGTCAATGACGGCCATGGCGACACCGTCTACAAGATCGATAACGCCACCAATACCGTCGTCGACGGCACCAATGCCGGTGTGGCAGGCCCCTACGGACTCGTACTGAACTGGGACGAGACGCTACTGTACCCGATCGGCAAAGGCGAGGGCACCCACAACGTCGGTTCAGTCGTCGGCGTCGTCACCACGGCGCCTTTCGCGGCGCCGCGGCAGCTGCTGCACCAACTGCCCATCCATCTCGGCGGTTCGGCGTCGAGCATCGATCACGGCGTGCTCCACCCCGACCCGAAGGTCAACGAGCTCTGGATCACCAACATGAACGGGTGGGAGACGATCGTGCTCGACCTCAACACGCACAAGGTGAAGGCGTACGTTCCAACGCCGAACGGAGGCGACACGCACTCGGGCGGCTTCGTCCGTTACGCCCCGGACTGGAAGGGCGAGCTGCTCGCCGACATGGGCGGGCCGAAGGGGCCGATGTACGCCGCAATGCGGCAGCGGGCAGCGGCGGCCCCGAAGGCGGCGCCGGCTCCGGCGGCGGCTGCACCCGCGGCACCGGCAGCGGTGGCGGGCGACCGTCTGGCGCTCGGGCGCGAGCTTTACGAGAAGACCGCGGGCGGCGTCGGATGCGCGGCCTGCCACGGGATCAGCGGGCGAGGCGTTGCCGGCGGGCTCAACGCGCCCGACATTCGCGGCGCGGACGAGGCGCGCGTGCGCGCGGCGCTCTCAGGCGTGGCGGTGATGAAGGGCATCACCCTCAACGACGCCGACATCGCGGCCGTCGTCGCGCATCTGCTGGAGCTGAACAGACAATGACGATCGCCGCACGATCGATCGCGGCGGTGTTCGGCGTTCTGGTGCTGCTCGGGGCCGGCGTCGCCGCGCAGTCCGGCGGCATCGACCACTTCGCCCATGCCGCCCAGTCCCCGGAACCGGCGCTCGACTTCACGGTCAACGTGACCGTCTCGGACACGGCGATCGAGCCGTCGGCGGTCTTCGTGCCGGCAGGACGGCCGGTCCAGCTGCTGCTGCGCAACCGCGGTTCCGTGGAACACCACTACAGGGTCGTGGGGCTGGAACCGGACCAGGTGGCGTGGCTTGCGCGCGCCGAAGCGAGCGCGGGCGGCGCGGCCGACGAGGCGCACAACCACCACAGCCGGATGTTCGTGGCGTCGCGGGCGGCATCTCCCGCGGGCATCCAGCCCACCGGCACGGAAGTGCATGCGTACGTGTCGCCGGAGCAACGCGTCGACGCGGTGCTCTTCGCGGCGACCCAGCCTGGCAGCTACGTCGTGCAGTGTGACCTCCATCCGGAGAAGGCTGCACAGCTCACGGTGTTCGAGGCGGAGGACGTGCCGGCCGGGGCGGCTCCCGCGGTGAGCCGGCGCGGGCTCGCCCTGGCGCTGACGAAGGATCTCGGGTCCGTCGACTATCCCGATGCGGCTGGCGTCCGCGTCGAGGCGACCTACGCGCCGCCGGAGTACGTCCCACAGATCCTCGGCGAGGCGGTGGCCGCCGACCTGGCGCCGGATGCGTACGTGGCGATGTTGCTGAGCGAGCGGATCCACACGGCGAATCTGCCGGGTGCGGCGGTGACGCCGGCGCTTCACGTCAACGGCACGCCGGTGAAGCTCATCGATCGCAGGATAGTGGCTGACTCGCTGCACCACCGGGCGACGGTCTACCGCTTTGTGCGAGACGGTTCGTTCGGTACCGGGCATCAGATGATGACGCTGCGCCTGGCGTCGGGTCAGGAGGCGACGTGGCATCTACCACTGGTGTTGCCCGGTGCGAACGCTGCGGCCTCCGCATCCGGCGGGTTCGTCGATCAATGGGCGCTCATTTTGGCGCTGCTCGGCGGGATGGTCGCCGCGATGTGGCCGTGCTTGTTCCAGCTCACCGTCTACTTCATCCCGGCGCTCGCGGGTGTAGCGATGCAGGAGGGCGGGCCATCGGGCGTCAGCCGGCGCCGGCAGGTGCTGACGGCCGCGTTCTATTTCATCCTCGGTTTCACCCTTATATATACGGCGACCGGCGCGCTCATCGGCTACGCCGCCGGCCGGCTCGGCAGCACGGGTGAGTTCGAGGCGTGGCAGCGGTACATCGGCGTCGCTGCGGGAATCGTCGTCCTCGGGCTCGCCCTGCGCGTGGCCGCGAAGGTGCGGGCGCCGCTCGTCTGCCGGATGCCCGTGCTGTCGCGGATGGGGCACGCCAACGCACCGGCCACGCGTACCGAGATGATGGTGGCCGGCCTGGCCTTCGCCACCGGCTGCATGACCTGCTTCGGCTCTGCGCTCGTCGTCGGCATGGTGGTGTACGTCGGCCTTGCGCAGTCGGCGCTCTATGGTGCGTTGGTGCTGTTTCTCTTTTCGCTGGGGATGGGTGTCCCGCTCGTGATCGCGGCCGTCGCGATGGCGCGCGCGCTCCCCCTCCTGCTGAAGCTGGAACGGGCCGTACCGTGGATGGGCCTGGCGAGCGCAGCGCTGATGGCGGCCTTCGGGGTTCTCCTCATCAGCGGCAATTACATGGTCGTCTCGGAGTGGACGTATCGGCTCGCGAGCGGCAGACCGTAGCGCTCGCTCGCAAGTCGAGAAGTGGAAGCACTGCCGCTCGCCCGGCCGCGCCGCCCAGGGTCGGGCGCTTCCAGGTCCGCGCCATCGCGATCCGACCGCCTGTCATCGCCTCGGTGACGCCCATCGATCTGAACATCGTGACCGAGCGGCGTGCCGTGGATCAGGCGCCGTTCGATCTGATCGTCGCCACGAACGTCCTGGGCGCCTACGGTGTCTTCGATCAATTGCTCGCGGCGGCGAACCTCGCGGACACGCTGCGGGCAGGCGGATTCTTGCTCACGAACACGGCGATCGTCGAGCTGCCGGGGAGTCCGCTGACCGTCGCCGGGCATACTGACGTTAGCTATGTGACAACGGCGGGCACGGGCCCAATGGGCGATCGCATGACGTGGTACCGCCGCCCGCTGCGGCGAGGCCGCGCGGGCCGGTGCGACGCCGCGGCGTCGGTTGACAGGCCACGGTTGTCGCGGTACGTTTCGGCCACTCGGAGGTACTCGGATGAGGATGAGATTCGGCGTCGTGCTGGCCGGTGTCGGCCTGCTTGGGCTCGTCCCAGTCGCCGCTCACCACTCCTGGGCGGCGGAGTACGACATGAACAAGCCCGTGACGGTGAAGGGGCCGGTGGTCAAGGTGGAGTGGACCAACCCGCACACGCACTTCTACATCGAGACCAAGGACGAGAAGGGGACGACGCTCTGGAACTTCGAGATGGCGAGCACGCTGTCACTCGAGCGCGCTGGCTGGTCGCGGAAGACGGTGCAGGTTGGCGATGTCGTCACCATCACCGGCTACGGTGGTCGCAACGCCATCGAGCGCGCCGTGGCGGCCACGATGACGTCGGCCGACGGTCGTGAGCTGTTCGTGGGCAAGCCGGGTCAGTAGCCGTGAAGGATACCCGCGTCGTTGTCGCGCTCATCACGGCGGTGACACTCGCCGCCGACGTGCTCGTTGCGCAGCGTGGCGTCGACCCGCAGCCCACTGGCGGTGCGCCGCGGCTTGGCGGCCCGAACGGCCCGCCCCTCGCGCCGGCGGCGCCGGGCCGCCCGGTGCCGATGCTCTCCGATGGCACCGTGGATCTGTCCGGCCTTTGGACCGACGGGGGCTCCGCGCCGCTCGAGCGCCTGCTGAAGCCGGGCGAGCTCAAGAGCCTGATGCTGCCGTGGGCACTCAAACTGTACGAATCGCGCGACGAGAGCCTCGATCCGTATAACAACTGCATGCCCGGTGGGCCGCTCCGGATCACCGGCGGCTTCGCGTGGCGGCTGGTACAGCACCCAACCGTGAACGCCACGCACATTTTCATGCTCCAGGAAGGGAACGCGCACACGTACCGGCAGATATTCACGGATGGCCGGAAGCATCCGGAGGATCCGACGCCCGGCTGGTACGGCCACTCGATCGGCCGGTGGGAAGGCCGGACGCTCATCGTCGACACCATCGGGTTGCACACGCGGTTCTGGCTGGACAGCGCCGGCACGCCGCACACGGAGCGGCTGCACATGGTGGAGCGTTGGACGCGTCCCGAGTTCACCACGCTGCGGCGCGAGGTGACGATTGAGGATCCCGGCGCGTTCACGCGCCCGTTTACGGCGACGTACACCGCGCGGCTCGCGGCGCCGGGGAACGAGATCATGGAGTACTTCTGCATCGAGAACAATCAGTACGAGATTCCAACCGAACGCCCGGCACGATAGGATCTCCGAGCCCTGATCCCGGCTATGATGAAGCGGTTTGGAGGTATGGGCATGACGCGGACGCTGCGTGTCGTCGTCGTGGGTGTTGCACTGTGGTCGGGGAGCGCATCGGCCCATCACAGTTTCTCGTCCGAGTACGACGGAGAGAAGACGTTCAAGATCACGGGCGTTGTCACGAAGGTCGAATGGACGAACCCGCACGTGCGTTTTTACGTCGACGTCAAGGAAGCGGACGGGAAGCTGACCAACTGGAACCTGGAACTGGCGAGCCCCAGCGCGCTCGCGCGCAATGGTTGGAACAGCCGAACGCTCAAGGTTGGCGACGAGGTCACCGTCCAGGGGTATTCGGGCAAGGCGGTCATCACGCGCGGCGCGGCCCGATCGGTCGTCGTGGCTGACGGCCGCTCGCTCTTTGCGGGGACGGTCGACGATGCGGGCGGCGCTCCGCGCTAAAGAGGACGCCTGAGATGCGAGTGCTCCCGGGTCCGGCTAAAGCCGGACACTACGTACTCGGCGTGCTCGGTGCGATTGCACTCACGCTCGCGTTTGCGGTGCCGCTCATTGCACAGCCGCCGCAGGGCGGCCCGGAACGAAATGTGCTCGGTGCGCTCGGCCAGGAAGTCCGCCGGCCGCCCGCGCCGACGGGTCCGCCGCCGCGGCTGCCCGACGGCACGATCGATCTGGGCGACGGCATCTGGGTGGGCGGCGGTCCGGTCAACGACATCGCGCAGGGGCTGAAGCAAGGCGAGACGCTGCCGTTGCTCCCGTCGGCGCGCGCGATGATGGCGCAACGTGCCAAGCGTCCCACCGATGATCCGCATCTCTGGTGTATGCCAATGGGCGTGCCGCGCTCGACGCCGTACCCCTTCCGCTTCGTGCAGAACTACACGCACAAGAAGCCGACCCACCTGTTCATCCTGCACGAGGGGAACATCCATAGCTACCGGCAGATCTTCATGGACGGCCGGCAGCATCCCCCTGAGGTCGACCCGACGTGGTTCGGCCACTCGATCGGCAGGTACGACAAGGACACGCTCGTGATCGACACGGTCGGTTACAACGACAAGTTCTGGTTCGACCGGCAGGGCACTCCGCACACCGAGCGGTTGCACACGGTTGAGCGGTGGACGCGCGTCAACATGGGCACGCTCGTCAACGAGGTGACCATCGACGATCCGGGCGCGTTCTCACGCCCGTTCACCGTGACGTTCAACGCGCGCCTCAGCCCGCCGACCGACGACATCATGGAGAACATCTGTCAGGAGAACAACCAATTCGGCGTCGCGGGCGGGCACGAGAATCCATTTGCCGGAAAGTAAGGCGGGCCTTCGGGCCCGGCGGAGGAGGCGCGTGAAACACCTTCCGATCAGTGCCATCGTCGTCGTTGTGGTTGTCGCCGGTATCATCGCACACCCCTCGACTCGTGCGCCGGGTGCCCTGAGCGAGGCCGAAGGGCAAGCGCCCGCGCCGGCAGGAATTCCCGAACGGACGCGCGATAACGACGGCCAGTCCCGCGTGGAACAGGTCAACGTCGGCGGCACCCCGCGCATCTCGGCGGCCGATGCGGCCAAGCCGGTGCCTCGTCTCCCCGACGGCCGCGTGGATTTGACCGGGCCGTGGGTCGGTGGCGGTTCCAACGCCGACATCGAGCGCGACGGCGGCCTGAAGCCGGGCGAGCTGCCGCTGCTGCCGTGGGCGCAGAAGCTCCGCGATTCGCGCAAGGCGGAAAACGAGCCCTACACGGCGTGTCTGCCGATGAGCGTGCCGCGCGTGAACCCGTATCCATGGAAGTTCGCGATGACGTACACGTCGCGCGGCCTCACCCATATCTATGTCTTGCACGAGACGGGCGACGCGGGTGCGCACCGCGTCATCTACATGGACGGGCGCCAGCATCCACCCGATGCGCTGCCCACGTGGTGGGGGCATTCGATCGGGTCGTGGGACGGCGACACGCTCGTCGTCGACACCGTCGGCTACAACGACAAGTTCTGGTTCGATGCTCGTGGCACGCCGCACACCGAGCAGCTCCACACGGTCGAGCGGTGGACGCGCGTGAACTTCGGGACGATGATCAACGACTTCCTGCTGGATGATCCGGGGGCGTTCTCGCGGCCGGTGCGCCTGCGGTTCACAGCGATGCACGTCCGGCCGGACCTGGACCTGATGGAGTTCATCTGTCTCGAGGACAATCAATACGGCGCCGCCGGGGGATTCACGCCGGCACAGCCGGATCGCGAGCCGGTAGCCGCCGGCCGGTAGCCGGTAGGACGTAGGAGGGGAGATGAGGACGAAACTTGGGCTCGTAGTCGCCGTCAGCCTGATCGCGGCGCCGGTGCTGGCGCACCACGGGTTCGACACCGAGTACGACGCCGCCAAGAAGGTGAAGCTGCAGGGGGTCATCAAGCAGGTGTCGTGGACGAACCCGCACATGCGCGTCTACATCGACGTGACAGACGCGAGCGGGACGGTGACGACGTGGAACATGGAGATGACGAGCCCGAACTCGGTGCAGCGGCAGGGATGGGGACGGAACAGCCTGCTGCCGGGCGAGAAGGTGATCTTCGAGGGCTACGGCGGCAAGGTGGTGGAGAGCCGGGGCTCGCTGGCGCGGATCGCGAAGGCGGATGCGCCGGACAAGGCGCTGTTCGTGCAGGGCGGGCCGGAATCGGCGGCGCAAGGCTACCCGCAGCCCTGACATTTCTCCATTTCAGGCTTCGGGCCTCGGGCCTCAGGCAGGCCCGGCCCGAAGCCCAGAGTCTTGCGGTAAAGTACGCCCGTACATCTCGTGAGGAGGCGCGCGTGCAGAAGCTGTGCTTCGTCTCGGTGGCGCTGCTGGGCCTGAGTATCGGAGTACCGGCGCAGCAACGGACGGCGGCGGTCCCGGTTGGTGGAACGCCGATGATTTCCGCCGCCGACGCCCTCCGGCCGGTGCCGCGGCTGCCGGACGGCCGCGTCGATCTGACCGGCCCGTGGGTCGGCGGCGGATCGAACGCCGACATCGAGCGCGAGGGCGGGTTGAAGCCGGGCGAGCTGCCGCTCCTCCCCTGGGCGCGCACGCTCCGCGACTCGCGTCGCGAGCAGGACGAGCCGTACACCATCTGCCTGCCGATGAGCGTGCCGCGAATGAATCCCTATCCGTGGAAATTCGCGATGACGTACACGTCGCGCGGGCTGACGCACATCTACAAGCTGCACGAGCTCGGCGATGCCGGCGCCCACCGTGTCATCTACATGGACGGCCGGAAGCACCCCGAGGACGCGCTGCCGACGTGGTGGGGCCATTCGATCGGCTGGTTCGAGGGCGATACGCTCGTGATCGACACCGTCGGCTACAACGACAAGTTCTGGTTCGACAGCCGCGGCACGCCGCACACCGAGCAGCTCCACACGGTCGAGCGGTGGACGCGCATCAACTTCGGGACCATCATCAACGACTTCACGCTCGACGACCCGGGCGCGTACTCGCGCCCGGTGCAGTTGAAGTTCACGGGGCGGCACGTGAGGCTCGACGTCGACCTCATGGAGTTCATCTGCCTCGAGGACAACCAGTACGGCATCGCGGGGGGCTTCACACCCGCGCAACCGGATCGCTGAGAGGTGGGAGGCGGACATGCGCAGCGCGCTGGTCGTCGCGGTGACATTCGTGGCCCTGAGCCTGGCGCTGAATGCCCAGCGGGAGCGCACAGCATCCATTCCGACGGGTAACACCCCGCTCATCTCGGAGGCGGACGCGCTCCGGCCGGTGCCGCGGTTGCCCGACGGCCGCGTCGATCTGACCGGCCCGTGGGTCGGCGGCGGATCGAACGCCGACATCGAGCGCGAGGGCGGGCTGAAGCCGGGCGAGCTGCCGCTGCTGCCGTGGGCGCGCAAGCTCCTCGCCTCGCGGCTCGAGCAGGACGAGCCGTACACGATCTGCCTGCCAATGAGCGTGCCGCGAATCAATCCGTTCCCGTGGAAGTTCGGCATGAGCTACACGTCGCACGGGCTCACGCACATCTACGTGCTGCACGAGCTCGGCGACTCGGGCGCGCACCGCGTCGTCCACATGGATGGACGGAAGCATCCGCCCGATCTGCTGCCGACGTGGTGGGGCCACTCGATCGGCTGGTTCGAGGGCGACACGCTCGTGATCGATACCGTCGGCTACAACGACAAGTTCTGGTTCGACAGCCGGGGCACGCCGCACACCGAGCAACTCCACACGATCGAGCGGTGGACGCGCCTCAACTTCGGGACAATGATCAACGACTTCACGCTCGACGACCCTGGTGCGTTCTCGCGACCGGTGCAGCTGAAGTTCACGGCGCGGCACGTGCGCCCCGACGTCGACCTCATGGAGTTCATCTGCAACGAGGACAACCAGTACGGCGTCGCGGGCGGCTTCACGCCCGCGCAACCGGATCGGTAGCCCGGTAGCCGGTAGCCGGTAGGACAGAGGAGGAGCGAGATGAGGACGAAGCTTGGGTTCGTAATCGCGGTCAGCCTGAGTGCGGCGCCGGTGCTCGCCCACCACGGGTTCGACACCGAATACGACGCCGCGAAGAAGGTGAAGCTGGCCGGGGTCGTCAAACAGGTGTCGTGGACGAACCCGCATATGCGCGTCTACATCGATGTGACCGACGCGAGCGGGACCGTGACGACGTGGAACATGGAGATGACGAGCCCGAACTCGGTGCAGCGGCAGGGATGGGGACGGAACAGCCTGCTGCCGGGTGAGAAGGTAATCTTCGAGGGCTACGGCGGCAAGGTGGTGGAGAGCCGGGGCTCGCTGGCGCGAATTTCGAAGGCGGACGCGCCGGACAAGCCGCTGTTCGTGCAGGGCGGGCCGGAAGCGGCGCGAGAGGGCTTCCCGGGGCAATAGCCGGGGAGCGCTCGCTGCGAGGGAAGGAGGCGAACGTGCGCACGCTCGTCGTCACGGCTCTCGTTGCCGCGCTCGCCGCGCCGCTTGCCGGGCAGGTCGACCCGTCGAAGGGCGTGCTCGGCCCGGTCAACGCCCTCGGCCAGGAGGTCGCGCGTCCGCCGGCGCCAACGGGGCCGGCGCCTCGGTTGCCGGACGGCACGGTCGACCTCGGCGATGGCATCTGGGTGGTCGTCCCGCAGAGCGCCCAGGCGAGCATGCGAAGCGCCGACGCCCTGTTGCTCCCCCCGGCGAAGGCGCTGCTGGAATCGCGGAAAGGCACCGACGATCCCGGCGCGTGGTGCCTGCCGAGCGGCGTGCTGCGGTACGGGCCGTATCCATTCCGATTCATCCAGAACTACACGCACAAGCGGCCGACCCACCTGTACATCCTGTTCGAGCTGAAGAACACGTTCCGGCAGATCTTCCTGGACGGTCGGACGCACCCGGTGGAGCTCGACCCCACCTGGCTCGGCCACTCCGTCGGGCGGTACGAGAAGGACGCGCTGGTCATCGACACCGTCGGCTTCAACGACAAATCCTGGCTCGACAACCGCGGGATGCCGAGCAGCGACCGGCTCCACACGATCGAGCGGTGGACGCGCGTCGACGCCGGCCACCTCACCAGCGAGGTGACGGTCGACGATCCAGGCGCCTACTCGCGCCCATTCACCGTCACGACGCGGGCGACGCTGGCTCCGCCGGGCGACGAACTGATGGAGTACGTCTGTCAGGAGAACAACCAGTTCGGCATCGCCAGCGGAGTGAAATGAAGAGGGAGGCGACCGTGCGGACGCGCGTCGTGATCGCAGTGATCCTGGCGTGCGGGGCGTCTGTGCTCGCCCAGACCACCGCGCCAAAAGGTGTCCTCGGCCCGATCGACGCACTCGGGCAAGAGGTCAAGCGGCCCGACGCGCCGACAGGACCCCCACCGCGTCTGGCCGACGGGACCATCGATCTGGGCGACGGTCTGTGGGTGTATCTGCAGCCGTCATTCGGCCCCGACCTCGCCCGCGGCCTCAAGGACGGCGAAGTGCTTCCGCTCCTTCCCGCGGCACAGGAGCTGATAGCGTCGCGGAAGCCGGCCGACGATCCGGTCAATTGGTGCCTCCCGCTCGGCGTGCTGCGCTCCAGCCCGTACCCCTTCCGGTTCATCCAGAACTACACGCACAAGAAGCCGACGCACCTGTACATCCTGACCGAGTGGATGGGCACGTACCGGCAGATCTTCCTGGACGGCCGCAGGCACCCACCGGACGTCGATCCGACCTGGTACGGGCACTCGATTGGATGGTACGAGACCGACACGCTCGTCATCGACACGGTCGGCTTCAACGGCAAGGGCTGGTACGATCGCCGGGGAACGCCGCAGACCGAGCGGCTGCACACGATTGAGCGCTGGACGCGGATCGATGCCGGCACCCTCGTCCAGGACGTCGCCATTGACGATCCCGGTGCGTTTTCGCGCCCGTTTACCGTGACGTTTCGTCTGAGGCTCAGCCAGCCGGGCGACGAGATGATCGAGTACGTGTGCCAGGAAAACAACCAGTACGGCGTCGCCAGCGGAGTGAAGTAGGGCCTCTCGTGCCCAAAGTGCCTGGAGTGCGCACGCTGTCTCTTGTCGCGATCGTCGCGCGGGTGCTCGTCGCGCCCTCGATCGCCGCGGCGCAGATTCCGGCGGGTGCGCTGGGGCCGGTCAATGCGCTGGGTCAGGAGGTCACGCGGCCGCCGGCGCCGACCGGTCCGGCACCCCGGCTGGGGGACGGTACCGTCGATCTCGGCGACGGCATCTGGATCAGCAATCCCTACACGCCCGAGACCGGTCCGCGGCAGGGCGAGGCGTTGCTGCTGCCGGCGGCGAAGGCGCTGATGGCGTCGCGCACGCCGACTGACGATCCGCAGGCGTGGTGCCAGCCGCATGGTGTGGTGCGATATCAGCCCTATCCGTTCCGGTTCATCCAGAACTACACCCACAAGAGGCCGACGCACCTGTACATCCTGTACGAGACGATGCGGGCGTTCCGGCAGGTCTTCATGGACGGACGCCCGCATCCTCCCGAGGTCGACCCGACGTGGTGGGGCCATTCGATCGGGCGGTACGAGAAGGATACGCTCGTCATCGACACGGTCGGCTTCAACGAGAAGGGGTGGTACGACAACCGCGGCATGCCACGCAGCGGCCAGCTGCATACGGTGGAACGCTGGACGCGCCTCGACGCCGGGCACATGTCAACCGAGGTCCTCATCGAAGATCCCGGCACGTTCTCGCGCTCGTTCACCGTGACATTCGAGTCGGTGGTCGCGCAGCCGGGCGATGAGCTGATGGAATACGTCTGCCAGGAGAACAATCAGTACGGCGTGGCGAGTGGGGTGAAATAGAGGAAGCCCCGCGATCGGCGAGCCGTGGCCGATCGGGCGATGGAGCGTGCGGGTGTGCGCCGCTCGGGCACGGTCATCGCACCGCGACAGGCGCCACCGACGAGCCTGTCGCTCCCCGCAGCTTCAGCGGCTGGACGACGAAGGCGAACTCGTGCACGCCCTTCGCGAGGAGCTCGTCGAGCTTCAGGCTTTCGATCATGTAGATGCCGTGGGCCACCAGGAGAATCTGGTGAACGGGTGAGTTGAGACTCGGCTCGGGGTTCGGGTTGACCTCGACGCAGCATGTGTCCGATCCGACGATCATCGGGTCCTGCCGCGCGAGCCACTCGGCCGCTCCGACGCCCAGCCCGGGCTGCGTCCGGTAATACCGGACGCTGTCCGTGTCCCACAGGCGTCCGAATCCGGTGTTGATGATGACGGCGTCGCCCGCCTCGATGGTCAGGTTCTGCCGCTTGAGCGCCTGCTGCAGATCCTGAGCCGTAATCTCGTACCGATCCCCGAGCATCTCGACCCCGTGCAGCGCCGCGACGTCAATCAGCACGCCGCGTGTGATGAGGGAGCCGGTCTTTTCGATACCGAGTCTGGCGAAGCCGGTTCTCGTGGCGACCTGGTCCATCGGGAAGCAGTTGTAGAGGCTGTTGCCGATCGACTGATGCCCGAAGCCGTCGATCTGCGTGCCCACCTGCCCGAGCTCCGTCGTCACGACCTCCTCGTTCGAGCCGCGATTGTTCGATCCGGGAGGCCAGTTCGTCCTCTTCAACTGCTGGCTGAAGATGCGGTTGCCGTAGGACGGCATGCCTTCGAAGAGCGGATAGGCGAGCTCGATCACTTCTCCGGTCCTGATCAGACGGGCGGCCCGCAGGACGACCGCGGGCGTCATCAGATTCGCGGCTCCCCGCTCGTCGCCGGCCCCCCACCTGGACGGGCAGCGTTCCGCGTCCGTCGGCGGTCGCCACTCCTGCGCACGGGCCGGGGCGCTTCCGAGGCACAGAATCGACAGCGTCGCGAGGGCAAGAGTCGCGCGTGACATGCGGGTGCTCCTTGGTGTGGGTGCTGGGCGGCCGTGTGGCCGGCAGGCGCCGGTCGCACGACGGCGGGCGTCCATCCTGCGCCTACGATACCCGATTCGTTCCGTCCACAGGGGGAGCCTGAGTTACACTCGCGCACTCCTCATGGCGCCTCCTGGCACGGCTCGGGGCACTGGAGATCCGGTGGCGGAGCCGGCGTCCCGCATCGCAGGTGCACCACCTCCCGCTGTGACCGACCGCAGCCCCTACACACTGCTCGTGGCCGTGGCGCTCCTGCTGGCGATCTACCTGCTGCCCTCGCCGCCCCCGTTCGTCCGTGACGAGGGCGTCATCCCGCTGACAGCCGACGGACGGGCCTGCCTGGCGATCATGGCGTTCGCCGTCACGCTGTGGGTCACCGAGACCCTCCCGTTCGCCGTCACGTCCCTGCTGGTCGTCGTGTTGATCCCGGTGTTCGGCCTGGCCGACTATCGAACCGTCGTCAGGGCCAGCTTCGGGGATCCGATCGTCACGTTCTTCGTCGGCGTGCTGATGCTGTCGTCGGCGTTCACCCGATCCGGGCTCGGCACCCGCCTCGTGTACGGCATCCTGCAGCAGGTGGGCACGAGGACGGACCGGGTGCTGCTCGGCGTGCTCATCGTCGGCACGGCGGTGTCGTGGTGGGTCACGGACATGGCCGCCGCGGCGATGCTGTTCCCGCTTGGCGTGGGGCTGCTGCGCGATGCATCCCTCTCGCCGGGGCGCAGCAACGTGGGGCGCGCGATCATGATCTCGACGGCGTTCGGGCCGCTCATCGGCGGGATCGCCACGCCGGCAGGGACGGCAGCCAACCTCGTGGCCATCGCGCAGCTCGGACAACTGGCGGGCGTGGAGGTCTCCTTCACCCGGTGGATGCTCTACGGCGTGCCGGCTTCGCTGTTGATGGTGCCGCTGGCGTGGCGTCTGCTGCTCTGGGTGTTCCCGCCCGAAATCGAGCGCCTGCCGTTCACCCCCGCCGACATCCGGGCGAAGCTCGCGGCGCTCGGACCGCTTCGGCCGGTCGAGCGCAACACCCTGCTCGTCTTCGGCACGGTCATCGTCCTCTGGCTGACCACGCCTCTCGTCGCCGTGTGGAGCGGCGGGCGCCTCGATCCGCCGGTCGAGGCTGTTGCGCTGGCCGGCGGGCTGGCGCTGTTTCTGCCGGGGATCCGGGTGTTGACGTGGAAGCAGGCGGAAGCGGACATCGAGTGGGGCGGCATCATGCTCATCGTGGCCGGGCTCTCGCTCGGCCTGGTGGTGTTCGAGAGCGGCGCCGCCCGCTGGCTGGCCTGGGCGCTCCTGGGACAGATCACGATCGTTCCCGAGCTGCTGCGGCCGTTCGTGATCGTGCTGGGAGTGGCCGCGCTGCACCTGCTGTTCTCGAGCAACACGGTGACCGCCAGCATCATCGTGCCGATCCTGGTGGCGCTCGCGCGCGACCTGGAGCTCGACATGTGGGCGACGGTGGCGCCGGCGGCGTTCACCTCGTCGCTGGCGTTCATCCTGGTGAGCGAGGGGCCGACCACCGTCATTCCGTACGCGTCCGGCTACTTCTCGATCAAGGACATGGCGCGGGCTGGAATCTGGATGACCGTGGGCGCGGCCGTCTGCGTCGCGGCGGCGGTGTCGCTCGGGCAGGCCCTCGGGTTCTGAGGTCCGGCGCACGGGTGGGCTCTGGTGAAGGGGGTGTCGTGAGCGATACAGTACGCAGCATGACGCAGCCGATGACCGTCGATCGTCGGGCTCCGAGGGTCGTGCCGACGGGCGCCGCCCTGGGGGCGCGCGTCGATGGCGTCGACCTGCGCGAGCTCGACGCGGAATCCTTCGCGGCTATCTACCGGGCCTGGCTCGATCATGCGGTCCTGCTCTTCCGGGACCAGTCCCTGACCGACGCGGACCTCCTGGCGTTCAGCCGCCGCTTCGGGGACCTCGACGAGGCGCCGGTCCAGGAGTCCGGCAAGCGGTTCGTCGAGGGGCATCCGGAGATCTACGTCGTGTCCAACGTCGTCGAGCACGGGGTGCCGATCGGCAGCCTCGGAGCGGGCGAAGCCGTGTGGCACACGGACATGTCGTATCTGCCCGACCCGCCGAAGGCGAGCGTGCTCTATGCGCTCGAGGTGCCGGAGCACGGGGGCGACACGAGCTTCTGCTCGATGTCGGCCGCCTGGGTCCAGCTGCCCGACCGGCTGCGGCAGCGTGTCGCGGGTCTGCGGGTGAAGCACGACGGCACGTACAACAGCGGCGGTTACGTTCGGCAGGGCGTGACGCCGACTGGCGATCCGCGCACGTCGCCGGGCACGGTGCATCCCCTTGTGCTGGTGCATCCCGAAACAGGCCGGCCGGGGCTCTACCTGGGCCGCCGGCGCAACGCCTACATCGAGGGCCTGTCGCTCAAGGAGTCCGAGGCGCTGCTCGACGAGATCTGGTCCGAGGCGACGCGCGCGTCGCTGGCATGGACACATCAGTGGCGGGTCGGCGATCTCGTGCTGTGGGACAACCGGTGCACCATGCACCGCCGTGACGCGTTCGACCCCACGGCGCGCCGCGTCATGCACCGCACGCAGATCAGGCGGTAGGCGCGCGCACCAAGGTCTCTTGTCTCCCGTCTCTTGTCTCTCGTCCGGGCGAAAGGCCAGAACCAGAGACCAGAGACCAGAGACAGCTTTGTGACTTATTTCCCTTTAAAGGGCGCCGGCCTCGCGAACCTGGCCGCGTCGACGGCGGCGTTCGGCGTTGATAAGCTCTTCATCCTCTCGGCGGGATGAGGCCTGATCCCGCTCTGGGCAGGATGGGGCCTGATCCCGGCGACGTTCCTGACGTCTGATTAACGACATCACCTTCAAGAAGGCAAGGGGTCGATGACGAGCCGCCGCCGGGCGCTCTGAGCGAGACGCAGCCGCCGGCCGCCTTCAGCTATGGTCAACTTCGGCCTTCCAGGTCCTCCAACCCGGCCAAATCCGAGCTGAACGAGCCGTACAGGTTCCCGTAAAATCACAAGAAAGCAGAAAACCCGATGTTTGACTCGACGCAATAACCTATATGTTATACAACTTAATAACCTAGATATAACACAGCACGAAACCCTATATAAGGCACGACCATGGCGACACCGCAGGAAAAACTGACCGACGCGCTCGAAGCCCTTCACGAGCTGCACGGCCGGGGCGTCGTTGCGATCAAATCAAAGGACTTAAGCCGCACCCATCGGGAGCGGCTGCTGGCCGGCGGCTTCCTCAAAGAGATCATCAAGGGCTGGTATATCCCCACGCGCCCCGACGAGACGGCCGGCGACAGCACGGCTTGGTACGCGTCCTTCTGGGATTTCTGCTCGAGCTACCTTGCCGAGCGCTTCGGCGACGAGTGGTGCCTTTCGCCCGAGCAGTCGCTGGCGCTCCAAGCCGGCAACCGCACCGTGCCGGCACAGCTGCTCGTGCGCACGCCCAAGGGCGGCAACAAGCCGACCGACTTTCCGCACGGCACCTCGCTGTACGACGTGCGCTACCCCCTGCCGTCGGACAACGACATCGTCGTGAGCGAGGGCCTGCGGCTGTTCTCCGTGCCGGCGGCGCTCGTCACCGTGTCGGAGCAGCATTTCCGCACTGCGCCGACGGACGTGCGCGCCGCCATGGCGACCATCAGGGACGCCTCGGACGTGCTCGCCCCCCTGCTGGCGGGCGGCCACAGCACGATCGCCGGGCGGCTGGCGGGTGCGTTCCGCACCGCCGGCAACGCCCGAATCGCCGACCATATCGCAAGAACGATGGCGGCGTGCAGGCGCGCCGGGCACGGGCGAGCTCCCTTCG
>Ga0187893_10004832_pt1 | contig 25097 bp, 28 predicted proteins | sample MA1701074metaG_FD_139574 | JGI IMG/M metagenome (GOLD analysis project Ga0187893, IMG submission 139574) | White microbial mat communities from a basaltic lava cave in the Kipuka Kanohina Cave System on the Island of Hawaii, USA - MA170107-4 metaG ... | reverse complement strand
CCATCTCGGGGCCCCTGAACGCGACGTGAGAACGAGGCGCGCCACGGCTAGGCCGGGGCGCGCGGAGCGCTGGGGGGTATGGGGGGCCATCTCGGGGCCCCCCATGTCTATAGGTAAATACTTGCTATGCTGAGAGCGTCGTAACTCCATGGTGAAGCGGGTCGTCTCGCTAGTGGTCGTGGCTGCCCTGGTGGGCGGCGGCGTCTGGGCGTACCTCTATACCCAGAGCCGGGGAAACGCCCCTCGCTACCGGCTCGCCCCCGTCGAACGCGGCCCGCTCACAGCGAGCGTGTCTTCCAGCGGCAATCTGAACGCGGTAATCACGGTCCAGGTGGGCAGTCAGATCTCGGGGCAGATCAAGGAATTGCTCGTCGACTTCAACTCCCCTGTGCGCCACAACCAGGTCATCGCCCGCATTGATCCCGCGACGTACGAGGCCAAGGTCAGCCAGGCAGGGGCCGATCTGGAATCGAGCCGGGCGGCGGTGATGAACCAGCAGGCACAGGTCGAGCGGGCGCGGGCTGACGTGGAGAACGCCAAGGCGGCTCTTCTGGAAGCCCAGGCCCAGACTGCCAAAGCACGAGTGGCCGTGCTCGACGCCAAGCGCGATCTTGATCGCAAGGGCGAGCTCTACCGGCGCGAGCTGATCGCCAAGAGCGAGATAGACACATCGGAGGCCGCCTACCACTCGGCAGTCGCCCAGGTCGAGTCGACCCGCGCGAAGGAACAGGCGCTGGCGGCAGCCATCCGGTCGTCCGAGGCCCAGGCCAAAGTGGTGGATGCCACGCTCGATGCGGCCCGGTCGCAGGTGAAGCAGAAGGAGGCTGCCCTCCGACAGGCGCAGGTCGACCTCGAACACACGACCATCCGGGCGCCAGTGGACGGTGTCGTCGTGTCGCGCGCGGTGGACGTCGGGCAGACGGTGGCCGCCAGCCTCCAGGCCCCCATCCTCTTCACGATCGCGCAGGACCTCACGAAGATGCAGGTGGAGACGAGCGTCGACGAGGCGGACATCGGACGCATCCGGCTCGAAGACCGTGCCACCTTCACCGTGGACGCCTTTCCGGGGGAGTCCTTCGAGGGCACCGTCACCCAGATCCGGAAGGCGCCGCTCATCGTCCAGAACGTCGTGACCTACACGGTCATCGTTGGCGTCAACAACCAGGGTGGCCGGCTGCTGCCCGGCATGACCGCTAACGTAAAGCTCGTGGTAGCCGAAAAGCCGAGCGTTGTGAAGGTGCCCAACGCGGCGCTGCGCTTCCGGCCCGCGGGGGACACGGCCGCGACGCCGACGCCGGGCGCGCGCGGACCCCAAGCCGGGGGCCGGCCCACAGAAGGAGCCGCTGGCCAGGGCGGGCGGCCTTCTCTGGAGCAGATCCGGGCACGTCTCGTCGAGAGCCTCAAGCTCACCGAGCCGCAGCAGAAGAAGCTCGATCCGATCCTTGAAGACAGCCGCGCGCAGATGCGGGCCCTGGCGGGTCTGCCGGAGCAAGAACGCCAGGGGCAGGCTCAGAAGATCCGCGAGGCCACGCGCGTGCGAATCCGGGCCATCCTCACACCTGAGCAACAGGCCAAGTATGACCAGGAGGTGGGCGCGCGGGGCCGCAGCGCCACCGTTCCTGGGCGGGTCTGGGTCGTGGGGCCTGACGGAAACCCGATGGTGGTGACTCTGACCGTGGGTCTCACCGACGGAAGCATGACGGAGGTTGTCCAGGGCGACCTCAAGGACGGACAGGAGGTCATCGTGGGACTCGCCGGCGCGAGCGGTGGCGGCCCTCGAGGGGCGACGCCCGGCGCTTCAAGCGGGCCGCGACTGCGCCTGTGATCCTGACCGAGGGTCTGACTAAGGACTATCGACTGGGACCATACACGGTCCATGCCCTGCGTGGCGTCTCGGTCGCCATTGGGGCCGGCGAGTTCGTGGCCGTCATGGGCCCCTCCGGCTCCGGCAAGTCTACCTTCATGAACCTGCTGGGGTGCTTGGACACCCCCACCGCGGGTCGCTACGTCCTTGATGGCGCCGACGTCGGCCGGTTGCCTCGCGATGAGCTCGCCCGCATCCGCAATGCCAGGATCGGATTCGTCTTTCAGCAGTTCAATCTGCTCGCCCGCACCAGCGCGCTCGAGAACGTCGAGCTCCCACTCTACTATTCGAGTCGTCCCGCGCGCGAGCGGCAGGCCCGCGCGCACGAACGTCTGGCCGAGGTCGGGCTGGCCGACCGCGCCGCGCACCAGCCGAGCCAGCTTTCGGGCGGCCAGCAGCAGCGCGTGGCCATCGCCCGGGCCCTGGTCAACAGCCCGAGCGTGATGCTGGCCGACGAGCCCACCGGCAACCTCGATACGCGCACCAGTGTCGAGATCCTGGCGCTTCTCCAGCGGCTCAACCGCGAGGGACTGACCATCGTCCTGGTCACCCACGAGCCAGACATTGCCGCGTACGCCAGTCGCGTGCTGACCTTCCGCGACGGCCGTCTGCTGAGCGATGTGAGCGTACCGGCGCCCAAAGACGCCGTCACCACCCTGGCCACACTCACGGAAACGCGTGACGAGGAGACGCCGGAACCGGCGGGGGCCGCGGCATGAACATTCTCCCCAGCATGCGGATCGCCGTGCGGGCCTTGCGGGTCAACAAGCTGCGCAGCTCCTTGACCATGCTCGGCATCATCATTGGCGTGGGGGCGGTCATCGCCATGGTGGCGGTGGGAGCTGGCGCGCAGGCGCGCGTGGCCGAGCAAATCCAGAGCCTGGGGTCGAACCTGATCATCGTCCTATCCGGAAGCGTGACCTCCAGCGGCATCCGCCTCGGGCAAGGCAGTCAGCTCACGATCAGCGAGGACGACGCGGCCGCCATCGAACGCGAAATCCCCCTCGTCCAGGTGGCGGCGCCGTCCGTGCGGGGCACGGCCCAGCTCGTGTACGGGAACCTCAACTGGTCTACCGTTGTCCAGGGCGTCACCCCCCAGTATCTGGAGGCCCGCGACTGGCCGCTCGATACCGGTCGGCCTTTCTTCGGCGAAGAGGTGTCGGGAGCCAGCAAGGTCGCGCTCATCGGTCAGACGACCGCGCTGAATCTGTTCGGGGACTCCGATCCGCTGGGGCAGATCGTCCGCATCAAGAAGGTGCCGTTCACGATCGTGGGCACCTTGACCCGCAAGGGACAGAACTCCTGGGGGCAAGACCAGGACGACGTCGTCCTGATCCCGCTCTCGACGGCCAAGAAGAAGGTGCTCGGCACCAGTCGTTCGCACCCACGCTCGGTGGGCGCCATCTCTGTCAAGGTGCGCGCGGGGGAAGACTTGGCGGAGGCCGAGGCCCAGACCCGTGCCTTGCTGCGCCAGCGCCATCGCTTGCAGCCCTATCAGGACGACGATTTCTGGCTCCGCAACCTCTCCGAGGTTCTCCAGACGCAGGAAGAGTCGTCCAAGGTCATGACCTATCTGCTGGCCGCCATCGCGTCCGTGTCGCTCTTGGTGGGCGGGATCGGCATCATGAACATCATGCTGGTATCGGTCACAGAGCGGACTCGTGAGATCGGACTGCGCATGGCGGTAGGAGCGCGCGGGCGCGACATTCTTGCCCAGTTTCTCATCGAGGCGGTCACCCTTTCGCTCATCGGCGGGGTCATCGGGATTGCCTTCGGTCTCGGCGGCTCGCGAGCCATCAGCTATTTCGCGGAGTGGCGCACCCTGGTCGCCCCCCAGTCCATCGCCCTCGCCTTCGGATTCTCGGCGGCGGTGGGGGTCTTCTTTGGTTACTATCCCGCGCGCAAGGCCGCGCGCCTCGATCCCATCGAGGCGCTTCGCTTCGAGTGAGGGGGCGTGAAGGGGAAGCCCCGCCGGCGGGCCAAGTCCCGGACGCGAGTCAAACCTCCCAAGCCCAAGACCCCGCGATCACCCGCGAAACGGGGTGCGTCCGCAAAAGCTCGAAAACGGGCGAAGCCCCACCGTCCGAACACGCCCCGCGCCTCCGTGAAACACTCCCCTGCCCCCGTGCGTCGGGCCCTCACTGCCGAGGATGACCTCTTGGACCTGGCGCGCGCGTTAGCGGCGGTGGCTGGCGACCCTGCTCCTGATGCAAAGGCGATGGAGGCGGCGCTGCTGCGATTGGAGGGGGCCTTTGCAGGTGGCGGTCTGCTGCCGCGCCGGTTCTTCCGGAGCTGGCTCCGCACGCGGAACGACAAGACGGCCACCTTGGCCCTGGCCTGGGCCCGAGAGCAGGTGCGCCGCGGCCTCGGCGAAGTCCTCGAGCGGGAGCGGATTCAGGGGCGCGTCCGCAGGGACGTCACATCCGAGACCTTGTCCTGGCTCGTCCTCGCGGCCAGCGAGGCGATGGCGTATGAGCCGCTCGGGGTGTCTCGTGACCGGGTGTCCATGCTGCTCGAGTTCCTGCGGCCCCCCGAGAGATGATGAGCCGAGCCCGTTCTGGCACCGGCGCCCGCCGGCGGTCGCGCCCGTCTCGGCGGCCCCGTACTCCGCGCCCCATCGCCATTGCCACCATGATCCGTCGGCTGCAGCGAACGGCAGCGCGCTGGCATCCCACTGCCCTCGCGGTCGTGGCCACCCAGACGCGCGATCCCTTCCGCGTGCTGATCGCCTGTATTCTGTCCCTGCGTACCCAGGACACCACGACCGGCCCCGCCGCCGAGCGGCTGTTCACGCTGGCCGATTCGCCGGCGACCATGCTGAGGCTCACGCCAAGCCAGATCGAGCGCGCCATCTACCCGGTTGGTTTCTACCGCACCAAGGCACGGGTCATCCTCGGGTTGTGCCGCGACGTGCTGGAACGGTTTGAGGGACGCGTGCCCGCCGATCTTGACGCTCTCCTCACCCTGAAGGGGGTCGGGCGCAAGACGGCCAATCTGGTGGTGACCATGGGCTACGGTCTGCCAGGCATTTGCGTGGATACCCATGTCCATCGGATCTCCAACCGGTGGGGCTACGTGAAGACCCGCACCCCCGACCACACCGAGCTGGCGCTGCGGGCCAAGCTGCCGTTGCGCTTCTGGATCGGTTACAACGATCTTCTGGTTTCCTTCGGACAGAATATCTGTGGACCGCTATCGCCCCGCTGCTCCGTGTGCCCGGTCGCAACCCTGTGCCCACGGGTGGGGGTCACCCGCTCACGCTGATCGAGGCGCCCGGCTGGCTGGGGCTGGTGTCACCGTGCTGGCAAGCTGACCGGTCCCAGCAGCCTCCCGATCTGCCGCGTCCGGTACGCCCAGGCGGCCCTCATCAGGTGGCGTGCCACCAGCAGGTGAACGGCGCGACCCAGCAGGCCCCCGGGGAGGCGATAGACGAGCCGATCCTCCACGAGGGTACTCGTCTCGCCGAGGGCCAGGAACCGGTGGCGGTGCTCCCAGCGGGCGAAGGGGCCGCGCACCTGCACCTCGAGGAAACGGAAGGGAGGGTCGCATTCCCGCACGAAGCCACGCATGGTGAGCGGCAGTCCCAGGCAGCGTAGGCGGTAGTCGACCACGGCCCCCGTCTGTCGGGCCTGGGGGCTCTGCACGCTCAGTTGCAACCACGGCGGAGTCAGATGGATGGCCTGGCGGGGATCGGCCAGGAACGCAAACACGATCGGACGGGGACGGCCGATCACCAGACGATGCTCGATGATGTGGTCGATCATCAGACGCGATCAACCCGCGCCCAGATCGTCCCGCTGATCACGCTCGGATGGTGGTACAAGGCGGTCGAGCGGATCGGGGCGAGTCGGAGCGCCATCTTTCAGAACCTCACGCCCGTCGTGGGCGTGATCCTGGCCGCCACGCTCCTCCGGGAACCCCTTGAACCATCGGTGATCATCGGGGGTGCCCTCGTGCTGGTGGGGGTCGCCCTCACCACATCGGGGCTGGGTCGGCCCCGGCGGCGCTGACCGCGCTCCCCCTCAGACGAGCTTCCGGACCTCGGCGAGGATCCGGTCGGGATCAGGCAGCTCACCCCGTCCGTACTTCTCGATAAAACGAATGGTCCCCGCCGCATCGATGATGAAGGTGGCCCGAGTGTTGGCGTTCCAGTCCGGCCAGTGGACGCCGTAGTCCTTGACGACGCTCCGCTGCATGTCCGAGAGCAGCGGGTAACGGGAGATGCCCACCGCCTTTGCCCAGTTCTCATGGCTGAAGGGACTGTCCGTGCTGATACCCAACACCTGGGTATTGGCCGCCTCGAAGTCGCCGACGCGCTTGTCGAAGGCGGGCATGCAGGTACTTCAGCCGGGTGTCCAGTCGAGCGGGTAGAACAGGATCACCACGTTCTTCCCCCGCAGGTCGCGCAGGTTCACCTCCCGCAGCCCGATGCCCTTCAGCGCGAAGTCGGGCGCGGGATCCCCCACCCTCAGCGTGCTGTCGTGGCTCACGCGTGCCGTCCTCCCCTGGCATAAGTTCGCGGTCGTGCGGGCCGCACCGAGGCCGGCGGCCGGGCCTTGACCGGCGGTTTGCGCGCAGCAGCCCAGAGCTGGGCGCGCCGGGCCTCCAGCGAATTATCCTCCACCCCGAGGTAGCGGGCGGCCGTGAGCACCCGGCCCGTTTCCCACAGCCGCGCGAACCGCGCCGGGGCGCGGACGTCGCGCAGGGCGTGGTGGTCCATGATCACGCGGCAGCCCGTGACGTCGAGCACGCGTAAGAGGTTGTCGATGCCACGATCGATCGCGCCGACGCTCAACTCGCTCTCGATGTACGAGGGCGGTCCGGAGAGATAGAGCAGGGTCGGACGCTCCCGCAGGAGATAGGCGGTGGCTACCGGCGAAAGCGGTCCCTGCACATCCGAGGCGAACACGAAGCGCTCGCGCTCCGCGGGATCCTCCACCGTCAGGGCGACCACGTACCCAAGAGTGGTGCCCTCCAGGCCGTGCGCGAGCGGCGGGGAGACGCGCAGGTTGAGCCGGACCTCCCGGAGGGCAAAACCGTCGGCCGCCCGCACCCGCGCGGCCGGGGCCAGCGCCGTCCACAGTGCGCCGGCGCGGCGTGCCTGCTGGCCGACCACCATGCGCCGGGGGTCCTTGGCCAGGACGAGGCGGCCTAGATAGGTGGCGGGGTCCGAGCGGAAATGGTCCTCGTGGTAGTGGCTCACGAAGACGATCTGGGCCCGCGCGGCGTAGGCGGAGATCCGGTCGTTGGCGCGGCGCAGGGCCTCCCACTCCTCGTCCGCAGGGGGCAGATTGGACCGAGACGGTGCCAAAGTCGCGCCGGGGTCGATGAGAAGTCCCGTGCCGCCGCATTCCACGTAGGTGGCCATGGAGCGGACACCGAGCGATTCGGCGGCCAGCGGCACAACGTTCATGGGTCTCGGGTGCGGCTCAGATGCAGCGACCGCCGTCGATCTCGATGCACGAGCCCGTGATCATGGCGGCGTCATCGGAGGCAAGGAAGACGGCGTTGGCCAGCTTCATGGATTCCTCGCGATCACGGTGACGGAGCCGGTCCGCCAGCGATAGTGCTTCAGCGGGACTCGGCCGGCCCGCAGGGCGACCCCCTCCTGCTCGAGGCGAATGCGTTGCGTCACCATTCCGCTCATCGGCGCGCGCAGGCTGATGGCGCCCCGCGCGTTCACCACGCGGTGCCACGGAATGCCGGGCGGACACACGCGCATGGCATGGCCGACCATGCGCGCCCCCCGGGGCCGTCCGAGGCGAGCGGCGATCTCCCCGTAGGTCAGCACGTGCCCCCGCGGAATGCGGCGTACCAGGCGATAGACGGCGGCCATGAAACGCCCTCCGACCTCAGGCACCCGAGGTCTCGACGCCAAGCTGGAGATCGTAGAAGCGCGCGTAGAGTCCCCGGCTTCGCAACAACTCGGCGTGCGTGCCCTCTTCATGGATGCGTCCGCGGTGAAGCACGAGAATGCGATCGGCGCTCTGGATGGTCGAGAGACGGTGCGCGATGGTCAAGCTGGCGCGGCCGGCGAGCAGACGGGACATAGCGGCCTGAATGAGCGCCTCCGATTCGGGGTCGATGCTCGAGGTGGCCTCGTCCAGCACCAGGATGGCGGGATTGTACACGAGCGCGCGGGCGATGGCCAGCAGCTGGCGCTCCCCGTGCGAGATGTTCACGCCACGCTCGCTGAGCTCCGTGTGCCAGCCGGCGGGCAGGGCTTCGATGAAGGCCCGCGCGTTGGCCGCCTCCGCCGCGCGTTCCAGCGCGGCGCGCGAAGAAGAACCGTCGACGCCGAGGTGGAGATTGGCTTCCACCGTGCCCGTGAAGAGCACGCTCTCCTGGAAGACCAACCCCACGTGCTGCCGCAGCCTCGGGAGCTCCCATTCGCGCACATCGATCCCCTCCACGAGCACGCGGCCCCGCTGGACGTCGTACGAGCGATTCACCAATCGCCCGCAGGTGGTCTTGCCTTCGCCGGTGGCGCCCACGATGGCCACCCGTTCTCCCGCCCGCACCTGGAACGAGCAGTCGCGCAAGACCCAGTGCGGTTCCTCGTAGGCGAACCAGACGTGCTCGAAGGTGATAGCCGCCACTCCCGGCTGAGCTCGGCTCGCCCGAGCCGGGTTGGGGGTCTGGATGGCGGGCGCCAGATCGAGGACCCCGAAGATCCGCTCGGCCGAGATCATGGCGGATTGCATGACCGTGTACTTGGCGCCCAGGTCGCGGATGGGCAGGAAGAAACGGTTGGTGTACTGAATGAAGGCGACCAGACCGCCAAAGGTGAGTGTCTCCGCCACGATCTGACGGCCCCCGTACCAGAGGAGAATGGCAAGGGCCACCGAACCCAAGGTTTCCACCGTCGCATAGAGCATCGCCTCGAAGACGGTGGACCCGAACAGCGCGCGCCGGTAGTCACGGTTCAACGCATGAAACCGGCGGCGCTCGCCGCCCTCGCACGCGAAGAGCTGAGTGACGGCCATCCCCGCCAGCGATTCCTGGAGAAAGGCATTGAGTCGTGCCAGGCGGCGCCTCACCGTCCGGTAGGCGTCCCGCGCCCGCAGCCGGAAGTAGGCCGCCACCACCCCCACCACGGGCACGATGGCGAAGGTCACCAGAGCCAGGCGCCAGTCCATCCAGAGCATGATGGCCACCACGGCGATCAGGGTGATCGCATCCGCCACCACGGCAAAGAGGCCACTCGTGAAGGCGTCGCTCACCGCTTCCACGTCGTTGAGGACCCGGGTCATGAGGCGGCCCACAGGGTTCCTGTCGAAGAAGCGGGCGTCCAGGGCGGTGAGGTGTGCGAACAGCGCCCTTCGCAGATCGTGCATGACGCGCTGGCCGGTGACGTTCATCAAGTAGTTCTCGACCGCGCGTAGCCCGTAGAGCGCGAGCAGGACGACCGCGAACAGGACGGCCACGCCCTGCAGTCCGACCCAGTCACCGCGCAAGATGTGGTCGTCGATGGCGATCTTGAGGAGGTAGGGTTGGGCGAGCTCCACCACTGCGAGGAGGGGGAAGAGGCCGAGCGTGGAGAGGATGAGGCGCCGATGGGGGCGAGCGGTGCCCCACAAGCGCCCTACGAGCCGGCGGTCGTAGGCGCGCCCCAGGATCTCATCATGCTCATGCTCATGCTCATGCTCAGGCACGGGCAATCTCTTCCTCGAGCTGCTGCAGGCGCCAGAGACGGGCGTACAGCCCCCCAGCCGCTATCAGATCGTCGTGCCGACCTGCTTCGATCACCCGGCCGCCCTGGAGCACGACGATGCGATCGGCGGCGCGTGCCGCCCGTAACCGGTGCGTCATGAGCAGCACGGTGCGGCCCGCGGTGGCCTGCCGCAGACGAGCCATGATCTCTTCTTCCTTGAGGGCGTCGACGTTGGCGAAGACGTCGTCGAGGACCAGCACGGGCGGCGCTCCCCCCAGGGCTCGTGCCAGCGCCACGCGCTGTCGCTGGCCGCCCGAGAGGGTGAGGCCGCGCTCCCCGACCACGGTGGTCCATCCCTGGTGCCACAGGGCGATCTCGTCCGCGATTCCCGCGATGCTGGCCGCCCGCCGGGCGAGGTCGGGTGAGACCCGCTCTCGGTCCAGGGTGACGTTGTCCATGATGGAGCGTGAAAAGAGAAACGCCTCTTGCGGGACGTAGCCGATGGCCGCCCGCAACTCGGCGAGGGGAATGCGCGTCACGTCACGACCGCCGAGGAAGATCGTGGCGGGTGGTGGTTCCCACAGGCGCGTCACGAGCAGGCCGAGGGTCGTCTTGCCGCTTCCGGTGGGGCCGACGACGGCCACCGTTTGGCCCGGCTCGATGGTGAAACTGACGTGGGTCAGCACCGGCGTGGACCCGCCGTAAGAGAACGTGACGCCGTCGAAGCGGAGGTCCAGATGCCCGTCCAGGGCGGAACCGCTCTCCGACAGAGGCGGAGCCGGACGCGTGATCTCGAGGATTCGGGCCATGGACGTGAGTCCCCGTCGGACCAGGGAGAGGGTCCAGCCGAGGGCGAGGGTCGGCCAGGCCAGGTAGGCCAAATAGCCATTGAAGGCGACCAAGGAGCCAAGGCTGAGGCGCCCCTCGGCGACCGCCGTGCCACCGATCCAGAGCACGATCAGCGCCCCGAGCCCTCCCACGAGGGTCATGAGGGGAAGGAACTGGGACTGCGTGCGGGCCAGAGCCAAGCTTCGCTGCTGGAGTTCGAGGTTGGCGTGGGCGAACGAGCGCCGCGCATGCTCCTCCATGGCGTAGCCCCGTACCACGCTCATCCCGGTCAGATACTCCTGGACCATCCCCGAGAGCACCCCAAGCTGGGTCTGCATGGCGAGGGTTTGCTGGTGCACGCGGCCGTTGACCCGCGTGAAGAGGACGACGAGCAGAGGACACGGTGCCATGGCCCACAGGGTCAGCCAGGGATCGATGGCCACCATGGCCACCAGCGCTCCCGTGAACGCGAAGAGGGTGCCCACCAGGCTCACGAACCCGAATCCCACCAGCGACTTGACGGCGGCCACGTCGCTGGAGGCCCGCGACATCAGATCGCCGGTCCGATGCGCGGCGTAAAAGGCAGGCGGGTATGCCTGCAGGGCGGCGTACAGATCGTTGCGCAGGTCGTACTCCACGCGCTGGGACCCACCCAAGAGGGTGAACCGCGATGCGAGCCGGGCACCCCCGTGGCCGAGGGCAAGCAGGACGATGACAACGGCCTCCTGGGCAAGGGGAGCGCGGGCCGCGTCACGTTCCAAGGCGTCCACGGCACGCTTGACGGTGGCCGGGATGGCAAGCGCGAGGCCGGTGGCGGCCAGCAGCGCCACAATTCCGATGAGGTAGCGGACCCAGTAGCGGACGGCGTAGTCGAGAACGGCGCGGGCGGGTGACCTCAGCCGCGCCTCCCGTCGGCGTGAGCGGTCATCATCGCCATCCCTTCCGCTTGACACGGATCGGCATCACCACCATCCCTTCCGCTTGAAGTAGATCGCCAAGCCGCCCAAGGTCGCCCCCATCAGGCTCAGGGCCCAGAGATAGCCATACCGCCACTGGAGCTCGGGCATGATCTCGAAGTTCATGCCGTAGATGCTGGCGATGAACGTGAGTGGGATGAACAGGGTGGCGATCACCGTCAACACCTTCATCACCTGGTTGAGGCGCTGGTTCTGGGCGGAGAGGTAGACTTCCATGATCGAGGCCGTCCCCTCCCGCAGGAACTCCACCATCTCCAGAACCTGCACCGCGTGGTCGTAGGCGTCGCGCAGGAACACCTTCGTTTCCCGGCTGATGAGGTTTGCCTCGTCGCGCTGGAGGACACCGATCTCCTCCCGCATGGGCCACACCGCGCGCCGGAGAAGGAGCAGATCGCGGCGCAACTCCTGGATGCGCACGAGCGTGTCTTCGGTGGGCTGGGCCAGCGCGTCGTCCTGCGCGGTCTCCATGCGCTCGGTCAGCGCCTCCAGCACCGGGAAATATCCATCGACCACGGCGTCCAGCAGCAGATACGCCAGATAGTCGGCACCGGCGCTGCGGACGCGACCCCGTCGCTGGCGGATGGCTTCCCGCACCGGATCGAAGACGTCACCGTCCGGCCGCTCCTGCACGGTCAGGACCCAGTCGGGGCCAAAGAAAATGCTGACTTGCTCCTCCTCGACCTCGCTACGGCCGCGAATCATGCGAAGGACGACGAAGAAATGCGTGTCGTAACGCTCCACCTTGGCCCGCTGAGGGACGTTGAGGGCATCCTCGAGGGCGAGCGGATGCAACCCGAAGCGCTCGCCGAGCCGCGTGAGGGTGGTCGGGTCACCGAGGCCTTCCACGTCGATCCAGGTGATCGTCCCCGGCCGGATCAGCGCGATGGCCTCGGCAGCATCTCGGACCGGGTTGTCGACCACGGTGTCGGCATTGAACGCGATCACCGAGAGGCGTGAGCGCGCCGGCGCGACACCTTCGACGGCGGTCAGGGTGCCGGGCAGCGCGCCCGGATGGATGCGCGCCATGCGCCGGTGGCGGGTCCGCCGTGGGCGCGGGCTATTCCGCCGGCTCGCCGATGATCGCGACGCGTCGTGCATGACCGTATCTCGTTCATGCTCCGGGAGCCGTCCGTGGATGTCAAGCAAGCGTGCTATAGTCCCGCCGTATGAGTGAGCTCGAGCGGCGTGTCGCGATCGACGCCGCCCGGGCGGCGGGTCAGCTCCTCCACAACGCGCGCGCCGGCGCCCGTCAGATCGCCTATAAAGGCGCCCCCACCAACCTGGTGACCGAGATGGACGCACGGGCCGAGGCTCTCGTCCTGGACCATCTCAGGCGGGCGTTCCCGGCCGACGCCGTGCTGGCCGAGGAGAGCGGGGCACGCGGGGGCAGCTCGGGGCGCCGCTGGATCATCGATCCCCTCGACGGCACCACCAACTATGCGCATGGCGTGCCGATCTACGCGGTGTCAATCGGTCTGGAGCGTGCGGGCGAGGTTGTCCTCGGCGTCGTTTTCGATCCGAATCACAACGAGCTGTTCGTGGCCGAGCGCGGCGGGGGCGCCTCCCTGAACGGCGAGCCGCTCGCCGTCTCCCGGGCGGCGATCCTCGACGAGAGCCTGTTGGCCACCGGATTCCCCTACGCCATTCGCGAAACCCACGATACCAACCTGCCCGAGTACGCCGCCTTTAGCCTGCGCGCCCGCGGCGTCCGCCGTATGGGATCGGCCGTCCTGTATCTGGCCTATGTCGCCGCCGGGCGGCTCGATGGGTACTGGGAGTTGCGCCTCGGACCCTGGGACGCCGCCGCGGGCGCGCTGCTGGTGGAGGAGGCGGGAGGCCGCATCTCCAACCTGGAGGGTGGTCCCCTCGATCTCGACGCACCCTCCATCGTGGCCAGCAATGGGCGGATCCACGAGGCGATGCTGAGAGTCCTCGAGGATACCCGGAGGAGGGGGCCGGGCTAGGTCTTCCTGGGTTCGCCGACAGGACCAAGTGGATAGATGCGGCCCCCCAACCGGAGCGTTCCCCGTTCGGTGGCCTCGTCGTAGTCAGCGAGCGACAGCAGCTGATAGGCTGCGGCCCGGTCGAGGCGTGCCACGAAGGCGCCGGCCTTGATCGTGCAGTACGGCACCTGCCCGGGCCCGATCCGGATGGACGCGGGATCGACGATCTCTTCCGTCTCGTCGTTGACCTGGGCGTACAGTGCGCTTCCCCGCGGCTCGAGCCGCGTGATCACCCACGGCACGTCGTCAACTTCCACGGGAATGCGCACGCGCGTCTGGATGAAGTAGCCGTCGGCGTCCCGGCGCAAGCCGGCGCGAAGGTTGGCGAGCACCCCGCGGTGAGTGACCTGGACGTCATCGTCGAACCAGTCGCCGTTGCGGTCGATGCGCAGGCGCGGTAGCTGCCAGTCGGCGGGCGGGGTGGTCATCAGAAGATCACACTCGCGTAGGTGACCACGGCCTGGGGATCCGGCCATTGTCCGTAGTGCTTGACCTCTCCGCGCCCCGACCCGAGTGTGCGCAGGAGGGCATAGATCGGCGAGAAGCCGCAGATGCGTCGCCGATCCCCGTCGGCCGCAATGGAACGGAAGAAAGCACGGGCGTCGCCATCCTCGACCGCGGCCAGCATGGCCCGATCCGCCTGGGCGATACGCTGCAGCTCGTCGGGCTCGATCGGGGTGGGATCGCCAAAGCGCGGTCCCACGTGCGCAAGGTCGGCGCCGGCGATCACCACCACCTTCCGACCGGACGTCGCCATCGTCTCCGCGAGGGCATCCAGAAAGCGGGGTACCCGCGGGTCGTCCTCGGGGCCCTGCCCGCGCGCGAGCGCCTCGTGGGCGAAGCTGGCCAGGACGGGGACGATCGTGAACTCACGGCGCCCCTCGAACAGGTAACGCAGGAACACGGCCTGGAACTCGATCGAGTGCTCACCGCGGTGAGCGAGCTCGGAAGCAAAGCAGTCATGCTGTACGCGTCCGGCCAGCGCGTCGACGAAGCTCTGGTCGACAGGGGCCGGCCCAAGCGGAGTCGCGTAATCCTTGCGGGTCAGCACGAACGGATCACGCATTCCGGCGTGACAGGTACCGAAGATCACGAAGCAGTCAGCGTCACTGCGCTCGACGAGATCGCGGTAAGCCCATGCGTAGGCCGGACCCCCTCGGTGGAAATCGATGTGGGGGGCGATGAGTCCGCGCAGGCTGGGCCCGCGTCGCCCGATCGGGGTATGCTCCCGGGCGGGGCCGCCGGGACCGCCGGGCGCGGTGAAGAAACCATCCATGACACGCCTGAGCTCGTCGGGGTCGGCTGCATAGGCGCCACCGGCGTGGGCCGCCGGCCGGGTGGGCGCCGTCAGGAACGCGCGGTCGACCGCCCGGCGCCGCTCGGCGAACCGGGGGCTGTCGAGGAACCCGTGCTCGTCGAGGGCCCCCACGAGCTGCTCGATCTCCTCTCCCTGTACCAGCTCGCCGTGGCGCCGCATCAGCTCGGCCTGGATGTCGACGACGGAGCGCTGCCCGTCGAAGAGCGAGACAACGGCGAGGAGGGTGCCCGGCAGCAACACGACCGACGACGTGTAACCGGCTGGGTCGCGCAGCCCGAGGAGCTGCCGCCCATCCTGCTCGACGGGAAACGCCTCGATGTCCGCGCGCAGTGGAGGCGTCTGGCTCATCGGACCTCTAGAAAGTTAAGAGATGAGGCAACGTAAATCATTGCCGCGTCAACGAGTTCGTCTATTTGAACATACTCGTCTACTTGATGCGGAATGAGCCGGTTTCCGGGACCGCACGTCACGATGGGACGCTCGGGATCCGAACGAGATCCCGCGTGAGCGCGACCAGCTCGGACGAATCGACGTGGGCCAAGACCTCGGAAAGGGCCACGGCAGCGGCGGGGAGGCGAGCGCGGGCTATTCGAGCGGAAACGACAGGATGACCGCGTCGAGCCGAATGACGCGATACTCTTCACCGGCTACCATGAAGTAGTGGCCTTCCACCTCCTCCGAGCTTTCCTCGAAGGCCACCACGCTCTTGACGGCTGGCATCTCACGAAAGGCACTGGCGCCTTCGTCGAAGCCGTCCCCCCGTGCGACGACTTCCCCGTACCGGATCGGCGAGCCCTTCGGGCAATGCACGCGGATGTCGGCGGGCACCTCCGTCATCATCCGAACGAGAAGATTGATGCCATAGACCTGGATCGGAATGGTCGTCATGTCCCTCCTCGCGGACCCGCAACCCCAGGCATTTGATCATACCACGCGGGTGCTTGTGTCCCGGGATGGCGGACCCGATCACGGCATGATGCCCTCGCGGTCCGCCGGAGCGGTCCCCAGCGAGCTCAGCTCGCGGGGGCGCTCATCGATCGGTGCCAGGAGCGGAAGGTCCTCGGCCCCCGCCGCCCCCAGGTCCCGGAAGCGACGGGCCGAGGGCAGGACCCGCGACTCCATCGAGCCCACGGCTCGGTTGAAGGCGACGGTGGCGCGACCGAGCGAGATTCCTACCTCGCCGACATGCGTGGTGAGAACCCGCAAACGCTCGTAGAGCTGACGGCCCAACGCGCTGATCTCCCCGGCGTTCTGGGCGAGCTGTTCCTGTCGCCAACCGTAGGCGATGGAGCGCAGCAAGGCGATCAAGGTCGTGGGTGTGGCGACCACGACCCGCCTGCTCAGCCCGTCCTCGATGAGCGAGTGATCGGCTTCGGCTGCGGCCGCCACGAAGGACTCGCCGGGAATGAACATCACCACGAGATCGGCGGCCTTGGCGAACTCATCCCAGTATGCTTTGCTGGCAAGGGCACCCATGTGCTGGCGCATCTGCTGCGCGTGCCGAGCGAGGGCGGCCCCGCGCTCCCCCTCGGTGGGTGCGGCGAGAGCATCGAGGTACGCGCTCAGGGGGACCTTGGCGTCTACGACGATCTCACGCCCGGCCGGCAACCGCACGATCATGTCCGGGCGTATGCGGCCGCTCTGTCCCTCCACCGTGACCTGTTCCACGTAGTCGCAGTGCTGGGTCAGCCCCGCCAGTTCGACCACACGGTGCAGGGTCAACTCACCCCATCGCCCACGCACGTGGGGCGTGCGCAGCGCCGCCACCAGCGCGCCGGTCTCCCGCTGGAGCTCGGCATGACCGGCGGCCAGGCTGCGCAGCTGTTCCTCCAGGTTGCCGTAGGCGTGAGCCCGCGTCCCCTCCATGGCATGGACGGCCCCCTCGTAGCGGGTGAGCGCATCCTGGAGCGGACGGACGAGGCCTTCCACGGCGTCCTGGCGGCGTCCGAGCTGGACCTCGAGCGCTTCCCGCGCGCGGTCAAGAAAGGCGGCGCCGCTCTGCTCGAGCGCCTCCGCGCTGAGCGCTTTGAACGTGTCCGCGAGGCGGGTTCGCGCCTCGTCGAGGAGGCGCCGCTGCTCCTCGAGATTGAGCCGGGAGCCCTCCCACCGGGCATCGGCCTGTCCCCGCCGTTCGCGCTCATCGGCGAGCGTCGCGTGCAGGTGCGCCACCTCGCCGTCTCGCTGCTCCAGCAGTCTGCGCATCTCGGACTCGATCGCCTCGAGGGCGGCCACGCGGGCCTGGAGGCGATCGCGCTCGCCGGCTCGGGTGGCAGACCACCGCACCAGCACTACGAGCCCGGCGAGCAACGTCGCCGCTCCCATGCCGACCGCCACGAGGATGGTCTCGTTCATGATGCGGGGGCCCGACCGGATGCGGGCGGCGCGTCTCGCCCCGGTCGCGGGCTGGCCCTCTTCCAGTGGCGGCAGACGCCGCGGAAGCCGCACCCGGGGCAGACGACCGCATCGCGCCGGTCGAGGCAATCACCCGCCATGCGGGTGTGACAGAGGGCAAAGTCGAACTTGACCGGATCGTCAGGGTCGACGGCGGCCAGCTGCCGGGTGATCTCCTCGGCCATGCGCCAGGTGCGCGAGCGTCGGCGCGTGAGCCCGATGGCGCGGCTCATGTTCTCGACGTGGGTGTCGACGGGGATGAGCAGGCGCGCTGGCGAAACGCTCCGCCAGAGCCCAAAATCGGGTTGCTGACGACGGACCATCCAGCGCAGGAACAGGTGGAGGCGCTTACACGGCCCTCCCGTCGAGGGCAACGGAAAGAGGTGGCGGTAGCCCCGGGAGATCTTTCCACGTGGGAATACCTGACGCAGGTCGGCCTCGAGGAAGGCGCGAGCAAAGCGCTCCAGGGGCGGCCCGACGCCGCCCTGGGGGTCCTCGTCGCCGGCCATGAAACACCGTTCCAGGCTTCCGTGTCGCTCCAGGATCTGGCGCATGGCTACCCAGAAGGCGACCAAATCATGCGGCCGGTTGAACCGGTAGCGGAAGTCCGCAAAGAGGTGTCGGTGGCGATCGGGTTCGAACGTCATGACGAAGCGGGTCGGGCCCGGCCCGATGGCGCCGAGCACCTGCTCGAGGGCCCCTCCGAAGAGGTCGACGCGTCCGTAGGCGAGGCAGGCTGTGAGCAGGGCTACCACTTCCCGGTCCTGGGGATCGCCGTAACGAAGGGGGAACCTGATGGCGTCGCGCTCGACCCGAGCGCCATAGTCGAAGCTCGCATAGAGACGCTCGAGCGGCTGCCGTAGCCGAAGCGCGCTGGGCAGGCGGCGTTCTGACCGCGATCGCATGGAGTTACTCACGAGGCCTGCTCGCTCCTCAGGGTGGCTGTACAATAGCACATCTGGCGGTCATCGCGACGCCGCCCACTAGATATTGAGTCAGGAGGTCCAACGATGAGGGTCGGAGTCGTCGGACTCGGTGCCATCGGCCGCAAGGTCTGTGAGGCGCTCGACGCCGGGCTCCCCGGCCTGACCCTGGCCGCGGTGACCGCCCGTGACCGCGAGCGCGGGGAGCGTTTCCTGAAGGGCCTGTCCCTGCCACCTCCCTTCGTCGATCTGGACGCGCTCGTGGCCATGTCCGACATCGTGGTTGAGGCGTCGACCCAAGCGCACCTGGCCGAGATCGCCCCGAAGGCGCTGGGGGCTAGCCGTCAGCTGGTGGTTCTCTCCTGTGGCGGATTGCTCGGCCGCGACGACTGGGTGCGCATGGCCGCGGCCACGGGCGGCCGTATTCTGGTACCCTCGGCGGCCATTGCCGGTCTCGACGGCGTGAAGGGGGCACGGGTCGGGACCATCACGTCGGTCCTCATGGAAACGCGAAAGCCCCCGCGCGGTCTGGCGGGCGCGCCGTGGATTGCCCAGCGGAAGATCGATCTCGGCGCGATCACGGCCGAGACGCTGATCTTCGAGGGGTCTGCCCGCGAAGCCTGCCGGGCTTTTCCCGCCAACGTCAACGTGGTGGCGGCTCTCTCCTTGGCCGGGGTGGGACCCGAACGCACGCGCATCAAGATCTTTGCTGTCCCCGGGCTGGAGCGGAATCAGCATCGTGTTCGCGTCGAGGGCGAGTTCGGTCGGCTGAGCATCGAGATTGAGAATGTTCCCTCGGAGAATCCCCGGACCGGCAAGCTCTCCTACCTCTCGACGATCGCGCTGCTGCGCGAGCTCGGTGCCGCCCTCCGCGTCGGAAGCTAGCGCGGCCGATTCACGGACGCGAGCGCCGGCTCGCAGCGCCTGGCTCCTCAGCAGCCCGCGTCAGGAGCCGGTCGCAGTCTCGAGGTAGCGCTCGGCTTCGAGAGCAGCCATGCACCCGGTGCCGGCCGCGGTCACCGCCTGTCGGAACACGTAGTCGGCCACATCGCCCGCGGCGAACACGCCGGGCACGGACGTCTGGGTCGTACCGGGCGCCACCTTGATGTACCCGTTGGGCAGGAGCTCGAGCTGGTCACGGAAGAGGCCGGTGTTGGGTTCGTGGCCGATGGCGATGAAGAGACCGTCCACCGGGCGCTCCTGGAGGGCGCCGGTCAGCACGTCGCGGAGGCGGACGCCGGTGACCCTCCCCCGTTCCACGTCGAAGATGTCGTCCACGGCGGTGTTCCAGATGAAGTCGATCTTGGGATTCTTGAAGGCGTGCTCTTGCATGATCTTCGAGGCCCGCAGCGCGCTGCGCCGATGCACCACGTCCACCTTGCGTCCCAGGCGCGCCAGGTAGAGGGCTTCCTCGAGCGCAGAATCGCCGCCGCCCACCACCATGATGTTCTGGTCCTTGAAGAAGAACCCGTCGCAGGTGGCGCAGGTGGAGACGCCGCGTCCCATCAGCTTGGCCTCCGCCGGCAGCCCCAGGAGCTTGGCGGAGGCGCCGGTGGCAATGATGACGGCGCTCGCCTCCTCTCGGCGCTCGCCCGCCTTCACGGTGAAAGGAGGCCGGCTGAAGTCGACCGTGGTGACGTCTTCGGCGGTCATCTCCGTCCCGAAGCGCTCCGCCTGCTTGCGCATGACCTCCATGAGTTCCGGGCCCATGACGCCGTCGACGAATCCGGGATAGTTCTCGACGAGCGTCGTCAGCATGAGCTGGCCTCCTCCCTGCACTCCGGCGAACAGGAGGGGCGCCAGATTGGCTCGTGCCGCATAGATGGCAGCCGTGTACCCGGCGGGTCCGGAACCGATGATGATGACCTTGCGTGTCACGGGCATCTGAGTAGTGTCCTCTCCTTCATGGGATGCCTCGGTCGCGCCTGGGGATCCCGGCGCGATGGCGCCGCCTCGTCAAGCCGACTCGAGGATTGCCCTGAGCTCGGCGAGATCGTGCACCTCGAACTCGGGGGGGGCGACACCGGCCGGCAGTGGTTGAGCGCCGCGATTGATCCACACGGCATGCATGCCTGCCCGCTGGGCGCCCGCCACGTCGATGTCGACGCGGTCCCCCACGAAGAGAGCCTCCGAGGGCGCCACCTGCAGGCGCTCGAGCGCGTGCGCGAAGATCGCGGGGTGGGGTTTTCGCCACCCGACCTCGTCCGACACCACGATCGCTTCGAAGAGCCCGGCCACTCCGGCCCGGTCGAGGATATCGAGGGCGGTCGGTGTGTAGTCGAAGTTCGAGACCACCGCCAACCGTGAGCGCTCGCCCAGCTCCCGCAGGAGTGGTCCGTGATGGGCGGGGAACTCGGCGGCGCGGCCCAGCTCGCGGCGGTGGGTGTCGATGAGGTCGGTGACCAGCCCGGGTGGCAGGGCGGCGGGATCGAGCGCCAGTCGCCGCAAGAAGTCGCGGAAGCGTTGAGCGGCCGGCACCTCGCGCGCGTCGAGCGCGCGCAGCCGCTCGGCCTCGCGCCAGCTGTCGAGGAGCGCTCCGTAGCAAGCCTCCAAGGTGACCCCAGGCGCATCGCGCTGCAGTCGCTCGTGGAGCAGGCGCGCCGTGGTGTGCACCCGCTTGCCATTGATCTCGACCAGGGGCAGGCGCGCCGAGTCGAACAGCACGAGGGTGTCGAAGAGGTCGAAGAGGACGGCCGCGTAGCGAGTCACAGCGGCTTCCTCGCCGCATACCCCTCGTCGAGCCCGTGCCAGAAGCCAATCGCTTGCTCGCCGTATTTCCAGCAGAGGTGGACCTCTTCGCCGCGCCGCAGATGGGGGAAGTCGACGAGGCCGAGGCCGAGGTCCTTGGGCACGCCTCCGAGCTCCTGGATCTCCTCGAGTCCCTTCTGCACCGCCTGCATGGCACGTTCCGCCGTCTTCGTGTCCTGGCGCCACTGGGCCTGGTCGACTACGCCGCCCCCCGAGAAGTTGATGCGCTGCTGCTCGGCGCGTAACCGTTCACGGATGGCGACGGCGTCCCCGTGTGCGCGTCTGACCCGTTCCATGATCGCGGTGAGCCGCGGGATCAGGGCCTCGACCTCGGCCGGTGTGAAGTGCCGCGAGGGCGACGTCATGCGTGCGGCGGCGGAGGGGTGACCACGACCAGGAGAATCAACGGCTCTGCCCCGCTGTTCACGACGCCGTGGACGGCCCCCGCCTTGGCCACTACGGCCTCCCCGGGCGCCACTGCCTCCTCCGTCCCGTCGAGGTGAATGTGGCCGTGTCCCTCCAGGACGACGTAGAGCTTGTCCTGGTCCGCGTGGGCATGCGGCTTCTGCGCCTGACCGGGCGCCAGGCAGTAGAGATCGACCAGCGCGCGCGGCGTCGCCGCGAGCAGAACTTTTGCCATCTTATCGGCGTGGATCGCAACGTGGTCACGCAAGCGGATCTTCATTTCACGCGCGGCTCCTCTCCCCTGCTTCGACGGCGCGCGCCAGCAACTCGACCGGATGTCGGATCTCCAGATCGAGGCCGCGCAAGCGCGCTCCCTTGGCGATCTGCAGCACGCAACCGGGGTTCCCTGCCGCCACGATGCGCGCGCCGGTGGCGAGGATCCGCTCGAGCTTCATGGCGAGCAAGCGGTCCGCCATCTGGGGCTCGAGCAGATTGTAGACGCCCGCACTGCCGCAACACAGGTCACTGTCCTTGAGCTCGACCAGCGTGAGCCCGGGGATGCGCGCGAGCAACGCGCGCGGCTGGGTGCGCACCCGCTGGCCATGCGCGAGGTGACAGGCATCATGATAGGTCACAGTCGCCTCGAGGACGCCGAGTGGCAACTCGACGTCCACGAGCAGCTCGGTCACGTCGCGCGTGCGGGCGGCCAGCCGGCGCGTGGCCGGCGATGCCGGCCACGCGTGGCCGTACTCGCGCATGGTGGCGCCGCACCCGGCGGCGTTGGTGACGATGAAATCGAGATCATCCGGAAACGCGGCCGTGAGCGCCTGCGACCGCTCACGATACTCCGGCACCCGTCCCGCGTGGAGATCGAGGGCTCCGCAGCAACCTTGCCCGGGGGGCACCAACACCTCATAGCCGGCGAGGGCGAGGAGGGTCACCGTGTCGCGGTGCACGGAGGGGAACAGGTGCCGCTGGACGCAACCGGTGAGGAGGCCAACCCGACCGCGGCGCCGCCCCCGCGCGGGCGTGCGCTCCGGAATGGCCGCCGCCGGGGGCACGTCAGGCAAGAGCGCCTCCATCCCCGCCAGCGGCGGCACGAGCCCGAGCAGGCCGCTGCGGCGGACCAGCGAGCGGAGCCCGGCGCGCTGGTAGAGACGGAGGGCACCCAGCGCCAGGCCCAGGCGGTCCGGATACGGAAACAGTGCAAAGATCGCGTGCTCGATGGACTGCCTCCGCGAGGCCGGTCGGGCGGCCCGGAGCTGGGCGCGCGTGGCCTCCAGCAGCGAGCCAAAGGCGACCCCGGAAGGGCATGCCGTCTCGCACGCGCGACAGCCGAGGCAGAGGTCCATGTGGCGCGCGAAGCTCTCGCTCAGGGAGGCGCGCCCCTCGGCGGCGGCGCGCATCAAATAGATCCGTCCCCGTGGTGAATCCATCTCCTCTCCGAGAACGCGGTAGGTCGGACACTGGGGCAGACAGATGCCGCAGTGGACACACTTGCGGATCTCGTCGAGGCTCGGGACGGCCCCTTCAGTCGCGCCGCTCACAGCCCACCCACGAAGCGGCCGGGATTCAGGATTCGCTCGGGATCGAACTCGCGCTTGATGGCCTGCATCAGCGCGAACGACTCAGGCGGCACGGGCCCCCAGGGATCGACGGCGCGCCGGACGGCGATCGGGGCGGCCTCGACCACGACGCTTCCGGCCAGCGGCTCGACGAGGGAACGCGCACGCGAGACGAAAGCCGTGGCTTCGGCGAGGCTCGCTCCGCGTAGCTCGGCGCGCAGAGCACCGAGGATGGCCGAGCCCGAGACAGCAAGGATAGCCGCCGGCGCGAGCTCGGCCAGCGCGCCCTCGAGACCATTCACGGTGTCGGCGAGGACATTCGGCAGCGTCCCCACGCGCAGGGTGACCACCTCGGACGAGTCGCGGCCCGCACCGTGTCCGAACCAGCGGGCGGGGACAACCTCGCGCATCACGCCGCTCGCCTGACGCGCCAACCCTTCGATCCGGGACTGCTGGGCAAGCACGGCGGCTTCCACGCTGCCCACGGACAGCAGGATGGCGGCGGTCACGGACCTCTCGGTCCAGTCCCGCGCGGCCACCCGGTTCAGCCACTCCACCCGATTCGGTTGCAGTGACGAGTCGATCAGCGAGGCGAGAAAGGCCTGCGCGCCCGCGGTCGTCTCAAAGCCGACGATCCACGTTCGCTCGCAGGCGGGCAGCGGGTGCAGCCTTAAGGTCAGCTCGGCCAGGATCCCCAGCGTTCCCAGGGCGCCGACCATGAGCTTGGGGATGTCATAGCCCGTGACCGACTTCACCACCCTGGCCCCACCCCAGGTGACCACGCCGTCGGCTTGGACGAACCGGATCCCGAGGAGGAGGTCGCGGCTGGTGCCATAGCGGGCGCGCAGGGGCCCGCTCGCATTCGTGGCTACCACGCCTCCCACCGTGCGCGTGGCGGCGTAAGGTGGATCGAGGGGGAGCAACTGCCCGTGCGGGCGCAGGCGGACGGCGAGGCTTCCCAGGGTGGCCCCGGCCCCCACGGTGAGGGTGAGGTCGTCGGGGTTGAATTCCAGAACTGCGTCCATGCGCGCGAGATCCACCACGAGATCGGCCCGCGTCAGCGGATGTCCGAGGGCCATCGCGCGGCCACTGCCCCGGGGAACCACGACGAGCCGCTCGGCGTACGCGAGCCCGAGCACGGCGCCGAGCTCCGCGGTCGTCGCGGGCGCGACGACCCAGCGTGGCACCACGCCATCCACTGGCCGCGTGGCCGCGCCGCTCCCCATGGCCTCGGCGCCGACGATCGCGCTGAGCGCGTCGGCCAGGGAGCGGGTGGACACAGCCACGGCTAGATCCAGGCCCCCGCCGGCAGCTCCGGTCGGGAGGCGCGGAAGCCCTCGCCGCACGCCGGATGGGTCGGCAGCACCTTGTCGGGGTTCATGATGCCGTCGGGATCGAAGACCCGCCGGAGGCGATACATGAAGTTCAGGTCGGCATCCGCATATTGCAGCGGCAGTTTCATGGCCTTGTCGAGACCGACCCCGTGCTCACCGGTGACACTTCCCCCGAGGGCGATGCAGGCATTCATCAGCTCCTCGTTGGCCTGCTTGGCGCGCTCCAACTCCTCCGGGTTGCGATCGTCGTAGCAAATCAAGGGATGCAGGTTCCCGTCGCCGGCATGGAACACGTTGGCGAGCAGGACGCGATGGCGCGCGGCGATCGCCGCCATCTCGCGCATGATGAGAGGGAGCTTGGATCGGGGCACGACCGCGTCCTGGAGCAGATAGGTCGGGGCCAGTCGACCGACCGCGCCCGCTGCCTCCTTGCGCCCCTTCCAGAGCAGGGCCCGCTCGCCCTCGTCCCGCGCCACGCGCACCTCGATGGCTCCGCGTTCGCGGCAGATGCTCGCCGCCAGCTCGGCCTGAACCTCGATCTCGGCCCGGGGACCATCGAGTTCGATGAGGAGCACGGCCGCGGCGCCCTCTGGGAATCCGGCACCCACCCCGGCGTTGATGGCTCCGATGATCACGTCGTCGAGCATCTCGAGCGCGGCCGGAATCATGCCGGCGGCGATGATCGCCGACACCGCCTCCGCCGCCGCTTCCAGCGAGGTGAACGACGCGAGCGCGGTCTTCACCGCTTCCGCCTCGTGCAGGAGACGGACGAGGACAGCGGTGACGAGGCCGAAGGTGCCCTCAGCGCCCACCACGACGCCGGTGAGGTCGTAGCCGGGTCGATCGGGGGTCTTGCCGCCTACCCAGACGAGATCCCCCGCGCCGGTAATGATCTCGAGGCCGAGCACGTGGTTGGTGGTGATCCCGTACTTCAGGCAGTGAGGGCCGCCGGCGTTGGTGGAGACGTTGCCACCGATCGACGACACCATCTGACTCGATGGGTCCGGCGCAAAGAAGTAACCGCGCTCCTTCACGGCGTGGGTCAGCCACAGGTTGATCAGTCCCGGCTGGACGAGGGCGCACCGAT
>Ga0187893_10004830_pt1 | contig 25101 bp, 24 predicted proteins | sample MA1701074metaG_FD_139574 | JGI IMG/M metagenome (GOLD analysis project Ga0187893, IMG submission 139574) | White microbial mat communities from a basaltic lava cave in the Kipuka Kanohina Cave System on the Island of Hawaii, USA - MA170107-4 metaG ... | reverse complement strand
GCGTTCCTCGAGTCGCGCGACCGCAGGCCCGGTCGCTTCGCCGGGCTCGCGGACGCCCTTGGCGCGATGCCCTATCGAGCCCCACGCGCGGGCGACGACGTGGCTGCGCTGCGCGCCGCAGTGCGCGGCTGGCTGAAGGCAGCGGTCTGATGCTGCAGTTCGCCTGGCCATGGGCTGCGCTGGCGCTCGCCCTGCCGTGGTTCGTGGCGCGGCTGCTGCCGCCCGTTCAGCCGCTCGACACGCCCCTGCGCGTGCCGTTCTTCCAGGCGGCGCGGCGCTGGCAGCAGGCCGCTGCCGGCGCGCGCGCACGCCTGCGCTCGCTGCTTGCTCTTGCAGCATGGGCGTTGCTCGTCGCGGCGGCCTGCCGGCCACAGTGGATCGGCGAGCCGGTCGGCGTGCCCGCGACCGGCCGCAGCCTGCTCATCGCGCTCGACCTCTCCGGAAGCATCGGCGCCATCTCGATGGGCGGTGAATCCGGACCCGAGCTCCTGCGCCGTACGGCGCGGCAGTTCATCGCGGCGCGCGCGGGCGATCGCGTGGGTCTGGTGGTGTTCGGCTCGCAGGCGCACGTGCAGGCGCCGCCGTCGTTCGATCTGCCGGCGCTCGCCGGCATGGTCGAGGAGAGTTTCGTCGGCCTGGCGGGCGAAGGCACCGCGCTCGGCGACGCCATCGCGCTCTCCGTGGCGCGCCTGCGCGCGGTGGCGCGCGAGGAGCGTGTGCTGGTACTGCTCACTGACGGCTCGAGCACCGAAGGCGTGACCAAGATGCCCGAGGCGGTGCTGCTGGCACGCCAGCACGGCGTGCGCGTGCACGCGATCGGGCTGGGCGAGCCGCGTAACGCGAAGTCCGGCGAAGGCGAAGGGCTGGACGAATCGGCGCTGCAGGAAGTCACCGCGCTTACCGGCGGCTTGTACTTCCGCGCCGGCGACGCAAGAGCGCTCGAGCGCGTCTACCAGACGATCGGGCGGCACGAACCGGCGCGCGGCGAGGCGCGTCACTACCGGCCGGCGGCCGAGTTCCATCCGTGGCTGCTCGGCGCGGCGCTGTTGCTGGCGGCGCTCGCGGCCGCCTGGAGGCGGGGCCGCGCGTGATCGAGTTCCTGCGCCCGGCCTGGCTTCTCGTCTTCCCGCTCGGCCTTGCCGCTGCGTGGCTGTGGTGGCGCCCCCGCATCGGCCTCGGGCCCTGGCGCCGCGCCGTCGATCCCGAACTGCTCGAGGTGCTGGCCGCCGCTGCGCCGGCTTCCGGCAGCCGGGTCGCCGCAACACTCGCGATCATCGTGCTGGCGCTGGTCAGCGCCGCGCTTGCCGGACCGACCTGGCGGATGCAGCCCGTGGCGTTGCAGCAGGACGCGGGCGCGCGCATCGTCGTGCTCGATCTGTCGCCCTCGATGGACGCGGTGGACGTGCCGCCGAGCCGCCTCTCCCGCGCGCGGGCGGCGGTGGCGGCGCTATTGGCAGGCGCGCCGGGGGCGCGCCTTGGCCTGCTCGTGTTCGGCGCCGATGCCTTCAGCGTCGCCCCGCTCACGACCGACCCTGCGGTCCTGGTGCACCTGCTCGCCGGCGCGACGACGCGTGTCCTGCCGCGGCCGGGCAGCCGGCCCGACCTGGCGCTTGGGCTTGCGCGCCAGATGCTCGAGGATTCGGGTGTCGCCGGCGGCGAGGTGATACTCGTCGGCGACAGCGCGGGCGATGGCCGCACGCTCGCCGCGGCGCGTGCTCTTTCGCGCGCGGGCTTCCCGGTGTCGGTGCTCGCCGTGGGCACGGCACACGGCGGGCCGGTGCGCGTCGCCGAAGGCGCTTTCAGCCGCACCGGTGCGGGCGAGGTCGTCATCGTGCGCGCCGAGCTGGAGGGCCTCGAGCAGGTGGCGCGCGCAGGCGGTGGCCGCTTCCATCTGCTTGCCGCAGCGGGCGCGGTGCCGCGATTCGAGCGCGGCCCGCGCGCCGTCGGCGATTCGCGCGCACCCGCTTCGGGCGCGGGAGGCGTACGGCAGGACGACGGCGCGTTGTTCGCGCTGCTTGCGCTGCCGTTCGCGGCGCTCCTGTTCCGCCGCGGCTGGCTCGCCGGCCTCGCCGCCTTCGCCCTCGCGCTGCCGGCGCAGGAGTCGCTCGCGTTCGATTGGCCGGACCTCTGGCGCCGCCCCGATCAGCAGGCGGCGCAGGCCTTCGCGCAGGGGCGCAGCGGCGCGGAAACGCTGCTTGCAGACAAGCTGGAGCGCGAATCGCCCTGGCGCGCGTTGTTGCTGTACCGCGCCGGTCGCTACGCGGAGGCCGAGGCGCTGTTCGCGAGGCAGGATACGGGGGACGCGCACTACAACCGCGGCAACGCACTTGCGCTTTCGGGCGCGCTCGAGGCGGCGCTCGATGCCTACAGCGCGGCGCTCGCGCGCAGCCCGGGGATGCGCGACGCGCTCCACAACCGGGCGCTGGTGCGCGAGGCGCTCGCCAGGCAGCGCGCGCAGGCGGGCGAGGTGGGCGACACGCAGCCTGCGGGCTCGCGCGGACGCGCGCGACAGGGTCAGGGCGATGCGCCCGAGCGCCCGGCGGAGCGCGCACAGCCCGCAGACAGGCTCGACCGGCCCGAGCCGGCGCAGATGCGCGAGCAGCCGCCCGAGGCGCACCAGGAACCGGCCGAGCGGCTCGAGCGCGCCGAGCGGCTGCGGCTCGAGCGCCTGCTTGCCAGCATTCCGGACCAGCCGGCATCGCTGCTCGCCAACCGCTTCGCCCACCACATGAGCAAGCGTGGAGCACCGTCTTCTGACACGGGGGCACGGTGGTAAGGGCCATGCTTGCCGCGCTGCTGCACGCCTTGCTCGCGTTGGCGAGCGCCGTCGATGCGCACGCCGGGCGCGCAGCGCCGGCGCCGCTGCACATCGAGTCGGCATTCGACCCGCCACATGCCTATGTCGGCGCCGAGGTAATACTTAGCCTGCGCATCCTGCGCGCGCCAAGTCTGCCCCAAGGCGTGCTGCGTCCGCCGCACTTTGGCGACGACGCGGAGGTGACGTCGATCGGGCACGTGCGCTACTACCAGGAGACGCGCCTGGGCGCGGCTTACGAGGTGCGCGAGCAGAACTACCTGGTGGTGCCGCGCCGCGCGGGCAGGCTTCTCCTACCGGGCCCCGAGGTTCTCGGGCCGCTCGGCAAGGCGAAGGCGTATGCGCGAGCACTGCGCGGCGCGCCACGCGCACTGATCGTGCTTCCACCGCGCACCACCCAAGGCGAGCCGTGGCTGCCCGCGCGGCACCTCGCGCTGGAGGAATCCTGGTCGCACGACCCCGCCGCGCTGACCGCTGGACAGCCTGTCGTGCGTACGCTTGTCGTGCGCGCCGCAGGCATCAGCGGCAATCGGCTGCCGAGCCTGCCCATAACCGGCCAGGCGCGCCTCTCGGTGCATGAAGACACGGGCTGGTTCTCGAGCGAATACCTTGACGACGGCATGGCGGGCCTGCGCGCGCAGCGCTTCATCCTGATCGCCCAGGATGAGGGCGAGATCGAGTTGCCGGCGCTGAGCCTGGCGTGGTGGGACACCGGCGCGAACCTGCCGGCGGTGGCGACGCTGCCTGCCCGCACGCTCCGGATTGGCGCGGCGGTGGCTGGGAGCGCGCCGCAGCCCGAAGGGATGTCGCCGCTCGATGTCGTGCGCTGGTTCGTGGCGGCGGTCTTCGTGCTCGGTGGCGCGAGCTGGTGGGCCTACGAGCAGCGCCGGCAGGAGCGCGAGGCGGCGAAGCGCCTGCGCCACGCGTGCCGGCGCGGCGCGGCTTCGGCGGCGCAAGAGGCACTGGTCGAATGGTGGAAAGGCGCCACCGGCGGAGCGACCGCGCCAGTCTTCACGCGCATGGGCGCAGGATGGGGCGCGCCCGCGCGCGCCGCCCTCGCCGCGCTCGACGCCGCGGTCTACGGCCGCCACGCCTGGGACGGAGACGCCTTCTGGCGCGCGGTGAGGCCCTGGCTGAGACGGCGCTCCGTAGCGCGGCGCGCGCCGGCTCGCCCGGCCGGATCGCTGCCGCCGCTGTTCAAGCTGCAGGCGCCCGTAGCGCTCGGAGCGTCTTCGTCAGCACCGCTTGCGATGGTCACCTTGTCAGGGATCTTGCCCTCGGATGCGCGAGCGCCTCGGGGTTGACGAGGAACTCGGGGCGCCGCCGTGCGCTCGCTGAAGACCTGGGGCACAGCCTGCTACGTGGACGAGGGCGGCGACGTGACCCTCGATGTCTCGCCTGAGCTCCTGCGCCGCCAGGTGACGCTGATCGGCTCCTGGACGTTCAGCGCCCTGGGCACGGCCGAGTGCGCGCGCTTCATCGCCGACAAGCGCATTGCGCTGGACAAGATCTTCACCCAGCGCTGGAGGCTCGACCAGGTCGACGAGGCCTATAAGGTGTTCGACGCCCAATCGTCAGGCAAGGGCGTGATCGAATTCTGAGAGAAAACAGGGACAGACCACGTTTCCCGTTTTTCAGAAAACGTGGTCTGTCCCTGTTTTCAGGAGTAGGCGACGCCCTGCGTGTTCACGTACAGGGAGTAGAGCGAGGTGCTCGCCGCCATGAAGAGGCGGTTGCGGTGCACGCCGCCGAAGCACAGGTTGGCACAGCGCTCGGGCAGGTCGATACGCCCGATCAGCTTGCCCTCCGGATTGAAGACGTGCACACCGTCCAGTCCTGCTTCGCCCATGCCCCAGCCGCACCAGAGATTGCCGTCGACGTCCACGCGCAAGCCGTCCGGCGTTCCCTTCGGACCGGCGTCGATGAGCGTTCTGCGGTTGCCGAGGGAATTTCCTTGTAGAACATCAAATGCAAGAATCTTCCTCGGTACCGAACGCGATTCGACGATGTAGAGAACGGATTCGTCGGGCGAGAAGGCGAGTCCGTTGGGCTGGCTGATGCCCTCGGCCGCCACCGCCACCTTTCCGGACGGGTCCCGGCGATAGACGTTCATCGGCAGCTCGGGCTCGGCCTTGCCGCCTTCGTACCAGCCGAGGATGCCGAAGGTGGGATCGGTGAACCAGATCGAACGGTCGGACTTGCAGACGATGTCGTTCGGTGAATTCAGGCGCTTGCCCTCGAAGCGCTCGACCAGCGCGATCACCTTGCCGTCGTATTCGGTGCGCGAAACCCGCCGAGCGCCGTGCTCGCAGGTTAGTAGCCGGCCCTTGCGGTCGCGCGTATTGCCGTTGGCGTAACCGGAGGGATTGCGGAACTCGCTTACCGCGCCGCTTGCCTCGTCCCAGCGCAGCATGCGGTTGTTCGGGATGTCGCTCCAGACGAGCGAGCGCGCATCGCCCAGCCAGACCGGGCCCTCCGCCCAGCGGCAGCCGGTGTAGAGGCGCTCCACCTTGGTCAACGCCATGTGGTACTTCCTGAACGCTTCATCCACCGCGACGATGGATGGATCGGGATAGCGTTGGCTGGGTTGCCACTCGCTCATCGGTCGATTATTTCATGAGTCCCGGCAGCCAGAGCGAAATTGCCGGGATGTAGGTCACCAGCAGCAGCGCGAGACACATCGCCCCGTAAAAGGGCCAGAGCTCCTTCGATACCTGCTCGATGGTCACCTTGCCGATGGCGCAGCCGACAAACAGGGTAGGGCCCACGGGCGGGGTGATCAGGCCGATGCCGAGGTTGAGGATCATGATCATGCCGAAGTGCACCGGGTCGATGCCGAGCTTGAGGATTACCGGCATGAAGATCGGCGTGCAGATGAGCAGCATCGGCGCCAGGTCCATGAAGGTGCCGAGCAGCAGCAGCAGGATGTTGACCAGGAACAGGAAGACGTATTTGTTCCCTGAAAGCGAGAGGAAAAACGCGGTGATCTTGGCCGGGATCTGCATGATGGCCATCATGTAGCCGAAGGCGACCGAGAAGCCGATCAGCATCATCACCATCGCCACGGTCTTCACCACGCGATGCACGAGATGCGGCAGGTCGCGCCACTTGTAGTCGCGGTAGACGAAGAACGTGACCAGGAACGCGTAGACGCAGGCGACCGCGGCCGACTCGGTCGGCGTGAACACGCCCGAAAGGATCCCGCCCATGATGATGAAGATGGTGACCAGGCCCCACAGCGCCTCGAGCACGATGCGCGGAACGTCCTTGAGCGGCACCGGCTCGGTCTTCGGCATGTCGCGCTTGTGCGCGGTCCACAGGACCAGCCCTATCAGGCACAGGCCGAACAGCATGCCCGGAAGGATCCCGGCAAGGAACAGCTGCGCCACCGAGATGCTGCCGCCTGCGGCGACCGAGTAGATGACTGCATTGTGCGAGGGCGGGATCATCAGCGCCTGCACCGAGCCGCAGATGGTGACGTTGGTGGCGAAGATGCGCGAATAGCCCTGCTTGACCATCTGCGGGATCATGACCGTGCCGATGGCCGAGGTGTCGGCGACCGACGAACCGGAGATGCAGCCGAACAGCGTGCTGGCGAGGACGTTGACCACCGCCATGCCGCCGCGGATGAAGCCGACGAACACCTTGGCGAGATTGATGAGGCGCGTGGCCATGCCGCCTTCGGCCATGATGCCGCCGGCAAGCACGAAGAACGGGATCGCCAGCAGCACGAAGTCGTCGGTGCCGTCGGAGATCTTCAGCATCACCGCCTCGAGCGGGATATCGGCGTAGAACGCCGCGATCAGGGCGCCGAGGCCGAGCGCGTAGGCGACCGGCACGCCGAGCGCGCACAGCAGCGTAAACGAACCCAGCAAGACGAGGATGTCCACGGCCGCTATTCCAGTTCCGCGGCCTGGTCGCTGTACATGAAGTCGCTCTTCGGCGGCTCGCCCAGCCAGATCTTCTCAATGATGAAAAGCAAAGTGAGGAGGCCGCCGATCGGAATCGGCATGTAGACGATGCCCACCGAGAGCCCCGGGAATTCGGCCATGGTGTTGCCCCAGGTAGCGCGGCACAGGATCACGCCGTAGCCGAACATGAACGCGGCGATCGCGATCATGCAGGCATGCACACCCCACTGCATGGCTTCGCGCACGCGCGGAGGGACCGCGCGCATCAGGGCCTCGACCGCGATCTGCGCATTGGCGCGGTAGACCGCGGCGCCGCCGACGAAGGAGAAGAACACCATCATGATGACCGACGCGGGCTCGGGCCACTGCAACGGGTCGTTCATGACGTAGCGCATGAACACCCCGGACGGGATGATCAGCGTGATCGCGATCAGGGCGAGCCCCGAGAGCGCGATGCAGGCGATGTAAAGCGCCTGCATCGCCTCGCGGTATTGGTTTCTCATGGCAAAAAAAGAGCCGCCGTGGTCGCGCGACGGCGGCTCTTTCCGGGGTGGGGACTACTTCGTATCCCGGATGCGCTGGATCAGGCTGGCGTACTTGGCGCCGTACTTGTCGCGCACCGGCTGCGTCGCCTTGTAGAAGGCCTCCTTGTCGGCCGGGACGAACTGGATACCGGCGGCTTTGAGCTTCGATTCCGCCTCCGTGGTGTACGCATCCCACAGCGCGCGCTGTTCCATCTGCGCCTCGCGCGAGAGCTTCATGATCAGTTGCTGGTCGGCAGGCGGCAGCTTGTCCCAGCTCACCTTCGAGAAGACGAAGATCTCGGGGATGATCAGGTGCCCGGTCAGGCTGTAGACCTTGCCGCGCGGCGTCTGATAGTGGTTCTGCGCCAGCAGCGTCGGCGGATTGTTCTCCGCGCCGTCCACCACGCCCGACTGCAGCGCCTGGTGCAGCTCGTTGAAGCCCATGGCGATGCCGTTGCCGCCCATCGCGTTCATGGTCTCGACGAAGAGCGGGTTGCCCATCATGCGGATCTTCATGCCCTTCAGGTCCGCGGGCTTGGTCGCCGGCCGGTCGGAGTAGACATTGCGCGTGCCGGCGTCCATCCAGCCCATCGCGATGAGGCGCGCCGAACTCTTGGAGAGCTTGTCCAGCATCTCGGCGCCGATCGGGCCGTCGATCACCTTCCTCATGTGCGCCTCGTCGCGGAAGACGAAGGGCATGTTGAAGACGTTGAGTTCGTCCACGATCGGGCCCATCGGGCCGACCGAGATGCGCGCGATCTGCAGCGCGCCGACCTGCGCCTGCTCGATCATCTCTTTCTCCCCGCCGAGCTGCATCGACGGAAACATCTGGACCGAGTAGCGGCCGTTGGTGGCTTTCTCGAGCTTTGCGCCCATGCGCACGAGCGCCTCGACCGTGGGATAGCCGAGCGGGTGCACGTCGGTGGCCTTCAATACCGTTTTCTGCGCGAACGCGGCAGGCGCGAATCCCGCGGCGAAGCAGACGAGCGCGGCGGCGCCCAGCGTGGTGAACAGACGGCGCTTCATGTTCCTTCCTCCTTAAGGTTGTCATACATCATACAACTCGATTAGACTTCGTTGCCCCAGGACTTGTCAAGCCATGCAAACTACAGCCAAGCAGCCGCGCAAGCTCGCGCATGCGGTGGTGGAGCGGCTCTCCGGGCGCATCCGCCGCGGCGACTTCAAGCCGGGCGACAAGCTGCCCACCGAGTCGGAAATCACGCGCGCCTTCGGCGTCAGCCGCACGGTGGTGCGCGAGGCGATGTCGCGCCTGCAGGCGGCCGAACTTGTGGAAACCCGCCACGGCATCGGCACCTTCGTGCGCGAGGGCGCCGAGAGCGCGCCGTTCCGCATCGATCCGGTGGGTACGGCGACGCTGAATGAATTGATCGCGATTCTCGAGCTGCGCATCAGCATCGAGGCCGAGGCGGCGGCGCTGGCGGCTGAACGCCGCGCCGCATCGCACCTGGGGGCGATGCGCAAAGCGCTCGACGCGTTCGCGAAGCAGGTGGCGCAGTCCGGGGACGCGGTGCAGGCGGATTTCCGCTTCCACCTGACGATCGCGCAATCCACCGGCAACCGGCATTTCGCGGACCTGATCCGCTACCTCGGCACGATGCTGTTTCCGCGCACGCGCGTCAACTCGGCCCGGCTTGCGGGAGAGAAGCGCTCGGCCTACCTGAATCGCGTCAACCGCGAACACGAGCGCATCTATGAGGCGATTGCGCGCGGCGCTCCGGAGGCGGCGCGAGCGGCGATGCGTGCACACCTCGAGAACAGCCGCGAGCGCCTGCGACGCGCCTTTCAGGCCTTACTCGACTCCTGACGATGGCGGCGCGGATCCTCCTGACGCATTCGCCCCACGCGCTTGCCAATTACTACGGCGAACGCGCGCTTGGCGGACTGCGCGCGCTGGGGGAGGTGAAGCTCAACAAGGGAGCGCATCCTCTCGAGGGCGAGGCGCTGATTGCCGCTGCTGCGGACTGCGACCTGATCGTCTCCTACCGCCAGTCTCCGGGTCCCGAGGCGCTGTTCGCGCGGCTGCCGAAGCTCGCGGCATTCCTGCGCTGCGCGATCGATATCCGCAATGTGGACGTGGCGGCGGCGAGCAAGGCCGGCGTGCTGGTGACGCAGGCGAGTGCGGGATTCGTCATTTCCGTAACAGAACTGGTGATCGGTCTCATGATCGACCTCTCGCGCGGCATATCCCGGCATGCCGCTGCCTATCACGCGGGAAAGGTTCCAGTAGCGGTCATGGGAAGAGAGCTGCGCGGCAGTACGCTTGGTGTAATCGGCTACGGCGCCATCGGGCGGGAACTGGTCCGCGTGGGGCGGGCACTTGGCATGCGGGTCCTGGTGCAGGATCCCTATGTCAGGGACATCGAGCAGACCTCGCTTGCGGAACTTCTCGCGCAATCCGACTACGTCGTGCCGCTCGCGGTGGCCACCCCCGAAACGGAAAATCTAATGGGCGAAAAGCAATTCCAGCAAATGAAGCGCGGCGCGTTCTTCATCAACGTTTCGCGCGGCAATCTGGTGGATGAGGCGGCGCTCGGTCGCGCGCTCGATTCCGGCCGCATCGCAGGTTGCGCCATCGACGTCGGCCGCGCCCCCGACCAGATGCCGACGCCGGGGCTCGCGGCGCGCGCCGATGTGATTGCGACGCCGCATACCGCCGGGCTCACCTTGCCGGCGATCGAACACCAGTCGATGGAGACCGTCGCACAGGCGGCGGAGATTCTCAAGGGCCGTGCGCCCAAGGGCGCGGTAAACGCGGAACACTGGGCGCGCGTCGCGCTGGTGCAGGCTTGAACCGCTCCGGATTCCTCAAGCGGCCGGATTGCCGCATCTATTACGAGGTCGCGGGCGAAGGCCCGGCAATCGTGTTCGCGCACGGCCTGGGCGGCAACCAGATGTCCTGGTGGCAGCAGATGGCGCATTTTGCCGCGCGCCATACCTGCGTCGTGTTTGCGCACCGCGGTTTCACACCCTCGAGCGCGGTACCGGGCGCCACGGCGCCGGACGCCTACGCGGACGACCTCGCTGCGCTGATCGACGAGCTCAAGCTGCGCGACGTGCGTCTGGTCGCGCAGTCCATGGGCGGCTGGACCTGCATGGAATACGCGCTGCGCAATCCGGGAACGCTGCGTTCACTCGTCATGGCTTCGACGGCGGGCAGGCTCGACGTCCGCCAGCTGCAGGGCCCGGCCAAGCTGGAAATCGAGGCCTGGCGGGCGCAGCTTCCCAGGATCATGGCCGACCTGGAGGCGCGCGACATCATGGCCGCCTACGGCGAGCGCATGGCACGTGAACAGCCGGCGGCAGCGCAGCTCTATCGGCAGATTTCGCAACTCACGTCTGCCGCGTTCAAGGACGAGGTTCGCGCCAGCATTTTCAAGCTGCATAATCAGCCGCCGGCACGGCTGGCGGGGCTGAAACTGCCCGTGCTGTTCTTGACTGGCGACGAGGACTGCATCTTCCCGGCGGCCGCCGGGCCGGCGCTTGCCGCGCTCGCACCGAAAGGCCGCGCGCAGCGCGTGCCGAAGGCAGGCCACTCGGTGTATTTCGAGCGTCCGGCCGAGTTCAACCGCATCGTCGACGAATTCCATGCCGCAAGCTGAGAGGCATTGTATGAAGACCATCCTGATCACGGGCGCCGCGGGCGACGTCGGCACCCACCTGCGCCGCGAGCTCGCGGGGAAATATACCTTGAGGGTTTCTGATCTCCGTTCGTTGAAAAAAATAAACAAGGAAGAGGAATTCGTTCGCGCCGACATCTCGAAATTCGCCGATGCCCTGCGCATCACCAAAGGGGTGGACGCGATCGTCCACCTCGGCGGCTATTCGGTTGAGGGGCCCTGGAAAGGCATCCTCAACGCCAATATCGTCGGCTGTTACAACGTATTCGAAGCGGCGCGCAGAAATGGCGTCAAGCGCATCCTCTTTCCCACCTCCAACCACGCCACCGGCTTCTACCGGCGCGACCAGACCATCGATCACCGCGTCTACCCCAGGCCCGACAGCCGCTACGGCGTGTCCAAGGTGTTCGGCGAGGCTCTGGCAAGCCTGTATGCCGACAAGTACGGCATGGAGATGTTCTGCATGCGCATCGGCAACGTCAATCCGACGCCGATCGACAAGCGGCGCCTGTCGATTCTGTTCACGCCGCGCGATCTGGCGCAGCTCGTGACCATCGGCATCGAGCACCCGGCGATTCGCTTCGAGATCGTCTATGCGTGTCGAAGAACAAGCGCAGCTGGTACGACAATTCGAACGCCTACCGCCTGGGCTACAAGCCGCAGGACGATTCGGAGATCTACGCCGCGGAGATCCTGCGGCGCGAGTTGCCGGGCGATGCGACCGCCGAGCAGTACCAGGGCGGCATGTTCGTCGTCGCCGAGGAAATTCCAAATCCGGCGCCGTTGCCGAAGAAAAAGCGCCGGAAGTGACGCTGCCCGGGCCCAGGCTCGCGGCGCCGGCAGGCGCGACGGATACGCATATCCACATCTATCGGGAGGACACACCCGCAGCCCCTGGTGGCCCGCCAATCCCGGGGCACTTCCCGGTGGAGATGTACCGCGAGATGCAGGCTCGCCTCGGCCTCGCGCGGGTGATCGTGGTGCAGCCGAATGCTTATCAGGACGACAACCGCGTAACCTTGGATGCGATTCGCGCGCTCGGGCCGGGTGCGAAGGGTGTTGGCGTCGTCAAGCCAGGCGTCGCCGACGCGGAAATCGATCGGTTGACGAAGGGCGGCATCGTGGCGCAGAGGATTTTCCAGCTGCCCTGGGGTGCGGTCGGCTTCGATCGCATGCATGAAGTGATGGCGCGCGTGCATCCCTTCGGCTGGTTCGCGAATGTCCAGCTGGATGGCCGCGAGCTGCCGCTTTGGGAGGAGAGCATCCGAAAGCTTCCCGGCAGGTTCGTCATCGACCACATCGGCAAATTCCTCGAGCCGGTTACTCCCGACGCGGCATCTTTCAAGGCCCTGCTGCGCCTCGTAGACACCGGGCGCTGCTGGGTCAAACTCGCCGCGGCCTATGAGACTTCGAAAACCGGTGCGCCGAAGTACGAAGATGTTTCGCGGCTGGCGCGGGCCCTGGTGAAGCACGCCCCCGAACGCATGATCTGGGCGAGCAACTGGCCGCACCCCTCGGCGCCCAAGGACGCCAAGCCCGACGACGCCGACCTCCTCGACCTGCTGCTCGACTGGGCGCCGGAGGCAACGACCCGCAGGAAAATTCTCGCGGACAACCCCGCGGAGCTCTACGGCCTCTAATGCGGCGCATCTATTTCTGTTCCGTACTTATTCCGTACATGGTAGAATGGGTGGACAAGGAGACCCAACCATGGCCGCGGCCACCGTGCAGCGCGATGAGCGCATCGACCTTCGTATTTCCGCCGACCAGAAGACGCTGCTCGCACGCGCCGCTTCCTATGCCGGCGTGTCGCTGTCGAATTTCCTGGTGTCCGCCGCCGCTGACCGGGCGAAAGAACTGGTGGCGAAGCGCGAGACCCATACCCTTACGCCCCGAGACTGGAGCAGGTTCCTCGGCGCGCTCGACAGGACGGAGCGTCCGCGCCCGAAGCTGGAGGCCGCCGCACGCCGCTATCGCAAACGCCGGACGTGACCAATGGCGGCCGATTGGCGAATCGAGCCGCTCAAGCAGGCGCATGACCGCGGCGGGTTCGATTGCGGAGAGGCTGCGCTTGACGAATACCTCCGGCGCTACGCGCGCCAGAACCAGGACTCCGGAATCGCGCGCACATTTGTCGCGGTCGGCAGCGCCGAACCCGGGCGCGTAATCGGGTACTACTCGGTTGCCGTCGGCGTGATCGACCGGGCAAACCTTCCCGCACAAGCGGCGAAACGATTCCCCCGATTCCCCGTCCCGGTCGCACGAATCGGCCGTCTTGCTGTGGATCGCGCGATGCAGGGGCAGGGGTTGGGAGAGGATCTCCTCATGGATGCCTTGCGCAGGAGCCTGCGGGCTGCCGCTGAGGTTGGCATCGTGGCCGTGCTTATCGACGCGAAACACGAACGCGCCAAGCGCTTCTATGCGCGCTACGAGTTCGAGGCACTGCCGGACCAGCCGTTGACGCTCTGGCTACCCATCCAGGTAGTGCGTCGATTGTTTCCGGCCGCGTTGAGGTGAATCGCGACGGCAAGGCTTCGGGGACTAAATGGCCTACGCTGCCGCAATACCGGCGCGATAGAGCTTCGTCAGCTGATGCGCTTTGACGATTCCTACTGGGTCAGAACCGATAGCCCGAGCAATGGCTGGATTCATCTTCAATCCGGAGTTCAATACTCCAACAAGAGCACGTCGCTGTGCCTTTAAGTTGAATGGCGATGTGTGAGGTGTCGTTTTGACGAAATGCACAATGCGATTGCCAATTCGACTGATCTCAATGGTTTGAACGGCATGACTATTGTGCAATCCAATGACGCGGCCTAACTTGCGGTGATCGTCGTCGCTCAGTTTGCCCTCCCACATTACGAGCGGACGTCCTTCATAGTGGCGCCGAGCTGCCGCAAGGGCGCCGTTGCTGTATGTGGATTCGATCCATTCCCATTCGTCGCCGCTTGGGAGAGGAATCTTCTTACGGTGGGCGTGCCGTCGTACCAATGAAGTTGGCAACATTTTGCCGGTGTAGCACCACACAAATGCCACGTCTTCAAGCGCCGAAGACCCCTTGTCAAGTGCATCCAGGAGCGACGGCTTTCTGTGCTTGGTTTGAAAACTGACGGGACTGGTGGGGACTTTGGTCAGGCGAATCAAGTCCTCGGTACCGAGAGGTGTTGCGAGTGCGCGCAGTTTCTAAAGGTATCGCTTTGCATCGGCAACAGACTTCGGGTCTCTCACTACAATTGCCGCCTCACACAGCGTGCGCGACGAAGCGGACATGTTTGCGGAGCCCACGATTACCAGCTTGGGTGTCCAGAAAATCTTAGCGTGAAGCTTCTCAAACGAGTATACGCTAGCGCCCTGGCGCGCGGCTTTGAGCAAAACCGATGCGGAGGTCTGACGCGATCCGATGGCGTTCACCGATGCGTTCGCAATGATCTCGTCACCTTTCGCGAACTGGAAATTGCGCGCGCATTTGGTTGATCCTCATATTGCTCGACCGGGTGCTCGACGGCGAGCGGGGAAAGGATCCTTGTCGATAATCCCGCGCAGCTCTACGGTTTCTAGCGCGCTTCCAGCTTCGGCAGGAACCAGGCCACGAGGCCGATCGCGGGCAGGTAGGAGCAGAGCTGGTAGACGAAGGCAATGCCATGCGCGTCGGCGATATAGCCCATCGCGGCCGCACCGAGTCCGCCGAGGCCGAAAGCGAAGCCGAAGAACATGCCGGAGATCAGGCCGACGCGGCCCGGCACCAGCTCGTGCGCGTAGACGAGAATTGCCGGGAACGCCGAGGCCATCAGCAGGCCGATGATGATGGTCAGCACCGCGCTCCAGAAGAGGTCCGCGTAGGGCAGCGCAAGCGTGAAAGGCAGCGCGCCCAGGATCGAAATCCAGATCATCGGCCGGCGGCCGATCTTATCCGTGAGCGCGCCGCCCGCCAGGGTGCCGACGGCGACCGCCGCCATGAAGATGAACAGCTGTACCTGGGCGGCTTGCACCGGCAGCTGGAAGCGTTCGATCAGGTAGAACGTGAAGAACGAGGTGAAGCTCGCGCTGTAGACGTTCTTCGAGAACACCAGCAGCATGAGGATGAAAACGAAAAAGATCGTGCGCGTACGCGGCACGCCCGTCGCGCGGCCGGTCGCGTGCGATGCAACCTGCGCGCTCGGCGAAGGACGCAGCCGCGCCGCGTACCACATGCCCACGCGCGTCAGCACGGCGATCGCCAGCAGCGCGACCAGCGAGACCCAGGCGATCGCGCCCTGGCCGCGCGGCAGGACGATGAACGCGGCGAGCAGCGGCCCCGTCGCGCTGCCGAGGTTGCCGCCGACCTGGAACAGCGCCTGCGCGACGCCGTAGCGCCCGCCGGAGGCGAGGCGCGCGACGCGCGAGGCTTCCGGATGAAATACCGCCGAACCGGTGCCGATCAGCGCCGCGGCGAGCAGCACCATCGCATAGCTGTGCACCATCGACAGCAGCACGAGCCCGAACAGCGTCGAGCACATGCCGATCGCGAGCGAATACGGCCGCGGCTTGCGGTCCGTGTACACGCCGATCGTCGGCTGCAGCAGCGAGGCGGTGAGCTGGAACGCGAGCGTGATCATGCCCACTTGCGCGAAGTCGAGGTGAAGATCGGCTTTCAGCATCGGATACAGCGCCGGGATCAGCGACTGCATCAGGTCGTTCAGCAGGTGACAGAAGCCAAGCGAGACGAGGATCGGGAATACCGCGGTCTGTGGCGTCGCGGCCGGCGCGGTCCCGGAAAGGTTCGCGGCAGGCAGCGCGGCGCCGGTAGCTTGCCCGTTGGACAGGATCAGCCCCCGGCTTCAGTCATCGGCATGCGCGGACGGACGGTGCGCGGCGACGAGCTTCTGTTGCAGCATCGGCGGCGCCGGATCGTAATGGCTGAACTCCAGCGTGTAGGAGCCGTGGCCGGCGGTGAGCGATTTCAGCCGCGCCGGGAATTGCTCCAGTTCCGAGAGCGGCGCCTGAGCGAGGATCTGCACGGTACCGGGCCGCGGCGCGTCCGAACCCTTTATCTGGCCGCGGTGGCCGGAAAGTTCGCCCGTGATGTCGCCCATCTTCTGCTCCGGCGCCACCACATCGACATTGACGATCGGCTCGAGCACGATCGGCCGCGCCTTGCCGAGCGCGTCCATGAACGCCTTGCGGCCGGCCGAGACGAACGCCACTTCCTTCGAGTCTACCGGATGGTGCTTGCCGTCATAGACGATGACGCGCAGGTCCTGCATCGGGTAACCGGCCACGAACCCGGACTGCAGTACGCCGCGAACGCCTTTCTCGATGGCCGGAATGAACTGGTTGGGGATCGCGCCGCCCTTCACCTTGTCGACGAACTCGAAGCCCTTGCCGCGCGGCAGCGGCTCGATCTTGAGGAACACTTCGCCGAACTGCCCGGCGCCGCCGGTCTGCTTCTTGTGCCGGCTGTGGCCTTCGGCGCGCGCCGCGATGGTCTCGCGGTAGGGGATCGAGGGCGGCCGCGTGTCGAGCTCGACCTTGTACTGCTGCGCCATTTTCTCGAGCATCACTTTGAGATGCATCTCGCCGATGCCGCGCATCACGGTTTCGTTCGCTTGCGCGTTGTGCTCGAGGCGGAAGCAGGGATCCTCGGCCATCAGTTTGTGCAGCACATCGGAGACTTTCTGTTCGTCGCCGCGTTTTTTCGGCTGCACTGCGAGGCCGAAGACCGCGATCGGCAGTTCGAGGGGCTTGGCGTGGATGTGCGCATCGCCCGCCGAGTCATGCAGAATGTGGTCGAACTGGATTTCGTCGATCTTGGCGATTGCGCAGATGTCACCGGGCACCGCCTCGTCGACCTCCGTCTGGGTCTTTCCCTTGAGCACAAAGAGGTGTCCTGCGCGCACCGCCTTCCTGCCCTCGCCGATGTAGAGTTGCGTGCCCGGCGTGATGCGCCCCTGATGGACGCGGAAAACCGCGAGCCGGCCGATGTAAGGATCGATCTCGATCTTGAATACGTGGGCAAGCACGTGCCGGCCAGGATCGGGCAGGGCGGCGATGTCGCTCGGTTCGCCGGCGCCGGCGGGTATGTTCAGGTAGACCGGCGGATTGCCTTCGGCCGGGTTGGGCAGCAGCTTTACGATCACATCCAGAAGTTCGCCGACGCCGGCGCCTGTCTTGGCCGACGTGAACACCACGGGAATGAGATGGCCCTCGCGCATCGCGCGCTCGAGCGGCTCGTGCAGGTCATCGGGCGCGACTTCGCCTTTTTCGAGGTAGGCCTCCATCAGTTTCTCGTCCACCTCGACCACTTGCTCTACCAGATTCTTGTGCGCCTGCTCGACCGAGGAAAAATCGGCTTCGCCCGAGGGCGCGAAAAAGCAGTCCGATACCTTGCTTGCCCGCGCCGCGGGAAGATTGAGCGGCAGGCATTCCTTGCCAAACGCCTGCTGGATCTTTTCCAGCAGGCCCGGCAAGTCGACGTTATCCGCGTCGATGCGGTTGACGACCACCAACCGGTCGAGTCCCCGCTTCGCCGCCCACTGCATGAAACGGCCGGTCATCATCTCGATGCCGTTCTGGGCGTTGATCACGATCGCCGCGGTTTCCACCGCGGCCAGCGCCGGCAGCGCGTGGCCGAGGAAGTCGGGGTAGCCGGGCGTGTCGAGCAGGTGAACGCGATGTTCCTGCGCTTCGAAACTCGCGACCGCGAGCTTGAGCGAGTGGCGGAAGGACTTTTCCAGCGGCGTGTAATCGCAGACGGTACTGCCGCGCTCTACGCTTCCGGCCGTCGCAATCGCGCCGGCACGCGCTAGCAGCGCCTCAGCCAGAGAGGTTTTGCCCGCTCCTGCCTGACCGACGAGCGCCAAGGTGCGAATTCGCTTGATAGGGTACTTGGACACGCCGGCCTCCTCCTGAATGAGACGTCCCGCGCCTTTTATAGCAGCAAGAGGCGCCGACAGGGAAGCCTTGCGGCAAATCCCGCCCCAACAACGGCTGTTTGATGACCGCAGCGCTCTAAATTGCTAGCGAGACCGCGGACTGCGTCTCGTGATCCAGCGAATTGCTGCGGCGGTGAGCCCCTGCCGCGGAATCCCGGCGAAAAACTGCTTGCGCCGGGCCGCCGCATCCAGCCATGCCTGGTGCACCCGGTTAATTTCGGCCAGGTCACCAGGCAGCGTTTCGGCTCCCAGCCACGTCAAATCTGCACTTTGATTCGGCACCTGGCAGACCTACCAATTCACGAATACGTCGGCATGCGAGGGAATCGGCGGAGTGCGCATCACGGGCGCAGGTGCCTGCATGGGGGCGCGCCCAAAGTTTTCCACCAACTCGGTGGCGACGTGGAAAAATTCTTCGAGTTCCACCAACTCCGGGGTGAGCGCGACGCTGACCTCTCTCAAGGCGATGCATTGATGATGGATCGCGTCTCGGATGCAGCGCACGCTTAGGGCATCGCTGATTTCCAGGGGTTGCTCGCCGGCGGTGAATGGCGCCCAGCCCGCATCAATCTTCTGGATGCTGGCGATACGTTCCTTCGACCAGCTCGCGAGATAATCTTGCACGGCATCAAGAATTGCCGGGATTCCATCCGCTCTCGCCATGAGCTCAATGTAGTAACCCATCGTAGGCGGCATATCGAGAACAAATCCGGCATTCGCCATGGCGCGTTCCTTCTTCTTGGTCGAGGAAACCTGCGCCTGAATTGGACTCCCGGATGGCGGCGCCATGTGTAATCTTCTGCAAATCTTTGGTCGCACCGCAGCAATGTCAAAGAGATGCAATTCTGCGGGAAACGTTGCGGTTGCCGCCTGGCGGCGCGGCGGCACGGGCGATGCTTTGTGAGCGGCGTCTTGGGGACGCAAAGCGTCACCGCTACTTATTTCTCTCTTCCTTCTTGACGAGCAGTTCCGAGCGCTTTTTCAGGATGTCGTCGAGTTTGGCCTTGGAAATCAGGATGACATGGCTTGCCAGCGCCTTTTCCCGCGGCAGCCGCTCGTTGATCTTCTTCAGGCGCTCGTCCGCATCCTTGCCTTCGGGCTTGGGCGTGCCTGCCACCGCCACGCTCGCATAGTGGTTGTCTCCGGAGAGCTTGCCGACTTTCAAGGTGTAACTGAGGCCGTCCAGCGTGGTCGCGCTGACCAGCGTCGGCTTGTCCAGTCCGGTTGCCTCGGGCTTGACGTCCGCAGGTGCCACGTCTGCAAGTTCGATCAGAGACAGAGAGTAGGACGCGGAGTTGGCCTTTGTGACTTCGATCTTTTCGCCGCCGCGCGCGCCCGCCAGCTTCCAGTCGGCGTTGTCGCCCGAGCGCTCAATCTTCCAGCCAGAGCCGTCCGCAAAACGCACTTCCATGGCCTTGACTTTCTCAGCCGCAAAACCGGCCTTGCTGATCCAGTCGGCGCTGCGGGTAGTCGCAAGCGGAAGCGGATCCGAGACCACGACCACCCGCTTCTCGTCCCCCGGCAGCGCCACATAGCGCCCGTCGCCATTGGCTTTTTCCGGATTCTCGGGCTCGGTCTTGAAATACTTCTTGCCGGCGGTCAGCTTCGCCAGCGGCTTGCCGTCGGCGCCGAGGAATTCGATCGCAGTGCCGCCCGCATCGAGCAGCAGCCGGGCGCGGTCTTTCTCGCCGATGGGCTCGGACTGGCCGACCTTGAGAGCGATCGCCTTGACGACGAAATCACGCACCTTGTCGATGTCGGCTGGAAAGCCGCCGCGCTCGGCGATCGTCCAGCCCTCGTCCTTTTTCGCTATGGTGACCGCGGCCTTGGGTTCGCGGATCACGATCGCCGCAACCTGCGCGGCCTGCAGGTCTTTGAGCAGCGGCTGGCCGAGCGTGCCCTTGCCCGCCGGTTGGCGCGAGGCCTGCTGCTCGCGCACCAGCAGCGCGCCGCCGCCGAGCGCGATTAGGAGTATCAGCAGAACGCCCGCAACACGGGCATTCATGCCGGAACCTGCTGCCTGCGGCGCTTGAGAAAGAACACCGCCAGTCCCAGCAGCACCACCAGGAGCGGCATGAATGCGATGTTCACTACCTTGGTCCAGAAGACGAGCGCCTCGGCGTCCTGGCGCAGGTTCTTGCGCAGTTCCTTCAGCTCCCGGCGCGTTTCGGTGACGCGCTTGCGGAAATTCTCGATCTCGACCTGCTGCTCCGGACTCATGATCTGCGCCGACTTCGCCGCCCCCGCGCCGCGTGCCTTCTGCAGGTCCTGCAATTTCTCGGTCGTCTTCTGCACCTCGTCCTCGAGGGATTTGAGGCGGCCGAAGTACTGCTTCTGTGCCTCGGCCTCCATTTCTCGCACCACCGAGAGCGGCCGGAAGCTCGTGGCGCGGCTGCGCAGCGAGGTGAGCGCGTCGCCCGAGGCGAACTGCTCGACCATGCCCTGGGCGAAAGCGAGGTTGCCGTTGGAAGGCACCACGATGCGCCGGCCGAAGACTTCCTGGACGTCCACCGCGGCGCCGTCGTTCAGCATGTCGACGTCGGCGACGAGAATGACCGAGTTCTCGGCGGCGGACTCCTTCAAGGACGTATCTTCCTTCTTCGCCGCGGCCTTCTTGTCCTGGGACGCGGGCCTGCCCTCGGAAAAGGCGCTCTTGAATTTGCCTGTCAGCCGCAGCGCGAGCGGCCGCGCCTTGTTTTCGGGCTGGAAGCCCTTCATCGCCGCTTCGCCCGAGAGCGTGGAGACGACGTTGTCCACCAGCATCGAGTTGGGCGAGCTCTTGACCAGTTCCGTGACTTTCAGGCCATCGATGGGTTTGACGTCGAAGGCGCCGCCGAAGGCATAGAGCAGGGTCTCGATCTGGCTCGTGACGACGTCATCCCGATCGAGCGCAGTGCGATTGAGCGTCAGCACGGTGGGCGTATGTCGCGCTCCGGCGCCAGAGGCGTAAACAACGTCGGCAAGCACCTTGCCTGGATTCATTTCGATGCCCCAGGCCTTGAAGAGCTTCGGCAGGCTCGAGCTGGTGCCGCCGCCGCCGATGCCGGGCATGGGACTCGGCTGCTGGTCAAAGTAGGCATACGGATCGACGAAGGCGATCAGCTTGCCGCCGCGCAGGACGAACTGGTCGAGCGCGTATTCGGTAGCCTCGGGCACATCGCGCGGATGGATCAGCAGCAGGACCTTGATCTCCGGGTCGATACTGTCGGTGTAGGCCGGTACCTGCTTGATGGCGAAGTCGCGCTTGAGTTCGTTGGCAAGTACCCAGGGCTCGGAACCCTGCCTTGTCATCGGGTTGAAGCGCTCACCCATGACCGGCAGTGCGCTCATCAACCCGAGCACCGGCCGTTCCGCGGTGGCGACGCGCGCGATGGCGCGCGCGAGGTCGTATTCGAGCAGGCGCTCGCGCTGCCCCGACACCGCCGGGATCGCCTGCTTGCGGTCGAGCTGGCTGACGGTGAGGCCGAGATAGAACTGCTCGCCAGTAACGAGCTGCTGCGGTTCGACGCCGTCCAGCTGCGCGGCGTCCTCGTCCTCGCTGTCGGGCTTCGGGTTGTAGATCTCGATGGCGAGATTGCTGCCGGCCACCGACTTGAATTCGCGCGTGAGGTCCTCGACGCGCTGCGCGAAACTGCGCAGCGGCACCGGCATCGCCTGTTCGCCGCGCGAGATGTAGAGCTTCACCTTTACCGGCGCCTGCAGTCCGCGCAGCAGCCGCCTGGTGCCCTCCGAAAGCGTCTGTATCCTGCCTTCGGTTAGGTCGAGTTTCACCGGCTGGAACGAAACCAGGTAGTTGACCGCCACGAGGATCAGGAACAGGGCCACCAGACCCACGCTGGAGTAGATCAGCCACTCGTTCTTCTTGATGAACGACCTCATCGGTTGCGCAGCACGATACTGGTGGCGAAGAGGGCAAAACCGATCACCGATAGAAAGTAGGCGAGGTCGCGGCCGTCTATCACGCCCTTCTGGAAGCCGTCGAAGTGGGTGACAACGGAGAAGGCCGCCACCGTGTCGATGAAGGCCGGGCTCGCCCAGCGCACCATCAGGTCGGTGACCGGGTTGAAGCCCGCCAGAATCAGGAACAGGCAGGCTACCACCGACAAGATCAGCGCCACCACCTGGTTGCGCGTCATGGCGGAGGTGAGGCAGGTGACCGCAAGATAGGCGCCGGCGAGGAACAGGCTGCCGACGTAGCCGGCGAACACCATGCCGTTATCCGGGCTGCCGAGCACGTTGGCCGTGATGACCACCGGAAAGGTGAGCGTGAGCGCGATGCCGAGGAAGATCCACGACGCGAGGAATTTGCCCGCGATCGCCTCCCAGGGCGTAATCGGCATTGTGAGCAGGAGCTCGATGGTGCCTGCGCGGCGTTCCTCGGCCCACAGGCGCATGCCGACGGCCGGCACGAGCACCAGGTAAAGCCAGGGATGCCAGCCGAAGAAGGCGGACAGGCTCGCTTCGCCGCGCTCGAAAAACTGGCCGGCAGTGAAGGTGAAAAAGCCGGTGAGCAGCAGGAAAATGACGAGGAACACGTACGCCACCGGCGAGGTGAAGTAGCTGCCAAGTTCGCGCTTGGCGATGGTCGTGATGTTTCTCATTTCGCCGCGGTGTCGGGCACGGTGAGGCGGCGGAACACTTCGTCCAGCGGCCGGCCCAGTTCGTCGGGCGTGCCCTGGGCGACGATCCTGCCGCGGTCGATGATGATCGCGCGCGTGCAGGAGGCGTCGACTTCCTCCAGTATGTGGGTCGAGAACACCACCGCCTTGCTGCGGCCGAGTTCCTTGATCAGGTTGCGCACTTCGTGCTTCTGGTTCGGGTCGAGGCCGTCGGTCGGCTCGTCGAGGACCAGCACCTCGGGCTCGTGGATCAGCGCCTGCGCGAGGCAGGTGCGGTGCCGGTAGCCCTTCGACAGCGTGTCGATGCACTGGTGCAGCACCGAGGCAAGGAAGCAGCGATCGACCGCGCGCGCTACGGCGTTGCGCTTTGCGCTGCCCGAGAGGCCGCGCAGCTCGGCGGCGAAGTCGAGGAAGCCTTGCACCGTCATGTCGCTATAGGCGGCCGCATTCTCGGGCAGGTAGCCGATCAGCCGCTTGGTCGCCAGCGGCGACTCGACCACATCATGGCCCCCCACGCTCACCCGGCCGCTGTCGGGCGCGTAGTAGCCTGTGATCATGCGCATGGTGGTGGATTTGCCGGAGCCGTTGGGCCCGAGGAAACCGACTACTTCGCCGCGCTCGACGTTGAAGGAGATGCCGTCCACGGCACGTTTCGCGCCGAACGCCTTCACCAGGTTTTCAATCTTGATCATGAATTGGATGGCCTTGCGGGGGCGCATTATCACCCAAAACCGGGCCCGGTTTAGAATGTGCAATCCTGAGGAGGTTCCATGAAGAAATTCGCGGCCGCATGTGTCCTGTCGATGTTTTCCCTGTTCGCCTTGCCTGCGCTCGCGCAGCCGAGCCTGAAAATGATGATTCCGGCCAACCCCGGCGGCGGCTGGGACCAGACCGGGCGCGGCCTCGCCGCGGCGATGCAGAGCGGAAGGCTCGTCTCGTCGGTCCAGTTCGACAACAAGGGCGGCGCGGCCGGGATCATCGGCCTGGCGCAGTTCGTCAACTCGTCCAAGGGCGATCCGAACGCGGTGATGATCGGTGGCATGGTGATGGTGGGCGGCATCATCCTCGGCAAGTCTGCGGTCAACCTGTCGCAGGTGACGCCGATCGCGCGCCTCACCAGCGAATGGGAGGTAATCGTGGTGCCGGCCGCATCGCCGCTCAAGTCTATGGCGGAGCTGGTGAAAATGCTCAAGGAAAATCCCGGCAAGGTGTCCTGGGGCGGCGGCTCGGCGGGCGGCACCGACCACATCCTTGCCGGCCTCATCGCCAGGGCGGTGGGCGTCGATGCGGCCAAAGTCAACTATGTGCCCTACAAGGGGGGCGGCGAAGCGATCGCGGCGATTCTCGGCGGCCACGTCACCGTCGGCGTTTCGGGGCTCGGCGAGTTCGCGGAGCAGGTGAAGGCGGGGAAGATGCGGGCGCTCGCGCAGTCGTCGCCCGCGAAGCTGGATGGCATTGCCTCGCTCAAGGAGCAGGGCATCGACGTGGAACTGGGTAACTGGCGCGGCATTTTCGGCGCGCCGGGCATCACGCCGCAGCAGCGCGATGCGCTGGTGATGCTGGTCAAGGACGCCACCGAGACCCCGGCCTGGAAGGCGACGCTGGAAAAGCTCGGCTGGACGCCCGTGTTCCTGGGCGGCGACGCCTACGGAAAATTCATCGAAGAAGACATCAAGCGCGTCGGCGCCATCATCGAGTCGCTGGGTCTGAAAAAGTAGGCCGAGCGTGCGCCGCAGCGCGGCCGAGGTAGCGCTCTCGCTGGGGGTACTGGCACTCGGGCTTGGCGTGGCGGGGGTCACGGCCACCTTGCCCTCCGAGGGCGGCTATGCGGGCATCGGGCCGAACTTCATTCCCGGCGTGGTCGGGGCCGGCATTGTCGTGCTCGGTCTGTGGTTGTCGTACGAGGCATTTTCGGGAGGCTGGCGCGATGCCCCGCCTGACGATGCGCGCGCGCGCGGCGAGCACGATTTCAACGCCGCCGCCTTCGGCTGGATCACGGCGGGCCTGTTCGCGCACATGGCCTTGATCGGCTGGGCCGGCTTCGTCATCGCCGGTGTCGTCCTCTTCACCTGCATCGCGCGCGCCTTTGGCAGTCTGCGCGTCGCGCGCGACCTCGGTTTCGGCCTGGTCCTCTCGGTCGGCGTGTTCGTGTTTTTCGTCAAGCTGCTGAACGTCAACCTGCCCGCGGGCTGGCTCGCGCCGATTCTCGGCGCTGCGGGAATCTAGAATGGAAGCCGTCGATGCGCTGATGGCGGGTTTCGGCGTGGCATTGAAGCCGATCAACCTGCTCTGGGGTTTCATCGGCGTGACGCTGGGGACCTTCATCGGCGTGCTGCCGGGGGTCGGGCCGGCGCTCACGGTGGCGATGCTGTTGCCGCTGACAGCAAAACTCGATCCGACCGGCGCGCTGATCATGTTCGCAGGCATTTACTACGGCGCCATGTTCGGCGGCTCGACCACCACCATCCTGCTAAATACGCCCGGCGAATCGGCCTCGATCGCCACGGCGCTCGAGGGCAACCGGATGGCCAAAAAAGGCCGCGCCGGGCCCGCGCTGGCGACCGCGGCGATAGGCTCGTTCGTCGCCGGGACGATCGCCACAATCCTGCTCACGCTGCTTGCGCCAGTGGTGGTGGACCTCGCGCTCAAATTCGGCCCCGCCGAATACTTCTCGCTGATGGTG